>Ga0181522_10001133_pt1 | contig 16830 bp, 17 predicted proteins | sample PEATcosm2014_Bin_27_FD_121103 | JGI IMG/M metagenome (GOLD analysis project Ga0181522, IMG submission 121103) | Peatland microbial communities from MTU Mesocosm Facility, Houghton, MI, USA - PEATcosm2014_Bin05_10_metaG | ecosystem: Environmental > Terrestrial > Soil > Wetlands > Peat | place... | reverse complement strand
GTTTGAGTTGTCGCTCCGCGCGCGCCCGTGGAAAGAAGCAGCGCTAGAGAGAACAACAGGCACATACCGGTATGGCTCTTCATTGGGTCGGACCCTGGCTCGTGTACGTCAGCGCCGTGTTCGTAAATTGTAGGGTGTTCGTCCTAACCGTGGGGGACTGGGCAATAGAAAAGACTTGCGTGTATGTCTTGTCGCATGCCGGAATCGCCGCGTTGCTGCACAAGGCAACTAGGTCTGAAAATTGGCCGTTCGCATTTAGGCTTCCACTGCCGGTCTCGACGTAATTCGTGGAGACCGTGCCGCCGGATTGCGCCGTAACTGTCTCGTTGGCCGGTATTCCTGTCTGGCCGATGCCTTCGGGCACTACGGCGTTGTCCGGAATCGTATAGGGCGTGTAAACGTGTAAACGATTTCGTGTTGGCAGCCATACTTAGCCGAAGTCATGGGCACAGTGAGGTGGCGACAAATTGAGGTTCGTCACCGAACAAAGGGCTTGGAAAGTGGACAATCCGGACGGATTGACACAATTTCTTGCCCGATCTATAGTTTTCGCGACAACGTAAGACTGGAGGAGGAAAAATATGCGTCGAATCGCTTTAACGGCACTTGGTTTCGCTCTGCTGTTATCCGGAGTCCCGTTGTTCTCGCAGATGAATGCAACCGTAGAGAAGGCACTCGAAGGTAAGGAAAAGGTTGGCTGGCAGGCTTGGAAAGACCACGATGCAAAGCCGGTGGAAGCGTGGACCCCGGACAATGCCTTCGGTGTCGCCGATGGAGGGGTATTCAAGGGCAAGGAGCAGGTTCTGAAAAGCATTACTGACGCGCGATGTGTGGTCAACACCTTCTCGCTCTCCGATTTCTCCTATATGTGGCTCGATAAGGACACAGTCGTCATGACGTACACGGCGACGCAGGACGCAACTTGCGAAGGCAAAAAGCAAGCGGGGAAAGTTTTCGCCACATCGATTTGGCAGAAGAAAGGCGGCAAATGGTTGTCGCCATTCCATCAAGAAACCGAAGCCGGGAGCATGTAGCTGTTGGGATCGTCGCTTCTATGGACTTCTCTGGTCATCAGGAAGAGTTTGTCATAAGCGAAAACGAATCGTGCTCATATGTCATCCGCCCAGATTGGCCGACTCGTGAAAACGACGGCATGTGCTCGACGCAAGCAGCCGTCATCTGCAGCAATTCTGAATGTGAAGCATTGCTATGCATCCTGCACGGGCAGCGGTGCGACGAATGCCAGCAAGTATTTTGCGACGGCTGCACTTCATGGCCGGGGTGATTTCTATCGAGTGCACAGTTTGATTGAGATAGCCTTGGTCCTTAAGGCCAGTCGAACCGCGGCGGCATGTTGGAACAGGGCCGATGAACGTCCCGTTTTCCTTGACCAAGGAATTCCACCACAAGATTGAGATGCAAAAGGTCCTCTATCCCGAGGGTTTGGTGTACTCAGCGGAAAGAGGGTACTTTGAGACGGCTAACCGCCGTTTGTTTCTGCAACTTGAAGCTCTTTGTCCGGCGTCCCGACGGGATTTGAACCCGTGTTACCCCGTGAAAGGGCCGCAGTGTGTGGTAAGTTGCTGAAACTACGCGACACGGATGGCTACCTGAAGCGGCTTCAAGTAGGGGATAGTAACAGTTCGTGGATAAATGGAGCAAGAATTCGATCCTTGAAAACAGCGCATAGGGCATGCAGGGCGGTGAGAAAGTGTCTTGAATGGCAGGGGATTGGTTCGTTGAAGCGTCACGGCGGGGTGATGAGCTTTGGAAGTTCCGGAGCTATGCTTATCGAGATACCCTATCTGTTCCGTGCGTACAATTTTAAAAATAAGCATTTCCCCATCGTATGGTCTCCGGTGCCGTACTGCGCTCGTCTGCTCCTTCCTCATGAATGGGGCGCGAAATAGCCAACCTTCTCATAATGGCGAGCAATGTGGTTCTCTTCAATCCTAGTTTGGCTGCGGCGCCGTGCGGTCCACCGACTACCCATCGGGCCTGCTCAAGTGTTTCCAAAATCAAAGCGTGATCCGAGGCTCCTACGGTCTTCGATGAGTAAAAAATTCGAGTGCGATACAAACTGGGGATCATGAGCTCTTTTTGGTCTTTGTGAAGTGGGTTATGGAGCACACCGTCCCGCGTAAGGATAATGCCGCGTTCCACCAAGTTCTGCAATTCGCGAATGTTGCCAGGCCAAGAGTATGACTGGAAAGCAGCCATAGTTTCGGGAGGAATGGTCTCGACTTGCTTCCCCATGCGGCGGCTAAACAGCTTCACGAAATGCGTGACAAGCGCAGGTATGTCTTCCGGCGTTCTCGCAGCGCCGGCAGCAAGACGGGGAAGACATTCAGGGGAAGACATTCAGACGATAGTACAGGTCACTGCGAAATTGCCCGCGAGCGACCATCCTGACGAGACTCCGATTGGTCGCCGCGACCAGCCGGACATCCACTTTGTGCGTGCGGCCGCTCCCTAAACGCTCGAATTCCTGCTCTTGCAACACACGCAACAACTTCGGCTGCAACGCCGAGGGGATGTCGCCCACCTCGTCGAGAAAGAGCGTGCCTTTATCGGCCATTTCGAAGCGCCCGATCTTCTGAGCGATGGCTCCCGTAAAAGCGCCCTTCTCGTGACCGAACAGCTCGCTTTCCAGAAGATCCAGCGGAATGGCCGCGCAATTGATTTTAATGAAAGCGCGCCCGACGCGCTGACTGCCGTTGTGAATCGCATGTGCGACGAGTTCCTTTCCTGTGCCGGCCGCCGGCCTTTTTAGAAATTCTGGACTTCCCTTGCCCGTAAGAACGGCAAGGAGAATATCGCCAGGTACGACTGTGGCAGGCGTCGGATCTCCCCATTACCCAGAACTGTCCCTTGCCGGTGCGGGTCGTGCGCTCCGATGAAGAAGTTACGCGCCAGAAAATTCAAGGAGGCAAGCCTTGCCAGCAAACCACTCGCCAACAGTGGCTCTGGATCAGCACTATGGAGGGCTCGGCCTCCTCCCTTTGGTGATCCGCCTTCGTATTGCTTGCGCCTTCTCCGCCCTCGTCATCCTTACCTCCAAAACCCTTCTCCCATCTCGCAAATCTTCCCACTCGATATATAACGGCTTCTAGATAGACTCATCAGCCTCTTCAGCCATCCTAGTCGAGCCGGTGTGCGAAGTTCCTGAGACTTGGCTAGACTTGTCTAGACTTGTCTAGTTTCGATTGACATAGAAAACTCCTGTGATAATCTTTGCGACTGGTAAGGGATACCTTTCCAGTCAGTAATGGACATGATGAGGGTCCATTCGCGAAGGACTGGATCTCAGTTGGCCAAACTTCGTGGCCTGACTGCAGGGGGACGGTTTGAGTTCGACATTTCACACGCGCCGGATAGAGCATTCCGTTTTCCTCGATGCGACGCCGGAAGCGGCTTACGATTACATGACAACTCTAAAGCATTGGTGTCACTGGTACCCGGGCACCCTTGCCATGGAGGGACAGACCGACGCGCCATCGGCGGTAGGCAACACAGCCACGGAGACTGTGCGGACGCTGGGTATGCTGGGTAAACTGCACTGGACTACCGTCGAGTCAGTTCGCCCCTGGCGATTCGTCATCGAGACGACATCCGTGGAGATGCCGCTGATGCGCCGCGCAGGCATGAGAGTTACCTACGCATTTGAGCCGACGAACGAGCCGCTTGAGCTTCGCACCCGTTTGGCGCGCACGCTCGAGTACAAATTCACCGGACTTGCTCGTTTCCTCGATCGGGTCTACCTCCACGGGCACTTGAAGCACAAAACCAGCTTGGCGTTGACGAAGCTGCAGGGAGTCGTGGCGCGCGGGGTGGCGGATGGATCGTTGAGCCATGCGGGCTAGCGATAGGGCCGTCTGGAGGCCGCCTAGGGGATTGTGGCGCTCTGCCCGCTTCGCGGTCGTCGTCGTCGCCACCTCATTACTCGTGCCACTTTTCGGTATCGCGGCGATCACGCGAGCGCTGTACCAGCGCATTTTCCGCGGAAAAGCGAGCAAAATCCTGCGTGCTCGGCAAGGGCCATATCGGTCCGGAGTCTTCTATGGAACCCAAATGGTCTTCGCCAAGTCATTCGATGCTTCGAGGTTCAGAGAAGTCTTCTTCGAGATGGTCGAAGAGGCGGGCATTGATCGCACCAAGGTGCGGATGGACTTCGAGGCGGAGGTGCCGCGGCCCTTTCCCCCGAGCGGCGCGGTTGAAGCCGACCATTACGTCGACACTGGGCGGAATTGGTTGAAGCGGGGCAAGGCGTTCAAAGATTCGGTCCTTTGGCTGCATATCTTCAACGGGAAGAATGGAGAGCCCACCGTCATTCAGGCGGGATTGCCCGGTGGATCCTGGGACGGGAGCAGCTGCTTCAATTTCATGAAGGAACTCGTGGCCCGCTACTACGGCGAGCCTCGATGCAACGTGTTCCAGGGAAAAAGGCTTATTTTGCGCCCCGAATCGGCGCGGCTGCTCGACCAAAACTCGTTCGTTGTTTTCCTTCTCCGTCTTCCGCGCGACGTCGCCCTTAATACGTGGAGCCTGGTATGGAATCTGGCCGCGGCGTCTCGTGCGTTGGGAGGACCAGGTGCGGGCGCGGAGATAGCGCTGATCAATTTCGATGAAACCGAGAGTGCCCGCCTGCAAAGCGGCGCGGAGAGCCGGGGCGTGAAGACCTACGCGGCTTTGGCGTTCGCCGCGATCAATGCGTATCGGACGGTTTTGGGCAAGAATCCCCGATGTCTTATCCAGCAGGCATCTTTGCAGACGCGGCACTACGAGCCCAAACTGGAGCGGAGCGCCGTTGGGGATTGGCTAATCGGTCCCCTCCAACACGTTCCGGGAGAGCGATACACATTGGAGGACGCGCAGCGCGGCTACGAGCGGCTCGTCCGTGATCTCGACGTTGTGGGTGAAGATGTACGCCGCGCTTTCGATGCCAAAGCCTATGGGTTGCTGAACGGCGGAGCCGCGGTGTTCGAATTGCCGCCCACTTATGGTCTCGACGCGGAGATATGGGACAGCGTCTTCTTCAATAACTACGGAGTACGCTCCGTCTGTCGGCAAGCGAATTTCGTTTCGTGGAACTGGTCCGCCCCTTTCAAACTGGGTTTTAACGCAATCAACGCGAACGGAAGAACTTGCATTACGCTCACGTCATATGTGCTCGGCCTCGAAACCTTGCGAGCTGTGCGAGATCACGTGGCGGCGACGCTTCATGAACTGATGAAGTCAGCTCCGGTTGCGAGAGGAACCTCGAGCCAACATGATGTTGCGGTCCCGATCCAGGAATAATGGTGCAGCATACGAGTTGCAGCTCTGTTCGCGGCGGTATTGTCTTCGTGGCTATTCTGAAGTCTGGCTGGGATGTTGCCTCGAAGATGCTCTTGATAGCTCCAAGAGGTGCTGACGATCCGCTTTCACCTGCCAGTACGGCGCTCCACCAGATATTCGGCTTTAATCTGGTTCTTGGCGAACAAGCGCCGTTCCAGATCGGCCTCGTCCTCGGTGAAGGTGATCCTGTCCGGGGAGATCTCCAAATAGTCTTTCAACCTGACGGTTAGTTGTCTTTTTAAGTCATCGTAGACTTGGCCTCGGTGAGCGCAGACCTCGATCGCGAGGACATCGCTGGAAAACGTCTCGACCGAGCTTTCGCTCTCTAATGCAATCTGGAATTGCCTTACTCCGGGCGTGTCGCGTACCACTTGTACCAGCACTGATAGGTCGACACGCGCACCCTTCAACTTGGTAAAATCCTTCGCTGCCCGGCAGATGGGGGAGAAAATTCGCGGAAACGTGTAGCCGCAAAGTGGACATCGCTCCCAGGACATACCGCCTTTGACTAGGTCGCCCGTCCAGAAGCGAATCAACACCGTGCCCCGCCACCCGATATGGCTGAAGACCAGGACCCCTGGTTCGCCGGGAGCCACCGGCTCCCGTGTATCGGGATGAAGCAGCTCCCAGTAAAAAAACTTCGGGTTGAGATGCATGCCACTGCCTTCAGAACACTCATGAAACGACCACCTCATTTCGGTCATGCCAAAGCTTTGCAGAATCCTGATCTTCGGCCAGGCTCCCGCCGAGATTGCCAGTTGCCGGATCTCTTCGCGCAATGCCTCGCTAAGCGGTTCGGCGCCAAGCATGATGCGCCTGAGAGTTGAGAGTGGGCCGAGCTTGCCATCTGCACGCAAAGCCACGGCACGGCGGAGCCAATGGAGCATGTACGACGGGACGGCGAGAACACTGCTGAAACCGCCATCCACGAAAACTCGAAGCTGGCGATCTGTTGGAATGATTGCGCCGCCGAAGGTCTCAAAGACGGACAGTCCGGCGGTCATCTTCGCCAACATCGGCACAAAGAATGCCAGGTGGGGAGCTCCGGGAAAGATGTTCAGCGCGCGCTCGCTGAAGTCAAAGTCCACCACCGGCGGCGGATATCCCTTCCTGGGGCGGATTAACACTGAGGCCACCTGCGGCACCACATGTTTGAGGTCGTAATACGTATATGTCACGGGAGTGGGGTGGCCGCTTGATCCCGTGGAAACGTGAGTATGGATCGGCTGCCATTCCAGCAGTCCGCGGCGACGGATCTTTTCCCGCATTGTCGATTGGCGCACGAGTTGCCAGTATTCAGGCGGATAATTTGCTAAGGCTTGGGTTGCATACCTCAGTAGCGTCGTGATGCGCAGCGGTTTTGTCTCGAAGCCATCGCGCAATGGCGCGTTCTCCTCGACTGTGGGCCGCAGAATAAACGACAGCGGGTCGGACTGGAGGTGGCTCTTATCGATGATCGGGAGCTGCCGAATGTCGTCGGGCGATTTCAATCCGTCGACCTTTACTCCGGATTCCCGGTACAGTCGGCGCAAGAAGGGGTGATACGGCTCGACGTATTCGCGGACGTAACGGAACAAGCGCTGCACGGAGGCTTTGCGCTGATGGTCGCTGTCCATGGAGTAGAAGTTCACGGGTCGGATGGCTAAACGGCCGTGTGCGCGTGCGCACTCCCCTGAAGCCGCTTCCCCCAGTCTGTTTCCACTGCATACTCAACCACTTTGCGGAAGTAACGCTCGACGGGGACGATTTCGAGACCGCTGTGGCTCAATGCCGCCCGAACCTGACTGGTGTCAAACTGTGCGCGGTATGAGATGTAAGGAGTATAGACCGTGCCCTTGGTCAACAGTTCGCGCCTCCTTCCCCACGTCACAAGCTTCAGCAAAGGACGAACCAGCGAGCGGAATACGGCCGGATTCATCAGCAGCGGTCTGCGTACTCCGAATGTCGCAACCGCCAGGTCGAGACACTGGCCCACGGTGGTGGACCGCTCTGGTCCCGCGGCAAGGTGAAAGCATTTCCCACGCTGCGACGGATCGGCACTGATGAATTCCAGCGCGTCGCAGACGAAGTCTACCGGCGCAATGTCTACCACTCCCTTCGCATCTCCAGGTACCACCCATACGTAACCTCGGGACAACATCTTGAGCGGCCAATACATGACTTTGAACGTCGCTGCATATCCGGTGCGTGAATCGCCGACAACCATCGGAAGCCGGAAAATGCAGATCGGTACGTCATAGCGATGCGCACGGACCAGTGCCTCCGCTTCGCACTTAGTGCGCTCATAGTTGTTGTTGAAGCTCTGTCCTTGCGCCAGATCTTCTTCCCTGATCAATCCGGCCTGCCGGCCGGCCACGTAGCAGGTGCTGATATAGTCAAAACGGGTCAGGCGGTGCCGCATTGCGACCTTGGCCAGATGAAGCATCCGCCGGGTACCGTCGACGTTGATCGTCCGCGATTCGTCGAAGCTGACGTGAAACGCGACCGAAGCCGCGCAGTGGAGAATGCGGTCGACTTCTGCTGTCAGTTGCTGCCATTGCGATTCCGTCAGCCCGATCCGTTCCACAGTCAGGTCTCCGCGGAGAGGGATAGCGCGCGAACGCTCCTGCAAATTGAGGGATGTGGGTTGCGCCGCGTCCAAAATCGCTTCCAGCCTGGAGCGAGCACCGCTATCGTCTTTTGCCCGTACCAGGCAGTAGACCGTCGTATCCGGGACCCGCAGCAGTCGCCACAGCAACTCGCGGCCGATGAAGCCACTCGCGCCGGTGAGAACCACGGTCGAAGGCATGGACACCCTCCTCTCTCCGTCGGCACAAATTAATCGTCGGCGCCATCTGCGATAGCAAGCGCTCTCCACGCGTACGGCGAGCAACCCCAGGCGAGATCAAAAGCAACCAGGAGAACAGCTCCGTGGGGCGTGGGAGAGCTTACCACAACTCGCATTCCAGCGACCATGCCGAATTACGACGGAACGTAGTTGACAGCGTTCCCGAACCGACTCACAATGTTCCGGCTGCGCGATAAGGATCGCATGGTCACCGACAGCGCCACGGCCATCCTCGCCACCACCAAGCCAGCCCCGCCCGGGCCTCTGGATGGCGCGGGCTATCGCTTTTTGCCGTCACGCCTTCGATCGCGACTAATGGTGATGCCCCCGGCGTTGCGCAACCCCCCGGGATATTTTGTACAGATGTCCCGACAATACGGAGGTATTGTCACACTTAGCCCCCGCCGCATCTTTCTCGTCACCGGCCCCGACTGCGTGAAGTACGTATTGCAGGATCATCATACGAACTACATCAAAGGCCCAGCCTACAACTTATTGAAACCCCTTATGGGCAACGGCTTGTTTTCCAGTGATGGCGAGGACTGGAGGCGCCAGCGGCACCGGGTTCAGCCCGCCTTTCAGCGGCAGCATAACCCGAGGATGGCCGAGATTATCGGCGATGCCACCGGTCGCATGCTCGACCGCTGGGAGGCGATGGCATCCCGCGGACAGGCGATCAATGCGCGCAGCGAGATCATGCTGTTAACCCTCGAAATCCTCCTGTGGAGAATGTTCAGTGGGGATTTGATCGGCTTCGAACAGGAATTACGCGACGCCTTTTTCGATTGCTCGCAGCACATGGATCTGTTGAGCGCGCTGGGGCCAGTACGAGTGGCAGCGTGGTTTCGCATTGCCGGGCGCCTCCGCTTTCAGCGCGCGATCCGCATCCTGGAACGCTTCATTTTTCGCGTGGTCGAACAGCGGCGACGCAATCACACCGACAATGGTGACCTGGTTTCGCTGCTCCTTTGGGCTCGCGACGACCGGACCGGCGAGTTGATGAGCGACGTACAGCTTCGCGACGAGCTCATGACCATGCTCCAGGCGGGTAACGATACGGTCTCCGACGCCATTACCTGGACGTGGTATCTCCTCGCCAGGCATCCGGAGGTGCGGCAACGGGTCGAACAGGAGGTCGATTCCACGCTGGGCGGCCGGCTTCCTCAACAGGAAGACTTGCCCGCGCTCGACTATACCACCCGGGTGATTTTTGAATCTCTGCGCATTTATCCGCCGGGTTGGGCTTTCGGGCGATCTCCGGTGGAAGACGATGTGATTGGCGGATACCACGTTCCAGCCAAGTCGATGTTGGTTGTCAGCCCTTACGCTACTCATCGGCTGCCCGACATTTGGCCGAATCCAGAAAGTTTTGATCCTGATCGTTTCTTACCGGAGAGATCTCAAGGACGACCGCGTTTCGCTTACTTTCCGTTCAGTGCCGGCCCTCGCCAGTGTATCGGCGCCAGCTTGGCCACGCTAGAAGCACAAATGATTATCTCCATGGCTGCACAGAGATATCGGCTTACGACTCCGCCAGGCTTCTCGGCGGGCCTGCGACCGCGAATCAGCCTGACCTCAGATCGTACGATTTGGCTCACTCCGATCTCGCGCCGCTCCCGTTCAGCGGACGTTGACAGGGACAGCTGCGCGTGAGTGAGATATTTTTATGAATCTTCACCTGGAAGAATTGTTTTGGGCGCGGGCGTACGAAAAACAGCTTCCATTTGAGCCGCTCAGCCGCGAGCAGATCCATTCCATCATGACGCAAGGCAGGGAACTCCACCACTGGTTCAAGAATCATCGGACCCTACACTGCCTGATCAGCCTGTCGGTCCTCACCTTTTTGCTGGGCGGGGACTATCTGGTGCTGCTCCGCCTGCCCGGCATCTGGCTGCACCCGGCACGGCCCAATCCTGTCAGCTCGATTCTGATCGCTGGCGTGGTTTGCGGCTTACTGCACTGCTGGCTGATGTATTCCCTCGGCACGTACACGATTCATGAAGGCGCGGCGCACAAGATCATCTTCCCCCCTTTAGGACCGATTAGCCGGATCGCTCATTTCCTCACGGTCCACTTGAGCCGCGCTGCGGGCGGAGTTCCGGCGTACTATGCCGACGTGCACATGATCCACCATTCGAAATTCGGAACCACTGAGGACTCCGAGTTTTTGAACTTCGTCAGACCGCGCCGTTACTGGTTAACATTCCTTCCTCTAGCAGTCATTCTCAACTATTCAGACTTCGTTGTTCACCGGCCGACCACTTATACCAGGAGCCGCATCATCACCGTGTTCGTCGCTGGCACCTATCACGGCGTCTACGCTTACCTCACTTTCAGGTCCTGGGGACTGGGATTTTCGCTGCTGGTACTCCTCCTCATATCTCACGTTGCGTTCTACCTGGACAGGCTGCGTCAATTCACGGAACACAACCTGATGCCTCTCAACAACCTTAACGGATCGCGCAGTCTTGGTCTGGGTTTTTGGGGGATGTTGGTGGGAGCCGGCCCCTGGGGCACGCCGTGCCACTGGGAACACCATTTGGTCGCCAGCATCCCATGGTATCAGCAGCTTTTGTTGCACCGTTATGTCGTGCGCCTATTGACCCCGCGCCAGCGCAAACAGTTTCTGCTCACACCGCTGATCGGATTCCCGCGACTGTGGTGGAGCATAGTCCGGGAATCGTACGCGTTTATGCGGACTACATCCCCGACACTAAACAACTCGGCCCCATCGTCCACGCCCTAGCCACGGGCCCAGCCAGGAACGACGCAGGGCTAACCGCATCCTCTTTCGCCGCTAAGTCCAGCCCCTGCCGCTCATCCCTTATCGGCAAGCAGGCTGTCGGCGGTCTCCACTGCGTCGCCTTTGCGCCTATGGGCTAGCTCGGCAAGACCCGGCAGCCGCTCCACCGTACTGGGCTGGGATAGCCACTCCAGCAGGTTAGTGCGTGCGCACTCATACCCAGCGTCGAGGATCCGGGATGCCAAGTGGAAGTCGGTTCGCTTAAATTTCAGCATCTCAGGATACATATAAACGTCGGCGTATTTGAGCCGCGACCCTTTGTACGAAATTCCGGTGTATTCGAGGGTGCGGATCATGACCAGCAAAATACTCGGTGTGTAAATGCTTTTTTTCACGAAGGGACTCAAGCGCTTCCAGCAAGCCCGCCAGCCGGATACGTTGTCTCCGTAATCATGGATTGGATGGAGCTCGTGCGGTGGAGACACGTCCACACCCATGGTAATTCCTTCGTTTGAAAATGCCTTCATCATGTCCACGGGAACGTTGTTGATGACACCACCGTCCACATGCAGGTCTCCGTCGTACACTACCGGAGGAAATAATCCCGGAGCCCGGGTCGTGCACAGGACCGCTCGAGCAAGCGGACCGCGATCATGGACCTTGAGTTCGGATTGGTTCAGGTTGGCTGAAATGCAGAAATAGGGAATCCAAAGGTCCTCAATTTGAATGTCCCCAAAAAGACTCCGCACCAGCTTGCTTAGCATCTTGCCGGTCTTGAACGCTATGAACGGAAAGGTGAGGTCGCCAAAATAGGGGTTGGCGCAACCCGCCGAAACTTCCCGAACGATCCTTTCGGCGTCCCAGCCCATTGCCAGAAGCGCACCGACCAGCGCTCCCATGCTGGCGCCTCCTATCGCGTCAATGGGGACGCCGAGATCGGCGAACGCGCGATAGACGCCGACGTGAGCCAGCGAACGCGCGAAGCCGCCTCCCAGTGTCAAACCAATTGCGCGGCCGGCAAAAAAACGTACCACCCGTTCAAAGCCCTCGCTTTGCCCCAGTCGCACGTGAAAGTGGCGTTCCAGAGTGTAGGAATCGGTGCGGGCATCCAGCCAGCGTTTTGTGCCTGACGGGTTTTCTTCTCCATGGACCAGAACCAGCCAAGCGGGACTACCGTGAGCATTGCGCGTACCCAGAAGTTCGGCTTCGATTTCACCGAGCGTGGGGTCTGCTTTAGCATCGCCCACGACCAGTACGTGATCCGCCTGCCGGACGCAACGCTCTGTCCACGGGGAAAGAAACGGATCCGCTTCGTAGAGCAAGTAATCGCTTGCTATTTCCAACTCGCTCAGCCATTCCACCAGTCGAATGTTATTACCGCCGCGCTCATATGTCTGAGCGATTCCCGCGCGCCCGAGGTGTCGGTCCACCAACGTGCTGCTCAGATGGACCGTACTCCCGAATTGTTCCAGCACCTGCCGCAAGTCTACGCAAAACTTGGACAAAGGAGCGTCGGCATGAGCCGGTACCACGGCCACGCAAACGATGCCTCGTGAGCGCTTGCTCCCTACGGCCGCGTCTTGCAAGCGTTCGGCCAGCTTCCTGCTGAAGGCTTGCATCACCGCGCTCGGGTGTTTCGTCGCCAACCTTTCGAAACCAGCTCGGCTGAGCTTGGCCAGTTGGCTATCGCGGACTGCGTCCACCGTGCTCGTTCGGGACTCGCCGGTAAACACTTCCATCTCGCCCACGATTTCCCCTGATCCCAGTTCTGCTACGGTGGTATTGCCTCCGCCATTTTCATGGACCCGCACGCGAACCCGTCCGCGCACCACCAGGCACAAAAAATCTCCGAGATCTCCCTGTAGGAATAAAACCTCGCCTCCGTAAAGCGTGAAAACTTCAAGTTCTTCCTCCAGATCACGAAGAAAGTCCGTCCCCATGTTGTCGAACAGCTTGTTTCGGTGAAGCGAGATCGACAAGTGATATCTTTGCATCCGTCCGCTCAGCGATTGCATGACTTGCAGGGCGTCGGTCGGATACTTGGCGGCGAAGTTTTCAAATGTGGCTCGCGGCAGCGCCAGCACGGTTGAGTCGCCAGCCGAGAGGATGCTTGCCGAAGCGCAATCGTCGGAAAGGATGGAATTCTCGTTGGAGCTTTCGCCCTGGCTGACAGCAAACATTAACCGAGGCTCGTTTCTCTGGTTATACGCGGTCACGAGCAGGCGTCCGGATATCAACAAATACAGGTTGGGATTGTGATCGCCCTGCGATAACAGAGTTTGCCCGTCGGTTAATTCGATAACGCATAAGTCGGAGATGAGGTCTTCGACCGCCGCCAGACTGGCAGAACGAAAGAGTTCGGTGGACTGCAGGAATGAGGCCAGTCTATCTCTCATAAGAAACTATGAGTCGCCACCCGGGCGGTCAAGGGCGAAAGTATACCCCAGAATTGGACCGCTGCGAACGCAAGACGAAGGCGCTTTGTCTGTTCGCTCTCAAGCGCCTGATCACCCCCGTCAAAAGAAAGGGCCACTCGTTCGAGCGACCCAATGTGTTTGGGGAGCCAAGAACCAACAGCCGAACTCAATCTCCCGCCACCGTCTCCTCAACCGCACTCTTCTTGGCAGCAACATTTCCATTAGCCAAAGCAATCGCTCCGGTAATGGCGCTGAGCGGAATGAATCCACCTTCATTCGAAGTGGCCGGCTTCTCCTTCAGGACAACTTCCCGATAGAGCTGAGCCATCTGAGCGTCATAGGCCGCATCATTTTTGATTTTCTTACTATCGTTTTCGGCCTTGCTGTCGCGCGCTCGTTTCTTCTCTTCGCGAGCCGTCTTCGCAATCCCCAGCTTGTCGAGATCGTGCTGCACTTCATGCGTAACAATCTCGTCCCGCAAGTGGAGCGCGTGTTCCTCGTCTTCCATCCTGACTTTCTTGCCGCCTGCAAAGATCTCGTGCCGACCATGCTCTTCGTACCACTTGGTGAGCGTCGAAGTCATGTGCATCTTCTCAATAATGTTCCGCCAGCCCACGCCCGTGTTATAAGCGCAGAAGCTGATCTCGCCTTCCTGCGTGGCATAAGGAATGATGCACTGCTCCGTCCGCCGGAAGTCATAGTTAAACAAATCCTGAAACCACATCCCAGCAATGAACAGGAAATTCCACCGATCCTGCCGCCGCTTCATAACGTCGTCAATCGTTCGATCCGGACCAACCTTGCCATAATTCTTATGTGTAGCGCTGAACGTTTTGTCAAACTTCTTGAGTAAGTCAGCTATCTTAAAATGTGTAGGCGAGCGAAACGGATCGTAGTTCTTCATCAAAGCCAAAGCCATTCCGAGCACTGTCCAGAATTTCGAGCGGGCCGCATCGTTGACCTTGGCAATATCCTTAGCCAGGTGATCGCCCTTAAGGAAAGCAGTAACCGGCACCGCCTCTTTAGTCTCCTTATCGATCATGAGAGCCATTCCCGTCCCGCAGTTCGGGTGACAACCGCAGGAGAGCTGGCCCCAGTCGTTGTTTTGGTCCTGGGCGTGCATTACGTCGGCCCAGTCGCTGAACGTTGACATGAATGAAATCGGATACCAGTCGCGGGCCGGGACGCCGAAGCCGGTCTGATCTTTTACGTCATGGGCTAGATGGGCCAAGGTGTACCGCTGGGCTCGGCGGCGGTCGTCGGTAATGGCTTCGTCGCGACCGGTGAAGCTTACTGGTTGGAAGCTTAGGAAGTTGATCTTCTTAGGATTGTCTAACGCGAACTGAATGATGCGTCCGACCTGCTCGTTGTTGATGCCGTTCACAATCGTCACCACCGGCACAATTTCGCAGCCGGCGCGATGCAGGTTATCGATCGCTTTCAGTTTTACATCGAACAGATTGCCCACGGCTCGGTGATCGTTCGCGGCATTCCCTATTCCGTCGAATTGCAGGTAGGCGTAGCGCATTCCGGCTTCTACCGCTTGCTGCGCAAATTCGAAACTCTTCGCGAATTCGATTCCGTTAGTGGCAGCTTGCACGCTGTTGTATCCCACTTTTCTTGCGTAGCGAACGGCGTCGAGGAAATATGGGGAGAGGGTTGGTTCTCCTCCGGAGAACTGCACCGACATTTGACGGCGCGGCTTGATGGTGATCGCGTTATCCAATACCGTCTTGATTTCTTCCCAGGTAAGCTCGTGAACATACCCAACTTGATTCGCGTCCATGAAGCAGGGATCGCACATCATGTTGCAGCGGTTGGTGAGATCGACCGTCAGCACCGAACCTCGTCCGTACTTTACGGTGGATGATCCGTGGTGATGCAGCTTCTCGTCGTTGTGGGCTCTGATGTCTCGGCCGGGGAAAACTTCTTCTAAGTGTTGAGAGAATTTGGGGTCAATCGACATCAAGTCTTCGAAATGCCCGTGCTTGGGACAGTCCTTGACCATCCAGATCTTACCGTCGCGCTCAATGATCTGCGCCTTGATCTCGGCAACTTTTTGATTCATTAGAACGTCGACCGGCAGATGCCCATCGAGAATCTGCTGCCGAATTTCAGGCACACACTTGGGGCAGAGCGAATCGGTCGACCGCGGCCACCCGAGCGGCGGTTTCGATTTTTCCCAGGACTTGAGCAAAGGCTTATCGGACCACCGGGGAGTCGGCGACTGATTCGGAGCGATGCGATTAAGGCGCTCAAATACCACCCATGCGCCAGCGGCGAGGACGGTCACGGCCTTCTCTACATATTTAATCGGATTGTGCATTCTGCTCTTGCCCTCCTATAGCCTTGGGAAAAACTGTCCGATAGTCGCGTCCGAAAACCAGTGCCATAATACCCCAAACTTCGGGTAGCGGCTGAATTTGGCGGTAGGGATGCAGTTTGAAATCCACAGGGCTTGAGCCGCGAACCGACCTTGGGAAACTGTGTTTATGCCGAAGGGGAACCTCAGGATTGTAAAGCACGAGCAGATTGCTTTTCTCCGAGCGAATTCCCGCAAGAGGTCTCTTGCATGGCGGAAAGATTTCGCTGGATCTGGATGCAACCACCCAGGTGTTTCGAACGCTCGTGCAGAAGATTTCTTCGGCTTACCACCGATCCCTACGATTCTGTGTTTATCTGGTCTGCTGCCATGGAAGGCCCCCCTGAGGCTTTTCACGGCGTCGTTGTACGCGCGAGAGCGCCCGGCGGTCGGATTCCGTTTCTCCTGTCTTTAACACGCCGATCAAATTCCAATCGCTTGAATCGCCAGGGTCCGCTTTCATCGACATCGTGCCATTATTTCGCTGCCGCTTATAATTCTGGTATGGCTGATCGCATCGTCTGTGCCTGTGTAATCTGTCCCGGTTGCGGAAGCTGGGTCGTAGTCGAGGGCGAGATTTCCCGGTCGAATAACCCCGAGGACAAGCTCACGACCACGTGCCCCTTGCCAGAATGCTCGAAGGCATTCGTTTTCACAACGGATGAGACACGTGCTTTCGACGTGCCAACCTCGCTATTTGAGCGCCGTCACTTCTACCGTTCAGAGTTGTAAGACTCTTTCTGGTACATGCCGGCTGTCCTTTGCAAGATGTGTTCAACACTCCGATGCCGGGCGACTCCCTCTCTCACGATTTCCGATGCTTCATGTGTGGACGTGTATTCCACCTCGATGCCGATACTTATCATGGCCAGGTAAATTGGACGGTTGGAAACATACCGAAACCAACCACACGTCGAGCTCGCGGCATCAGCCTCCAGCAGATGGTCACAGCGATTACCACCTATCTGCGGGGCTGGGGAGATTTACCAAAACCAAACTGAGACGCTGCCAGTTAGTTCTGCGTAAGCGTGTGAGCAACCCACCTAGTCAAGCGGCAGAGGCTGTGCTGAAATGCGGCTATGGATCACCAGACGAACGCAGTCACGGCAAAACGACGGACACGGGAAGAGATTCGGCAGATTGT
>Ga0181522_10001130_pt1 | contig 16837 bp, 11 predicted proteins | sample PEATcosm2014_Bin_27_FD_121103 | JGI IMG/M metagenome (GOLD analysis project Ga0181522, IMG submission 121103) | Peatland microbial communities from MTU Mesocosm Facility, Houghton, MI, USA - PEATcosm2014_Bin05_10_metaG | ecosystem: Environmental > Terrestrial > Soil > Wetlands > Peat | place... | reverse complement strand
TTAAAGGGATTTCTGAAGGGGGGAAAACATGAAGTCACTACTGCTGGCTCTGCTCGCACTTTCGACAACGCACACGTTACTTGGGCAAACGGCCGGAAGCACGTATTCCAGGGGCCCCGCAAGTTCTGAGTGGCGCAAACTGGTTGACAGTTTTTTTGATGGATATTTCAAGCTGAACCCCACCCAAGGTACCGCCGCGGGTTTTCATCAGTACGACTCTGATTTGGAAGATTACTCGCGCAGCGGCGTCGATAAGCAAATCGCATTCGCGAAAGACTATCTCGGCCGGCTGAAAAGTTTCGACAGCAAGTCGTTGCCCCTGGAGGAGCGTCAGGACTACCAGCTGGTCGTCAATAATTTGAAATCGACGCTCCTCGATCTCGAGGATATCCGAAATTGGGAAAAGAACCCGGACCGCTATTCCAGCGGCCTTACAGCGAGTGCCTTTGTGATCATGTCGCGCAAGTTCGCGCCCGCTGACAAGCGATTGCGGTCTCTGATCGAGCGCGAGAAGAACATGCTCGCGGTTCCGGTGGCAGCCAAGGAAAATCTTAAAAACCCGCCTCGAATCTACACGGAAGTCGCGATCCAGCAACTGCCGGGGATCATTGGCTTTTTCCAGAAGGACGTACCGGAAGCCTTCGACGACGTGAAGGACCAGCAATTGCTGTCCGAATTCCGAACTAGCAACATGTTGGTGATCAAAACACTGCAAGACTACGAAAAGTTTCTGAAGGAAACATTGCTGCCTCTCTCCAACGGCGACTTCCGGATTGGCCCGGAAAACTATCGGAAAAAGCTTCTCTATGACGAGATGGTGGACATTCCCGTAGATCGCTTGCTTCAGATGGGGTACGACGATCTCCGTCGTAATCAACAGTGGTTCAAGAAAGTCGCCGCGCAAATCGATCCCAAGAAATCGCCCGAACAGATTCGGTCGGAACTCCAACAGGACCATCCTGAGCCTGACCGACTGCTTCAGACTTTCCGGGATGATCTGGTTGGGATTCGGCAATACATCATAGAGAAGCAAATTGTGACGATTCCTTCGCCCGTTCCACCCATAGTGGAAGAGACTCCACCTTTTGGGCGGGCGCTGACTTTCGCATCGATGGATACCCCCGGACCCTATGAAACGGTGGCGAAGGAAGCTTTCTTTAACGTCACCCTGCCGGAACCTGATTGGCCGAAGGCGAGAACCGAATCATTCATGGGACAATTCAATCGCGATACCATGATCGCCGTTGCCGTGCATGAAGTGTATCCGGGGCATTACGTGCAATTCTTGTGGCTACCGTCGGCTCCTTCGAAAGTTCGGAAGTTGTTAGGCTGTGGATCGAATGCCGAAGGCTGGGCACATTACGGCGAGCAGATGATGCTCGACGAAGGATATGGGGACGGCGACCCGAAACTCAGGCTCGGCCAGCTACAGGATGCCCTTTTGCGGGATGCTCGATACATCGCTGGAATTTCCATGCATACGGGCAAGATGACTTTTGACGACGCGGTGCAGTTTTTCCAGAATGAGGGCTATCAACCCCGATCGGTCGCGGAAGTCGAGGCGAAGCGGGGTACGAGCGACCCGACCTACCTCGTTTATACGCTGGGCAAGCTCGAAATCATGAAGCTCAGAGAGGATTACAAGCAGAAGATGAGGGGGAGCTTCAGCTTGCTGAAATTTCACGACACGTTTCTCCAACAGGGCTTTCCGCCCATCAGGATCGTCCGTGAGACCATGCTCGGAGACGAGAGCCCGACCCTTTAATTTTAATTTTAATCGACCAGAAGTTACGCAGAGCAAGTTCCACGGGTAAGGAGCATTGCACGTCGCGTTGCCTTCCGAAGGGTCTGTCCCGGCAACTCTATCTTTGTTCAGCCGAGTGTTGTCCCGCTCCCGCGAGAACAAGGTTCTCCACGATGGCGTCGTAGAGGCTTTTCTCCACGGTGGCGGGGTCCGCGTCGCTATCGAGCACGAGATTGGCGAAGCTTTTGCTCGGCAGCAGGTACTGCCGCGCTGCTGGTAGCACGGCATTCTTGTATTGCCACTGGATGAAACCAAGAGAGCGCCCGCGCTCGGTAATGTCCCTCACTTTTCGGCGATGGAAACAAACTTCACCAGAGGCTTCCAAGTAGATGGACAGGTCGAAGTGTTGGCGAAGTTGCGCAAAATGCAGGGCCAGAATCCCTTCCACGATCAGCAGCGCCTTGGCCGGAATGTGTTCGCGTCGGTCGCTCACGCGCACGTGCTCGGCAAAGTCGTAAATGGGAGCCTCGATGGGGTTGCCGGCGGAATAGCCGAGGACGTCGCTCTCGAGCAGCGCCAGGTCGGTTGCGTGGGGTGCGTCGTGGTTCTGCCGCGCTCGCTTTTCCAGTGGGAGATGGTTCATCTCAAGCGCGTACACCTCCATCGAGATAACCTGCCCGTTGAGACGAGAGGCCACGCGCTTGGCGACCGTGGACTTACCGGTGCCGGAGGCTCCGGCCAGTCCGACGATGAAAACACCCTGCTTCCGGGGACCTTCGTGCATACTTCGATTGTAAGCAGAATCCTGGGAGAGCGTTCGCACCGAAGTTCACTCGAAAGGTTAGCGGCATTTTTGGCGCGCACACCAATGTTTAGCTGATGTTACGAACCGCGGCGTGCCCCGCACCGCATTGGCCCACACGCTCGCACAACATCAAACTTGATTTCAGCCCCCAAGACCAGGCCCGGTGCATCTTTACGAGAGGGCGCGGACGGGAAAAGCAGCCGTACCGTTTTGAAGTCAACGATGGAGAGTTGTTCGCTTTCGCTGGACTGTGGGATCGTTCGGAAAGACACAGGTGGCACCTGCTCGATTGCTTTGACTTCATCCCCTTTACCCCATGCGCTATCGTCCCGCTTCCCGCGCCGAGGCTACCCCGCCGAAGAGCACTCCTTGTTGCGAAATCGGCTTATCGTCGGGTGTCTGTTTGTCGGACGGCGCGGAAGCGGGCGCGAGGTGCTGATAGTTGAGGATGGCGTTGAACACCAGCGGGTACGTCCCAATGGTCTCGCCGCGATAAACCGGGTTGTTGCCGAACAGGAGCACATTTCCCTGGCCGAGGTGCGCGTTCACCACCACGGCATGCTCGGCAATCGATCCACCCTTGTCGAGCAGGCCATCGAGCAACAAGGTCTTGGCATCAGAAAAGCGCAGGATGACGTCCGGCCGGCTTCGAAGCGGAATCACCAACGGGTTGTTGCGCGTTTGTTCTTCATTTAACGCCTTTGGCTCCCAAGGCTGCTGCTTCACGAGCGGCTCGGGCTCCGTGATCTTTCTCCCCTGTGGCTCGTCGCTGTCCTCGACGTTGCCGCGTCCGGTCGCGCGTTTCGCGTAGGGGTCAAGCGGATCCGTTAACGGGTCCATCAACATGCGGCCTCCCGTGCGCCCGAGTATGCTGCTGACATTGAAGGCCATGCCGCCGGCGCTGATGACAGGAACGCCAGGACCGTAACCGAAGGCGACCGGATGCTGGCGGTTGACGAAGACCGTGTTCAGCACTGTGCCGACAACGCGCGCGTCGCCTTGAGGAGCCAGGCTCACGCCGGGCGCAAGACCCGTATCGATGGCGAACTGCGCCGTGTCTTCGCAGGTGATCAGGAGCCCGCCTTGCTCGACAAACTCTTTCAGGTGAGCCAGTCCGTCGTAACCCAGGCCGGGACGGATGTCCGAGGTGCTGTCAATGGCTCCGAGATTTGGAGTCAGCTCAGATTTCTGCCACGGCATCGGATTATTCCACAGCGGAATGCCGTTGATAATTTCAAGCGTAGAGGCATGACCAACCGGAGCAAAGACGATGACATCGTATTTTGCCCGTAGCTCCGGTTGTTGGGCCACGGTTTGCGTGTTGATGTAATCGAAGGGCACGCCCGCGGTATCGAAGGCATAGCGCCACCAACCTTCGGTCTGAGTGCCAAGCCAGGTGTGCATGATCGCGATGCGCGGAGCGCTGACCGCATGGACCGGCGCCGACGGCAAGGCCCCGAGCCGCGATGCATCGAGAGACAGGTCGTGCAGAACCTTGGTGACGCCGTCATCCGCAGCGTTCGTGATGAGTAGCGAGCCGGCCGCGAAATGTTTGCCGTCTGCATCGAAAGACTCATCCGCGACCTGAACGGTTACACCTTTAAGTTTGTAGACCAGGGGCAAAAGCGAAATCTGGCCCGTGTTCGCTACCGCGAGCACCGCGCCCGAGCCAGAGACCTTGCCTGCGAGAGCCGACGGATCGTCGAGCGGCGTCATCTTCGACTTGAGAATCGTGGGATCGAGAACACGCACTACCTTCACGTTGAACAGATGAGAGAAAGACCATCCCGTATCGTCGTAGGGATGCTTCTGCGGGTCACCGGCAGCCCAGAACTGGTGATCGAGCAGCGCATCGGCGGCGCGGGAGTAGGGCTGGTCCATGCGGATGACAATGCTGCCAGGAGGGAACCGTTCTTCCTTCGGCTTGTCTCCCCGCTTTTCCGCCGGCACGGCGGAAGTTACCGCCTCGGATAGTTGTTCGATCTCGACATGCTGACGCTGCAATACCTTGAGCAGTTCCACCTGCCGATTCGCATCGGCTGGGTCGGCTGGGATCAGGTAGGCAGCGGGTCCTTCGAGTGATGGCTTTTCAACGGCGCGCTTGCTCTTGCCGTAGTAATTCTCGAGGAAATGGTGCGTGTTGTGCGAGAAATAAGAGAGGGTAGAGAGCAAAGCGCTTTCTTCATAGTTGTTGTTATCGCGCTGCGACCATTTCACCACCGGAAGCGGGGGATTCTGACGGTACCAGGTGCGCGCGTAATCCTCCGGCTGGAGGATGCGCTTTTCGGTATCGGCACCACCGTTGCCGAAAGTTTCATAGAGGCGGCTGATGCCGTTATGCATGCCGGCCAGAAACATCAGGTAGCCGGGACTCCAGGTGTCGAAGTCGCCATGGGTGAACACTCCGGGCATGCCGAAGCTCTGCATCTGGGCAACATTGTTCCAGCCGAGTTCTGCCCACTCGTCGGCGAGAGTCGGATCGAGCCATGCGTTGTAGGGTCCATCGCCTACCGTGTTGTCATAGAGAAAGGGAACCGACTCGTGTAAATCGTGCAACACTTGCGCGTGCCAGCCAAGATAAGTTTCGAGAACGTTGCGCGTCAGTTCCAGGGTCATGGCCATGGCGTCGCGGTTGTTATCGTGCGCGACGTAGTGTCCCCAGTACAGAAGGTGCGGCCAAATCTCGCCCGGATGGGCTTTGTGCCATCTGTAAATGTCGACCATGCGGTCGCGGCCGTCCACTTCGACCACAGGAGTGATGAGCAAGATCATGTGCGAGCGGATGTACCTGATATAAGGCGCCTCGTCGACGGCCAGACGATAGGCGAGTTCCATCAGGGCCGTGGGCGCTCCAGTCTCGGGAGAGTGGATGGTGCCAGTGATGTAATAGACGGGCCAGGATTGGTCGATGACCTGGCGCGCTTTCGCGTCATCCAGGCCGATCTTCCGCGGGTCCGCGAGCTGGGCAAGACGCACGTCATTCTGTTTTGCGTCGGCGAGGAGCTTGGCGTCGGCGATGGCCGCGGCGATCATCTCTCGCCCTTCCTCGGAATGTCCGATGGTGAAGACCTTCACCCGCGGACTGCTGGCCTCCAGCAGGCGGAAATACTTGTGGACATCTTCGGCGTAAGGCAGCATATCGGGCGCCCCGGATACGTCGCCGAGTATTTTGGCCGGCGTGGGCACCGTTTTCGACGCCGGGAGGTAATCGACCAGCGGAGAAATGAAGGCGGGATCGGTGGTGTATTTGCGTATCTGATCGGTGTACTGCCGATCGATGGACTGGCCAGGATCGCGGGCAAAGTTTGCATTGAATTCCTGGGACAGGGATACCTTGCAGGCGAGCAATGTGAAACATAGAACGATCAAGGTCAGTTTGGAGGGGGGCATCTTGCCTCGTTTCGATTCGCAGTTCGCGTCGCACAAACATCGACATCAGTATCGCCAACTCGTTAGGTCCGCTCCCCTGGGTGCGGTCTTCTCGATGCGGTCCAAAATCTTGGGCAGGTATTGCGTGTTGTAGTGCAGGCGCGACAAGTAGTTGGGCAGTGCGGGGTCGCCATTCCAGCAATGCTCTGCGCGGGGGCCATAGGTCACTTCGCCTGCGTAGCTCGGGTCGGTGGTTGAGTTCAGAAAGTTTTCCATACGGTAGACGGCGTTGTTGAGGAAGTAGGTGTCGTCCGATCCTACATAGATGTGAATCTTGCCTGCGAGTTGGGCGCCAAGTTTCGACCAGTCCCGTTCGAGAATCGCCTCCAGATCATAGTGCTGGCGCCAGTACTCAGCTATGCGGTGGTCGATCTCCCCGGTCATTTTGTCAAAGATGGGCTTGGGATATCCATTCTCGCCGACGGGCCCGTAGACGGCTTGCCAGATGTCGAACTGTTCGCCGCTGCGGCCATTATCTCCGAGAGCTAGTTCGTAGCGATTGATCTCCTGCGTAGTGATGAAAGTGTGGCCCTCGTAGTCGCGCATGGCAGGCTGTGGTATTCGCGCGTGTGCTCCTTCGATGAAGAAGGCGTTCTTCCCGAACTCGCTGTCGGAATCGTAGAGATTGATGTTGGTGTAGGCGTGGAAGTCGATAGGATCGGGACAGGCGGCAAAAGCTCCGTTATAGTGATCGGGATAAAAGACTTGCACAGCCAGCGCCTCCCAGCCGCCGGTTGATCCCCCGTAGACGAAGCGCGCCCAACCTTGGCCGATGCCGCGGAATTGTTTTTCTATGGCGGGGATCAGTTCGTTCTCGATGGCATCCCCGTAGGGGCCAACGTTCGCCGAGTTCACGGCGTAGGAGTCGTCATAGAAAGGATTAGCGTGCCCGATTTTTATGATTAGAAAGCGGGGAAAGTCAGGCGAGATCCACTCCTGGTAGAACTTGTATGCCTCTTCCTGTTGAATGCGGTTATATCCCTTGAGATGGAAGCGTTCGCTATAGTCGGGCTTCAGGTCGGGGTCGGGCGGTGTGGTTCGGAAATCGTCGAAGTCGTCGACAAAGTGGTCGTGGAAGATCATCAGCGGGAAGCGCGCTTTAGGATGGTCGTCGAAGCCCTCGGGTACGAGCACGATGGCGCTTATTTCCATCGGGCGCCCCCAGAACTTTGTGAGCACCTGGCTCTGAATGCGGATGTGGCGGATGTACTTCGCATCGGCCTTCGGAGGGATCGGGGGAATCACCTCGGTCAATGCGAGCCGGATAGGCGCGCCACCGGGCTTTATTGTGATCTTTTGTGGTTTTGAATAGAGATTGCCCGGCGAGATGTTCCAGTGTTGGCCTTCGCCCTGGTCCATATGCAACTTTACGGTTTTTCCGTCCGCGCGGTGAAATGTCTCATACTTGTTGAGCACTGCCTGCACGATGTAGTCGCCTGCCGAAACGTCCTTAAGGCTGTGGACTGGGTAGCCAGAGGCGCTCGCATCCACGATCGCCGGTTGGCCGGGCTGCCAGCCATCGACTGTCATGCCAAAGACAATCTGCGAGCGCGGCGTGTCGTCGATTTGCATCCGCGGTTCCTCGCTGGGGTCGGTCGAAAGAAGCAGCAACAGCCGTCCATCGAGGGGCTGCGCGCTTCTCTCCGTGGAAAAAGTGACGGTGAACGATTGGGCGGCTGCGAGTGCAACTGGGAAGAGCAAACCGGCGAGTGCAAGGGCGGCGCGTTTCATGGTCGATACTATACAGGCTCCAACCCGGCTTGTGATTTAGCAATCGAATGATCGGACTCACCTGCAACTAGAGTCGCTTCCTGGGGACTGCGCCACCGCCTTTTCGAGATCATCAGCCGCCTTGCCAATGCCGGTTGCGATATTTTCAATGACTTCGGCAACTTGGGGGACCTGTGCTTCCGCCTCTATCCATTTCTTCTCGTCCATATACTCGCGCACTGCTGCGATCGGCTTTGCTCCGTAACCTGTATAGGCTCCCGGCGCGTAGATCTGGTTCTTGAACCAGGGACGTTCCGGAAGTCCTTTCTGGTTCGAGAACAAACGAGAGATTCCAAGCAGGTCCGCGTTGATCGCCGCCAAGGCCTGCGCGGAAAGGGGAGGTGAACCCTTGGCCCGCCAGTCTGAGAGTATTTTCGAATAACGCTCGGAACTTTTCTTCACGAGATCGATCGCATTTTTCATCGGGGCGAAATTGATGTAAGGCGGCAGGGTCTCGACCGGCGGAGGTAGGGAGGGTCTCCGCGGATCCGCCGTAGCCGTGAACACGCCTTCCTTCAACTGCAGATTACGTTCGGCGAATTCGTCCTGTTTGTCCTTGAGCAGCTTTTCCAGTTCTTCTTCGTATTTTGCGATTGCTTCCGCTTGTGGAGAATAATCGTAGGGAATCAAATCTGCGTCCGCGAGGCGCATCATTGCCGTGCCCCCGGTCTGCGCCAATGCTCTCCCATAGACGAAATCGGTGTCGACGAAATGGGTATACCAATAGAAGTCGTCGTAAATCGAATGGTACTGGTCGCCATCATCCTCGCCACCAAACCCTATGTCCAAGGTCGATATTCCGGCGAAATCCTGGAACGCGGTAAAGTCTGACCCGTCCCCCAGGGCGATGACCACGAGATCGTTGCGCGTCCGTAGATCCTTGCGCTCTTCTGCATCCTTCGCTTTCGCAATGCTGAAAAGATGCGAGCGATCGAATACCGTCATGTGGGTCTCTGGATCGTCGACGTCGCGAGCCACGCCGCTGACGAAACTCTGCAGATCCTGCGTCCCGCCTGGAAAGAAGTACCCCCGCTCGTTGCTGTCGGAGTTGATGTAAGCAACGGCGTGCTTCTGCAGCTCATTGAGATGGGTTTCTACCCATTCGACTGAACCCAGTAAACCGGGTTCTTCTCCATCCCAAGCGCAATAGATGATGGTGCGTTTCGGAATCCAGCCTTGACGATGCAAGTCGCCCAACGTCCGCGCCTCTTCGAGCATCGCGGCCTGGCCGGAAATCGGATCGTCAGCGCCGTTGACCCATGCGTCGTGATGGTTGCCACGCAGTATCCACTGCCCATCGTCCGCGCCGCGCAGGGTTCCAATCACGTCGTAGACCGGTTTGATATCCCAGTTAGAAAGGACTTTCAGGTGAACCTTGGCCGGCCCGGGGCCGATGTGATAAGTGATGGTGAGGGCTCCGCGCCAATTTTCTGGAGCGACCGGGCCCTGCAGTGCCGAAAGAAGTGGCAGCGCATCCGCGTACGAAATCGGCAGGACCGGAATTTTGGTGATGGTCTTCGCTTCCTGAATCGAAAGCCGCTTTGCGTCGGCGGTGGCGCCGACACCGGGGGTGAGAGGATCGCCGGGATAATCCGTGTCCATGACGCTGCCGCGTTGTACTCCATCTCGCGACCGCCAGCCGCCAGAAGGATAATCGTCACCGTTAAAAAACCCGTCTCCTTTCGGGTCCGAGTAAATGATGCAGCCAACCGCCCCATGCTCGGCGGCAACCTTCGGCTTGATGCCACGCCAGCCTTGGCCATATCGCGCGATGACGATTGCGCCCTTGACTGAAATTGCCCGGCGATCAAGTTGCTCGTAGTCCTCTCGATTGCCAAAGTTCACATATACGAGCGGGGCGGTTACGTCGCCATCGGCGGAATAAGCATTGTAGGTCGGAAGTTGTTCAGCAGTTTGGTTTGAAGTGGGATCGAGGGCCAAGCCGGGCTCCTGCAGCTTGGCTCGGAACTTTGTCGGTTCCAATAGCTCCACGGCCCGCTCTTTCGGAGTCGGAAACAGAACATCGAAGGTCTCGATCCTCGCGTCGAAACCCCATTCTTTGAATTTCGCCAGAATCCATTCGGCATTGTCTTTATCATAGGGCGATCCGACGTGGTGCGGACGCGCACTCAGCCGTCGCATATTCTCGCGAATATTCCCGGGCCGAACACCCTCCTGGAATTTCTTTTCCCACGAACGCTCTACCGATGAAGTATCCACGCTGTATCCCAGAAGATGAGCTGCCGCTTCTGTTGTTGCCTTCGATCCCGGTTTCGATTGGGCCGCCACGAGCGGAACGATTGCAAGCAAGAAACAACCCACTGAGCCGAACGTCATGAATCAGTCTCCTGAGATGGTGTGCACCGAGAAGGGATATCTTACCCGTTCTCCAGCTACTCTGAATTTTTCCCGACGCCTCGAGGAACTTGCTCGCGGGCTCTCGAAGACTGCGTATCCTTCACGGCGTGTGAATTGAGCCGGATTCGATCGGCGATTCATGCAGGCTGAGGAGGGACCCGTGATTTTCAGTTTTGCGGCGGAGCATCATGCCGCAGCCACGGGAGTGAAGGGATGGCTCGATGAATGCGATCGGAACTTCAGTACGGCGATAAATCGGTTCCGGCTGGCCGGTCAGCCGGAAGCTGTCCGGAAAAAGGGCTCAGGAAGATGATGCAGCTGGACATCAGAGAGTGAGGAGCCTCGGAGCAGAGCTCCTCGAAGCGGACTTCCGGCCTGCCCGAATTTCCTCCGCTTCCATGAAATGTCAATGACCGGGCGGCTTGATCGCCTGCTCAAGCGTTTGCTGAGCACTGCGGCGAATCTCTTCGCGCCTCGGTTCTGTATCGGACCATGAGGATAGAGGCGCCTTGTGGGAGTCCATCATGGCCAACGCCTCCTCGGCGTATTGTCGGGCAAGACCTTTTTGCCCATCTGCCAAATAGGCGTCTGCAAGGTTATAGTGCGCGTCAGCAGAGTTCGGATACGCCAGAAGATTGAGCTGGAAAATCTCAATCGCATTCTTGAGGTCTCCGGCGCGCTGATAGTCCTCCCCGATGATGTCCACGGCAGCCTCTGGCCACAGCTGCGCCTGCGGATCTTCGTTTCGAGCTTCGACCAGTTGTCGCTTTACCTGGGGAACACTGCCGGGGGTCTGAAGCTGGTTCAGGATCGACTCCGCTGCCAGACTGTCGGCTGGTGCGTGACCTGGCGTCTTGATTAAGGTGGTGAAAAACCATTGCACGATGATCTCAGGCAGCTCAGGATGCACCGGGAACATATCTGTCCCATGGCCACCGTGAGCGGGAACCCGGGCTGCATCGGACGTCTCGTACCAGAGCCACGGTGCATCGCCGGCAGCCGAATAGTGCACCAGTTTCTTGCCGGGGCAGGATGCCGTGACGTAAAGCAGTTTCATCGCGTCTTGCGTTGGCGGATATTCGTCGTCGTCGGAAAACACGAACAGTTCGGGCAATTGCCGTGCCTGATGCAAGAATTGAAGACCATCACGAAGAGTCTCACCCGACAACAGGACCAGCGACTTTATGTCATTCGGATGCCGGCGTGCCGCCTCCACAGAGTACGTCACGCCAAGCCAGCCTGCCCCACCGAGGCCAATTCCCTGGTGGTCAACTCCGGTCTGCGACCTCAAGAACTCGAGCGCGCTATCGACATCTCCGGGCATGTGCTCGAAATCACCATGCGCGCCACCGCTTTCGCCAAACCCGCGCAAGTCCAAAGTGAGGGTGCTGAAGCCAGCTAGCGCAAGCTGCGCTGCCACGCCGTCCCACGACTTGCGGTCGCGATTGCTTTGGTGCAGCAACAACACTCCGGGTCCAGGCTTTGCCGCGGCAAAGTAGGTAGCCTTCAGTGGCGTGCCGTCGGATGACTTCAGGTCAACCACGTGGGGGACGACCGCGCGTGGATCCTGAACTGCACCGGTGTTCGCCTTCTGCCCGAATGCGGTCGCGCCCAATACAAACGTTGCACACAAGAAAGAAGCTCGTATGGATGGCATGTAGATAAGCCTCTTCAATTTCGGAATCACTCCGATTTCGCGCGGCTGGCCGGCGGAACAATTCCCTGCATGCGCAGGTACTCCACCATTTGCCCGTAATGATCGAAGGCGTGCGCGACCCCGAACTCGGCCAGATGCAGGCGCGTCGATTTGCTGCCCTCGGGAGGCTGCAACACATTTTCAAGGGTCAACGTTGCCGCGGCTTTGTGACCCAACGCGAACGAATCCTTCAGGAATTGGATGATCTCACCTTTCGTCTTTACATTTTCCGGGCCATTCCCGTCCTTCAGGGTTTCGGGGAGTTTATCGCCAGTCAGGGGCGACCAGAGAAAGTAGTTTGAAGCCGCGACATGTTTCAGTTGCCCCGCAAAAGTGCGCACACCTTTGAAGTCATCGCCGGGAATATTCAAGGCTTCGGGAGAAAAATTGTATTTACCTTCCGGTACCGCGTCGGCAACATCCAGAATCTGCTTTTCGATGGTGGTGATCTCGCGATCAATAACCGACGCAATCGTTGGTGCCGGCGGGGTTTGCGGCACGGCTGCAGGCACGACATTCATCGTGCTTTGCCCCAGCCCGCTGCCGCCGACAGCCAGCAGCGCGGCAAAGAAAAGTGGTTCAATTTTTTTCATCACGATAGCTCCCAGGCTTCGCGTCTCAATGGCTCCCAGGATAAGAGACGCAAGGTCATTTCCAACCACTTGGCCGTCTTTCATCGTAAAGTGCAGCCACTCCAATTCATGAATCTCCCCCGTCAATGTCACGGGATAGGATCATCGGCAGTGCCTGCAACCGGAATCTCCGGAAACCGCCATGAGGCCGGCGGTTTTCCTGGTTCGAGGCGATTCGCGTTGCTTTCAACCCTTTCCTCTCTTTCTTATCTACTACATACTGAGTCCAGTCTACTACATTGCACGTTGTATTGGCATTGGACGTGCCAGGAGCCGGTCGGTGAGCAGGGGTGGCCGGGGGTCAGTGTTTGATGAAACAGCAGGCGGTGTGTGCGACCGTTTCAAAGACGCCGCCCGCAATAATCGCCGCGAATAGCGAAGTTAGCAGAAGGTCGGCTACGCGGTGTGTGGCAGGTGGCGCTCCGGCAAGGCGGGCCAAGCGACGGCTCAGATGCGAGGAAGCGCTCGCTTGCAGAAACATCGTTTCCCCGGGGACCGCGAGTTTAGCCAGCGCTCGAACCAGTGCCTGCCCGTGCTCGTGCCGGATGACGGATTCATCGCAGGAGAGCTCACGATAGAGTGCCATCCGCATTCCCGCGAGCCAGATGAGCGGATGGAACCACAAGGCGCACAACGAAACTTCGTAGAGCAGGCGAATCAAATTGTCGCGCCTTTTCGCGTGGGCCATTTCGTGAAGCAGGACGGCATCCAACTCTTGTCGGTTGAGCAATCGATCGATGCCGAGGGGAAGCAAGATGCGCGGATAAAGGACGCCCCCGACGGCAGGAGCCGGATACATGCTGTCGAAGGTTACAGATATGCCGCCGGTCACGAAGCTCGATGCCACATCATGACGTTCGTCAGAAACCTGAACCGGGCGATGCTCTCTGCGCACCCGCGAGATCAATCGCACCAGCATTGTAAGTGCGCCCATGATCCATATCGCGGCAAGTGCGGCGGCTGTCTGACCTTGTGTCATATCCCACACAGGTCCCCCAATCGCACCGAGCGGTGCGGCCCAAGCCAAACGTGGTCCCCCAACCTTATCGACGAGCGCGCCTGCCGGCACGACAAAATTAAATACCGTGACCACCCAGATCCAATATTTCGTGGTAGCGCCTACGCCCCGGATTGCAGTCAGCACCCAGGCCGCAGAGCCCACAACCGATGCGTACAGCAGGTGCACGCTCAAGTAATACATCGCGCGGGCGATAGGCTCATGCACCTTTACCTCCACGTCGGTTGCCGTTCTTATCACCACGAGCCGCAGCCTGTAGCGCCTTAAGGTCGCGCAACGTCAGGGAGCCGTCCTCGATCAGATTCGAAACGAGAAGACGTGGCGATCCGCCAAACAGCTCCAGCAGGTCGCGGACCAGCCGGCTGCGGTGTTGGCTCTGATCCAGGGCCGACTGGAAGAGTTGGGCATTGCCAATCTTTTTTACCTTCTTCAAGGCGCCCTTCTCCTCAAGCCTGTAGACGAGCGTTTGCACGGTTGTGTAAGCAACACGTTCGTCCTCTGGGAGACTTTCCAGAACTTCGCGCACCGACGCGGTCCCAAGTTTCCAGTACTGCTCGAGGATCCGGGTTTCGGCTTTCGAGAGATGCGGCTGTTTCATGATCTCCTACTTATTCCGTAAATGCTACTACAAGTAACAGTGTTCTGACTTGCGTTTTACTTGCGATTCGGGAGACGAGGTTGCGGGTCGGTATCGAGAAACACCCTTGTATCCCCAGTTCGAACGTTTTCATCAGATACGGCTCCGCATTTGGGGCAGGGTCACTTCTACCAGTCCGGATTATTCTTCGGCTTTCGGAGTGGACGGTTTAACTTTTTTCTGGAGGAAGTGGGTGCGTGTTGGCACACTCGCCTGGTGCGGATCTCTGGGCTGACTACCTTTCACTGGCGACGGACATTCCACAGACCACTCGCCTTCATAACTTTCAACTGCGCCCGAACCAAGATTTGCTCTAGCCAGAAGCGGATGCATCGCGCACTCTAGCTGTCATGCGCGTTGAACGACACGAGAAGGTTTCGCAACCATCGCGGCTCCCGAAAGCACGCCAACAGGTCGCTGCGGTGTGCTATCGCATGCGAAAGCGCGGCATACAATTTCTGCTGGTGCAAACCCGCGGGGGGCGGTGGATTTTTCCGAAAGGCGGCGCTGAACCCGGCATGACATATGCGCAGTCCGCTGCCCTGGAAGCTTTTGAAGAAGCCGGGGTTCATGGGCGCATCGAAGAAATTCCCTTTGCCCGCTACTTGCGACCGAAATCTGACCATGCTGCGGGATCTTCCGACGCGGGGCCTGCCATTACCGCCTACCTTTGCGAAGTGTCTCAGCTCGAACTGCCGCAAGAACGAGACCGAAATCCCACCTGGTTCTCGGCCGAAGAAGCAAAGGGTCGCCTCGGCGAACATCGCACCCGCGAATACGGGGCCGAGCTTGCCCTTGTCGTCGACCGGGCTCTGGTGCGAATTCACAGGTTGCATAAACTCGCGGCCCACAACACCTCGAGTCGTCTCCACAAGGACGGCTTGCAGGAGGTTCGGTTCGAAGCTGGTGAATCCCGGCTCGATCATCCTCGGCAGGGTCGTCTCCCCCGCTACTTCCGGAAAGTTTTCCAAATCGGTGCATCCGCGGAGATCCGCCAGCCGGTCCTCCGTCTGGGTACCGGTTTCTCAGCTGAGGCATCAGGTAACATCACTGCGATTGATAGCGGACACAAAGCAAATCAGTCGAAGCCGGCGCAAGGAAAGGTTCATTGACTGCGATACGTCGCGTCGGATTGCCCGGAGCACTATTGCCGGAGAACTATGCCCCGCTATACCCTGCTATACCCTGGAGAACCATGGACAATCTTGCGGGCTTCGCGATACCCTGCTCGCCATGAATCGCCGAACCTTTCTTGCCGGTGCCGCAGCTACGGCGGCGGCTTTCACATCGCCTGGTCTTCCAACCGCAGATCAAGCGGGCGCTGAACAGCAGGAACGCAAGCCTATTTGGAAGGAGATCGAGAAGCGCCACGACGAATCCGTGCAGCGTCTGCAAACCTGGATTCGCCAGCCTTCGATCGCCGCCGAAAATCGTGGCATGAATGAAGGCTGCGAGCTCACCATGCAGATGCTGCGCGATGCAGGATTCCAATCGGCCACGAAAGTTCCCACCGAGGGCCAGCCCGGCATTTTCGCAACACTCGATGCCGGAGCTCCGCGCACGCTTGGCGTTTACTTCATGTACGACGTAAAGCAGGTCACGCCGAGCGAGTGGTCCTCGCCACCATGGGATGCGGCTCTTGTCGACAAGCCCGGCCTTGGTAAAGTCGTCGTCGGGCGCGGCGCAGTAAATCAGAAAGGACCCGAGGCTACGTTTCTGGCCGCCCTTCACGCCATTCGCGGTGCGGGGCAGAAGGTTCCTCTGAATCTCGTACTTGTCGCCGAGGGCGAGGAGGAAATTGGCTCGCCGCATTTTCCGCAAGTCGTACGCCGGCCTGAGGTGATTGCGGCGTTGAAGAAGGCGGACGGGATTTTCATGCCGGGCGCATCGCAAGATCTGGACGGCAGTATCACCGTTCTCCTCGGTGCCAAAGGTGTCGTCGAACTGGAACTGGTTTCAAGTGGGGAGCGCTGGGGACGAGGTCCGGAGCACGACATTCATTCGAGCGAAAAGGCGCGGGTCGATAGTCCCGCGTGGCGTCTTGTTCATGCGCTCAACACGCTCGTTTCGGCTGACGGAAACGAGCCGGCCATTCCCGGATTCGCCGATAAGGCGAGGCCACTCTCTGCCGACCAGAAGGCGATGATCGCCGTCGCCGCCAAGCGCCTGGACGAAAATCTAGCCAAGCAAGCGTTTGGAGTCAAGCACTGGGTGCACGATGTGGACTGGCGGGAATCGCTCGAATTGTTAATGTCGCGTCCCACCGTCAATATCGAAGGCCTGGTTGGGGGATACACCGGGCCGGGCGGAAAGACAATTCTTCCACACCGTGCGGTCGCAAAAATGGATCTGCGCCTCGTGCCCGACATGACCGCAGCCGAAGCTCTGGCGGCCCTGAAGGCGCACCTCGCCCGGCAAGGGTTCGGCGACGTAGAGGTTAATATGACAGGCGGCTACGATCCCAACAGCACCTCTGCCGACGCCGGAATCATCAAAACCGAACTGAAGGTATATAGAAGTGCCGGAATCGATCCGATCATTCTGCCGCGCAGTCCAGGATCGTGGCCCGGCTACGTCTTCACCGGCGATCCCTTGCGCTTGCCCGCTGGCCATTTCGGACTGGGACACGGCGAAGGCGCCCACGCCCCCAATGAGTATTACCTGATTGACTCGGCCAATCCGAAGGTGCAAGGCATCGATGGGGCGGTGCGCTCCTACGTGGAATTTTTGTATGCCATGGCGGCCTAG
>Ga0181522_10001129_pt1 | contig 16841 bp, 11 predicted proteins | sample PEATcosm2014_Bin_27_FD_121103 | JGI IMG/M metagenome (GOLD analysis project Ga0181522, IMG submission 121103) | Peatland microbial communities from MTU Mesocosm Facility, Houghton, MI, USA - PEATcosm2014_Bin05_10_metaG | ecosystem: Environmental > Terrestrial > Soil > Wetlands > Peat | place... | reverse complement strand
TAGACCTGGCGCGGCGATCCCAACTGCAGCAGCTCGCCGTCGTTCAGCACGCCGATCCGCGTCGCCATCGTCATCGCCTCGATCTGATCGTGGGTGACGTAGAGGACCGTCGCGCCGAACTCCATCTGAATGCGCTTCAGCTCGATCCGCAAGTCGGCTCGCAGCTTCGCGTCCAACGACGACAGCGGCTCATCCATCAGATAGACCTGCGGCTGGCGCACCAGCGCGCGGCCGATGGCGACGCGCTGCATCTCGCCTCCTGACAGCCGGGTGGCGCGATTTTGCAGTTTCTTCTCGATCCGCAGCTTCTCAGCGACGGTCGTCACGCGCTTGCGAATATCGTCCTCGGAAACGCGGTGCGCCGGCGAGCGAAGCGGGAACGCCAGGTTGTCGTAAACGCTCATGTGCGGGTAGAGCGAGTACTGCTGAAAGACAAAGGCCACGTCGCGCACTGCCGGCGGCGCCCGCGTGACGTCCCGCCCGCCGATCGACACGGAGCCGCGATCCGGCCGCTCGAGCCCTGCCACCAGTCGCAGCATGGTCGTCTTGCCCGCGCCCGACGGACCGAGGATCACCAAGAATTCGCCATCCTCGATGGCGACCGACAGGTCCTTGATCGCCTCGACGTCGCCGAAACGCTTCGCGACATGTTGCAGGAGGACGTCAGCCATGTTCCGCCCCTCCAAACAGCGCGCTCTGGGTCGCGCGCCCCGTCGCCGAATCGAAAATAACCAGCTTCTGCGCCCGGAACGCGACGCCGACCGTCTCGCCCACGCGCGCGGCCGTCCGCGCCGGAAGGCGCGCCTTGAGCTTGCCGCGATCGATGTCGATGGTCACGATCTGGTTCGTGCCGAGATACTCGACGGCGAACACCCGGCCACGAATGGGCGCAGAGTCGGACAGCGCGACATGTTCCGGGCGCACGCCGAGCGTCAGCGCGCCACTATGCGCATCTTCGCGAATTTCGGGAACGTCGACCCGCGCGGCGCCGAAGGCGACACTGCGCTCGCCGCGGCGCAGTGCGCCGTCGAACGGCAGCAGGTTCATCGGCGGCGAGCCAATGAAGTCGGCGACAAACATCGTGGCGGGGCGATCGTAAATCTCCTGTGGCTCGCCGATCTGCTCGACGACCCCATGATTCATCACGGCGATCTGATCGGCCATCGACATCGCCTCGAACTGATCATGGGTGACGTAGACAGTCGTAGCGCCAATCCGGTCGTGCAGATCGCGAAGTTCGTCGCACATCAAGCGACGGAACTCGGCGTCGAGAGCGCCGAGTGGTTCGTCCATCAAGAACGCCTTTGGCCGGCGGATGATCGCGCGACCGAGCGCCACGCGCTGACGGTCGCCGCCGGAAAGCTTCGAGACCTTGCGGTTCAGCAGAGACTCGATGCGCAGCAGTCGAGCCGTCTCCTCGACCCGTTGGCGGATCTCGGCGCGCGGCAGACCCTCGCACTTTAGTGGAAAGCCGATGTTGTGGGCGACGTTCATGTGCGGGTAGAGCGCGAACAGTTGGAACACGAAGGCGATGTCGCGCTCCGCCGCGCGCTTGAACGTGACGTTCTCGCCGCCGAGCAGGATACGCCCGTCAGTTGGCAGTTCCAGACCGGCGATCATGCGCAATGTCGTCGTCTTGCCGCAGCCCGACGGCCCCAGCATGACGAAGAACGAGCGATCCTCGATTACAAAATTCGAGTTCCGGACCGCGACAAAGTCAGCGAAAGCCTTGTGCAGTTTGTCGACGCGGATTTCCGCCATAGCAAAAGCCTCACTGCGGAAAGTGACTGACGATCACGAAACCGAGCGTGCCGGCCAGGATCGTGGCGAACGAATAGGAATAGACGTCGAGCGAGAATGGCTGGGTCAGCATGACGATGCCGAGCCCAATCAGGAAGGTGGCGAAGTTCTCCCAGGGCCCGCGCCGGAACCAGCGAGTCCATCCGCGCCGGGTCGCGATTGACGTATTGGTCATTTGCGCACCGCCCCGAATGTGATGCCGCGCAGCAGATGCTTCCTTAGCGCGATGGTGAAGATCACGATCGGCACGAGGAACAGCGTGGTTCCCGCCGCAACGGCCGGCCAATTCTGTCCGCCCTCGCCAATGATGAAGGGGATGAAGGGCGGCATGGTCTGAGCTTGCGCGTTCGACAGCAGCAGGTCGAACGCGTATTCGTTCCACGAGAAGATCAGGCAGAAGATCGCCGTGGCGGCGATGCCAGTGACCGCCTGCGGCAGCACGACTTTGCGAAACGCCTGCAACCGCGTGTAACCGTCGATGAGCGCGGCCTCTTCGTATTCGCGGGGGATCTCGTCGATGAACCCCTTGAGCAGCCAGACCGCCAGCGAAACGTTCACCGCCGTGTACAGCAGGATCATGCCGATCCGCGTGTCGTACAGATCGAGGTAGCGGTACATCATGTAGATCGGCACCGCGACCGCGATTGGCGGCATCATGCGCGTCGACAGGATGAAGAACAGCAGGTCGTCGGCCAGAGGCACCTTGAACCGTGAGAAGCCATAGGCGGCCAGGGTGCCCAGGAAGGTCGCGAGGATCGTCGACCCGAAGCCGATGATCAACGAGTTGAGGAACCGTTCGACGACGCGCGACGGTCCGGCGATCACCATGTCGCGATCGCGCGCGAGCTTCTCGTACCAGCTCGACGGCGGCGGCAGCTTGGCGATGAAGTCGTGCGGTTGACGGGTCTGCACCGTGAAGAGATCGACAAAGCCTTCCAGCGTCGGCGTGAACAACACCTTGGGCGGATAGGCGATCGCGTCCGACTGCGACTTGAACGCGGTTGCGCCTATCCACAGCATCGGCAGGATGGAGACCGTGGCGTACGCGATCACCACGACTGCGGCCAGCCACTTCAGCAGCGGCGACGATTCCGAGAAGGGACGAGGCGCGTGAGCGTCGGTCATTGCTGCTTCACCTTGTTCAGCACCTTCACGTACACGTTGGCCGCGCCAAACACCGTGACGAACAGGATCACGGCGAGCGCCGACGCGTAGCCAGTCTCCCACTTTTCAAATGCGGCGCGTTTCAGCGTGATCGACACGAGTTCGGTCGTCGAACCCGGGCCGCCGGAGGTCAGCAGGTTGACCATGTCGAACATCTCGAACGACTGGATCGCCTGGAACAGCACGGCAAGCATGAGGAACGGCGTGACCATCGGCAGCGTGATCGACCAGAACTGCCGCAACGCCGACGCGCGGTCCACCTCGGCCGCCTCGTAGATGTAGTCGGGGATGGAGCGAAGGCCGGCGAGACAGATCAGCATGACGTAGGGCGTCCACATCCAGGTGTTGACCATGACGATCGTCCACGGCGCGAGGTCGACGCTGCCGATCATGGTGAACGAGCTCGGCGCGGCGCCGGTGAAGAAGCCGATGAAATAGTTGAACGGGCCGATCTGCGGCTGGAACAGCAGCGTCCAGAAATTTCCGACCACCGCCGGCGACAGCATCATCGGCAGCAGGATCACGGTCGTCCAGAAGCTATGGCCGCGGAACTTCTGATTGATGAGCAGCGCCAGGCCAAGCCCGATGAGCACCTGCAGCGCGATGGTCGAAAAGACGAAGTGCGCGGTCGCCTGGAAATGTTCCCAGACGTCCTCGTCGGTGAGGATGTCGGTGTAGTTGTCGATGCCGATGAACCGCGCGGGGTTCGGCAGGTTCGCCATAAGCCCGGTGAACGACAGGCGGATCGCCCAAATCAGCGGAAAGATGTTGATCGCCAACAAGAGAAGCATCGTCGGAGCGATGAACAGCCAGACGATGGCGCGGTCGGACAATCCTGTGACGCGCCTCGTGCGCCGCAGCGCCGCCTTATTCGCGGCTCGGTTCGCCAAGGCCGAGGTATTCTCTATTCCAATCATCGCGATCCGCATCGGTTCGACGGAGTTCCCCCGGCGGGTGGGTCGCCGGGGGACATTCATGCGGGCGGAGAGATCAAACCCTCGACCCTTAGATCACGACGGATCCTTGCCTTCCTGCTTGAAGACCTTGATCCAGTCCTTCACCAGAGAGTCGAGCGCCTGTTTGGACGTTCCCTTGTTGGCGACGACATAGTCGTGGACGCGGTTCTGCATGTCCAGCAGCAACGGGACGTACAGAGGCTCGGCCCAGAAGTCCTTCACGATGCCCATCGACTCCACGAAGGACGGCGCGTAGGGGGCGCTGGCCTTATAGGCGTCAGACAGCAGCACGGCCTTGGAGGCGGAGGCGCCGCCAAGATCGGTCCATTTTTGCTGGACGTCGGGCTGCGCGAACCACTTCACATAAAGCAGCGCGTCGTCGACATCCTTGGAGGCTGCGACAACCGACAGTCCTTGACCGCCGAGCTGAGTGAACTGACCAGTCGGCCCGGCCGGATTCTTAAAGAAGCCGATCTTGTCGCCGCCGACGTTCGGGTCCTTCGCCAGACCAGGAAAGAACGCGTACCAATTCATCTGCATCGCGACTTCGCCAGACTTGAAGGCGTCGAGACCCTCCTGCATGTAGGCGTTGGTCAGACCCTGCGGCTGGCAGCAGTTGAACAACTCCTTGTAGACGTCCATGCCTTTGGCGGCGCCGTCGGAATTGACGATGCCGGTCATGCGATATTCGCCCTTGGCGTCCATATAGTCGAAGCCATAGTTGTACATCGCGTTGGTCACGCCCATCGTGATGCCTTCCGAGCCGCGCTCGGTGAAGATGTAGGAGCCGTACACCTTCTTGCCGTCGATCTCCTTGCCAGTGAAGAACTTGGAGACCTCGAGCAGTTCGTCCCAGGTCTTCGGCGGCTCGAGTTCGCGATTATACTTAGCCTTGAATTCCGCGCGAAGCTCCGGCTTGGCGAACCAATCCTTGCGATAGGTCCAGCCGACCGCGTCCGCCATCGCCGGCAGGCCCCAGTAGTTCGGCGTGTTCTTTGGCCATTCCGCATAACCGACGACCGTCGCCGGCAGGAACGAGTCCATCGAAATCTTGTTCTTGTCGAAGAAGTCGTTGAGCTTCACGTACCACTTGTTTTCGGCCGCGCCGCCGATCCATTGGCTGTCGCCGATGATCAGGTCGCACTCGGCGCTGCGCGAATTGAGCAAGTTGATGAAGTGATCGGCGTAGCTCGTCCACGGGACGAACTCGTGCTTCATTTCAATGCCGGTCTGTTTGGTGAAGTCCTTGTCGAGTTCGACCAGAGCGTTGGCCGGATCCCACGCCGCCCAGCACATGGTCAGCGACTTGCCGTCTGCGTGCGCGGCGCTGAACGGCGCGGCGGCGACAACGCTCGCAGCAACGAGTCCGGCGATCGGTAGCATTTTCACCATTGGTGCTCCTCCCTGACTTAGGCGCCGGTTTGGCTAGGCGCGCTAAACATCCAATCCGTCGTCGCTCTTTCGGCGAACGATTCGATAAGCTCGGCATTTCCTCGCAGCGTTAGCGATCGAAATCCCCGCGCTGTGGTTTAGTGAAACATTTATCGATAAACAATGCAAGCGCAATTTTGCGGCCTCGCGACGAATGCGGCGGCGCGTCATGACGCGGCGCTCGTCGCGCGCGGCGCCAGGACCGAGGCCGCGGCCTCGAACGCCGCGGCGATCGCCACGGCGCCCGGGTCCGCCACGCCTTTCAATTCCGTTTCGGCCAGGTAGCTCGATCGCCCGGCGTGCGCCTTGGTCATTCGCGCCGTTGCTTCGGCGCCTTCGCGCGCGGCGCGCGCAGCGGCCTCGCAAGTCCCGCCGCGCTCGAGTGCGTCGATCGCGGGCATGAGCGCGTCGAGCATGGTCCGATCGCCGGGGCCAGCGCCGCCGTAGAAGCGCATCTGGTCGACGCCTTCGCGCATCGCGGCCGCCCAGGTCGCCCCCGCTGCTAGCGTGCGACCGGTCGCGGCGGCGAAAATCGACAGCAGCACGCCGCTCGTGCCGCCCATGACCTGCGACAGGCGGGCGCCAACCGATGCGCAGAGTTTGTCGTGCTCGGCCAACGGCAAAGCGTTTATGGCCGAGAGCACGGTGCGCGCGGCTGTGGCGAACGTCGTGCCGGTGTCGCCGTCGCCGACTTTTGCATCGAGGGCGTTCAGCTCGGACTCACGCGTAATCAGTGCGTGGCAAATCGCCGCCAGCGTTTCACGCGTGTGCGGCTCATCCGAAGGCGGCGACTGTTCAGACTTCGGCGCCCGCACCATCGGCGCGGTTTGGGTCGGACGAACCTCGCTGACCCGCGGCCAGGCGGGCGCGCCGCAATCGGCGGTCAGCGCTGACGCCAAGGCGTCGTCCAGCGGCAGGACCGACACCGACACGCCCTTCATGTCGAGCGCCGTCATCAGTCTGGCTGGCCCGACGACATACTTCGCCCGCGCCCCGAGCGGCGTCGCGAGCAGCGAGTGGCAGAACACGCCCATCTCCAGATCCGGCGTCCCCCCGAGATTGTTGACGAGCAGGGCGACCGGGCCGGCCGAGGGAATGGCGCGGGAAAGCCGCGCCGCCATCATCGTCGCGACCTCTCCCGCCAGGGGCAGCTCGATCCGTTCGACTCCGGGTTCACCGTGAATGCCGAGGCCGAGCTCCGCCTGTCCCGGGCTCAGCCGCTCGTGCGTCGCTTGGCCAGGTATCGTGCAAACGGTCGTCGCGATGCCGAGGCTCTTCGTCGCCTTCGCGGCGCGCGCCGCCTCCGCCGCCACACGCTCGAGCCGCGCCCCCGCCTCTGCATGACTGCCGGCGATCTTGTGGACGAACAGGGTGCCGGCGATGCCGCGCGGCCGGGCAAAGTTATCGAGCGCGATGTCGTCGGCGACGATGACCATCTCGACCTTGAGGCCGTCGGCGCGCGCGCGCTCCGCGGCGAGGCCAAAATTCAGGCGATCGCCGGCGTAGTTCTTGACGATCAGCAAGCAGCCGCTAGGGCCGGTGACCGCGACGATCGCCGAATAGACCGCGTGAACGGTCGGCGACGCGAAGATGTCGCCGCAGACGGCGGCTGTGAGTGCGCCGCGGCCGATGAAGCCGGCGTGCGCTGGCTCGTGCCCGGATCCGCCGCCCGAAACAATCGCCACCTTCGCGCGGTCCCAGTCGGCGCGGATGACCACCTTGACCTCAGGAAACCCGTCGAGGCGAGCCAATTCGCCCGGCTGCGACGTCGAGAGGAATCCTTCGATCGCCTCAGTGACAAGCGCGTCGCGCCGATTCACGAAGTGGCTCATGGCAAAATCCTGTCAATCCGAGAAATGCGGCGAGCAAGCTGGGAGGGAGGGACCGGCCGAACGCCGTGCTGCCGCGTCGCGGACCGCACGATTGAGAGGACATGGGGCGGACGCCGCCAGCGCCGCGCAAACGCGATCCACATCGTCGCCTCCCGTGACCGGGCCGCCCTGCGGTGGCCTTCCGTGTGTTTAGTAAAATGCTTTGTTGTAAACAACGCAAGCGAAATTTGGCGCAAGCCGGAATCTTTCGCGCGCCGCCCGACGCAGCTCGGCCGTCGCGTCCGATCAAAATTCCTGCCAGTCGGTCGCGGCCGCCGTCGACGGGCCGCGACCGGCGACGACTTTCAAGGCCGGCCTCGGCTCGGGCTGCGCCGACACCGGAGGCCGGGTAATTTCCGCCGTCGTTCGCGCGATCTTGGCCTCATCTCCGACCTGGAACCGATGAATAAGCGCGCTCAGATCTTCCGTCTGCCGGGCCAGGGCGTGACAGGCGGCGGTGGATTGCTCGACCATGGCGGCGTTCTGCTGCGTGGTCCGATCCATTTGCTTGATCGCGCCGTTGATCTCCTGCAGTCCCGTCGCCTCGCTCTGTGTGCTGTCCGCGATTCCCGTGACGACCGCGTCGATGTCGACGACCTGGGTGAAGATGCGCTCGATCGCTTTGCCCGTTTCGCCGACCGTTTCGACGCCTTGTTCGACCTGCCCCTGCGACGCGGCGATCAGGGATTTGATCTCCTTGGCGGCCTCGGCCGACCTGTGCGCCAGAGCCCGCACCTCCGCGGCGACCACGGCGAAACCGCTCCCCGCCGCGCCCGCCCGGGCCGCTTCGACCCCCGCATTCAAGGCGAGCAAGTTGGTCTGGAACGCGATCTCGTCGATGACGCCGATAATCTGACTAACCTTCCGCGAGGCGGTTTCGATTCCGCTCATCGCTTCGATCGTCTTGCGCACGACCGCGCCGCCGCGCTCGGCGTCTGACTTGGTCATCGAGACGATCTCGCGCGCGTGGCTCACGTCTTGTGCAGTCTTGCGCACTGCGGCGGCGATACCGGCGAGCGCGGCCGAGGTTTCTTCGATGGTCGCGGCCTGTTGCTCCGTTCGGCGCGAGAGATCGTCGGCCGCGGAAGCAATTTCCGTCGCGCTCTCGCTCATCGCCACCGCATTTGCGTTGACGCCGAGCATGGCCTGCTCGAGCTTGCCCACGGAAACATTGAATGTGGCGCGAATCGTTTCATATTCCGCGACGAACGCGTCGTCGATGCGGTGTGTCAGATCGCCCTCAGACAGCCGATCGAGAGCCTGGGTGATCGAAGCCATGAAGCGTTCGAGGTCGGCGATGTACTTCGCGTCGCTTTCCGCTTTGCGCAGCGACTCTTGCCGATCCGCTTGAAGGCGAGCGTCGGCCTCTCGCGTCAGTCGCGCGTTCGAACGTGCATTTTCCTTGAAGACCTGCACCGTCGCCGCCATTTGTCCGATCTCGTCGCGCCGCTTGAGGCCGGCCACCTCGACCTCGGAGTCGCCTTGCGCCAACCGGCTCATTGCTGCGCCGAGCGACTTGAGCGGCGCGGTGATGCTGCGCGCGATCGCGAAAGCGACGAGGCCGGCGATGCAAAAGCCTGTCAGAGACAACGCCAACGTCCATTGCAGGCTCGCGGCGCCCCTCGCCACCGCTGTTGCGCGCGTCGCGTCCTGCGCGGCGGCGGTGAGTTGGTGAATGTCCTTCGCTGCGCTCCGCATTTGATCGCTGAGGCGGTCGATCGTCGCGGCGATCTCCGTGCGTTTGCCGAGAGCGCCGGCCAGGCGGTCCAGGTCCTCCGTGGAACGCTTCAGCCCGCCCGTCACGTCGTCGTAGGAGTCGGCCAAGTCCGTGCCCTGGACTTCCGACGCTAGTTTGAAATTCAAGTTGCCGACGTTCGCAAATTCGGCGCGCAAGGCGGTTTCCTCCTTGCCCGTCGCGGCGAAGCGGACTGTCAGGGCGCGCGCCAAAACATAGCGGTCGAACACGGCGGAGAAGTCGAACTTGCCTTCTCCGATAAGGTCGGTCAGGCCTTTGCGGACGTCGCGATCGTCATAGTTGAGACTGTCCTCGACCTCCTGTCGCAACGTCACGCGCTCGTATAACGTCAGTAGGTTGGCGTCGAGCGCCTTGCCCAGTTTTTGAATCGCCTCCACGCGCTCCCGCCGTTGGGGATCGTCGACGCTGGCGAGCAAATCGTCGAGGCTCTTGCGCAACGCCGCGACGCGCTGGGTGACTTCGACTTTCTTCTCGGCCGAACCCATCCCGACAAAATCGCCGACCGTTCGCTGCAAGTCGACGACGAGCGTTTGCAGCTCGTTCGCCCGGTTCGAGATTGCGGAGGACGACGCGAAACCGTCGATTGCCGTCGTCGCGCCGCGCATTTGCCATAGGCCGTAGGATGCGACTCCGGCGAGAATCGTCAACAGCGCAATGAAGCCCATATAGATGCGCCGCGGAATCGAGCCGGCGCCCAGCAGATTTGAAGTCCCCGCAATCATCGGAAACCTCCGCCTGGGATGATTGCCGCGTTCGAACGATTCCGATTCGCGCGAAAGGCGACCCAGGCGTCCTGAGAGTCATTGAGGCGAGAGATCGCGCCGGGACGCGATGTCGATAGCAATTTCTCCGTCGCCTCGGCGACCACCGCGTCGCGCCGATTCACGAAGCGGCTCATGGCGAGTTCCTGTCGATCCGGGAAACCCGGCGGGCGAGCGGATCGAGCGGCCGACTTGATGCTGCGCCACAAGCCCACGGCCCGCACAATTGATTGGTCATGCGGCCGATACCGGCGGCGTCGCACAAACGCGATCCACATCGTCGCCTCCCATGACCGGGTCCCCTTTGGCGACCTCCAGAATGTTTAGTAAAATGCTTTGTTATAAACAACGCAAGCGAAATTTCAGGCGAACCGGAATCTTTTCGTGAATCGCTTGACGACGTGTCGGCGGACTTCGGTCGAGACCGTGAAGCGGCTTGGGATCGTGTGCCGGAACGTCGTGTGCCCGGGACGCCGCGAACGCCAGTGCGAACCGCACCGCGCGACCGCAGGCCGGCGATGCGCGCGGCTTTGACAGGAGACGCTATTACGGCGCACCACTCTGGACAACAGTGCGAGCGCCTATGTGATTGAAATGTCGCCGTAATGTCTAGAGGATCATTTGGCCGCTTTGTGCCGCTGAGGGGCAATATGTCGATGGGTCGTACTCCGGCTCAGATCGACCTTCGTCTGACGTTGCGACGGGGCGCTTTGGACGACCGGAGTTGGCCGAAAGAGGAACGGCAGGTTGGGGCAGTCGAATCATCTAAGCCGACATTCGCTTCGTCATGGCGCCAAGGCAGCTCTCGACCCTTTGGAGACTTTGCTTGTTGCGCCTGGAAGTTCGGCTCGGCGCGAGCAGCGGCCAATTGTCCGCGAATTTGGCAAGTGCGATTCGAACTGGCGTCGGCCATCCGTGATGAGCCAGATCAAGGCGGCCCAAAGCGTCAGAGGCTAGGAACGTGCCTGTTACATCAGGCGCGCCTCGCATGCGCGGCAGGTTTTCCATTGTCGAACGGCCCGAGCTCGCCCTCGGCCTCCTGACGCTCGCGCTCCACCTCTGGGTCAACGGATCTTACGGCTATTTCCGCGATGAGCTCTATTTCATCGCCTGTGGGCGCCATCCGGCCTGGGGCTATACCGATCAGCCGCCGCTGACGCCGTGGATAGCGGCGCTGTCGCAAGCCGCCTTCGGCTCGCTACGGGGCCTGCGGCTCGTCCCCGCCCTGTCGTCGACTGCGGTCGTCGCGCTTGCGGCGGCGGCGGCAGGTATTCTGGGCGGCGGACTCTATGCCCGCTGGCTCGCCGGCCTCGTGGCGCTCGCCTGCGGCTCGTTGCAGGGCCCCGGCTCCTTCTTCGTCACCGACACGCTACAAGTCCCGGCGTGGCTCGCCATCGCGGTCTGCGTCATCAAAGCCGAGCGAGACGGCGAGCTGCGATGGTGGTACGCCGCGGGCGCGATCGGCGGCGTCGCCTTCCTCGGCAAATACACGGTCGCGCTTTATCTCGCGTCGCTGGCGCTCGCGCTCGCCCTCTCGCCGCAGCGAAAACTCCTCACCCGTTGGCCGCCCTGGGTTTCCGCGGCACTCGCCGCAGCGATCGCCGCGCCGAACCTCGTCTGGCAGGCTCAGAACGGCTGGCCGTTCGTCGCCCACACCGCGGCGCTGGCGGGAGAAATTCTCCCTTACTCACCGGTGTCGTTCTTCTTGCAGGAAATCCAGATCCTCAACCCCGCCACCGCGCCGGTATGGATCGCCGGGCTCGCCGCCTTCGCATTCTGGCCGCGGTTCGCCCCTTACCGCTGGGTGGCGGTGAGCTGGGCGATTCTGTTCGCGGCTTGCCTCGTCGGGCGCGGCAGACCCTTCTACATTGCGCCCGCTTATCCGGTGCTCATGGCCGGCGGCGCCGCCGCGCTCGAAGCCTGGCTGCCGCGACTCGGCAAAGCCCTGCTTACTGGCGCCATTCTGGCGCTGGGCGGAGTCACTGCGCCGATGTCGATGCCCATCCTTTCGGTCGACGCGTTCATCGCATACGAACGCGCGCTCGGCGTCGCACCGGACAACACGGGCAGAAATTTCGAGCTTCGCGAGTTGCCTCAATATTACGCCGACCAATTCGGCTGGCCCGAGATCGCCGAAGCGCTCGGCGAGGCGTACCAGGCCCTGCCGCCGGAAGACCGGGCGCGAGCCGCTGTCTTCGCTTGGAACTACGGCGAAGCCGGAGCGGTCGACCTGTTCGGCGGGCCCTGGTCGCTGCCGCCCGCCATCAGCCCTCACGAGAACTACTATCTCTGGGGCCCGCGCGGCGCGGACGGCGGGGTCGTGCTGGTCTTCGGAGGACCGCGCGACAGGCTCGCCTCGAGGTGCCGATCGGTCGAAGCGGTCGGCCATGTCGACAATCCTTACGGCATGCCCGAGGAGTCGAACCAGACCGTCTGGCTGTGCCGCGACTGGATCGAGCCGTTCGACAAAGCTTGGCCAAAGCTGCGTTCGTTCGGCTGATCGGCTGGCCGGGCCCCCGAGCCGATGCGACCGACGCCATGCCCGATCCGCAGCCTCATACTCGGCAACGAACCGATGGCTTGACGGATAAACCCCGGGGGTCACAGAAGGTCGTCCTGGACACGGTCCGCGGCTAAATAATGGAGCGAGGCGCGATGAGAAAGGGACTTGCGGGCCAGCGGGTTGTGGTGACCGGCGCCGCGGGCGGGGTCGGCCGCGCCTTGGTGAGAATGCTTCTCGAAGAGCGCGCGCGCGTATGTGCGAGCGACCTGAATATCCATGCCGGCATGTTCCCGGAAGCCGGAGAGGGCTTGGCGACGGTCGCCGGCGACGTGACGCGGGTGGCGGACGTCGAAGCGATTTGTGTGAAAGCGGAGACTGCGTTTGGCGGCGTTGACGCGCTCGTCAGCAACGCGGGCTACATTGTATCGAAACCCGCCCATGAGACGACCGACGACGAATGGGATGCGATGATGAACGTCAACGCGAGGTCCCTATTCCTGCTCTCGCGTCGGCTGATTCCCGGAATGTTGAGGCAGAAGTCGGGGAACATCGTCGCGACCGGATCGATCTCAAGCGTTGTTGGGCTGCCGGGCCAGGCCGGCTATGCGGCCAGCAAGGGGGCGCTTCTGCAACTCGTTCGCGCAATGGCGATCGACTACGCGGCGCTCGGCATTCGCGTCAACGCAGTGGGCGCCGGATCGATCGATACGCCGTTCCTGCAGAGATATCTCGACGGTCTTGCCGACCCGGCGGCGGCGAAGAAGGAGATTCAAGCGGCCCATCCAATGAACCGCATCGCCGAGCCGGAGGAGATCGCGAGCGCAATTTGCTTTCTTCTTGGCCCGGAAAGCAGCTTTGTCACCGGACATATACTCATGGCCGACGGCGGCTATTCGGCGCGGTAAATGATTGGGATTGACGAGGGAGGGGCGACGAGTCTGTCACTCCAAGAGCCCCAATGCTCACACAGCTGCGACGAGGCGAAGACGACGCTTTCGACGCCGAAAGGGTTTAGCCGAATAGCAGTTTCAGACGTGTTCACGCTCGTCCCAGGCTTGTCTTCGGTGAAACTCGAAGCGTTGCGCTGTCTGCGGCGCGATCCAGGCCTATCGGCACGCGCGCCTTGCCTCGGCAGTCGGTCGATGGGCATTCCCCGCACACCCTCGGCCTTCCTTGCCGCAACGGCAACACATGCGGGCTGCGCTCGCGAGACGCTACCGGGAAAAAGAGGTTAGGAAAATGGAGGACCAAGCGAGTTCGATATACCTCACGACTCGAGACACATCACGAAAACACTCTTGGCCCCCGTCGGATCAGGCAAGCCGTAGATCGAAGGCGCCATCGCGCCTGTGATGGGAAATTGAAGGCCGGTAACCGTGCTACCCCCGGCGCTACCCAAAGCATTCTCGGACGCAAGGCCAAACCTGCAAGCTATTGAAATCAATGGCGCACCAGGCAAGACAAAAGAGAGAACTCTTTGCGCTGGACTGTTCGCCTCGGAAACCCTTTGCACAGAGTGGCTTAGCACCCCAGGGGCTATTCTGGCTGTCCCCAGCCACTTGGCGTCATTCCAGGCACGCGGCGTCCGCTGAGCGCCCATTGTTGCGGGCCCCGCTCGGTATGTCGGCTCTCGCTAGCGGACGCGATAGGCGCGCGAGAAACGTCCGACCGCAAGCCCCGATCGCACTCGCATCTATCCGTTTAATTGCAGATCACGTTCACCAACGCCTGCTGTCCGCCGCGCACGGCCGCCGCCGCGCGTTGCAGCGCGGCGGGCAGCGCCGCGGGATGATCGACCCGCTCGCCATGGCCGCCATGCGCCTCGACGATCCGCTCGAATGCCAGGCTCGGCAGTTCGGCCAGCAGCCTTCCGTCGGCCTGCGCCGCCACGCCGGTGGGGTACATGTCCAGCGTTGCGCGCCGCACCGCGCCGTATAGCGCGTTGTTGTAGATCACCGTCAGCGTCGGCAGCTCCTGGCTCTCGGCGATGAAGTGGCAGGCAGTCGGGTTGGCGAACATATAGGCGCCGTCGCCCAGGAGCGCGACGACCTGCTTTTGGGGCGAGGCCAGCTTGATGCCGAGCGCCGCGGGGAAGCCCCAGCCCAGGCCGCCGGCGGGGCCGACGCTGAACAGGCTGCCTGGCCGGTCGAGCGGACAGTACTCCTGGCGGAACGAATATTCGTTCACCACCAGGGTGTCAGGCTCGATGATCGCGTGCAGGCAGTGGATGAGCCAAGCTAGGTTGATCGTCTCGGCGCGCCTGGCCGCCTCGATCTCCGTCGCCCAGCCGAAGCGCAAATGAGACGAGCGCGCCGCCAGCCGGTTTCGCCGTGCGTCGAGCTCCGTAGTGTGCGGTGCGGTGCGCTCGGCCAGAGCCGGCTCCAGCGCGTTCAGGAACGCCATCAGGCTGGAGGTAATCGTCAGGTCGGAGCGGAAGCTGCGCATCGGATAGCGCTGATACAGCGGGTCCTCGCCGACTTGAATGATTCGAGCATCCGCGGCCGGGTTGGCGAGGCTGGGGATCCACGGAACGTCGCTCTCCAACACCAAGATCAGATCGGCCTCAGTCAACAGCGACCCCGGCTCTCCACCCTGGAACATCGGATGGGCGCCTGAGATGGCGAAATGGCTCGGATTAAACGGCACGACGGGAAGCGCGAAACTCTCGGCCAGGCGTGTCAGCAGGACGGCCTCGCTTGGGTTGCGGCCGAGCTGGCCGGTGATGATCAGGGGATGCCTCGCGGCGGTGATCCATTCCGCCGCACGTTCTATGTCGTCCGTGGCGGCGCGCGGCGGTTCGGGTCTGGCGCGCGGCTTGCGCGGGGCGTTGGCGCGCGTTTCGATTTCCTCGCCCAGCACCTCGCGGGGGAGCGCCAGATAGACCGGGCCGGTCGGCGAGGCCTGCGCGAGTTCCAGCGCGCGGTCTACGACTTCCGCGATCTGGTCGCCGCGGCGCATCTCGTAGTCCCATTTGACGAACTCGCGCAGCATTCCGGCCTGGTCGAACATCTCCTGCGCCCAGTGGATGTGGACGCTGCGTGCGCCGTGCGGGCCTTCCTCGGTGATCGGCGTGCGGCCGGAGGTCAGCAGCAGCGGAACACGATCGCGGCTGGCGTCGATCAGCGCGTTGATCGAATTCGCGAGGCCGACGTTGACGTGCAGCATCACCGCTTGCGGCCGGCCAGTGACCAGGGTGTAGCCGTGCGCCATCGCGACCGCGGCGTGCTCATGGGGCACCACCATCGGGCGCGGCGCCGGGCGGTTGGTGCGGCCGGCGCGGGCGAATGCCTCGACGATCGGGGCGAAGTCGGTGCCAGGGTTGACGAACAGGTGGTCGATCCCGTGGGCCGCGAGCACGTCCAGGAAGTCCTCGGCCGCGATGCGCGGCAGTGTTTGGGCGTCCATGCGTGGTGGCTCCTGCTTCGCGGTGTGTGGCCACATGCTGGCGCGCGGTGGACGCAGCGTCAAAGCATGTGTTTGCCTCGAGAAAACGTGCTTGCGGCGTAGCGCCCAGCATGAGCCGCACGCCCGATCAGCGGTCAACTATTAATCGGCGCGCAGATCGAATACCGGCCGGCGTCGCGGGCCATTGAAAGAATTGGGCGTCACGGTTTCAATATGCGGGGCCGAATTGCATGCGTCGCTGCGGGCCGCCCATTCGCTCTCGGCCAAAGACCGAGCGCCCACCGCCCCGTTCTCATTCTTGGCCAATATTGGCCAGAAGGGGAGAAGGCTGTGGACACTCAGAATCAGAATATGACCGGGGCCGACGTTCGCCGGAGCTAAGTATCCGTAATTGCAGGGGAAGCAGGACATGTCTTCAAGTATCTCCACTTCAAGCGGTCACAGTTCGATTCTTCGGCGCGCAGAATCACAGTGCGAGCTTGTTCGCGAAGAGTCCGCGGCCTCCGAACGGCTTGGGCGCCTCACAGAAAAAGTCGTCGACGCGCTTCTGAAAGCCAATACTTCCGACCCCGGCACGCTCGTGATTCAGGGCCAGATTCTTCTTCGTGAAGGAAAGACGACCGACGCCGTCCACGTGCTGGAACAGGCCACCAAGAATGCGCCCGATAGCGCGATGGCTCACTTCCAACTCGGCGCCGCGTATTTCGAAAGCCAGAATCTCGGGCAAGCCGAAAGTGAATGGAAACGGGCCGGCGAGTTGCAACCTACGATGATCGAACCCATCCGGGCGCTCGCCACTCTCGCGATCCGAAAAGGCGACGTCAACACTCTGGAAGCCAACGGCGGCAAGTTAATGATGCTCGAGCCTCGCGCTCCCGAAGGTTACATTCTTCACGCCCAGGCTCTGCTCGACGCTAAGGACGTGGCGGGCGCCACGGCCGACGTAAAACGCGCCATCTCCGTCGCCCCCGATAGCCCCATCGGCTACGCTCGCATGGGCGACCTGCTCTTCGCCCAAAAGGACTTTGACGGCGCGAACAAGTTTTACATCCAGGCTTCGCAAAAGGACCCCAACGCCTTTGACGCCTTGAACGGCCAGGTCAACGTCGCCCTGGCAAAGAAACAGCCGGCGTTAGCTCTGAAGCTCGTTCAGGACGCCATCGCCCGCGTGCCCAACAGCCCTTCGCTGCTTGT
>Ga0181522_10001128_pt1 | contig 16856 bp, 16 predicted proteins | sample PEATcosm2014_Bin_27_FD_121103 | JGI IMG/M metagenome (GOLD analysis project Ga0181522, IMG submission 121103) | Peatland microbial communities from MTU Mesocosm Facility, Houghton, MI, USA - PEATcosm2014_Bin05_10_metaG | ecosystem: Environmental > Terrestrial > Soil > Wetlands > Peat | place... | reverse complement strand
TCCCGGCTTCATCTCCATCCGCCGTTCCGGTTTTAAGCATCGTTCCATAGCATACGCGGCGAGGCTCTGCAGGTGCCATGGGGTGTTTACCCCATCAGGGCGTCTTTACCCCGGGAAGAATCGATGTCAGCCCGGATGGATTCAATCCTCTCGCTGACGAGGAAGCGTTTGGATCTGAATGGGATGGGGTGCGTCTGGGGAAAAAAGGTATTACACGGACTTGCGGCGGAAGCTCGTGCGGTCGTCCGCTTCGAGCCAGTCGAACGTGGTGTTCATCACCGGATTCAATCCAAGCCTGGAGCAGTCCTCGATGAAATACGCGCGCTTTTCTGGATTTTTCATCAAGCTGTCGGCTTCCATTTCATCCGACCAGATTTTGATTTCAACCGGCGTTTTCGTCGTGCCGTTTGCCTGCAACCAGGCGCCGACGTCTTCATAATCTTTTGAGGCTTGAACGGCGGTTTTGAATTGCTCGCCGGAGATGCCCTTGAAGCGGAAAAGCATGTTGTCCAGCGGACAATCGTAATGATATTCCCCCAGCGTTCCCGCCAGGCTGGCGCGGCATTTGTCCACGGCACGGCTGGCGATCGCGAATCCGGCGATGCGCTCACGCGGGCTGTGCGGGGCTTGTTTGGTCAGGTCCCGGTCCATGATGGGGGTGTTCATGATTTTATTATATTTCCGGCTGGGTTGATATGGCGAAAGTCGTGTTTCATGCAGCGAGCATAGGCCAAGCCACGACGTGTCTGCCATGGGGTCTTCTCCCCATTCAACGTGCGGCTCAGTTTCTGGTTCGAACGAGGCGCAGCCTGCCTATTTGCTTGTCAAAATTACTTTCAAGGCGTGTTCCCTCCCGGAATGGCCGAAGGTGTCATAGGCCTTGATGATGTCATCAAGCGTGTAGTGGTGCGTGACGAGCTGTTTCGGCTTGAGCTTGCCGGCCATGACCCTCTTAAGCAGCAGGGGCTTCGCTACGTCTTCCAACTTCTTCTTTCCTGGACCATGATAAACGAGGGCTTTCATGGGATGATATTGTGCTTCCTGGACGGAGAATGGGCCGGGCGAGGTCAATCTGCCGTTTTGAACGGAGACTCATCGTGCACGGGACTCTGTTCAACCGCTTCCTTGGTTAAATTCACGAATACCGTGGATTCATCGTAACTGATGCGATCCACCTTGCCCGTCTGGATCCGAACTTCCTTCCCGGAAAACCGGTGCCCGGTTTTGATGACCAATTGACCGATCGCCCAGCTCTGGGTGTCCATCATATAATCACAGACGTGCCCGATCGTCCCATCGCTTGCCTGAAGGTGATAGCCATTCACGGCCTGCGTGCTTCGCAGATGCGCGTCGCGACGCAGGGGTTGCGAACCACCCGTACTCGCAGGCTTGTCCAGCAAAGGTTTTGGCGGCAGCTCCAAAATTGGAACGCCACCCATGCCCCACAATGCATCGCCCCGCCAGTAGAAGGGCCAACCGTAATATCGGTAATACTCCTCTTCATATTGTCGCGAGACCGGCTTGTGCGATTCAATCGAAGGGCTGCCTTCAATCTGTTTCCGGGTCAGGTTCACCCGTAGAACCTTTCCGGCCTGATGAAGATCGCCGAAGGCCTGGGGCGAGATGAGCACCTGGCGCCCCGTCAACCACGAGCCCGTGTCTGCAATCACATAACGCACCGCCCAATTCTGATCGTCAAAGTAAAAATCCTTCACGTGGCCGATGTCGCCATCCGACCCCCCAAGTTTGTCTCCGTACATCTGTTTAACGCTTCGTAACATAATCTTGTCTTTCGTCCTAATTGTGTGGGCTGCCCGCCAGCATGGCCTGGCTATCTTCCGTCATTTTCCGCGTGCTGTTTGTCCTTTTGATTTTCTCTCTGGCTTTGGTTCGAGCCGGATGGTTTCCAGTTTTTCGGATACTGCTTGACCACCGTTGCATGGTGCTGGGCCGGGGAATCGTGAAAATCCATCTTCACCGACGGTGAGGCCCGCAGCACATCAACCGAGACCCCACGCGGCGCGGGCCGCGCAACCCATACGTTGCCTTCACGGTAAGCATACTGATGTCGGCTAACGCTATAATAGCATTCATAGCTGGGGTAATAAACATAGTCGTCCTGCACGGCGAACGCATATGGCTCCACCTGGACCTCGGCGCGCGGCCCATCTACATAACCGATGCATCCGGTCAGTGTAACCAGGACCACCGCCCCCAGCGCGAATCCGGCCTTATGGGCGTGGAAGAGAATTGTTTGGCTGTTCATGAAATGAGAATAATTCAAAAAAACGCGTCGGCGCCATGGGGTGTTACCCTGACCAAACATTCATCCATCCCGCCCGGTCAGGGTAATTTTTCAGGGCTGGGATCGGGTGGCTTCATGGGCGTCAGCGCTGCCAGAATGGATTTTTGCACCGTAGGATTGGAAAGGTTTCCCAGATGGCCGCCTTGCGGGAAGACCGTCAATTGTTTCGGGCCAAACGTGGCGTGCAGCCAGGCCAGGTCCTCGTCGGTCAGGAGAAAATCGTTTTGATTGACGATGATGCGGATTTTGGAGTTGGCGCGCAGGCCGCCGTCATACGTCCTTAAATCATCGGCCTGTTCCAGCGTTTCTGCCACCGGTGCGGCCAGGCCCCGGGTCTGATAATATGGAATCGCAAACTTCTCGAAATAATCATGGTAGGAATACTGGAGGATTTCCTGATACACCGGCTCGCGCCGGAAATCCCGGATCGGATGCTGCAGGACGCCTTGGTTGTTTCGCTGCTGACTGCTGAAAATCATGTCCCGCAGGATGAGGCGAAAGGTCAGGCCGATGAGAAACTTGGATTCGACGGCGCTGAACGGCAGCGAGGTTTGCGGCGTGAGCGTGCCTTTGCTCAAGGCGGCCACCTTGAGAAAGGTGTTTTCGAGGTCGTCGGTCCGTTCCGCCGCCGGCCAGCTCAGGGGTGCCTGGTAAAATTCGTCCAGCTTGGAAATCCCCTGCGCCATCCGCACGGGGGTGTTGATGGCGACATAACGGTCAAAGGCGATCAATGGCACCTGATTTGTGATGGGGCCAATCCTCACTTCTTTCACGCCCTGTTTCCCTTGAAGAAAACGCAGCACTTCCCCATCTACCCTGACGGCATACCGATTGGTCGGTCCGGTGGCGGCGACGAACAAGGATTGGAATGCGCCCATGGAATAGCCCATCAACGCTCGATTGCCCAACCGATTCGGATAGGACGCATGCAAGCGGTGATCGATCTCAGTCAAGGCGACATGCAGGTCCTGACCATCCACCGGCAGATAAGCGGGTACAGCCGCCGTCGAGGCGCGCTCCATGAATTCGTAGTTAAACGGGCTGCTGACGCACACGGCGGAGAAGCCGTTCTTGTAAACCAGCTCGGCCAGCGCCAGGGAGGTTTCAGCCAGGCGATGCGAACCCAGCCCGGGAACAATGTAAACCACATTCGCCTTTCCCGGTTGCAACCAAAATGTAAATTTCAACTTTCTACCCGTAGCCGGAATCCGGACCGACCGGGTCTTGCCCCGGTCCGGGAATTCAGGATCTTTGAAGGTGAAGAAGACGGATTCAAGGGTTTCCAGCGAAGCCGGGTCCTGTTTTCCCTTCACTTGAAAGTTCGCCACCCGGTTCTCTCTGGCGAAGGTCCAGGCGTATTGGATCTCGGAATACGGATCCATTTCGGATTGGCTGAAGCGCACATATTCATCCACGCTGTCGGCGAGATCGTTGTACATGATCGCGTAGGCGACATAAGTGTAGGGGCCGAGATAGGTCAGCGGCTTGTTCACGTCGAATTTGTAGGGGGCGATATAGAGCAGCGGATTGGCCGCCGTGTCCGCGGCGAGGCCGAGGGTGTCCCGCTCGTTGCTCGGTCCATAAATCGGCAGCATCAAGAAACACTGCGGCTTCCAGCCCCATTGGCCGAAAGTCTGGCCAAAATCCGCGTCCGATTTGGGAATCTTCCATTTGGTGGCCGGGTCGAAGAAGCCGGCCACCCCGACGGTGGTATTGCAGACAAACCGATAGGATTCATCACGGGCCCCGCTCCACTTGCCCTGGAGCAGATTGTTGATCAATCGTCCCGGGTAGGTGAGGTTGCGGCCAAAATTACTGATGCCGGTCCGGACCGGTTTCACGACCACAAAGCGGTACACCCGGCTGGTCGGCTTGATGACCCCGATCATGAGCGCCTTGTTGAAGCCCCACATCACGCGATTCACCGGTTCGAGGGGGTCGGGAACGGATTCGGGGAGAACAACGGTTGCCGCAGAAATTAAACCGGAGCTGGATACAGACGCACGGTTGGTGGAACCCGCTGGCGACGTTTGGGCCAGGCAACTGGCCATCAAGCCTCCGCCCAGCACTAAGAACAGAACCACGCGACCCAAACTGGCCGGCGCGAACCTGTAAACTTTCAAGCTCTGCACAAAATGATCAGTCTGGTGCGGGAAATGGCGCAGCTGAATGATAGGTTTGCCGGCGGTTGGCCGGCGGTTGGCCGCCTGGCGCCGCCAGGCCATTTGCGCGGCCGGCTACCGGACCTGGGGCACATTGATCTCGCTGGAGTGATTGAGAATGCCGAAGGCAAACAACAGCCACACGATAACACAAATCACCACGACCGCGTTTAGGATCTGCTTGATCTTCCCATCCATCGGAATGTAGGTGTTGACCAGCCAGAGCAGCACGCCGATGACGATCAGGGTGACGGCGAGAGAAATCAGTGACATGGATTACCTCCAATTTGGACGAGCGCTTTCTTATTCATGTCGTGAATATTAACCCAGGAGCGGGTGGGCGCTATGGGGTGTTCTCCCCATCAGGGGTTTTGGCGAAGCCAACCGTTTTCCGTGCGGCGTCCGGTTTCGGAGCGCCCGGCTGATTCAGCACTTCCCGCAATTTGCGCGCCAGCGCGGACGGTGAGAACGGTTTTTGCAGCAGTGCCGCGCCTTTGCCCAACACGCCTTGATGGACGATGGCGTTCTCGGTGTAGGCGGAGGTAAAAAGGATCCGGGTGTGTGGATATAACGCCTGCACGCGCTCGGACAATTCCTTGCCATTCATGTGTGGCATGACGACATCGGTGAACAACAAGTCAACCTGTCCGGTGTCGCGCTGCTGCTGCAGGCTCAAGGCATCGATGCCATTGGCCGCCGCCAAAACCGTGTAGCCCAGCCGTCGTAACAATGTTGCCGCCATCTCCCGCAAGGCGGGATCGTCCTCGACCAGCAGAATAGTTTCCGTCCCGCGCGGCAAATCAGGCAAGTCGGCATGCCGGACGGAAATTTTTGCCTGCGGTTCGACCTGCGGCAGATAAATTTTGAAAGTTGTGCCCCGGCCCGGTTCGCTATAAACGTTGATATGACCCCCGCTTTGTTTGATGATGCCGTAGCAGGTGGACAATCCCAATCCCGCTCCCCCGCCAACACCTTTGGTGGAAAAAAACGGTTCAAACATGTGCCCTTTCACTTCCGCACTCATCCCCATGCCAGTGTCCGTAATCGCCAGCATCACGTAATCGCCCGGCTTCAAATCCGGATATCCGCCCACACTCTCCGCGTCGAACGAGACGTTCGCCGTCTCCAATGTAAGTTTGCCGCCGGTGGACATGGCATCACGCGCGTTGATGACCATGTTCACGATGACCTGTTCAATCTGTCCGGCGTCCGCCTTCACCGCTTGCAGGCCGGGGGCGGGAATGACTTGAACATTCACATCGCCACCCATGAGCAGGTGAAAGAGGCCTTCCATGCTTGCCACGAGCTGATTTAGGTCAAGGATTTCCGGTTGTAGAAATTGCCGGCGGCCATACGCCAGGAGTTGCCGGGTCAGGGTGGCGGCCCGACCGGCAGATTTGCCGATCTCGGTCGCGCTTTTGGCCAGTGGACTCCCGGCGGGAAGATCGAAAAGCAGTAATTCACTCTGGCCGATGATGGCCGTCAGGATGCTGTTGAATTCGTGGGCGATGCCGCCCGCCAGCTTGCCGACGGTTTCCATTTTCTGGGATTGAAACAACTGGGCTTCAAGCCGTTTTCGATCGGTAATGTCGCGCCCAATGCCCAGCACCCCGATGATCTTCCCGTTGTTGTCCTTCTGGGCAGTGAGGGTCATCTCCATGCGCGCCGGCCGGTTCAGGATGGGATTGCCGCGCAATTCATGAACCGGCGCCTGTTCGCCGGTCAAAATGCGATTGAACATTTCCCGGGCCAGGGGCATGTCGTCGGGATGAACCATTGGGGCAAATGATTTGCCGATCCAATCGGCCCGCGAAAATCCCCCGATGGTTTCCGCGGCGGGATTCAACGAGGTGAACGTCCCGTCCGTCGCGATGGTGAAGATCGCATCGCGGGCGGTGTCGATGAGACTGCGGTATCGGTCCTCGGACTGACGTATCAGGCTTTCCGCCGCGTTGCGCGCGGTAACGTCCTGCTTGATGGCGATGTAACGGGCGATTACCCCGTCGGCAGTTTGCACCGGAGTGATGGTCATCTCTTCGGCATAAAGGCTGCCGTCCTTGCGACGGTTGGTCAGCACCCCGCTCCAGACCCGACCGGAGGAAATCGTCTGCCACAGGTTTTGAAAGAACGCCTCATCCTGTTTGCCGCTTTTAAGGATGCGTGGATTCTGGCCGACGGCTTCCACTGCCGAGTAACCGGTCAGTGTGGTGAAGGCGGGGTTGACCGATTGGATCGTGCCATGTTGGTCGGTAATCACAATGGCGTTGGCTGCGGCTTCAAGCGCTGCGGACTGCCAGTGAAGAATTTTCTCCGTGTTCTTGCGTTCGGTGATGTCGCGGAACATCCAGATTCTGCCGTAGTATTTTCCGCCTTTGCCAACCACCGGAGACGAATATCGGTCCAGCATCGTCCCGTCCTTGAGTTCAAGCTCATCGCGGCAGATTTCACTGGTATTGGAAGTCAGGTAAACCACCTTTTCAATGAACTGCCCGGGGCTTTTGGTCATGTTCGCGACCCACCGAAGCTGTTTCTCGTCGTCGTCATCGTCCGCGATGGGCTGGGGAATTTTTAGCAGGTCGGCCACCCGCCGGTTTTGAAGAATTTTTTTGCCGTGCTCGTCCACCACCAGGATTCCATCGATGGAGGAGTTCGTCTGGGCCTCGAAGAACGCCGTTTTCCAACGCAACTCCTCTTCCGTGCGCTTACGTTCAACGATCTGCGCCCGCAGCAAGGAGTTCAACGTGCTCACCCCCAGCAGCACCAGCAGCAGAAACGCCTCCAGGCTGATGATGCGAAGTTTTGCGCCGGTGATTGCCGCCATGAACTTGTGCGCCTCATAATCCACGCCCAGCACGCCTTCCACCCGTCCCGAGGGATCGTGCAGCGGTTCATACACACTGACCCAGGTGCCCCAGCGGTCGGTGATCGGAACGAAGTCAAAATTGGGCTGGCCGCGAAACGCACGCTCCAGCCCTTCATCCACCTTGTCGTAAACTTCACCCACGGGCTTGCGCTGCTCGCGCGCTTCGTCATATTTGCCGTTGTGATTGTAGTCGGTTTCGGAATCAACGATGAAAACGTTTTTTCCGTCGGGCAACTTGCGAAGCGTGTAAATATCGCTGACCTCCGGGTTCAGTTTTTCCCAGTTCTTTTCCGTTTCTATCAGGTTCAAGTAAAGCGGATCATTGCCAGCGACATTACCGGGCAATTTCCAGTGTCCGCGGTTCTCCATCTCATCGCCATACAGTCGCGCAAAGTTTTCCGTGAGATTCTGGATGCGGTTCCATTCCCGCCGGCCGGCCTGTTCTGACCCGCACCAACCCAGGCCGAGCAATACGGCCGCCAGGACCCAGACCCGCCAGGGTAGCCGCGCAAACCTCACCTTCCGGAGCCACCAAAACTGGAGGCTGAAAGCCGCGACACACACTCCCGCAAAAACAAAAAACGGAGTTTGTGCTGCGAGCCAGGTTTGCATGATTTATCCTGGCTAAATATTCTGGCCGCCCGTTTTGGCGTCGGGTATCCTGGGCCTTTCGCAGGCAAGGCGGGTTGTCAGCCGGTTGATTTCTGTGATGATCATCGGCTTTTATTGGCCTTCATTCGCTGTTTCCGAAGGAAGGCGGTGTCCGTTTCATTATCCAGCATGGCGCGCACCTTGCAGGTGAGAGTCGCTGGCGTATAAGGTTTGGACAGGAACGCAACCCCGGCCTCGAGCACTCCATGGTGGATGATGGCGTCATCCGTGTAACCCGACGTGAACAGGATTTTGAGATCGGGGTAGGTGGTTTTCAGCCACTCCGCCATCACTTTGCCGTTCATCAGCGGCATGATGACATCGGTGATCGTCAAACGAATGGGTGGTCCTTTATGCCCCTGCGCAACGCGCAACGCCTCCTCGCCGTTTGCGGCCGACAGCACTGCATAACCTTGGGCTTCCAATATCCGGCGGGCCAGATGCCTCACCGCGGGATCATCTTCCACGACCAGCAAGGTTTCCGTGCCGCGTGGCAACGGCCCGATCTGGTCCGGTCCGGCCGTGATATCCAGCGGTTGGTCGACTCGCGGAAGATAAATCTTGAAGGTCGTGCCCTTGCCAACCTCACTGTAAACAGCGATATATCCGCCGGATTGATGGACGATGGTCTGGCAGGTGGTCAGGCCCAGGCCGGTGCCCTTGCCCGACGGCTTCGTCGTGAAGAACGCCTCAAACATATGCGCTTTAACCTCGTCGCTCATGCCGGCTCCCGCGTCCTTGACACTCAGCATCACGTAGTCGCCGCGAACTGCATCCGGATGAGTGCGCAGGTAGGTTTCGTCGATCGTGACATTGCTGGTGGCGATGGTGAGCTTGCCGCCGTTGGGCATGGCGTCACGGGCATTGATCACCAGATTGATCAGCACTTGGCCAACGTAACCGGAATTGGCCTTGATGTGTCCGATTTCCTTTCCAGGAACGCTCGTCAATTCGATGTGCTCGCCCGCCAGCCGCCGCAGCATTTTGTCCAGGTCTTTGACCACATCGTTGAGGTCGAGCACGACGAGTTCCACCACATGTTTTCGGCTGAAGATGAGCAGTTGCCGCGTCAACGCCGCGGCCCGCTCCGTCGCGAGCCGGATCTCCTCGGTATATTCCCGGAGCGGACTGTTCGCGCCAAGGTCAAACGTGATCAAATCGTTGCAACCCGTGATGACCGCGAGGATGTTGTTAAAGTCATGGGCCACGCCGCTGGCGAGCTGGCCGATCACCTCCATTTTTTGCGCCTCGATGAACTGCGCCTCCAGCCGCTCGTGTTTGAGGATGCCTTGTTTCAGTTCCTCATTGAGTGCACGGACTTTCTCCTCCGTCAGTTTGCGCTCCGAGATGTCACGGATGTTGCATTGGATTACGTTTTGATCGCCGGACTGATAAACATTGCTGACAAACTCCACCGCCACCTTGCGGCCTTCCCTCGTTTCCAGCGGCAGGTCTTCGTAGCGGACATACCCTTTTTGCTGTAGCTGCTCGAACTTGGACTTGTTGGCCACGATGTCCCTGAACGGGCCAAGTTCCCAGATGGGTGTGCCGACCAGTTCGGCGTGGGAAAATTGCAGCAGTTCCGTCAGGAAAGGGTTTACATCGCTGATTCGTCCCGTGTCCGCCTCCAGAATCAGGATGCCATCCTTGGCCGATTCGAATAAACGTCGATAACTGAGTTCCGAGGCGCGGATCGCCTGATTCGTGCGCGTGTCGTTGCCGGTGTCGTTCTCGTTATGATCTTCGCCCTTCATAGTCCCTGCTCCACCCTGAGTTTTGGCCTACAAAACCAAATCCTTCTGGGAGTTGGGCATGATTATAAGCTGGAAAAAACGGGCAAGCTATGGGGTGAACACCCCATAGGGAATTCTCTTGAATCCGGTTTCGACGCGCACGTCAGCTTGACGCTGAACGAGGTCTTGCGCGCCGGGGAAACATTGCCGGCAGCCGTCCATCTATGTGCGGATGCGGGCAGCATCGGCAGCATGCAACGTTTGCCAGGCTCCCGGGCTGGCCGCGGCTGAAGCTGACCCGCCATTTGGCGAAAGGACCTTGCGCGCGGGCTTTTTTGAAGCTGACGATTCGCCGTCGGGCACTCGGGTCCAAATTCCCGGCCCGGTTTGTCTCCATTTCACGATGTTTTTCGGTTTCATAACATTGATATGGGACGATGAACGAGAAGCTGTGGAGCACGATGAAGTGTTCACCCGCCCAGGTCATTCGCCAATGCCGAAACCCTGCCCGGTCAAGGCTCCTTCCTTCAGCGGAATTGTTTTCAAGGACAAAGCCCCACCCTCCGTGTGGAAAGGTTGTGGGTTATGCGGCGATTTCGTCTGGCGCAACCGGCCATCCCCGTGCGGCTCGCGAGCCGGTCTGGTTTCAACCGGCACCATTCCCAGATGTCGCTTTTGGCTCGATAGAATTTGAGCGCTGCCTGGCCTCACTTCAGAGCGGGGGTAAACGCTGGTGATACCAACCGACTGGCATCCGGCCGCTGCGGGCAGCTTGGCACGATACCCCGTCGGTGATTGCCCCACGATCCTTTTGAACACCCGGTTGAAATGTGTCAGCGACTGAAACCCGACCGCAAAGGCGATTTCGCTGATGCGCAAGTTGGGATTGAGCAAGAGATTCTTCGCTTTTTCGAGCCGCGTGCGCGAGACAAACTCAACAAAGCTCAGGCCCGCGGCCCTGCGGAACAGTTTGCAGAAGTAAAAGGAACTAGTATTCACGGCGCGCGAAACCAGGCCCAACGAGATGTCCTCCGTGTAATGCTCATGGATGAATTGTCTGGCCTTGGCGATGATCGGCGGCTCCGCGTTCGCCTGCTGCACCAGGAGCTGGTTGCTTTTCATCGCGAGATGATCGGCGAAGATGGCCAGCAGGTTCGACACGGAATCGAGTTTCCGGGGCGAGGCGACCGGAGTCCCGAAATAAGCCCGTTTTGCCTGCTCGTTGTCGATGTCCACGCCGAGTTTCCGGGCCTGATCGACGGCACGTTGAAAGGACGCCTCGGTCGGGTTCTGGCGCAGCACCTGGCCGGTTTGAAGGAAGCCGATGGTTTGCGGGCCGAGTTTCACCGGCACGGCGGTTTCGCACAAGCCGTAGGCACAGGTCCTGGTTGCCGGTTCGTTCATGGCATCCTGAGTGAGTGTCTCCTGCAACCGGAGGCAGGCGGCACAGGTGCGGCTCTTATCTACCATCACCGCGCAGAAGGCGTTTTCCCTGCGCTTGCCGTGGAATGGCAATCGCCAGGCCTCGACGGAACGGAGCGCCATCGGCATCCCGGTCGCCTCCGTGTAGGCGCGCTCGTAGCTCTGAAACATCTCCGAGCGGGTCAGGGCGTCAATAATTTGTCCGTTTGCATTCATTGCACCGCGCTTCCCGTTTCTGGCTCAGCCGTGGATGTGCTGTCCTTGATCAAGTGGTGCCGGGGACTCTGCTCAACAGCATCCTCCGCCGGGCGGAATCATCACAGGCGCAAGCCAGCTGTCGACGGGCGGCTTTGCCAGTTTGTCAGCGAACCGATCTGTTCGCGCAGACTGCCGGGCGCGCGCAGGACGGCTCTGACCGTTTCTAACAACTGGCTGATATAAAATGGCTTTGGCAGGACGTCCGCCAGATGAAGTGACGGGTCCCCGGCCAGATCCTGCGTCGGCAATCTGACCGCGGTCATGACGACCGGCAGGGCCATGCGGGCGGCCCGCAGCTTCCTGACCAGTCCAATGCCCGTCAACCCGGGCAGGCTGTACTCCGCGATCAAAAGGTTGTAGGGGTTGGCCTGAATCGCCTCCCAACCGGCGGCGCCGTCCGCCGCGGTGTCCACATGGCAGCTGGGACGCGCCAGCGCATTGGTGTATAACAAGCGGATGTCGCTGTCATCATCCACCACGAGAATCCGGTGGCGCAGTTTCGTCCGGCAAGGAACTGATGCGCCCACCGGTTCTCCCTCTTGCAAAAGTTCATAATCTGTCATAGAAGCGTAACTTAAGCATGAAATCGCACGGGTGCTATGGGGTGTTCACCCCATATTCCAGGATTGATGAAACCAGTTTCCGGCCCGACCGCATCAGTCCTCCACCATTGAACGCCAGACCTTCTGCCAGTGCATTCGTTCGAGGGCGTCACGCCGGGAGTCAATGTTTCGGACGGCCGCCTTCAACCAACGCAACCTGGAACGGCCCTGGTTCGGAACACGGTTGTTCGCCTTTCGGACCATCCCCTCCTGTTCACAGCGATGGTCAAATGTTTCGGTTTGGTGATCCGGAGTTTCAAACAGAGTGTTCACAACTTCGTTCCGGGTTGAACGGTCCAACATTTCACCTGGCGTCCTTGTCCGCAAAACTCAATCCCGTGCGCTTGGTGGGTGAGCGACACCAGGCCGCCGGCCCGACGATTATTCCACGCCCCAACCTTTTCCCATGAGCCGGGAGTTTGAAGCGTTTGGCAACGTTATCCGCGTCGTTTCCCCCGCTGGCTTTTGAAGCCCAATTACCGATTCGGGCGACAGCCGTCAAGGAGGTGGGGGTGAAGGACCCCGCTGAAAAAAACGACCCGCCGCCCGAATTAAATATTAAAGACCCATCTTCGCCCGGTTTCACGCCGTAATGGAATCCGGTTTCATCCTCGTAGCCGATCGGCACACGGGAGGCGACTGCCGCGCGCCATTTCCCGATGATTTGACTCCGAAACCCGGCCTTGTGCCATGCCGCCTGCAGCGCATCGAGTGCGGCGATCATCCCACCAAGCGCCAGGGGTTTCTTCCTGCAATTGGCCATCATGGCCTGAACGTAAGCCGGCAAAGCACGCAAGCGCCATGGGGTAAACACCCCATATTAGGGCGGATGAATCCAGCTTCAGGTTCAATTACGGGAACAAAGTCGAGGACGAAAGGCCGGGAGCGTTGATCCAGGTGCGCTGTTCTTCAGTGAGTGTGAGCGGCGGGCAGGGGATGGCCGCCCAGCTCTGTCGGCATCAGACGATGGTCAACTGGACGCTGCTCTCGATGATGCCGGCGCTGATGGCGTAGCGGGTGAGTCCGGCGGTGTCGTGGATGTTCAGCTTCTCCATGAGATGTTCACGATGCTTCTCGACGGTCTTGATGCCGATGCCAAGCTCCGACGCGGTTTCCTTGTTGGCCTTGCCTTCGGCGATCAATTGGAGCACCTCCATCTCACGCGAGGTTAGTTGGGCCGCTTTTTTGTTGAGCCGTCCTGCGCCGTCAGCCGAATGTGGACTGAGGCGATCCAGACGCTTCGAAATGGCGGGACTGAAAAATGTTTTCCCCTTTTGGACCTCCCGGATCGCCCGGCACACTTCATGGGCGGAGGTTTGCTTGAGCAGAAATCCCACCGCGCCGGACTCGGTTGCGTTTTTGACATACGCGTCATCATTGTGCGCGGAGAGAATGACCACCTTGGTGGCGGGGGCGGCCTTGAGGACCTGGCGGGTGGCCTCCAAACCATTGAGCAGGGGCATGGCGATGTCCATCAGCACCACGGCGGGCCGAAGTTTTTTGGCCATCGCGACGGCCTGGCGGCCTTCTTGCGCCTCGCCGACCACTTCGAGGTCGTCTTCGAGTTCGAGCATCTTGCGAAATCCCTCGCGCACAATCGTGTGGTCTTCCGCCAGCAGAACCGTGATTCGTTTCGTGGACATTTTGTCGTGTGGTTAGTTGGTTTTCTTCAGAGCGTCTTTCCCGGCGTGGGCGAACGGAACCTCCACCCGGACGGTGGTGCCCTGGCCGGGTGTGGATTCAACAAAAAAAGTGCCGCCCACCATTTCGACCCGCTCCCGCATGCCGAGCAGTCCCAATCGCTTGTTTCCCCTGGCGTGCAAGATGCGTTCCACTTGAAAGGATCTGCCGTCGTCCTTGATTTCCATGCGGGCGGCCCGGTGAAGTTTCTGGAGGCTCACTTCCACCCGGCTGGCCTGGGCATGACGGGCCACATTGGTGAGCGCCTCCTGCGCGATGCGAAAGAGCACCGTCCGCCGGGCCGTGTCCAGTTGTTCCACCCCCGCAAAGGCGGTCAAACGAGTGCGAACGCCGGTGCGCTCAGCGAAGTTCTTCATGAATGAATGCAGGGCGGGGATCAGTCCGAGATCGTCCAACACCGCCGGGCGCAATTCGCGGGCGAACTGATGCACGATGTTCACCGATTTCTCCACCAGGCGTTGCGTGCTGGCAATGTTGCGGTCGAGGCCCTTGGTATTGACCGCCGCTTCCTTGGCCAGGGCGGCCAGCCGGACGTTGATGCCCGTCAGAGTCTGGGCGATGACATCATGCAGTTCGCGGCTGATTTCCTTTCGCTCCTCCTCCTGCGCCGAGAGAATCTGGCGGGACAATTGCCGCAACTCCTGCTGCAGCCGGTCCGACTCTTCCAGCAGGTGGCTGTAATGATGTTCGCTCTTTTTGAGCGCCGCCTCGACCGCCTTGCGCTGGACGATTTCCAGTTGCAACGCCACGTTCGAGGCGGCCAGCTCGACGGTGCGCTGGCTCAGCATCTCGACAATTTGATTCAGGTGAATGGCGGCGGCCCGCGGACCACGATGAATTTTCTCGATCGGAGTGATCGCCTCGGTGAAGAAAGCCCCCGCCTGCTTGATGAGCCTGGCGCGTTTGCCGGCCGGGTGGCCGGGCAACACCAGGGTAACCAGGATTTGCTCATGGAGCTTGGCCATGTCCAGCGTCTGCAAACCGGCGGCGAGCGCCCGCTGCCCCAATCCCCGCGCCGGCTGCAGGCCCGCCCGCGGACCCTGCTTCAGGTGGGTCAACAACGCCTTCTGATAACGTCTGGAGAACTTGCGTTTCATGAGTTACCGAATTTCCGTGCGACCCGGCGCACGGAACTGGCCGATTTTACCACCAGCCGTTGGGTGCTGGCGATTTCATTCTTGAGTCCCTCAGTATTGCTCCGGGCCTCCTGTTTCAACGAAAGCAGCCGGACATTGATGCCCAACAGGGTCTGGGCGATTTCATCCTGAAGTTCACGGCTGATCTTCCTGCGTTCTTCCTCCTGCGCCGCCAGCACCTGGTGCGTCAGTTGCCGCAAACCTTCCTGCAAGCGCAGGGAATCCTTCAACAGCCGGGCGTAGTGCTCCCCACTTTTCTTGAGGGCGGCCTCCACGCTCTTGCGCCGGATGATGCCGCGTTGCAGCTGGCGGTTGGTTGCGGCCAGTTCCGCTGTGCGCCGGCCCAGCATCTCCTTCAACCGCTTCAACTGAATTTTGCTCTGCCGCGCGGCGCGATGCTTCTCCACGATCGGAGTGAGGGCCTCGGCAAAAAAAATCTCCGCCTGCTCGATAAACCCGTTCTTGCTTTTGGATAATTTCAGTGTGGCGAGTGCCCGCTCGTGAATCCGGGCCAGTTCCAGCGTCTCGACTCCGAGGAGGACCGCCCGGCGTCCGAGTCCCAACGCCGGTTGCAGGCTCGCGCGTGATCCCTGCGTAAGGTGTTCCCGCAACGCCGTCACATATCGTTGTGACAGCCCGTCAAGTTTTTGTTTCATGTTGTCATGCTGGCTTCGGCCGGACTCGCCAGGAGGCTTGATCTCTCAACCGCACGCTGGGAATCCAACGCAACTATCAGATGATTGCCTCAGTTTGTATATGGGGTGAATACCCCATGGCATCCGGCCCGATTATTTGCTCGTGGTGTCCGGATTATTCCGGGCAGCGCCATCCCTAACCTGCGGTAGGGTTACACCCCATGGCAAGGCCCTGTCCCATGGAGTAACCTCTGCGGCGAACAACCGGAAAGAGGAAACGCCGTGACACGAACGGGGTTGCCTCAACCAAGATGAGCGAGCACCAAAAGCATACGGATTTCCTGAGGCAATGTCTCCTCTACGATGACAGCTCTAAGCGCCACCTGCTGGAGAAAGGGATCAACCAGAGTCAACGCGACGCGCACTGTGTGTGGCGTGCGGTGTGGTTGATGGCCATGTTGACTGCGCTTTCCGTGACCGGTCTGGGTTATGGCGCGGTTTTGGTGGACAACTTTCCCTACAGCACACAGCCATTCATCATCAACCTCATTTGCGCGCTGGGTGTGGGATCGTTGATTTGTCTGGTGGTGTTGGTGGGCCTCGCGATGATTTATCGCGCGAAACTGGACCGGCAGCGGGAGGAATGTCGTCAGTTGATTGCGAGGCTTTTGGAGTCTCGCCTGGGCAAACCGGCCACCGCGCCCAGGCAAAGCATGCGAGAGAATCGTGTCGGCAAGGACGATGGCGTCAGCATTCGAATCAATGATTCTCCTGAGAGGATTGAATCCACTGCCGGGGGTTGAATCTCCGGTTCGCGTATCAGGCCAGCGTCATGAGGTCGTTTCATTTTTCGATGCTTCTGCTGGCCGGTGGTTTGTCGGCCCGCCGCCAACGAGCAGGTAGGGTTATACCCCATGGCAAGAAGCTGTTCCATGACGTAGCCTCACTTGGTGGACAAGCGAAAAAGGGGGATGCCAGGGTGTGCAAACATCCGCCGCGTCTGATAACCATTGAGGATTTATGATTCATGCTTTGACTGGTGTTGATGATGATTCCCTGCCGGATGGCGGGCTCGCCTCAGTTCCTCCTGGTGATTCCGCAATTTTGGCCGGAGGTGATTCCTTGCACCAGTCATTGTAATTTTCTGCCGTGGCGCGTGCCATCCCAGCCAAAGCGGCCAAAACAACGGGAAGTTTCAGGCCGCTTTTCCTGGCAGCGGTGGGCGGATTGGACGGGTGGCCTGGCGGCAACAGTATGGGCTATTGAGGCACGATTCAGGTCCGACTTGGAGAAGAATTGGGCCTGGAGGGCAGTCGGGTAACACCCCATGGCGGCGGAGCGCCCGGCGACGTAGCTTGGCACTGGTATTAAAACATCAATCCACAACT
>Ga0181522_10001125_pt1 | contig 16896 bp, 16 predicted proteins | sample PEATcosm2014_Bin_27_FD_121103 | JGI IMG/M metagenome (GOLD analysis project Ga0181522, IMG submission 121103) | Peatland microbial communities from MTU Mesocosm Facility, Houghton, MI, USA - PEATcosm2014_Bin05_10_metaG | ecosystem: Environmental > Terrestrial > Soil > Wetlands > Peat | place... | reverse complement strand
TCCAATGGGTGAAGTACACCGCCCGCGGATTCCGGAATAAACAGAACTTCATCAATGCGATCTACTTCCACTGTGGGGGGTTGGATCTCGATCCTTCGCCCACTAAATAGCCGGAAGCGCCAATACCTTCGGCGACGTAAGGAGTAAGGACCTCCAGCAAGGCATCTTCGGAGCGATAGAAGACACAGAGGTGGTCACCGTGCCTGAACTGGAAGAGAGGGGAGAGCCGAAACATATCGAACTTCCAGCGGTTCGCCTCAAAAAAGGATACTAGCGGTGGGTTTATGCTTGCAATCGGAAAAGAACGAGCTCCCGGCTCCCGACACGACGCCGAAGACCCAGATTGGTTCACGCCAACTGCAGACGGCTTCTACCAAGCTAAAGCCATATAAGAGCTTCGGGGTTCGTGTGGGTCTCCTTAATCAGGCACTGGAGTTGATTGATGACCTCCTTACGCTCCCTCGGTGTTAGCCCGGCTAGCATCAATTTAATCGACCCCAGCACGATTTCCACGTCAGTTCCCAATTCGGCTTGCGTTCCCATTCCCGTAGTCTAGTTCTCTTTCGGAACCGGGTGCCAGTCACGAAGGTGGATTGGGCTTCCGGGCTGGTTCTGTAGGACTTTCGGCGAGTCAGGTAAAAGGCGGATTAGCTAAGAAGAGAGCGTCTTTGCAGAGGCAGGAGCGTTCAAAAATGGTAGGCGCGAGGGCGCTGCAGGCGGGACCGAACCTGTGATCTCCTGCGTGTACGGCGGGCCTCGACGCACTTGGGAAAGTGATGTTTACCCAAGTGAATCAATCGCTTGCACAACACACACTCGCACAGGTTTCCAGTTACCCTCAAAAACTACCCTGCAGACCTTGCGGCAGATTTACGGGCACACCGCTTTTCAAGCCCGGTTGGCTTCGAGTCACAGGAGTTGGCTGACCGAAGGTCTTCGCCGAAACCACCACTGGCCGGTCGACCATCAAACGGTCGCCTGAGTGATAAGCAGGAAGGCCTGGGCGCCCTTTCGTCTGCCCCTGAAAGTAAGCGAGCCATGGCCCGACGGCCAAAGCGCTGACTGATTACATTACAAGAGCCATTCAATCCATCGCACTACACAAGCGGAAGACGACATCTTCCAGGAACAGCATGGAACCGAGTCGCTCGCCAAACTGAATCTCGCTAACGCAGACCGCCCCGACGATGGCTATGTCGCCGAGCTGATCGTTGCTGTCGATCCAACAAAAACGGCCGCGGGGGTTGGGATGGGTGGCCCACCGGCCAGTCGGATGTAAATTAAATTAGTTGGGCTGTAAAGAAAGGCTTCTCTGGTTGATCCTGACATCCTCCCAGGTCGCGCCAATGAGTATCGGGGCAGCGAAGAAGCTGAAGAGAGCCACCAACTTCGAGCTTCGATTCTGATTATTTGTTTCCAGTCTTTGACCCGCACGCGATGCTCTGAAATCAGGAAGAGGCGGGCAAATTCGTGATCAAGATCGGCTAAAGGCTTCGCGCACGCCCCAGTGGGTAGATTCGATAGTTAGTTAAGGGGACTGCGCTTCCGTGCGATTCGGCTCCGAGTAGGTAATCGGGCAATCTGTCGCTCGTCAGAAAAAGATCAAAAGGATGTTTGATTGCTCGCTCATACATCGTGCAGAGCGGATGCATAACACCTCCGTCTTTCGTCGCCATCTCTTGCCGATATACAGCGAACCCCCTTCCCTTGGAAACTACGACCAGAGTGACTGGAAACTCCAGCGCGGAGGCTCCCTTTAACGCCGGGTCGAGTTGCTGTGGGTCAGTTGTTCCTTTGTCGATGAAGTCCTGACGCCACACCGGCGGCAATTTCGTGTCCCACATTTTGCTAGCAGCTTGTTGCTGTTGTAGCGGCATGCCGCCCCTTTCTGGCAGGCGATTGTATCTCAGAATGCGCCGCTTTTTACAGCCCCGTTTAGCGCGCGTCGTTCACCTGCCCCCAGCCTGGACGATCAAGCGCGGTCAAAACTGGGGGGCCGAATGGAGACTTCGCATGGGCGCCGCCCTGTTCCGCTTCCGGGAACCACGGGAACAACTTACAGAGGGCCGGAACTGATAGCCAGGCCCTAGCCATTGGAAGCCGCGCGAGCGTCCAACGCGCGCGCCGTTTGCCGCGCAGCCTTTAGGAGTGAAAGACTTTGCCCACTTGTTCAACAATTTTCGATTGCCGCGTAAGACGCGGCTGACGGCGTACGAGTTCCGGTGCTGCAATCGTCGACCGGCGGCTAGATATGCGTGTCACCGTTCGCCGGGCCGTAAGTCCTAGATAAGGTGTCTGCATTGCCTTTGTCGTGTGGAAGAGAGGTAGTTTGCCTTGCAACCAGACCTCTTTATTTTTCAACTAATTCCGTGTCGCGCAGCATGAGCGTTGGGGCTCAGACGAGTGGCAAACGGAGTGCTGACGCAGACAGAGGCTTGCGGCGGCTCGTCAGGAAGAGTGGGAGTCTGGCGATTCCTGGGAGTAGGTATGGTAAAGCGCATTGCACCCGTCGGAGTGGTTGCGTTTGTCTTGGTAGTTGCTTGCGGCGCGGTATGCCAGAACGCCGGTCCATCCCTGCCGGATGCTCCTTCGAAGCAACCGTCAACTCAGGAACGGAACTCCAAGGTCTTTATCGTGGGAGCGCGCTCGTCTTCGAGAATTCCCGCGATGGGCTTCGACGCGGTCCCGATGCACCGAGGCGAATTTGCCGCATTTAACGAGGCGGTGTCTGCTCGAACAGACTCGCACACGATTATTGGCAAGTACCTGCAGCCGTCCTCGCCAAAGCAACAATCGAGTTACCACAATTCGATCAGCGGAAGCCTGACGGGCAGGGCCACGTATGCTGCTTCGCGCATTTTTGTCACACGGGATGGCTCAGGAAAGGGCAAGCTGAACACTTCCTATCTCCTGCGGGCGCTGACTTCGGTGGCTGCGGCCACTGCGTCCCGTCCATATTGGAGGCGGCCCATGGCGGCGCCTTTCAGCGATTTTGGATCGACCGTTGGGAACGACGTGGGGGTGAACCTGTGGCACGAGTTCGGGCCTGGTATTCAGCAGCTAATGAAAAACCACACCCCAAAATTCGTTTCCAAGATTGAAGAGCGCGTCGCCACAAGTAAGTCAATGCCCTAGCTTATCGGCGCTCCTTGTGCCATATCTCAATCGTAAAGGCAGAACGTATTTACTAATCCTTCACCGGAAACCGACCTATGTTTCGAGTTTCCGGGCGTCAGCAACCCCGCGGAAGACGCAGTCCCTGCTGGTAAGAAATCCTCCGAAAAGACCAACGCGTCCGCCGTCAAGGATTTCTTCTTTCCTCGAAGAAACGCAGCTAAAGAAGAAGACGAACAATGCCGCTTAGGTCTGCCGCAACAGTTTCAGCAAATTGACCGGCAAGACAAGAATTCGGTCCGTCAGAGCTCCACGCTAATTCCTCGCGCCCTGACGTTGCGCGACAGCAGTAATCTCCACGTGTGCCGTGGGCACCGCTAATGCGCTCACGCCGACCGTTACGCGCGCCGGACGCGGAGTTTTGAAGACCGACGCGTAGACCGCATTCATCCTTTTAAACTGCGTGATGTCGGTGAGGAACACTTGTACCGAGACGACGTCGGAGTAATCCATGCCGGCGCTTTTGAGTATGGTCCCGATATTGTCGAGACACGCCTTTACCTCCGCATCGAAGTCCTTGGGGATTTCGCCTGTGCGCAAGTCAAAACCGATTTCGCCGGAGACATACAGCGTATCTCCCGCCAGAATTCCGGGGCTGAACGGAATATTTTCCTTCCCCTGGTTGGCAAATTCCGGCGGCGATATCACCTTGTGTTGCTGAGCCGCGGCGGTTAGAGCCGTCATGAAAAGAAACAGAAAGAATCTTGATGCATTCGCCTTCATTGCCACTCCTTGCTTGTCTGGAAGATTCGAACCGATTTTTTCCCCGCTCGATAGAACAGCCCGCATCCCGTCATTCTAACTTGATTGCCTCGATCCCTTCTCACGCGAGTGCCGGTCTTGCAAGAGTCGGTACGTCATCGTTACATTTCGCCCTGCCAGCTTCTACTTTTTGATGTTCCCTATTTCCCAGCTACCGGAAGTACTATGCTCGATGGAGCCTCCTTCGAGCGATACACCCTCTGTGTAGCTTTCTCGTAGTCGGCGTCCCCTGCTTTATAAATATTCTCAACAAACTTCTGTGGGTTGCGGTCGTATAGGGGAAACCATGTGCTCTGCACTTGCACCATCATCCGGTGGCCCTTGAGAAAGACATGATCGTTCGGGTGGAGGTCTATCTTGTACTCCGTGACTTGATTCGGGGTAAGGGGAAGAGGCGTTTCCATGCTGCTGCGATAACGCGCTCGCAAAATGTCATCTGCAATCATCAACTCGTAGCCGTTGAGCACAGGTCCGGCACCCTTAGCGGCATCTTCTTCCGTGACTTTCTGGTAGTCCTCGGGATACACATCGATCAGCTTCACAATCCAGTCGCTATCCGTTCCCGTAGTTGAAGCAAACAGGTCGGCGGCGATGTCTCCGGTGACCGCAACATCCTCGGTCAGCGGATCAGTCTGCCACGTCAGCACGTCAGGACGATGCTCCACGAAGCGCTGATCCTGTATCAGCCATGTTGTCCAAGCTGGCGCTGGATAAGTCGGCGTGATCGGTCGATTGCGGTATGGCACTGGACTGGCAGGATCAGAGATGTAGGAATCGAAGGCATCCCGCTCAGAGGGCGGTTCGAACGAGAGATTGCCTCCCGCATGAAAGTAAAGCTTCTTCTCGGTGATGCCTCTCGTGGGTGGCCACTCGTCGTAACTCCTCCAGACGTTGGTGCCGGTCTCGAAAGTCAATGCTTCGGGTTCCGTGAGCGGTTTGTCATGCAGCCAATGCGCGAACCATGGAGCCAGAATATGCGAGCGATAATAACGGGAGATGTCACTGCCCCAGTCGATTTCACCCAGTTTACGCCCAGATTGATCCATCCACCCGCCGTGGTTCCACGGACCCGCGACAAAGTAGTTCAAATGCTCCGTATCGGCCTGCTTCAGCCCGGCATAAATGCGCGTTGGACCGACAAAGTCTTCTTGATCGTACCAGCCAGCGACATTCAGATTTGGAACTGTAGTGTGTTTCAGATATGTGGTCACGGCGTGCTGCTTCCAGAAATCGTGATTCGGATGATCAACGAAGTCGTTCCACGTCGGTAGCTTTCCGTGGAAGTACCTCGAATTTGCATTGGAGATTGCACCGAGCCCTAGGTACCAGGCATAAGTATCGTACTGGTCGAACTCGAAGTTTGTATTCTTCTCCTTGGAGGTTTCAAGCAAAGCTGAATATTCGAAACCATAGCTCAGTCGAAACGCGCCGTTGTGATGGAAGTCGTCATTAATGAACATGTCGTCCGGAGATGCCTGCTCACTGGCAGCTTTCAGCGCGGGGTGCGGCTCAAGCAACGCTTGCGTCACCAGCCAACCCGGATAGGAAATCCCCCAGATGCCGACTCGGCCGTTATTATTCGGGACATTTCTGAGTAGCCAATCGATGGTGTCATACGCATCAGTGGCTTCATCAATGGATTTTGGATCATTCCTGTCGCGGGGCGAACGCTGCATCACGAATGTGCCTTCAGACTTAAAGCGGCCTCGGATGTTCTGCGATACAAAGATATAGCCATCCGCAATGAGATCGTCAAACAAACCAGACTCCGTCAGTGAATTGGCGTTTTCTGGGACTCCGTATGGACTTCTCACGAAGAGGAAGGGTAGCGGACCGGTGACGTTCTTCGGCGTCGTCAGCACGGTCTGAAGACGGACGCCGTCGCGCATCGGGATCATGACTTCCTGGTGGTTGAAGTATTCGGGCCTGTACTTGGATTGCACTGGAGGGGTTTGGGCAAACAGATCAACGGCCAGAATGCAGAGCAGCAGAATTCGTTTCACGAAGATCGTCATGTTTCGCCCTTCCGAAGTGGAATACCGCTGAGTTGAACGGCTAGGGTAGCACGGTCTTGGGAGGCCGATTCGCCCAAGGAAGAATTCGTTCCAGCGCTTCAGAGAAAGTTCACGAGCGGGCTCCTTCCGGATTTTGGCGGATGACGGGGAATGGGCGAGGTGGGAACGGTGTTGCAGTTTCGGTGAGGGGAGCGGGGATGTGACCGAGATCAGCACCTCATCGGGCAGGGTATCCCGCTCAGGCGGAACGTCCCTGAAAGTTTTAATCCAAAAGCGAGCTCGCCAGTCATTACGAATCGAAATCATTCGGCGCGAGTTCCTGCATCTCATTTGCAAGCGGGAATTGGTCCCGTATGCGTTCCCGCAACAAAAAGTCTGCTGGGACCGTAACTTTCGTCCTCGTTCCTTGGATTATCTGATTAAGGACGAAGTGCCGCGGAGAACAATTTGAAGGCGCTCGAAAACCACAATCTGAAGAACCTGGATGACGAGCGGATGCAGGTTGCGGCAGCGCGGGAGGATCCGGCGCGCTTTGCCGAGCTGTACGAGGACAATTTTGAGCGTGTCTACGCTTACGTCGCACGTCGCGTGGGAAACCGCGAAGAAGCACAGGATGTGACCGCGGACGTATTCCACCAAGCGCTCTCTGGCCTCCCGCGATTCGAATGGCGCGGATTGCCGTTCGTGGCATGGCTTCTGGGAATCGCCTCGAATGTGCTTTCGGATCGCTGGCGGAGGTCCGCCAGAGGGAGGTCGTGACGGACGACCTGGAACAAGTCAGCATGGAAGACGACATCGAGCGGCGGGCAATCCTTTACCACTCGTCGAGACACTGCCAGACGATCAGCAGCGGGTGATCAACCGGCGTTTTGTTTCCGAGAGGAGTCTGCGCGAGATCGCCGCGGAACTTGGACGCAGCGAGGGTGCGATCAAACAACTGCAACTCCGGGCGTTGCAAAACCTTCGCGATCGGATAAGGAGCAAACATGGATAGTATTTCTCTTGCAGACCAGCTCGAAGATGCGATTGAGCTGATGATCGCGAAAACTGATTCTGCGCCACCCAGGGTGGACCTCTAGATCGGCGAACTGTTGGGAGTCGTGGCGGAGCTGCGGTTGCTTCCGGATCCCAAGTTCAGGGCGGCTTTGAAGACAGCGTTGCACAGACAACACCGTGCCGCAGCGGTTACAACCCGTCTCGAGCTTCAGCAAGCATCGCAGCGACGACAATCGCGGCGGGATGCGAGGGTTGACGAGATTCTGCCGACTCTTTTTGGAGGAGGCGACGGCACCTACCCTGTCCATCGCGGAAATTTCGCGATCTCCGCGTCGATCCACGCAGTGCTGATTGCAGTCGTAGCGACAGCGGGACTCTGGATGACGAACCAGGAGCACCTCATGCCCCATGCGACGAGTGTTCTGCTGACGGACGTCAGTGCCTACGCGTTGCCGTCGTCAATCAAAAAAAGCAGAGGTGGGGGAGGCGGCGGTGACAGAGACAAACTGGCTGAATCAAAAGGAAGTCTGCCTCGTTTCGCGCCCGAGCAGGTGACTCCTCCGGCAATCGTGGTCCGCAATGAACAGCCACAACTTCCCGCCGAGCCGACCGTTGTAGGTCCGCCTCGGCTGACCGTCCCGCCAACGTCCCAGATCGGCAATTCACTCTCTGCGATTCTCCAGCCACTGTCGAACGGAACCGGGTCCGTTGCCGGCATCGGGAGCGGCAGTGGCAGTGGAATCGGCGCGGGACAAGGATCAGGCTTCGGTACCGGATATGGCGGGGGCGCCGGGGGGGGGATATTTCGCGTGGGCGGCGGGGTTTCCGCACCACGCCCAATCTATGATCCCGATCCCGACTATTCCGATGAGGCTCGCCAGGCAAAGTATCAGGGAACGGTGCTGCTCTCGATTGTCGTTGGACCCGATGGCAGGCCGCGCGATATTCGCCTGCTACGGTCGCTCGGCATGGGCCTGGACGAAAAAGCCATTGCGGCAGTCCAGAGATGGAAGTTCGAGCCCTCAACGAGGGACGGACACCCGGTAGCAGTTAGGGTCAACATCGAGGTCAGCTTCCGACTGTACTGACGCGAGCGACTATTCTGTCCCACTTCCAATTGTCGGGGTCTAAATCTACAACGTAACGAAACTTCTTCGCTGCGGCAGCTTCGAAGGAGGTACCGACAGCAACCACTTGATTACACCAGGAGTAGACGTGCATCTTAAAACACACGCACTGCTGTGGTTGTGCCTCGCCACTATGTCGCACGCTCAGACTTTGGCACAGCCAATGGCTCGACTGACATCTGCCGCAACGGGTTCTGCAGCGCGCCTGCCGGTGACAAGGGTCATCCTTTACAAAAATGGGGTTGGGTACTTCGAACATTCCGGCGCATTCGTGGCAATCAGGATGTAGAGATCGATTCCACCACAGCCCAAGCGAATGACGTGCTGGAGTCGGATAAAGAAGACCGGGTGCAATCGTTGCAACGGAGATCCCGGCTTTGCAACAAAGGCGCGACGTGGCGCCTTACCGAGATGCTTGGGGGTTTGGAGTTGGAACCAACATTGTAGAGAGTGAGGCATACGAATCCGACCGCTCATTCTCAAATTTCGGCACCTTCTTTCGATGAAAGCCCGCGGGGCGACGGGGCCGGGACTTCGCTCAATTCGAAAGCGGCAAACCCGACGACAAGTCGCAGCCCAAAACCTGCGTCCCCGTTTGTCTTCAACCATCGCGCGCCTTGATAGCGAATGGCCGCGTTCGGTCGACCGAAATCGACAAGTGCGCTCCAATTACAACTTGATGATTCATAGGAGGATTTATGGCGAAGCTCAGAGTCGCAGAGAAACCGAGCGGTAGATGACTCGAATCAGGTCTCGAATAATCGCCGCCATTCTGGCATTTGTTGCTGCTGGCCGCCGCAGCGAATGCCCCGTGCGGCAGGTAAAGACATCACGAAGAGGTCTCCCATGTCTGTCGTTGAGTTGCGCGTTTTTGCTGATAACATCATTGGATCGGCCTGTGAGGGTCGCTGCCCAAATTTAAACCCGCCGCTCCGCCTGTATTCCGGCAGATTGGGGTATTTACAAAAGGGGCATCAGCAAAGCTACGGTTTGGGATTCGACGATTCCGAGGAAACCGTGAAGATTTATGAATCAGGTTTTTTGTTCGGATCTCCATCAGGCACCCACACCAGCGCTCGAGATCAGGAGGAAGTAGGACGCGTGCGTCGCCATACGGAAATTACGATCAAGTAGAGGAGGCTTCTCCATGGCCGGAGCTGTAAAGCGCGCAACGGTTGATCTCGGCGGCTATCCTGATCTTGTGGTGGTTTATCTCGGGATGCGGGTTAACCTGCTAAGCGGGGCTGAAGACGCTGTTGGGGTTCGGACCAAAAATACAGAGCGCCGTGAAAGCTGCGCCCGAGGGTTTGCTGCTGCACGAGAATCTAATCATTTCGCTCTTTCCTCCCCACGTGGGCATGCGTCAATACTGGCGCGATTTTCAATCGTTGGAAGCCTGGGCTCGTTCGGAGCCACACCGAGACTGGTGGAAGCAATTTCTACGTGACTCCGGCGGCGCCGGTTTCTGGCACGAGACGTACTTTCTGCGCGGCGGTATCGAGGCGATCTATGACGACATCCCGAAGCCGCTCGGCTTGTTGGCGTTCGCCCCGTCACGCGATGCGCGAGGTCCCATGTTCAGCTCACGCCAGCGGTTGGGCATTGCAGGAGCGCCGGTGGCACCGCCGCCCGTCGCCGAATCGGACCTGGACCCCCAGCGCTGAGCATGGGTGGCCGCATATCAGCAGCCTGGAGATATATAAGAGGTAGAGATAATGGCACGTGTCTTCATCACAGGTAGTTCCGACGGCCTCGGCCAAATGGCAGCACAACTCCTTATCGAGCAAGGCCACGGCGCAGTTCTGCACGCTCGAAACGAGCAGCGAGGGCGGGAAGCGCTATCCGCCGTTCCCGGAGCGGAGACAGTCGTTATCGGCGATCTGACGAGCATAGCGCAAACGCGCCGCGTGGCCGAGCAGGTCAATGCACTCGGCTCCTTCGATGCAGTGATTCACAATGCCGGTATCGGGTATAGGGAACCTCGACGCATTGCGACCGAGGACGGCCTGCCTCATGTATTTGCTGTCAATACACTCGCGCCGTACATCCTAACCGCGCTGATCAAGAAGCCCAAGCGCCTGGTCTACTTGAGTTCTGGCCTCCACAAGAGCGGGGATGCAAGCCTGAAGGATCTCGCGTGGGAGCAGCGCCCATGGCAAGGGCAACAGGCATACTCCGACACTAAACTGCATGATGTGCTTCTGGCTTTTCGGATCGCACACCTTTGGCCGGATGTTCTCTCCAATGCTGTGGAGCCCGGCTGGGTGGCAACAAAGATGGGAGGCGCGGGTGCACCGGACGATCTGGACGCCGGACATCGCACTCAGGTATGGCTCGCCGTCAGTGATGACCCGGCTGCAACGGTTACGGGAGAGTATTTCTATCACCTGCGACCTCGCGCGCCGAACCCAGCCAGCCGAGATGCGGAGCGGCAGCAGAGACTACTCGACGCCTGCCAACGTTTCTCGGGCGTGGAGTTGCCGACAAGCTGAGGGAGATCCGCCTGGCAGTACTCCAAAATCTCCCCGGTTCAAATTGCGTCGGCTAGAGCTAGGCATGGAATTGCTGGACTGGAGCGTTAGCTCACCTGGGAGTGGCTCGTGCCAACGCCTTGCAAGTCAAGACTTCGCAGGGAGCCGAACGCCGCTGCCGCCCGCGTCCGGGCACTCGCCGCCTACAAAGATTTCCTTACTCTCTGGAAAGACGCCAACCCCGGCATCACCATACTGAAGGAAGCCAACTCCGAGTATGCGAAGCTGAACTGAAAACTTCTTCTGGAGACTTTTTTCTTTCCGATGCGACCCTGCGTAACTGCAGGGCTTGCGGGAGCGCTATGTCTCGATCTCCGTCGCCGCCTTCTTCTATTTCTATTTCTATCCTTATCGGTGCTTTCTGTGATGCCTATGGTGTCTGTGATGTGCGTGGTGATGGTGCGCGCTATTTTCGTCAGCCATAACGGGCATCGATAAGGACAGAGCAAACGCAACGGCAAACAGAAGTGTCAGCAACTTCTTCAGCATAATTATCTCCTTCAGCCTTGTAGCCTGGAGAGGTGCAGGACTTCTAAATCTGAACAGGATCAGTTTATGCGATGGTTATGAATTTCGTGCCCTAACTTTGGGGACATGAACCTTGGTGCTAATTGCATACGCCCGTGTTTTCTCGTCACCAACAACGTCCGGTTAACCGCCAGTCTTTCCATTTCATTGAGTGACCACGGTCTTTCAACATTAGCCGCCAGCTTCGCTTGTACTTTAGCCCATACGAAGCCCTTAGGGCCACTCCTATGTTTCTCAAAACGGGCTTTCAATGCTCTGAGTGGTTCCGTGAAGAGTCATTCTTATTGCTATTGATTTCGCTCTCTTGTTGCCACCCTGCGCCTACATGGAGTCTTTTCGGGTTGTCTTTGCGTGCTCATCTTGCAGCAGATCGCTGCGATCAGTTTCGCCGCGCCGCCACTCTGTTCTCCTCATGAACCCGTCCTCGCTCCAATCTTCCGAGCCCACGCCGTTATGCACAAAGAACAATCCTGTCGGATCGTATTTCTTTTTCACCGACGCCAGCCGTGCGTAATTGCTTCCCCAGTACGCTTGCTGCCAGTTCTCCTGAAAAAAATTGCTCTCCGAAACGTACGCTCCGTCATCCGGCACGATTGCGCGCAACAGATTTACGCACTTCTGGATCTCTTGCCGAGATTTTCGTCCGGCCTCAACATTCGGCTCATGGCCGCGCACTCCGGGATATCCCCCGCCTGCGTCGCCTACGATGGCCAGCGCAAACGCATTCAGCACCGCCGGGTTCGTGGCTGTATCGCGTGTCGCCTCCATTGCCTCGCGCGGCCCTCCCGCCAACCCTTTGTTGAAATGCAGCTCGATGTCTTTGTGGCGCGAACCGGCAAACAGCGCCTGTGCCAGCTGCTCCCGCGAATCATCTTCGAGCAGAGACGCCGGCATCCACAATGATTCATATCCGTAAAGGAACCACGCCACCTGCCCCGCGTCGCCGGTCCACCACGCGTTTTTTGAACTCGCTCCTGGCCGCTGGTCCAAATTAAAAACTGCTTGATGGTTCTGCTTCCTCCACTCCGAGTCCCACCAATGCCGAGCCGGCATACTGCCCAGAATCGGTCGTCCATCGATTGTGTAAGCACCCGGCGAGCGCGCCACCCAATCCAGGAAGGGTTGCCATATCTTGTTTACTTCTTCCGTACTCAAATCGTGGCACACCATCAACAAACCGAGCACGTTGTCGCTCGCAATGCGCGCCTGCTCACCCCAGTGATCGTTGAAAAGATGCTCCCGATAGAAGTCGACGAAGTACCGGAGCAAACGCCGGAACGCGTCATCCGACGCGGCCTTCACCCTGAGAATCGCAGCGCCCCAAAATTCCGGTAGCTCCCTTACGCGCAGCGTCACTTTGCTCACTGCGCCGAATGTTCCTCCACCGCCGCCCTTCAGCGCCCAAAATAAATCTGGGTTCGTACATGCATTCGCGATGCGCACTTTCCCATCTGCGGTGACTACTTGAGCCTCCAACAATCCCGCCGCCGCGGTTCCATAATGCTTCGAAAAACTTCCGAAGCCTCCGCTCTGAACCAGGCCCGCCACGCCGACCGTAGTGCAGCCTCCGCCTTGCACATAGGCGCCGCCTTTTGTCGTCACCGCGTCGTACGCTTGCATCCAAATCGCACCGGAGCCGAGAGTCACCGCGCGTTGTGGGGCCTGCCTGCGATCGCATCCTTGTGGAACAAATGTTTCATGCATGGTGATGTCGTGCATGCGCCGCGTCCAGACGAGCAGCGAATCCGCCGCGTTCGAGGTTCCCTGATAACTGTGCCCGCCGCCCTTCACCACCAACCGCAAGTCATTTTCCCGTGCGAAATTGACCGCCGCCGCGATGTGGTCTGCGTTGCTTGCCGCCACGACGTAAATGCTGGGTCTGCTCACCCACGCATCTACCCATCCCAACGTTTGCGTCAAGCCAGGCTGGTCTCCGATGTAATAGGGATTGTGAATATTGTTAAACAGATTCTGACAGCCCGCGCTCGCCGTGTCTTTGACGCAAGCCTCGATCGGAAATTCCACCGGAATCAGATTTCCGTCGACCTCATCATTCAGCCGCTTCCACGCCGCCGGGGAGGGCCAATTCGGATCCGACGGCCGCCGTCGCCGAATCACCGCCCCAACGCGCGTCGCATTCCGCTGGTCCTGAGGTCCTGCATCGCGCGCAAGATTCTTTCCGGCCCCTGACAGCCCGCCCGTCCACAACGGACCCAGCGCCGCCATTCCTGATTGTTTTAAGAATGTTCTTCTGTCCATTGAACTAGGAATTTTGCCACGGCTTGCAGCTACACCGCTGAACCGTGATCGGCACCTTTTATACTAAAGGATTCTTCTCCCCGGGCCATCTCCGGCTTCGATCGGCATTCGGGCTTAGTTTCAGTTGATATTTGTAATCACACCCTGCGTAGACCGTTCGCTCCACGGGTGCAGGGTGCCAGGCTGCCGGCCGGTCGGCAGCCAAGCTATCACGAACTCCATGCGCCTTTGGAAACTAATTTAATTTAGATGGTGGGCAGCCTGCGACCCCCTGCTGTAAGTCAGGTTTCATGGTAATAGAGAAAGTGCTGTCTACCCAAATGAATCAATCGTTTACTCACAACAAACCCTCGCACGGAAGGCTCCGAGGGTGCCTCAAAAAGCTCGAGAGACTCAAGGTTTTGTGAAACCCGCGGCACATTTACGGCACAAGTGGCTAAGACGGTCGTGGATCCTGCCGTGCTCGTCGATACCGTGCAACCAAAAGGGCGGCAAGCGGGAACGAGGATTGGAATCCTGGGAAGGAGGTCCACAACAATGAGGCCGGAGCTGAAAACTGAGCAACCTTGTCCACACAACCCGTAACGCTACTTCCCTGCCCGCACTTTCACCGATCGCACCGTCAGGATTCCGTTCTGCCATATCGAGTTGGCATTTGCTGCTGACGCGCCTGTTTGCGCCAATTATGGAAACCTCCAGCCTCGGTGCAGAGTATTATCGTGCAAAAGAAGAGTTTCACATATCATCGTCATAGGTTCAGTCCGAAGTTCATCTTGGTGCCGGTCTCGTGATTCTTACAGAACGCTAGACTGGCCACCGGTCTTCATATCTTCAAGGTCCTATTTCCACGGGCCGATCGTAGCCGGTCATCTCCAGATAGCCCACTCCTCCGATCTCATTCGGACCCCGTTTTCCTCCGATGTTGATGGCTCCTTCCCAATAACTGGGAGCGAATTTGGTGCGTCCCGAGAGTTCTTGCGATTTCAGCGGCGTGCTGACTTCTAAAGAGAGACCAAATTTCGGAACCTCCACGCGCCAACGAACCGGATATTTGGCCGAAGTGATCGGGCTCGTCCAGATCTCCCCAAGCGGCATCAGTGAAAAATCTGACGCCTGGAGATGTATCGAACGGTTGCTACTATCGACGTAAGTTCCCGCGGAAAACGGATCAATCGATCCATCCTTACGCCGGATGTGGAAGAGCATCAATTCCGAGTTGTCGTTCATTTGCAGGCTGAGCCAATCCCACCCGACCTGCTGTGCTTCCAGCTGGTGGGTAAAAAACTCATGGTCCATCCAGGCGGTTCCCGTTACCTGATTGGTCTTTCCTCCAACGAGCAAACTTCCCTTCGTGTCCATGCGTGTCAGCGAAATGTAGTGCGAGGCATGTCCCAGGCCCGCCGCTTTCTGACTTAATCCATTTTGTCCGTGGATGACGGGAGGCTTTTCCGGATGGAGAAGCAGTAAAAAGGAAAACCGATCGTCGTAGGCTTGCAGAGTCAAATCTTCTCCCTGCCAATGAGCGTCCCAGTTACCATTCCAGATTTTCTTCTGAATCTCGCTGATCCCCGCTAACCCTGGGCCGGATCGATTGGTCCGTTCGGCATGATAAAACTGCCCGTCATCCAGATCGCTCAAGGCCAGGTGAGCCAGGTACAAATCGTGAATATCCCACGTCGAAGATTTGGCCGGATCACGGTCGATTGCCTGACGGAAAAACGTCAATTCAAAGCCGAAGCGATGGCCGTCCCCTGCGGTGAGATTGCCGGTGTAATACCACCACTCGGTTTGAAAATCGGGATGGTTGAAGTGGTCACGAGGGAATTCGTAATGGTAGCCCGGCAAGGCGGTCTGATATTTCTGAACGGCGTATTGCGCACCGGCCATTTGTGCGCTCAAGAAAAGAGCGGCGACAAGGAGAACCTTATTCTTCATGTATGACCTCCAGAGGATTCAGCCGCACGGCGACGCGTGCTGGATAAAGTCCAGAGAGGATCGTCGCAACATAGACGACGCTGAGTGCTCCAAGAATGACGGCACCCGGCCAATGGAAGCGGATCGTCCAACCGAACGATTGCTTGTTGATGACAAAGACCAGAATCAGAGAAAGGAAGTAGCCCAGTGCAAACCCGGCCAGATTTGCAAGAAATCCCAAAAGCCCGGCTTCGACCAGAATAAGTTTGCGGATTTGCGCTGAAGAGGCACCCAGAAAGCGCATCAAGCCTAGTTCGCGCCGCCGGTCGATGACCAGGGCAACGAACGCTCCGGCGATCCCCATGACCGCAACAAAGATGGCGACGGCCTCCAACGCATAGGTGATGGCAAATGTGCGATCAAAGATGCGAATCGCTTCCGTGCGTAAATCGCGGTCGGAAAAAATCAGGATACGATGGCCGGCGGCAATCTGCTCGATGCTTTTGCGAACCCCTTCCGCATTTGCGCCTTGGGCCACGAAAACCGCGAGATTTGATGGCGTGGGATCGGGCAAGTAGCGAAGCATGGTGTCGCGGTCCATAAGAATGTAGCCACGTTCGCTCGCGTAGTCGTAATACACATCCACGATCTTAAAGCTGGCCTGCGTTTCACCCAGGGAGAGCGTTAGCGAATCTCCGGTCTTGACTTTGTGCTTGTAGGTGAATGGCTCGGTGACGATGACGTTATTCTGGCCCCGCAACTGGCTGAGCACCTGATCAGTAGGGCGTCCGGAGAAAAAATCGGAACTGCGGTTGGAGCCAAACACGCGGAGATCCACCGAAGCCAGGGTCGCAGGCATGCCATCGTAAGTAATTTCGTAAGCGCGCAGCCGGTCGACTGCAGCGACTCCCGGCGATCGAGCGATCTTCTCCGTGAGCTCCAATGAGATGGTAGGATGACGGTCCGCCGCGGGATCGCCCGCAGGCCGGAGGTAGAGGTCTGCCGGCAATTGATCATTCATCCAGCTGACGACCGTCTGGCGAAAACTTCCGACCATGATTCCGACCGAAACCATCATGGCGACCGCCGTGGCCAGAGCCGCGACCAGCACCGACGTCCGGCGCAGCGCAGCGGCCAAACTGCGGGCAGCCAGAAACGCTTCCACGCCGACCAGTTTCTTCAGAAAACCGGACGTAGCCCACGCAAGCAAAACCACCAGCGCCGGCATAGCGTAAGCGGAGGAGGTAATGAGCAGAATGGTGGCAAGGTATCCCAGGAGCGGCTTGCCTCCAATCGCGGGCATTTGTGCGCTGAGCAAGCTGACCACCGCAAGTAGGGCGGCAATGAGCAGGTCGCGTCTCATGTTGGTTCTGACGATATATTCTCGACGTCCCTGAGCCATAGCATCCGTTGGCGATACGTTCATGGCTTCGCGTGCCGGCGAAAGAGCAGAGACCACGGAGACGCAAACGCCAATGAGGAGAGCCCACAGGATCGACAGAGGGGTTAAAGCGATCGAACCCGGCCGACTGCTGACGTACAAAGACTCCACCGTCAGCGCCATCAGTCTTACCGCGCCCGAAGCCATGA
>Ga0181522_10001124_pt1 | contig 16897 bp, 17 predicted proteins | sample PEATcosm2014_Bin_27_FD_121103 | JGI IMG/M metagenome (GOLD analysis project Ga0181522, IMG submission 121103) | Peatland microbial communities from MTU Mesocosm Facility, Houghton, MI, USA - PEATcosm2014_Bin05_10_metaG | ecosystem: Environmental > Terrestrial > Soil > Wetlands > Peat | place... | reverse complement strand
GCAGCACCTTCAATCGTGCGCCGGTCTCGTCGCCCACAACAACCGCTTCAAGTTTCACGCACTCGCCGTGTCGCGGGACGATTCCCTCGATCGCGTCCTGACCTTGATGAGGCGCAAGGGCCGCCGCAAACCACCGCCTCCCCGCGTTCCGCCGCCGTTTTCCTTGGCTAGCGCCGCCGAAGCTCAGCGGCACGGCCGCCGCCAGGAACCGCCCGGCGCGAGATGTCATAATAATTCAACAGGTTGCATGCAGCGTCCGGGCGCGGCGCTCGGCGAGCGTTGCGGCTGTTCGCGTCGCCATTGAAGCGGCGGGCCGAAACCCGGCGCACTGCGACTTCCGGCCGCACGCGGTCCGTGCGAAGATTGTCCCCGTCATGCCCGAGGGGGGCGGGGCCCAAGCGACAGATCCCAGCCGCCGGCAAAGCGGCGCAACCCAGGGGAGTTGACAATGCGTCTACCGGTATTGTTCGCCGCCGCCGCGCTCGCGGCGACGGTTGCCACCGCCGCCTCGGCCAAGGTCGTGGTTTCGTCCAAGATCGACACCGAAGGCGGAGTGCTGGGCAACGTCATCGCCTTGGCGCTCAAGGCGAATGGCGTCGAAGTCGAGGACCGCATCCAGCTCGGCGGCACACCGGTCGTCCGCAAGGCGATCACGGCGGGCGAGATCGACATCTATCCCGAGTACACCGGCAACGCCGCCTTCTTCTTCAACAAGGCTGACGATCCGGTATGGAAGGACGGCGCCAAAGGCTACGAGGAGGCCAAGAAGCTCGACTACGACGCTAACAAGATCGTCTGGCTGACGCCCTCGCCGGCCAACAACACCTGGGCGATCGGGCTCCGCAAGGAGGTCGCGGATGCGGCGAAGCTGAAGACACTCTCGGATTTCGGCAAGTGGGTGTCGGGCGGCGGCAAGGTCAAGCTTGCCGGGTCGGCGGAGTTCGTCAATTCCGCCGCCGCCTTGCCGGCGTTCCAGACGGCCTATGGCTTCAAGCTCTCGCCCGACCAATTGATCGTCCTTTCCGGCGGCGACACCGCCGCGACGATCAAAGCCGCGGCCGAGCAGACGGACGGCGCCAACGCGGCGATGGTCTACGGCACCGACGGCGCGATCCAGCCCTCGGGTCTTGTCGTGCTCGACGACGACAAGGGCGTGCAGCCTGTCTATCGCCCGACGCCGATCATTCGCGAGGCGGTGCTGAACGCCAACCCCAAGATTGCCGACATCCTCAAGCCGATCTTCGAGTCCCTCGACCTCACCACGCTTCAGACGCTCAACGCCCGCGTCCAGGTGCAAGGGGAGCCCGCCAAAGCGGTCGCCGAAGACTTCCTGAAGTCGAAGGGCTTCTTGAAGTGAGCGATCGCCGGCGCGGGGGCGACCCCGCGCCGGCAGCGGCCGTCACCCCGCCCGCTCGCTCGGACAACGCCATGGCCGCATCCGTCGCCCGGACCGCGCCAATCCTCAGCCTCAGCCTCGGCCTCGACAAGCTCGGCGTCGTCGTCGCGGCGCTGCTCGCTGTCGGCGCAGCCTCGCCATTCGCCATATTCAGGGCGAATCGGATTGTCGCCGGAGAAGCCAAGCCCTTCTTCGAGGCGCTGCCGGCGCCCGCCGCCTTGCTGTTCGCGTTTGTCGTGTTGGCCGCCGCCGGCGTCGCGGTGCTGAAGACTCCCGCTCGCGCACGGCTCGGCGTCGCGATCCTGTTCTCCGCCGCCGTGGCGGGACTGATTGGGACCGCAGCCGATCACTTGACGCCGCCCGGCGACGCCTATGCGCGTGTCGCTCCGGCCGCGGGCTTCTGGACGCTCGCATTCGCGGGTTCGATCCTGTTTGCCGATTCGGTCGTGCGCCTGAAGCTTGGCCCGGCGACACGGCTGCTGGCGCTCGCGCTCGGCGGCGCGGCCTTCGCGCTGGCTTTGTGGTCCGGCGTTTGGAGCGAATTGTCGATCCTCAAGGAATATGCGACCCGCGCCGACGTGTTCTGGCGCGAAGCCGGCGCGCATCTCGTTCTCGCGGTCGGCTCGCTCGCCGCGGCGATGGCGGTCGGCCTGCCGCTTGGCGTGCTGATCGCGCGCAAGACGGGATGGCGCGCGCCCGTGCTCAACACGCTCAACGCGATCCAGACGATCCCGTCGATCGCGCTGTTCGGCATCCTGATCGCGCCGCTCGGATGGATCTCTGTCCATGTGCCCGGCGCGGCGGCGCTCGGCGTGCACGGCATCGGCGCAGCGCCGGCGATGCTCGCGCTCTTTCTCTACTCGCTGCTGCCGATGGCGGCCAACACGGTTGTCGGCATCGACCAGGCCCCCATTGACGTCGTCGACGCCGCCGACGGAATGGGCATGACCCGCCGCCAGCGCCTGTTCTCGGTCGAGCTGCCGCTGGCGCTGCCCGTCATCCTGACGGCTGTTCGTATCGTCCTCGTCCAGAACATTGGCATGGCGACCATAGCGGCCCTGATCGGCGGCGGCGGATTCGGCGTGTTCGTCTTCGCCGGCCTCGGCCAGACTGCGCCCGACCTCATCCTGCTCGGCGCCCTGCCGACCGTTTTTCTCGCTTTCGCCGCCGCCATCGTTCTCGACGCCGCGGTCGAACTCGCCACCGGAGCGCGGCCATGATCGCGATCGAGGAGCTCACCAAGATTTACGGCTCGGACGTCGCGGTTGAAGACGTCAGCATGGTCGTCGACGCGGGTGAACTCAGCGTCGTCGTGGGCGCCTCCGGCGCAGGCAAGTCGACGTTGATGCGCATGGTCAACCGACTCGTCGAACCGACGTCCGGCCGCGTCCTGATCGATGGGGAGGACGCCGCCGGTCTTCCCGTCCACGAATTGCGTCGGCGCATCGGCTACGTGATCCAGAACCACGGCCTTTTCCCGCATCGAACCGTGGCGCAGAACATCGCGACCGTGCCGGCGCTGCTCGGCTGGAGCCGCCGCCGAATCGCTGCGCGGGTCGAGGAACTGCTCCTTCTCTTTCAGCTCGATCCGGCGGCCTTCGCTGGGCGCCATCCCCATGAACTCTCCGGCGGCCAGCAGCAGCGCGTCGGCGTCGCGCGCGCGCTCGCGGCCGAACCGAAACTGCTGCTGATGGACGAGCCGTTCGGCGCCCTCGATCCGCTGGTCCGGGCCAAGGCCCAGGAAGACCTCAAGGCGATCCAGCGTCATTTGTCGACGACGATCATCTTCGTCACCCACGACATGGAGGAGGCGATCCGCCTCGGCGACCGCATCGCTGTGATGGACGGCGGAAAGCTCATCCAGTACGCGTCGCCGGCCGAGATCCTCGTTCATCCGGCGACTCCTTTCGTCGGTGAACTGATCGGCGTCGGCGACCGGCCCTTCCGCCTGCTGTCGCTTGAAACCGTCGCTCACGAAGTCGAGCCCGGTGAGGCCCAGGGCGCCGCCGTCGCGGCCGACGCCGACCTGCGCAACGTCCTGGCCGAACTGCTGTGGTCGCGGCGCGCCGCCGCGCCGGTCGCCGAGCGCGACGGCCGCGTCATTGGCCGGATCACGCTCGCCCGGCTGATCGAGCGCGCGGGTACGCGGACGTGAGACGCCGTTTCGCCCTGTCGGCGCCGACGGTTCTGCGTGCGTTGGTCGTCGCCGCGCTCGTCGCCTTCCTCATCCGGCCGGAACTGTTTCGCCCGTTGCTCGCGCCGCTGTGCGACGCAGGCCAGCCGGTCATCTACGACCGCGCTTCCCTTCTGTCGCTGGCGCTGTCGCATCTCGCCACTGTGGCGATCTCGATCGGCGGCGCGACCGTGGTGGGCGTCGGCCTGGCCATCCTCGTGACGCGGCCGATCGGCGCCGAGTTCCTGCCGCTGTCGCGCTCGATCGTGAACATTGGCCAGACTTTCCCGCCGGTCGCGGTGCTGGCGCTCGCCGTGCCGGTCGTCGGCTTCGGCGAGAAGCCGACGCTGATTGCGCTCTTCTTCTATGGCCTGCTGCCGATTTTCGAGAACGCCGTGACCGGCTTGACGAGTCTGCCGCCCGACGTCGTCGACGCCGCCAATGGCATGGGCATGACCGAGACGCAGCGGCTGTGGACGGTCGAAGCGCCGCTCGCGCTTCCCGTGATCCTCGAAGGCGTCCGGCTGTCGGCGGTCATCGCGCTCGCCACCGCCGCGATCGGCTCGACCGTCGCCGCCAAGGGCCTCGGCGAGGTCATCATCGCCGGACTGCTGTCGAACAACCTCGCGTTCGTCGTCCAAGGCGGCGTTGTCGTCGCCATGCTTGCGGTCACCCTCTACGAAGCGCTCTCCGCGGTCGAGCGCGTCTTCGCCCGCCGCGCGGGCCGCCTCGTTAAGGAGAAGGAAGCCTGAGGTCAGGCCGCGCCGGCGCCTGAGCGCCGTTGTCGTCGGGGGCGCCAAGGGAGAGCGCCAGCGCCTGCCCCTCGCGCAGGACCCGCTCGCTCCGACGGCGGACGTTTCGCCGTAGCGACGCCGAACTCAGGGCTGGTCGCCATTCGCGGGACGCTGTCCCTATTTCAGCGGGAATTCAGAAGCCTCTGAAGGTCTGGTGCCGCAAGGAGGATTTGAACCCCCGACCCCATCATTACGAATGACGTGCTCTACCAGCTGAGCTATTGCGGCTGAACGCGGCGGCTGGGCGCTTGTGGCGCGGTCCGGCGGTCGGCAGTCTCTTAAGCACATCGCCAGCGCTTGGCAAGGACGCAGGGCGAGGCCGCAGTCGCTCCTCAGTCGGCGGCGAAGCGCCGGAGTCCGTCAGGGGCCTCGTCGTCGGCGAATGGGCCAGGATCGTCCGGGGCGATGGTCGGAAGGATGATCGCTTTGATCGGCGGCCGCGGCGCGGTTGCAGCGACAGGCGGCGCGACCGGCTGCGGTTGTAACGGGACTGGCGGCGCCGAGACCGGCTGCGGCGCAGGGGCCGCCAGCGGCGTCGGCGCAGGCGCGGCGAGTGGAGCCGGCGCGGGCGGCGGCGGCGCAGCGGCGGGCGGCGGCGCGGACGCGAGCGGCGGCGCGCTGAGCCGCTCCTCCGGCGCGCGCCAGACGAAGGCGTCGAGCGCGCCCGTCGGCGACGCCGGCGCCCAGCGATCGCTGATGATCCCGTCCGCGATCCACGCCTTGTCGCGCGGCGCACGCGCGGCGCGCGCGAGCCACTCGCGGGCCGCCCCTTCGGCGCCGTCGGCGGTCTCGATGTCGGCCATCAAAAGACAGGTTCGCGCCGTCGGCCGGCTCGTCGCGTCGGGCGCGATCAGCGGGCTGACCGCCACGCGCGCCGCGGCGAGGTCGCGCGCTTCGAGCGCGGCGCGGCCAAGCGTCAGGCGGCTTTCCGGATCATGGGGGGCGATGCGCGCCAACGTCTTGGCGCGCGCGAAACGGTCGGCGGCCGAATCGCCGCGCCTGAGCCGCAGATAGGCCGCGGCGAGATCGGGATGGGCGACGCGTCGCCAAGCGCTCTCGAGGACCTTGCCGGCGCGGCGCAAATCGCCGTTGGCCGCCAGCAGTCGGCCGGCGAGCGCGGCGGCGGGCACGAGCCCGGGGGCGAGCGCAATCGCCTCCTGAGCCAGCGCCAGCGCCGATTTCGGATCGCGTTCGGCCGTCTTCTCCGCCATCGCTGTCTTCAGCGCGGCGCGCCAGCGCGTCGCGGTCGGCTTGTCGATCAGCTTCGCCGCCGCGTTGGATTCGACGATCGCCAGCGCGCCCGCCCAGTCGCCGTGTGTGGCGCGGTCGTCGAGCACGGCCTGCGCCGCCCACGGCAGCGCAGCGTGATTGTGGGCGCGGCGCGCGAATTCGAGCGCCGACTGATGGTCGCCCGCCCGGCGCGCTTCAATATGTAACCCGCGCAACCCCAAAGCATGGGTTTGCGGGTGATCGAGCATGTCGCGGAACGCCGCCGCGGCGCCGGCGCGATCGCCGGAGAGCTGCGCCGCCTGCGCGCGCAACAGCTTTGTCAGCGGCGCGTCACCGAGATGCTTGCGCGCTTCGGCCGCGAGCTTTGTCGCCGCACGCGCGTCGCCCGAACCGACCGCGGCCATCCCGCCGGAAAGTGCGGCGTAGCCCTTTTCGCGCCGCCGCGCCTTGGCGGCGAGCGACATCAGCGACGGCAGGCGGAAAACAAAGCGGATGATCGCCCATACGAGGCCAATGGCGATCGCGAGACCCACGACGATCGCGATCGCGACCATCAACGAGACGTCGTATTCGACGCCATGGAAGGTCAGCGCGACGTCGCCGGGGTTCTCGGCCAGCCAGGCGAGCCCATAGGCGGCGAACGCCAGCAGGACGAGAAACAACAACAGGCGAACCATGACCAACGAACTCCGGCGCGACCCGGCGCTGCTCAAGACTTAGCGCGCCGGACGTGAAGAACTCCTTTTCGCGGCGACTCAGTCTTTCGCCGCCGCGATTCGCCCGATTGCATCGACGCGCAGCGCCGACGCCGCTTTGGCCGCCGCGTCTCGCGCCTTCGCCGCGTCGGCCCAGGCCGCGCCGGCGGCGCGCGAAGCCTCCGGCAATTGGGCGAAGGCGTCGAGCGCCGCGGCGAGATCGCCCCGATCGAGCGCCGCGCCGACCCGCGCGACCGGCGGATCGGATTCGTCGTTTCCCGCCGCCTCGCCGACGCGGCGGACGCGCACCAGGGCGCGCATATGGTCGGGAAGCCGGTCCCACCCGCTTCGTTCGGGCCCCGGCGCTGCGGCGGCGACCGCCGGCGCGACCTTCGCCCAGCTCGCGGCGATCGCAGCAAGCGAGGGCGCTCCCGATTCGGCGAACGGCTTCAACGGGGCCAGCGCGTCGGCGCCGACGCCGAGCTTCGACAGGGCCGCCAGCTCCGTCGCAAACGACGCGCCAGAGGTGAAGCGCTGCTCGAGCGAAACGGCCAACACCGCAACCGAGGCCGCGTTCTCCGAGGCGCCATTCGCCATCGCGACGCGCGCCTCGTTCTTCGGGGCGGCGTCGGTCGCGCCTTCGAGCTTGGACAGGCGCTCGTCGAGCGGGCCGAGTTGGTTCAGCCGCGCGTCGGCGGCGGCGAGGTCGCTTTCGAGCCTGGCGAGGCGTGGTTCGAGCGCGCTCGACTCGATAGGGGCCGCGGTGTTGGTTGACGGCGGTGGGGACTGGGCCGTCGCGAGCGCCTTGGCGGCGTCGGCGCGGGCGGCGCGCGCTTCGTCGAGCGCTGTCTTCGCGTCGCCGCCAGACGCTTCGAGCGCGCCGACGCGGCGGTCGAGCGCGTCGAGCGCGCCGCCTCTCGCCGCGCTCGCGGCGCCCGCTTCGAGCGCCGCGATGCGTTTGTCGAGCGCCGATTCTGCAGCAGACTCGCTCCCTGCGGATTTTTCGACCGCGGCGAGCCGGGCGCGGGCATCGTCGAGCGCGCCGGCGCGCGGATCGATCAGCCACGCCGCAAGCAGGGCCAGCGCCGCGCCGAGAATCGCGCCGCCAAGGCCGGCGGCGGCGGGAATGGCGAAGGGGGCAAGGCGAATCGGTTCGGGCGGCAGCGCCTCCCCCGCCGGCTCGGCATCGTCGCGGATCTCGGTCGCCTCGCCGTCGATGACGCCCGGATCGGGCCGAGCGGGACTCGGCGGGGCGGTCGGCGGCGGCGCGCTGATCTCCGGTTCGGCGCTCGGGATCGGATCCTCGGCCATGGGCCCTCGCTGTCGCTTCGGGCGACTCTATAGGCGAGCCGCCCTGCGTTGAAAACCGGCGCGGCGTCGCGGCCCGCCGCGCCCGCCTCAGCCTTTGGGCGGAGACACGCAGGCGCGCTCCAGCGCCGCCAGGACATTCGCCTCGTCGGGAGCGGCGGCGACGACGATTCGCGCTGCGCCGGCGGTCGCCAGCGGCTCGGCGACATCGGCCGAGAGGCAAACATGGAGCAGCGCGCGGAAACGCTCCGCGAGCCCCGCCCGCGCCGCCAGCCCGACCGCGAGGGCGGCGGTGCGGCGCGAGTAGTGCAGCGCGCCGTCGCATGCGGCGACCGCCTCGGTTTCATGCGCGCTCCACGCCTCGCGCGCTTCGGCGGCGTAAAGTTCGACTGTCTGGACGACGAGGCCGGTGGCGGCGAGCGCGGCTTCGAGCATCGGCTTGCGGTCGCGGCCGGCGAGATAGAGCAGGCTGGCGCCGGGCGCCAGCGTTCGCGCCAGCCGCTCAGCCAGAGCCGCGGCGTCGGGGGCAGGCTCGCCAGCAAGCGCAAGGCCGAATTCGCGGCCGACGTGCGCGGCGCGCGCGCCCACGACATGAAGCGGAACCGTCGCCAGCCGGGCGCGGTCCAGCGCCCCCAGCGCCCGAATCGCGCGCGGGCTGGTTGCGACAAGCGCGTCGAATCGCCCCTCGGGCAGCGCGGCCGGCAGCGCGCGGATCGCGATCGCTGGCGCGATCGCCGCCTCGAACCCGTGCGCGGCAAGCTCGGCGGCGGTCGCCTCGGCGTCGTCCTCGGCTCGCATTAAGGCGATTCGTCGGATCATGCGCACTCCGGCGGCGCGGCAGGCGCCGTCGCCGCTCATTAGGCCCTGGGCAGGCGCGCGCCAAGCGTATAGAGACCGCCGAATGCGCGTCCTAGGGATCGAGACCACCTGCGACGAGACCGCTGCGGCGGTGGTGCGGCTGCGCGGCGATGGAACTGGTGAAATCCTCGCCGACGAGGTGATGAGCCAGATCGCCGCCCACTCGCCCTACGGCGGGGTGGTGCCGGAGATCGCCGCGCGCGCCCATGTCGAGATCGTCGACGGTCTGATCGCGCGCGCGCTGTCCACCGCCGGCGTCAAGGCTGGCGAACTCGACGGCGTCGCCGCAGCGGCCGGGCCCGGCCTGATCGGCGGCGTGCTGGTGGGGCTGATGACCGGCAAGGGCATGGCGCTGGCGACCGGCAAGCCGTTCGTCGCCGTCAATCACCTCGAGGCGCACGCTCTGGTGGCGCGGCTCGCCGGCCGGCTCGCTTTTCCCTATCTGCTGCTGCTCGCCTCCGGCGGCCATACGCAGATCCTCGCGGTCAGGGGGGTGGGCGATTATCTGCGGCTCGGCGCGACGATGGACGACGCGATCGGCGAAGCGTTCGACAAGACCGCCAAGCTGCTCGGCCTGCCCTATCCCGGCGGGCCGGCGGTCGAGGCGGCGGCGCGTGAAGGCGACCCGGCCCGCTTCGCCCTGCCGCGGCCGTTGATTGGCCGGCCAAACGCCGATTTCTCGTTGTCGGGCCTGAAGACGGCGACGCGGCTCGCCGCGCAAGCGATCGCCCCACTAAGGCCGCGCGACGTCGCCGACCTCTGCGCCTCGTTCCAGGCGGCGATCGTCGACGTGATCGAGGACCGGCTCAGGGTCGGCCTCAGGCTGTTCCGCGAACGGGTCGGCGCGGCGCAAGCCGTCGTCGTCGCCGGCGGCGTCGCCTCCAATGGAGCGATTCGCGAAGGGATGGCGCGCTTCTGCGCCCAGGCCGGATTGCCGTTGATCGCGCCGCCGCCGAAGCTCTGCACCGATAACGGCGCGATGATCGCCTGGGCCGGACTCGAGCGTCTGCGCCTCGGGCAGACCGACGACTTCGCCGTCGCGGCGCGACCGCGGTGGCCGCTCGACCCGAAGGCCGAGCGGGCGCGCAACAACAAGGCTTGAGGCGAGTTTACTTCGGTGTGGCGGTCGGCGTCGGCGCAGGCGTCGGCTGAGTCTGTTGCTGTTGTTGCAACTCCTTCTGCTTCTCCGCGTTCACCGCAGCGACGTGGTGGCCGACGATGCAACCGCCGATCGCGCCGGCGATGAAGTGGTGGCCGGCGTAATGGCCGGCGACGCCGCCGACGATCGCGCCCTTGAGGCAGCCCGCGGCCTGGGCTTCGCTCGCCGGGCCGGCGGCGAGGCCGAGGGCGAGCGCGGCGGCGAGGGCGAAGAGGGGAAGCTTGGGGGTCATTGAGTTTTCCTCGAGGAGCGAAATGGACCTGCGGGAAATAAGCTCAACTACCCAGCGGCGCCAGAGCGTGCGGGCGAAATTGAGCCGATTCGATTGCAATTTGCGGGGCTGACGCATATTATGCCGGTATCCCCTCGAGTTTGACGATTTGAGGCTGCGCCTCAGCCCTCGCAGAGGGCGAACGCGCGCAACCGCCGCAGGTCCAAGGAGTCCGACTTCCATGTCAGATGCGCCGCTGATGCCGAAGGCCACCGCCGTCTGGCTGGTCGAGAACACATCTCTGACATTCGATCAGATCGCGGAGTTCTGCAAACTGCACCCGCTGGAAGTAAAAGGCATCGCCGACGGCGAGGTCGCGACCGGCATCAAGGGCTATGACCCAATCTCGACCGGCCAGATCACTCGCGAGGAGATCGCCGCCGCGGAGAAGGACCCGGAGCATCGCCTGCAGATCGCGGCGAGCAAAGTGCGCGTGCCGGAATTCAAGAAGCCGCGCGGGGCGCGCTACACGCCGCTGTCGCGCCGCCAGGATCGGCCGAACGCGATCCTGTGGCTGCTGCGCAACCACCCCGAGCTCAAAGACGCGCAGATCATGCGGCTGGTCGGGACGACGAAGCACACGCTCGACGCGATCCGCGACCGCAACCACTGGAACTCGGCCAACCTTCAGCCGATGGACCCGGTGACGCTCGGCCTGTGCTCGCAGATCGACCTCGATTTCGAGGTCAACCGCGCCGCGAAGGACCGCCCGAAGGTCGAAGAGGACCGCACCCAGACTCTCGTCCCGGCGGAAGTGACGACGGCGCGGCCGACGCCATCGACATCGACCGAGGTGTTCGGCGCGACGCCTGCCGCCAAGAAGCCGACCGAAGAGAAGATCGACGTCGAGTCGGTGTTCGGCAAGCTCAAGGAACTGAAGAAGGCGGAGTGATCCGCCGCCTTACGCGGCGAGCGCGACGCCCGCGGCTGCGGCGAGGGCGGCGACAAGCAGCGGCGGCGCACGCCCGGCGACCAGCAGCGTGAACGCCGCCGTCGCGACGGCAAAATCGCGCGGACTCAGCACCGCGCTGACGAAGGCCGGATTGTAGAGCGCAGCGGCGAGCAGGCCGACCACCGCCGCGTTGATTCCCGCCATCGCGCTTTGCGCATGCGCCTCGCGCCGCAACGCGCGCCAGAACGGCAGCGCGGCGACCAGCGCCAGCATCCCCGGGAGGAAGATCGCCGCCAGCGCGACGACGCTGCCCGCGATCCCGGCCGGCGGCGTTCCGGCGAGCGCGCCGAAACCCGCCGCCACGGCGAACAGCGGTCCCGGCAGCGCCTGCGCCGCGCCATAGCCGGCGAGAAACGCGTTCTGCGACAGGAGCCCAGGCGCAACCAGCGCGTCGCGCAGCAACGGCAACACCACATGGCCGCCGCCGAACACCAACGCGCCCGAGCGATAGAAGGCGGCCGCGAGCGTCGCCAAGCCCTCGCCGACGGGCAGGAACGACAGCGCCAACAGCGCGACAAAGAGGCACAGCGCGACGAACGCGGCGCGGCGCGACACATGCGGCGCGAAATCGTCGGCCGCCTCGGTCGCCCCGTCGCGAACGGCCGCCAATCCAGCGAGAGCCCCGCCGGCGATCGCCGCGAGTTGCGCCAGCGAGCCGGGAACGAACGCGACCAGCGCCAGCGCCGCCGCGCCGATCGCAGCGCGCGGCGCATCGGCGCAAAAGTTCCTCGCCATGCCGAGCACCGCCTGGGCGATGACTGCGACCGCCATCAGCTTCAATCCGTGCAGCAGGCCGGCGCCCCACCAGAGGTCGGCGATCCCCGCCGCGCCATAGGCGAACGCGAGCATCAGAATGGCCGAAGGCAAAGTGAAGCCCGTCCAGGCGGCGAGGCCGCCGAGCCAGCCGCTGCGCGTCAGGCCGACTGCGAAGCCGACCTGGCTCGACGCCGGACCGGGCAGGAACTGCGCGAGCGCGACAAGATCGGCGAAGGCGCGCTCGGTGAGCCAGCCGCGCCGGGCGATGAACTCGGCGCGAAAATAGCCGAGGTGGGCGATCGGCCCGCCGAACGAGGTCAGGCCGAGTTTGAGGAAGGCGAGGAAGACTTCCCCGTCCCGCCGCCAGCCTTCGGCGGGGTCCGTCGCACGCGCGGCTTCCGCCATCGCCAAACCTTCGCCTTCGCGTCTCGCCGGTCCACATCCTAAGCGGCGGCGCGCAGGGCGACAATTCGATTCAGCGCGCGGGCGTTTTCAAGAGGTTAGGCGCCAATTCGCGCGCGGATTGCGCCGAAGACCGACGCGAACGAACCTGCGATTGTAGGACAATTGCAGATAGCGTCGGGCGCGCCGCGGCGCCTGCGCCGGTCACATTCCGTAACCGCGCGCCATCGCCGCGGCGGCGACAGGGATTCCGGCGAACAGGGCGACCTCGGCCCATAACGCGCGCCGCACCGAGCGCAGCGCCGCGGCGTCGGGGCGGAAGGCGGGGTCGGTCCGCAACTGCCGCCGCCAGGCAAGGTACTGCAGGGTCGGCGGAATCGACAGCAGCCCGACGGCCACGAACAGCCCCATCTTGGTCCAGAAGAAGGCGTTGACCATGTAGTAGGCCGCGCCCTTGGCGCCGAACATGACGCGCGCCGCGCCAACCGCCAGCACGAGGACGGCGACGCCGCCGTACCACGCGTCGATCCGCGCCAGGCGTGCGATCGCCGTGTCGTCGACGGCGCGCGCGGTCAGGGCCAGTTCGAAGGCGATGATGGCGGCGAGGGTGAAGATGGCCAAGTGGTGAAGGCTGGCGAGCGCCCAATCGAGCAGCATCGGCATCGCTCCTTTTGGTTTGTCCCGCCGGCCGGCGCGCGCGGGCCGGGAAGGGCGCGGCACCATCGGGGGCGACGAAAAAGGAGTCAAACGCGCCGCGGCGCCGGTCAGCCGATCACCGATCTCCTGACGCGGAACCGACCGTTATCCGCGGCTTCCTCCAAGGTTAAGAAAGCGTTACTGTTCCAGCAGGGGGCCGGACGCAAGGAGTGGCGTCATGAGAGTTTCGCAGGCTGCGTTGATTGCGGCGCTCGTCGTCGCGCCGGTCGCTTCGGCCGCGGCCGGGCCGGTCGTCCGGTTGGGCCCGGCGCCGGTCGTCTTTGCGCACGGGCCGGGCGAACGTCACGCCTTCTGGCGCGGCGAGGCAGGCGACCACGACTTTGGGCGCCGTCGCCAACGCCAAGCGTTCTTCGGCCCCGTCGGCCCGATCGTCGGCGAAACGGTCGCGCCAGGCCCTGAATCGACGCCGTCGCCTTTCGTCGTTTCCGCGCCCGTGTTCGTCAATGTGACGTTCGCGCCGGCGGTCGGGCCGCAGGGTGAGTGGACCGACGGACCGAAGCTGATCGAGATCGGCCGTAGCGCGCCGCCGCATGGGCATCTGCCGCTGGTCGTCTACGGCGAGTGACCGGCGCCCCGGCGAGCGCCGTTTTGATTGACTCTACTGGCGCTGGCGACTATAGGACCGGCGCTCGCGCGCGGCTTCTTGAGGCCGCGCTTTTGCTTTGCCGCGTCCGCGCGGCGGGGGCGGGCGCCTAGAACCAGCAGGTTGCAAGCTGCAAAGAAGCCGGCCGCGCGAACGCTTCGCGCAGAGTCGGGAAGAACACGGGAAGCAAAACGATGTTCGCAGTCATTCGCAGCGGCGGCAAACAGTACAAGGTCGCCGCCGACAATACGATCACGGTCATGTCGCTCGAGGGCGAGGCTGGGTCGACCGTAACTTTTGACGACGTCCTTGCGCTGTTCGACGGCGAGACCAACCACGTCGGCTCGCCCAACGTCGCTGGCGCCCGCGTATTGGGCGAAATCGTCGAGCAGGCGCGCGGCCCGAAGGTCATCGCCTTCAAGAAGCGTCGCCGCAAGAATTCGCGCCGCAAGCGCGGCCACAAGCAGGATCTGACGATCGTCAAGATCACGCAGATCGTGCCTTCCGGGGCCAAGGCCGCGCCGGCCGCCTGAGGCGAAAAACCAGCGCGCCGAGGCTTTCCTTGGCGCCGTAGTTGCATTATACACCCGGCCGGCTAGCGCTGCGCGCGCCGCGTCGGTTTTGGAGCGGATCAAGATGGCTCACAAGAAAGCAGGCGGTTCGTCGCGCAACGGCCGTGATTCGGACGGTCGCCGCCTCGGCGTGAAGAAGTTCGGCGGCGAGCAGGTCGCTCCGGGCATGATTATCGTGCGCCAACGCGGCACCAAGTTCCACGCCGGCCGCAACGTCGGCATGGGCACGGACCACACGCTTTTCGCGACCACCGCCGGCGCCGTGACCTTCGAGTGTAAAGAAAAAGGTCGTCAATACGTAACGGTGGTCGCGCAAAAAGCGGCCGAGTAAACGGCGGGGGCCAGACGAGATCCCCCGCTGTGGCGAAAAGCCCCCGCGGACGATCTCGAGACGCCCCCGAGATAGGAAGGCCCAAAAAGGCGCCCTTCCAGCAAGTCCGGTAAGCCGAGCGCTTATGAAGGGGATGCGGATCGCCGCGTTCCCTTCGTCGTTTCGGGGCCCGTTGCGGCGAGCCCCTCGCTGGTCCGGAGTGGAAATGTTCCCCGATCTTGCCCGTGACGACGTCTTCCGCCTGGAGACCGCTCGGCTCTGGCTGCGCTGGCCGCGCGCTGCGGACGCGGCGGCGATCGAGCGCTATTGCAGCCGTTGGGAGGTTGCCCAACACACCGCCCGCATTCCCCACCCTTATCCGGCGGGCTCGGCAGAGCGCTTCATCTTCGCCGCGCGCGAAGGCAACGCGACTGGCCGCGACATGACGCTGGTGCTGACGCCGCTGCGCGACATGCGCGAAGTGCTCGGCGCCGTCAGTTTGGAGGGCCGCGCCCAGGGGCGCCTGACGCTCGGCTACGCGCTGGCGCCGGAGGCCTGGGGCAAGGGTCTGGCGAGCGAGGCGGTCGAAGCGATCATCGATTCCGGCTTCAGCCTGACCGATGCGGTCGAGATCGTCGCCAGCAGCCACGTCGAAAACCCCGCTTCGCGCCGCGTTCTGGAGAAGGCGGGGTTCGCCTTCGTCGGCTCGGGACTCGAGGGCGCGCCGGCGCGCGGCGGGCTTGTTCCCTGCGACCGCTTCGTCTTGTCGCGCGCCGCCTGGAGCGCGCGCCGCGGCGGCCTTGTCGCGCGCACGACCGTGACGGATCTCCATGAAATTCCTTGATCAGGCCCGCGTCTACGTCCGCTCCGGCGACGGCGGCGCCGGCTGCGTGTCGTTCCGCCGCGAGAAGTTCATCGAGTTCGGCGGGCCCGACGGCGGCGACGGCGGCCGTGGCGGCGACGTCGTCGTCGAATGCGCAAGCGGTCTCAACACGCTGATCGACTTCCGCTACCAGCAGCACTTCAAGGCCAAGACCGGCATGCACGGCATGGGCAAGAATCGCGCTGGCGGCCGCGGCGCCGACGCGGTCTTGCGAGTGCCGGAAGGCACGCAGGTCTACGACGAGGAAGATCTGGAAAGGCCCCTCGCCGACCTCAAGACGCCCGGCGAGCGCGTCGTCATCGCCAAGGGCGGCAACGGCGGCTTCGGCAACGCCCATTTCACCACCGCCACCAATCAGGCGCCACGCCGCGCCAATCCCGGCCAGACCGGCATCGAGCGCACGATCGTCCTGCGGCTGAAGCTGATCGCCGACGCTGGGCTTGTCGGCCTGCCCAACGCCGGCAAGTCGACGTTTCTCGCCGCGGTTTCGGCGGCGCGGCCGAAGATCGCCGACTATCCCTTCACCACCATCCACCCCAACCTCGGCGTGGTCAGGATCGACGAACGCGACTTTGTCCTGGCCGACATCCCCGGCATGATCGAGGGCGCCCACGAAGGCCACGGCCTCGGCGACCGCTTTCTCGGCCACGTTGAGCGCTGCCGGGCGCTGATCCATCTCGTCGACGTTTCGGGCGAGCACGCCGGCGCCGCCTATCGAATCATTCGCGGCGAGCTCGCCGCCTATGGCGGCGGCCTGGCCGAGAAACCGGAGATCGTCGCGCTGTCGAAGATCGACGCGGTCGACGAGGAGACGCTCAAAGTTCAGCGCGAGCGGCTGAAGCGCGCCATGCGCGGCTACGGCCCGCCGCTCGCCGCCGGCGTACGCCGCGCCCCGCCGCTCGAACTCTCCGCCGTCGCCCATCGCGGCGTCACGGAAGCTTTGCGCGCCGCGCTCGCCGTCATCGACTCGGCGCGAGCGCAAGAGAAGCAGCAAACCGCGCCCGCTCCGGCGTGGACGGCCTGAACAGCGAGGCCCGAGATTTCATGGCTCGTCGTGGCCGGTCTTGTCCCGGCCATGACGGCGGTTGGCGTTTTCGGCAATTGACACAAGCCGAAGAGGCGCGGCTCAGGCGCGCACTTCCTGTCGCTGGAACGCGACGTAGGCGATCGTGAACAAGCCGATCGCCGCCGCGACGAGGCCGGTCACCTGCGGCCAGATCAGCGCCACGCTCTGCGCGAACGGCAGCGGCGCCGAGATTGCGCCCTGAAGCTGCGACGACAGCACGACGCCCAGCGAGCGGGTCGACGGATTGAGCGCCGCCAGCGCCGTCTCGGCGAACAGCGTGTTGGGCGACAGGCGCGACAACGCCTCGGAGACATTGGCGTTGTGCAGCAGCGACAACACGTTGTCGGGGTCGACGGGCGCGACGATCGGCGCGATCAGCGACACCAGCATCGACCAGAAGAAGGCGAACAGCAGCCAGACCGACAACGCCGCCAGAGCCGCCGTCGCGGCGGAGCGGAACACGACCGAAAACAGCAGCGCCAGCGCGAGCCAGACGCCGCTGTAGGCGATCGCCGCCAGCAGGAAGGCGAAGCCGCGCAGAACCTCCTCGCCGCTCGGCGGCAGACCGAGCAGCAGCACGCCGAGGCCGATGACGAACAACCACAACGCCGTCAGCGTGATCGCCAGCGTCGCCAGGCCGGCGAGAAACTTTCCGAACAGCAGGGCGTCGCGATAGATCGGCTGCGCCAGCAGACGGCTCATCGTGCGGTGGTTGAACTCGCTGTTGACGCTGTCGAAGCCGAGCGCGATGGCGACGATCGGGATGAGGAAG
>Ga0181522_10001122_pt1 | contig 16904 bp, 16 predicted proteins | sample PEATcosm2014_Bin_27_FD_121103 | JGI IMG/M metagenome (GOLD analysis project Ga0181522, IMG submission 121103) | Peatland microbial communities from MTU Mesocosm Facility, Houghton, MI, USA - PEATcosm2014_Bin05_10_metaG | ecosystem: Environmental > Terrestrial > Soil > Wetlands > Peat | place... | reverse complement strand
TGGGCGAGATAGTTCTGCATCGACACCACGACGATCGCGCCGACGACCGGGCCGTAGAGCGTGCCCATGCCTCCGAGCAAGGTCATCAGCACGACTTCGCCCGACATGGCGAACCCGACGTCGGTCAGCGAAGCGTTCTGGCCGACGATCGCCTTGGTCGCGCCGGCGAGGCCGGCGAGCGCCGCCGACAGAACGAAGGCGGCGAGCTTGTAACGCTGGACGCGATAGCCGAGCGAGACGGCGCGCGGCTCGTTCTCGCGGATCGCTTTCAGAATCTCGCCGAACGGCGAATTGACGGTGCGATAGACGGTCAGAAAGCCAAACAGGAACACCGCCGCCACAAAAACGTAAAGCAGGGCCGGCTGACTGAGGTCGATCAGCCCCAACGCGCGGCCCTGCGGCACGCCCTGAATGCCGTCCTCGCCGTGGGTGAACGGCGCCTCGACGCAGAAGAAGAAGATCATCTGCGACAGCGCCACCGTGATCATGGCGAAATAGATGCCCTGGCTGCGGATCGACAGCGCGCCGGCGACGAAGCCGAGGACCGTCGAACAGGCGACGCCGGAAAGGATCGCCAGAACCGGGTCGAGCCCCCACACCTTGGCGGCGTGGGCGCAAACGTAACTCGCTGCGCCGAGGAACATCGCGTGGCCGAACGACAGCAGGCCGACGTAGCCGATCAACAGGTTGAAGGCGCAAGCGAAGAGGGCGAAGCACAAGGCCTGCATGACGAAGAATGGATAGGCGACGAACGGCGCGACAGCGATCAGCGCCAGCATGAGGACAAACGCGACGGTGAACTCGCGCGTTTCGCGTGACGGGACGACGGCGGGGGCGACAATCGGGTTCGCGCTCATCTCAGGCGACCTTGCCGAACAGGCCGGCCGGCTTGATCAGCAGCACGACAGCCATGATGACGAAGACGACGGTGTTGGAGGCTTCCGGGTAGAAGACCTTGGTCAGACCTTCCACGACGCCGAGGGTGAATCCGGTGATGATCGAGCCGAGGATCGAGCCCATGCCGCCGATCACCACCACCGCGAAGACGACGGAGATGATGTCGGCGCCCATGCCTGGCCGCACCTGGTTGATCGGCGCGGCGAGCACGCCGGCGAGCGCGGCGAGGCCGACGCCGAAGCCATAGGTCAGTGTGATCATGCGCGGCACGTTGATGCCGAAGGCGCGGGTCATCGTCGGGTTCTCGGTCGCCGCACGCAAATAGGCGCCGATCCGCGTCTTCTCGATCAGAAACCAGGTCGCGAAACAGACGACGGCGGAGAAGCCGATCACCCAGGCGCGATAATTGGGCAGGAACATGAAACCGAGGTTGTGCGCGCCGTTCAGTTGCTGCGGGATCGCGTAGGGCATGCCCGAAGCGCCGAAATAGTTCTGGAACAGCCCCTGGATCATCAACGCCAAGCCGAAGGTCAGCAGCAGGCTGTAGAGCGGATCGAGTCCGCGCAGGCGGACAAGCAAGGTGCGCTCGAGCAACGCGCCAAACGCGCCGACGATCAGCGGCGCCCCGATCAGCGCCCACCAGTAGTTGAGGCCGAGTTCGTGCAGCAGGAAGTAGGCGACGAAGGCGCCCATCATGTAGAGCGCGCCGTGGGCGAAATTGACGATGTTGAGCATGCCGAAGATGACGGCGAGACCGAGACTCAGCAGCGCATAGAACGAGCCGTTGATCAGCCCGATCAGCAATTGCCCAAAGAGCTGCTGAGCGGTGATGGCGTGGCCGAGGAACATCGCCTCACGCTCCCTCGGCCGCCGGCCGGCGCTCGTCAAACGCCGAGTCGCACATGCAGCTTCTCCATGTTGTTGGCGTCGAGGTCGGTATTGGCGAAGCCGATCTCGATGCGGCCGTGTTCCATCACGTAGTAGCGATCCGAGATCGTCGCGGCGAAATTGAAGTTCTGCTCGACCAGCAGAATGGTGAAACCCTCGCGTTTGAGTTCGGCGATGGTCTCGCCGATCTGGCGGATGATGACTGGGGCCAAACCCTCAGTCGGTTCGTCGAGCATCAGGAAGCGCGCGCCGGTGCGCAGGATTCGCGCGATCGCCAGCATCTGCTGCTCGCCGCCCGACAATTTGGCGCCGCCGCTGCCGAGCCGCTCGGCGAGATTGGGGAACAGCGCGAAGATGCGCTCGAGCGTCAGCCCGCCGGGCGCGACGCGAGGCGGCAGAAGCAAGTTCTCGCCCACGCTGAGGCTGGCGAAGATCGCGCGTTCCTCGGGGCAGAGCGCCATGCCGAGGCGGGCGATGCGGTCGGAGGTGAGACCGATCGTCTCGTGGCCGGCGAAAGCGACCGAGCCGCGCCGCTTGCCGACGATGCCCATGATCGCCTTCAGCGTCGTCGTCTTGCCGGCGCCGTTGCGCCCGAGCAGCGTGACGACCTCGCCCGGGCGCACCTCGAAGTCGACGCCGTGGAGAACGTGCGATTCGCCGTACCAGGCCTGCAGCCCTGACACGGCGAGCGTCGGCCCGGCAGCCTCAGCCATAGCCATGTCCGTCTCCCATGTAGGCCTGCCTGACTTGCTGGTTGGCGGAGATGGCTTTGTAGTCGCCCTCGGCCAGGACCCGGCCGCGCGTCAGCACAGTGATGCGGTCGGAAAGTTCGGCGACAACCTGGAGATTGTGCTCGACCATCAGGATGGTGCGATTGGCCGAGACGCGGCGGATCAGAGCGGCGATGCGTTCGATGTCCTCGAGGCCGAGACCCGCCATCGGTTCGTCGAGCAGCAGCATCTCGGGGTCGAGCGCCAGTGTCGTCGCGATCTCCAGCGCCCGCTTGCGACCATACGGAAACTCGACCGCGACCGAATGAGACCAGTCGGCGAGGCCGACCTGTTCGAGCAGCTCCAGCGCGCGCCCATTGAGCGGCGTCAGCGCCCTCTTGGAGCGCCAGAAATCGAAACTGTCGCCGCGATGACGCTGCAGCGCGACGCGCACATTTTCGAGCGCGGTCAGATGCGGAAAGATCGCGGAGATCTGGAACGAACGCGCCAGGCCCAATCGGGCGACTTCGGCCGGCCGCGTCGCGGTGATGTCGCGGCCGTTGAACAGGATGCGACCGGAGCTTGGCGCGATGAACTTGGTCAGCATATTGAAGCAAGTCGTCTTGCCGGCCCCGTTGGGGCCGATCAGCGCGTGAATCGAGCCGCGCTTGACCTTGAGACTGACGTCGCTGACCGCCGCAAAGCCGCCAAAGGACTTGCCGAGGCGCTCGGTGACAAGGATATCGTCGCCGCTCATCGCCGCCGACCGTCCGCCCGCATGCATTCCCCCGGTTTCCGTTTTGCCTAGTCAAGGCACGGCGAGGCAGGGCTTGTAAAGCCCAACCATCGGCGGCTTCGACAGAATCGAGGCGACGGAGGATCAGGCTGGATCGGGCGGCCCCAGGCGGTTGTGCAGGCGCCGCTCCCAATCGAGCGCCTGACGGACGATCGCGTCGAGATCGTCGCGCTTCGGCCGCCAGCCGAGCCGCTCCCGCACCCGCTCGGCCTTGGCGACGATCGCCGCGGGGTCGCCCGCACGGCGCGGCGCGTGGTTGACCTTGAAATCGACGCCGGAGACGCGCTTGACGACCTCGATCACCTCCTTGACTGTCGCGCCGTGGCCGTAGCCGCAATTGCAGGTCAGGCTCTCCCCGCCCGCCCGCAAATAGGCGAGCGCGGCCAGATGGGCGTCGATCAGGTCGGTGACCTGGATGTAGTCGCGCACGCAGGTGCCGTCGCGGGTCGGATAGTCCTCGCCGAAGACGTCCATGCTGGCGAAGCGGCCGAGCGCCGTTTGCACGCCGCGCTTGATCAAGTGGGTGGCGTTCGGCGTCGACTGGCCAAGCCGTCCCTGCGGGTCGGCGCCGGCGACATTGAAATAGCGCAGCGCGACATAACGCAGGCCGTAGGCGCGGCTGGAATCCTGCAGCATCCACTCGACCATCAGTTTCGACCGACCGTACGGAGAGATCGGATTGAGCGTCGCGTCCTCGGCGACGGGCTCGGCCGATGTTTCACCATAGACGGCGGCGGTCGAGGAGAAGATGAAATGCTTGACGCCGCCCTCGACGGCGCAGCGGAGGAGGCTTAGCGCCTTGGCGGTGTTGTTGTCGTAATACCCGAGCGGGTCGCCGACCGATTCGGGGACGACGATCTTGGCGGCGAAATGGGCGATCGCGTCGATTCTGTGTTCGCGGATCAGTCGGCCGACCAGCGTAGAATCGCCGAAATCGCCGACCACCAGCTTGGCCGGCGGCTGGACTGCCCAGGCGAACCCAGTCGACAGATTGTCGAGCACAACAACGTCTTCGCCGGCGTCGATCAGGCCCAGCGTCATATGCCCGCCGATGTATCCAGCTCCGCCGGTCACCAAAACCGCCATCGCGTCATCGCGGCCCTTGCGGGTCCGCGTCCCCTTTTGACAAAATTGAGCCGATCGGCGAGCCATGGCCCGCCAGCCGGTCGCGAGAAGCGGAATACACTCGACGCGACCGGTTGACCATCGTCTCCCGCGCCGCGGCGCCACCGAGCCGCGCCGCCGCGTTACCAGCGAAAGGCATTTTCACGATGCGCAAACCCATCCGCAAGGCTGTGTTGCCGGTTGCCGGTCTCGGCACGCGATTCTTGCCGGCGACCAAGGCCGTGCCCAAGGAAATGCTGACGGTGGTCGACCGGCCGATTCTGCAACACGTCGTCGACGAGGCGCGCGCGGCGGGCATCGAGAAATTCATCTTCGTTACAGGGCGTAACAAAGGCGTCATCGAGGACCACTTCGACATCGCCTACGAGCTCGACGACACGCTGCGCCGACGCGGCAAGCTGCAACAGATCGAGGCGTTGAAGGCCGATATGCTGCCAGAGGGCGCGGCGATGTTCACCCGCCAACAGGCGCCGCTCGGGCTCGGCCACGCAGTCTGGTGTGCGCGTGACCTCGTCGGCCACGAGCCGTTCGCGCTGCTGCTGCCCGACGTGGTGACGGCGGCAGGGCCGCGCGGCAACCAATGCCTCGCCCAATGCGTCGAGGTCTACGAGCGCTTCGATGGCAACGTCGTCGCGGTCGAGGAGGTCTCGCCGGACGAAACCCAATATTACGGCATCGTCGGGATCGGCGAGGACGAAGGACACGCCTTCGAGATCAAGGGCATGGTCGAAAAGCCGCCGAAGGGCACGGCGCCGTCGAACCTGATCATCTCCGGCCGTTACATTCTGCAGCCGGAAATCTTCGACTTCCTCGAAAAGGTCGAGAAGGGGACGGGCGGCGAGATCCAGCTCACCGATGGCATGATCGAGCTCGCCAAGCGCCAGTTCTTCCATGGCGTGCGCTTCGACGGACGCAGCTACGACTGCGGCTCCAAGCTTGGTTTCCTCAACGCCAACATCGCCTTTGCGCTGATGCGCGAAGACCTCGGCCCGCAACTGCGCGCCGAATTGAGGAAGCTCGATCTCTAGCGGCGCGCTTCAGCGCTGCAGCTTGAGTCCGAGCATGAAGACGTCGGCGACATAGTTCGAGTTCGCCGCGTTCGACTCATAGATCTGGCGGCTGGCGCTCGCCTTCAGAACCAGCTCGCGCGACACGTGATATTCGGCGCGCAATCCGTAGGTGGTGGTCGAATCGCGCTGCGGCGCCCCGACGTAGGTTTCGCCAGACCAGCTTGCCGTGGCGCCGAGCGTGAAGGCGCGTGTCAGCTCATGCGCGACGTCGAGCGAATAGGCGCGGGTCAAGACGCCCGAAGCGCCCGCGGCGACGGAATCGCCGAGCGTCGTCTGCGCTTTCGCTGTCACTGTGGTCAGCGGCGTCGCCGACCAAATCAGCGAGGCGTCGATTACCGGACCGCCGAAATTCTGCAGGCGCGGATCGACGTAGGCGCGCGCGCCGTAGCCGACGCTCGCTTCGCCCGTCAGTTGGCGCGTGAAGGCGAGCGTCGCGCCGGCGACCGCCTGCCAGCCGTCCGAATTGCGGTCGTAACCGTTATAGTCGATCGACGAATCGTAGCGGCGCGTATCGACGCCGAGTTCGACGAAGGGCGAGATTGCCTCGCTCAGGCGGTAGGAGACGCGGCCGCGCAGGCCCCAGTCGTTGAAATCGTCGCTGGCGAGGTCGTCGGCTCCGGCGCTCGCGTAAGTGGTGCGGTCCAGTGTCGCATGCAGCGCCAGGGTCAGGTCGCCGAATTTCTGCGCGCCGCCGAGCGTCGCGCCGTAGGTCGCGACCAACGGATGCGAAGTCGTTCCTGTTCCGGGACCGAGGCCGAGCGAGGCGAGGGTCTGCTGGCTGATGTTGAACCGGCCTTCGGCGTCGAACGACAGGTCGCGGCTCGCGTCGTAGCGGCCGTCGAGCGTGCCGCTGGTGGTCGGCGAATTGGCGTTGGGATCGTCGAAATAGTCGGTGTAGGCGCCCTTCAACTGGCCGTGCAGATCGCTGCGCGACCAATCGGATTGCAGCGCGACGCCCGCTTCGGTCGTCTCGAAGGCGCTGCCGCGGTGCGGCCCGGCGGTCACGCCGGGATTGGAGGCCCAGCCGCCGTCCTCCTCGACATATGGCGTCAGCTTGAGATCGCCGACGCGGACGCCGGTCGGATCGAACGGCTTGTCGTCGGCGGCGGCCTTGCGCCGCTGCGGCGCCGGTTGCGCGGCGACGGTCGGCGCGGGGGTCTTGGCTTGCGGGTCGCCGGGGCCGCCGCGCAAGCCCAGCCGTTGCGCGCCGGGATAGGGCTTGAGCGGCGGCAGCCTGGTGCGATCGACCTTGGTCGGCTTGGCCTGTGCGTTGGCGTCAGGGCCGCCGTCGACCGGCGGCGCGATGGCGGAGGCGGAGGTCGCCGCGTCGGGCGTCTGAAGCGGCGCGGACGGCGTGAGCGGCGGAACGGCGTCGGCGACCATTTCCGTGGCTCCGCGCAGAGCGATCTGCGCGTCTTGGCCAAAGGCCGGCGCAAACGCGCCGCCGAGCCCCACGGCCAGCGCGCCGAGAGCGACCCAGCGAGCGCGGCGAAGCTCGACCAGACGCGACCGCACGAAGGCTCCTTTCGCCCGCGCGTCAGCCGCCGACGGGCGTTTCGAGGGTTAGGCCGGTATGGTTAATGGCCGCTTAAGCGGGCGGCGGCGGGACGCGTCGGCCCGCGGGGATGATCGGCGGCGGCGACCGTGGTAAGAGCGCGCATGAAAAACGAAACGATTGACCCTGTGACCGCCGGGCTGCGGACGATAACCATTGAGCAACAAGGCCTTACGGCGATGGCAGAGGCGCTGGGGGCGCCCGGCGAGGACGGCCTCGGGGCCGCCTTCCGCCGCGCCGTCGAAACGATCGCCGCCGCCCCGGGCCGGGTGATCGTCACCGGCCTGGGCAAGTCCGGCCATGTCGGGCGCAAGATCGCAGCGACCTTCGCCTCCACCGGCCAGCCGGCGTTCTTCGTCCACACCACAGAGGCGAGCCACGGCGACCTCGGTATGGTGCAGAACGGCGACGTCGTCATCGCCGTCTCGTGGTCGGGCGAAACGCCCGAGCTGGCGGCGGTCGTCACCTACGTTAAGCGCTTCGCCATCCCGCTGATCGCCATCACGTCCAACGGCGACAGCGCGCTCGGCCGCGAGTCCGACATTTGTCTCTCGCTTCCCGCCACCCAGGAGGCGTGCCCCAACGGGCTCGCCCCGACCACGTCGACGACGATGCAACTCGTGCTCGGCGACGCGCTGGCGATGGCCCTGCTCGAAGGCAAGGGCTTCACCGCGCGTGATTTCCGTGTTTTCCACCCCGGCGGCAAACTCGGCGCCAAGCTCGCCTTCGTGCGCGACGTCATGCATCGCGGCGACCGCATCCCGCGCATTGGCGTCGGCGCCAAGATGGCCGACGCGATCCTCGAGATGAGCGCCAAGGGCTTTGGCTGCGTCGGCGTGTTCGACGAGTCGGGCAAGCTGGCCGGAATCATCACCGACGGCGACCTGCGCCGCCACCTGAAGTCGGACCGCATCGTCGACACGCCGGTCGAAGACGTAATGACCCGCTCGCCGCGCACTGTCGCCCCCGACGCGCTGGCTGCCGAGGCGCTGGAGCTCATCAGCCGCAAAATCTCGGCGCTGCTGGTCGTCGAGGCCGGCGAAGTCGTCGGCATCATCCACTTCCACGACCTGCTCGGCGTCGGCGCTGCATAGGCCTGCGGCGGCGCCGCGCCTTGCCTTGGCCGTCCCGCTATGGCAAAAGCCCGCCGTCCGCCGCGGCCCAGAAGTCCGCGCGCGATGGCTGCAGTAGCTCAGTGGTAGAGCACTCCCTTGGTAAGGGAGAGGTCGAGAGTTCAATCCTCTCTTGCAGCACCATTCCCTCGCGCGCCGCGGCAGCCCGTCAACCCGCTTCGCGCGCCGCCTTGAACGCGAACACGCCGGCTCGCTTGATCTCCGCGTCTTCGAGCGCGCGGGTGGTCGGGACGGAGTATTCAGCGACGCATTCGAGCCGTTCGAGGGCGAGATAGCTGCGCCGCGGATCGCCGACGAGCACGAGCGCGCCGCGTTGCGTCAGGCTTTCGAGCCAGGCGAAAACGGCGGCCGCCATGTCGCGCTCGTAGGCGACGTCGCCGGCCAGCACGACCTCCCAGCCACGGTCTGTTCCGATCACGTCTTCGGACAGCACGTCGATGGCGACACGGTTTTCGCCGGCGTTAAGGGCGATCGCGGCCTGGGCGAACGGGTCGATGTCGCTCGCTTCGACCCTCGCCGCGCCGGCAAGCGCGGCGGCGATCGCGACGACCCCCGAGCCGGAGGCGAAATCGAGGACGCGGCGGCCGACGATCCGCTCCGGGTGATCGCCGATCCAGCGCGCCAGCGCCTGCCCGCCCGCCCAGGCGAAGGCCCAGAACGGCGGCGGCAGGCCGGAAGCCTGCAACTCCGCCTCGGTCCTGGCCCACAGCTCGACCGCTTCGTCGGCGAGATGCAGCCGAATCTCGGGCGCGAGCGGCGGCGCGAGAAGGCGCGTGTTGGCCCGGATGAAGGCGTCGCGGCTTTCCGCCGCCGCCGTCACGGGCGCCAATTGAGGGCGGAGACCAGGGTGAACAGGCGGCGCGCGGTCGCGTCGTCGATCTCCACCTTGTCCGCCAGCCGCGCTGCGAGCAGCCCGGCGCCCTCGTTGTGCAGCGCGGTCCGGGAGCGGTCCATTTCCTGGATTTGGCGCGGGCCGGCGCTGCGAATCGCGGTGTAATAGTTCTCGCAGATGTTGAAGTACGCCTTCAGCAGAGGCCGGAAGGGCGTCATCGAAACTGCAAATTCAACGACGGGAGCGCCGGCGCTGGTGCTGACCGCGAACGTCAGCCGCGACTCGACCTGCGCGATGCGGAGGCTGTAGGGCCCGTCGTCGCGTCCGCGCACGCCGAAGCGATTGTCCTCGATCAGATCGAACACCGCGGCCGCGCACTCATGGTCGCGGTCGGCGACCCCGCGAGGGATCGACTTCTCGTCGAACTTGACCTCCGCCAGCCGGTTGCGGTTTGGCTGGGTCTCTTCGCTCACGCCGCGCCGTCCCGCCCCAAACGCAGCGCCACCGACCGCGCGTGGGCGTGGAGGCCCTCGGCCTCGCCGAGCGTCACCGCGGCCGGCCCAAGCGTCGCCAGCGATCGCGCGTCGCACTTGAGGATCGAAGTGCGCTTGACGAAGTCATAGACGCCGAGGCCGGAGGAAAAACGCGCCGAACGCGAAGTTGGCAGCACGTGATTCGAGCCGCCGACGTAGTCGCCGATCGCTTCGGGCGTGTGCGGCCCGAGGAAGATCGCGCCGGCGTTGGCGATCGCCGCCGAGAGCGCCTCGGCGTCGCGAGCGATGATTTCGAGATGCTCGGGCGCGATGCGATCGATCAGCGCCGGCGCAGCGGAAAGTTTGTCGACGAGGATGATTGCGCCGTAGTCGCGCCAACTCGCGCCGGCGATCGCCGCGCGCGGCAGATCGGCGAGTTGCGCTTCGACCGCCGCGGCGACATCGGCCGCCAGGCGCGCGTCATCGGTGACGAGGATCGACTGCGCCGCCTCGTCGTGCTCGGCTTGAGCGAGAAGGTCCGCCGCGACGAGTTGCGCTTCGGCGCTGGAATCGGCGAGCACCACGACCTCCGAAGGCCCGGCGATCATATCGATGCCGACCACCCCGAACACCCGGCGCTTGGCCGCCGCGACATAGGCGTTGCCGGGGCCGACGATCTTGGCGACCGGCGCAATGCTCTCGGTTCCGTAGGCGAGCGCGGCGATCGCCTGGGCGCCGCCGACCCGGTAGATTTCTCTGACGCCGGCGATCTTGGCGGCTGCAAGGACGAGCGGATTGAGCTTGCCGTCGGGCGTTGGCACGACCATGGCAAGGCGTCGGCAGCCCGCGACGACCGCCGGCGCGGCGTTCATGATCACCGACGAAGGATAGCTCGCCGCGCCGCCCGGCACATACAGGCCGACAGCGTCGATGGCGCGCCAGCGCCAACCGAGCTGAACGCCCAGATGGTCGACGAACGAGACGTCGCCGGGGAGTTGGCGGCGGTGATAGGCGAGCACCCTTTCGTGAGCGAGCTCCAACGCCTCCAGCGCCTTGCGATCGCACGCGTCGAACGCAGCCTCGATCTCGGCCGGCGCGATGCGGAAACCCGAGCGCGACAGGTCGACGCGATCGAAGCGCAACGTGTAGTCGATCAGCGCCGCGTCGCCGCGCGCCCGCACTTCGGCGATGATCGCCGCAACCGCGGCGTCGACGTCGACCGACGCCTCGCGCTTGGCGGCGAGCAGGGTGCGGAACCGCGGCTCGAACTCCGCGGCGCGCATATCGAGTGTGACCGCCATGACAAGCTCCGCGGCCGCGCCGCTAGAACGACTCGGCGCTGGTCAGCGCGTGGCCGGGACATTCCTGCGCCGGGCGGCGCGGACCGATGTCGACGAGCTCCGCTTCGAGGCATTCGACTTCGAGCCGCACCACTGCGCCGTCGGCGAAGGCGAGCAACACCATTCCGGAAGGCGGATCGGTCATCTCGAACGTCACCGCCAGCAGATTGAGCACTCGCTTTTCGTCGCCCTCGTCGAGGCCGAGATGCGACACTCTCAGCACTCGGTCGAACCGCAGCACCGCGCCGATGCGCTCGGCGCGGCCTTCTTCGGCGCCCACCCAGTCATAGCGCATGCCGCTGACCAGAAACCGCTTCTGGCTCGGCAGCCAGCGCAAGTCGGCGCGCCGCAGGCAGGTGTCCTGGGCCTGGGCGGAGATCACGCCGAGACCTTCGCGGTCGAGCGCGATCAGTTTGAGCTTGTCGAGCGCCTGCGTCATCGCCTCAACCCGAAATGCGCTCGATGTCGGCGCCGCAGGCCGAGAGCTTCTGCTCAAGCCGCTCGAAGCCGCGATCGAGATGGTAGACGCGATTGACCGTCGTTTCGCCGTCGGCGGCGAGCGCGGCGATCACCAGCGAAACGGAGGCGCGCAGGTCGGTGGCCATCACCGGCGCGCCGAGCAGCTTGTCGACGCCCTCGACCACCGCCGTGTCGCCGTCGAGCCGTATGCGGGCGCCGAGCCGCGCAAGTTCCTGGACGTGCATGAAGCGGTTCTCAAAAATCGTCTCGGTAATGCGCGAGACGCCGTGGGCGCGCGTCATCAGCGCCATGAACTGCGCCTGCAGGTCGGTCGGAAAACCGGGGAACGGCGCGGTCGAAATATCGACTGGGCCGATGCCGGCGCCGTTGCGCGCGACGCGCACGCCGCGATTGTCGCTCGAGACCTTCGCCCCGGCGCGCGACAGCGCGTCGAGCGCTTCCTGAAAAAGGTCGGGGCTGACGCCCTCGAGCAGGATGTCGCCGCCGGTCATCGCCACGGCGGTGGCGTAGGTGCCCGCTTCAATGCGGTCGGGCAGCACGCGATGACGCGCCCCGTCGAGCCGCGCGACGCCGGCAATCTCGATCGTCGAGGTCCCCGCGCCCTTGATCCGCGCGCCCATCTTGACGAGGCAGTCGGCGAGATCCTTGACCTCCGGCTCGCGCGCTGCGTTGGCGATCAACGTCGAGCCGTGCGCCAGCGCCGCCGCCATCATGGCCACGTGGGTGCCGCCGACCGTCACCTTGGGAAACTCGATTTCCGCGCCCTTGAGGCCTTTGGGCGCCTTGGCGACGACGTAGCCGCCCTCGATCGCGATCTCGGCGCCGAGCTTCTCCAGCGCCATCAGCAGCAGATCGACCGGTCGGGTGCCGATCGCACAGCCGCCGGGCAACGAAACGCGCGCTTCGCCGACGCGCGCGATGAGCGGCGCGATGACCCAAAAGCTGGCGCGCATGCGCGACACCAGCTCGTAGGGCGCGGTCGAATCCACGATCGACTTGGCGCGCAGATGCGCGGTCTGGCCGGCGGTCGCCCCCTCGCCCGCCCGCTTGCCGTCGACCGAGTAGTCGACGCCATGGTTGCCGAGAATGCGCACGAGCTGGCTGACGTCGGCGAGCCGCGGCAAGTTTTCCAGGGTCAGCGTCTGGTCGGTCAGCAGCGAAGCGATCATCAACGGCAGCGCGGCGTTCTTCGCCCCCGAAATCGGGATCGAACCCTGAAGCTTGGCGCCGCCGCGGATTTGGATGCGATCCATTCGTTCTTCCTTTTCGCGGGCCCGCGCTTCAGCGGTCCTGTTCGTGGTTCGCCTGTTGCGGCGCCGCGGTCGACGGCGCCGGTTCGGCCGCCGCCTGCCGGCCGCGCTGCTGCGCCTTGCGACGCTTCAAATTCTCCCGCAGGGCCGCGGCGAGCCGCTCGCGCCGCCGCCGATCTTCGCCCCCCGCGCTTGTCCGATCCATGCCGTTTCGCCCGCCGACTGGGCGCTAGATAGGCTGCGCAAGCCAGCCCGGCAAGCCAAAACCCCTCTGCCGCCGCCCTTGCCTACCCCGCCTTCTCGATCAGGCTTTTCGCCGCCGCCCGCGCCGCACCGGTGACTTCGGCGCCGGCGAGCATGCGGGCGATTTCTTCGCGCCGGGCCGAGGCGTCGAGCGCCAGCACCTGGGTGGCGACGCGTTCGCCCTTGCCGACGTCGTTCTTGACGATCCGGAAATGCTGGTTGGAGCGCGCCGCGACCTGCGGCGCGTGGGTGACCGCGAGCACCTGCGCCTTGGCGGCGAGCCGGGCGAGCCTTTGGCCGATCGCGTCGGCGACCGCGCCGCCGACGCCGCTGTCGACCTCGTCGAACACCAGGGTCGGCGCGGTGTCACGCTCGGCAAGCGAAACTTTCAAAGCGAGCAGGAAACGTGCGAGTTCGCCGCCGGAAGCGACCTTCATCAGCGGACCTGGGCGCGAACCGGGATTGGTCTGGACGGTGAATTCGGCGCGGTCGTAGCCGTCAGGCAAATTCTGCGAATCTTCGCGCTTGAGCGCCACCGCGAAGCGCGCCCGTTCGAGCTTGAGCGCAGGCAGCTCGGCATTGACCGCCGCCTCCAGCGCCCGCGCGGCGGCGATGCGCGCGCTCGACAGCGCGTCCGCGGCGCTGGCGTAAAGGGCGGCGGCGGCGCGCGCCTCGGCTTCGAGCGCGACGATGCGCACTTCACCCGCCTCAAGGGCAGCGACCTCGTCGGCGTATTCGCGCGCCAGCGCGGGCAGATTGTCGACCGTTGTCGCGTGCTTGCGCGCCATGCCGCGCAGCGCAAACAGGCGCTCCTCGCATTTTTCGAGTTCGCGCGGATCGAAATCGCAGGCGGCGAGCGCCGATTCAACGGCCTGAGTGGCGGTCTCCAGCGCCTGCATCGCCTCGTCGAGCGCCTGGACGCTCGGTTCGATCAACCCCGGAGCCTGCGGCAGGCGCCGCTGCAGACGGCGCGAGATTGCAGACAAAACGGGCAAGATCGCCGAATCGCCGGAGAGATTTTCGTGCGCCTCGCGAATGTCGGCGGCGACCTTCTCGCCCTGCATCATGCGCTGTCGGCGGTCGGCGAGCGCCTCTTCCTCGCCAGGCTGGGCGTCGAGAGCGGTCAGCTCTTCGTGAGCGTGGCGCGCGTAGTCGGCGGCGGCGCGCGCGGCGGCGACGCGGGCGCGCTCCGCTTCGAGTTCGCTTTCGGCGCGGCGCAAGGCGGTGGAGGCCAAGCGCGTCGCTTCGACCAGCGCGCCGTGGCCGCCGTAGGCGTCGACCAGGGCGCGATGCGTTGACGCGTCGAGCAGCGCGCGCTCGTCGTGCTGGCCGTGGATCTCGACCAGGCCGCCGGCGACGGCGCGCAGAGTCTGGGCGCTGACGCTCTGGTCATTGACGAAGGCGCGAGTGCGCCCGTCGGCGAGCTGAATTCGCCGCAGGATCAGTTCGCCGTCGGCGCGCACGCCTTGATCGGCGAGCGCGGCGAAGACGGGATGACCGGGCGCCAGGTCGAAGCTTGCCGTCACCTGTCCCTGCGCTTCGCCGTGGCGGGTCAGGGCGCCGTCGCCGCGCGCGCCGAGCGCCAGCGACAGAGCGTCGAGCAGGATCGATTTTCCCGCCCCGGTTTCACCGGTGAGGATGGTGAGGCCGTCGGCGAACTCGAGGTCCAACTGGTCGATCAGCACGATGTCGCGGATCGAGAGCCGGGCGAGCATGGGTTTTGGCCTCGGCGCCTCAGGACGGAACGACGGCGTGGTAGAGCTTGGAAATCCACGACTGCTCGTTTTCCTTCGGCGACAGGCCCCCGCTCTTCAGCAGATTGTAGGCGTCCTTGTACCATTGGCCATCGGGGAAGTTGTGGCCGAGAACGGCGGCGGCGGTCTGCGCTTCGTCGGTGATGCCGAGGCCGAGATAGGCTTCGACCAGGCGATAGAGCGCCTCTTCCGAGTGACGGGTGGTCTGGTAAGTGGTCAGCACGTTGCGAAAGCGATTGATCGCGGCGGTGTAGTTGCGACGGTTGAGATAGAAGCGGCCGATCGACATCTCCTTTCCGCCCAGTTGATCCATCGTCACCTGGATCTTGTATTTCGAGTCCTCGACGTACTCGGAGTTGGGGTAGTCCTTGATCACCTGCTGGAAAGCAAACATGGCCTTGGCGGCGCGTTCCTGGTCGCGCGAGATGTCGGGGATCTGGCGGTAGTACGCGCTCGCCTCGAGATAGAGCGCGTAGGCCGCTTCCTGCGACTTGGGATAGAGCTTGACGTAGCGCTCGGCCGACGATTCCGCGCTGTCGTAGTCGCCGCCTTGGTACTGGGCGTACGTCGTCATCAGCAGCCCCTTGCGAGCCCAATCCGAATCGGGGAATTTTTCGCCGAGATCGGTGAATTTCTTGGCCGCGTCGGCCGGCGCGCCGTTGGCGAGCTGAGCGAGACCCTGGTCGTAGGCCTTGCTCGCGGGAACGTCCGGCTCGATCACCATCTTGTACTTCTCGGCGCCGAACGGGTTGAAGTCTTCGAACACCGAGCAGGACGCGAGCGCTGTCGCCGCGCCGGCGATGAGCAGAACGCGCACGCCGCGGGCGAAGACGGACACGCGGGAATTCGGGGCGGCGAAGTTCATGCTGCGGACTCGAACGTTGGGCGGCGCGAATGGCGGATCAGCGGCGCTGTTTACCCCACTGCGCGGCGGCGCGCTACCGGGATGCTCAGCCGGCGCGCGATTGGCGCATTAGACGGGTGGATTGTGGCGGCAGGGCGCCGAGCAGCCAAACCGCGGCGCGACGCAGCGACTCAATCGGCGTTGGCGGCGTAGGCGGTGGCGACGCGGCCAATCGGCCCGGCGCCGAGCGCGTGCACTTTGCGCGCCGCGCCGTCGACGATTTCGAAGGCCTTGCGGTCGGCGAACAGAGCCGACAACATCATCGCGTTGATCTTGTGGCCGGGACGGTAGGAACGATAGCAGCCGACGATCGGGGCGCCGGCCAACGCAAGGTCGCCGACCGCGTCGAGCGCCTTGTGACGGACGAACTCGTCGGCGTAGCGCAGGCCCTCGGGATTGAGGATCGCGTCGCCGTCGAGCGCGATCGAGTTCTCCAGCGACGAGCCGAGCGCAAAGCCGGCCTGCCAGAGTTTCTTCACGTCACTGACGAAGCCGAAGGTGCGGGCGCGGGCGATGTCGCGGCGGAACACCGACGGATCGACGTCGAAGGCGCGCCGCTGGCGGCCGATGCTCGGCGCCGCGAAGTCGATCTCGATATCGAGCCGGAGACCGCGGCCGCCAGGCGCCAATTCGGCGTAAGCCGGCCCGCTCTCGATCCGCACCGGACGCACGACGCGGATGACGCGCCGCAGCCGTCCCTGACGGGCGAGGCCGACCGAATCGATCGCCGCGACGAACGGCGCCGCCGATCCGTCCATGATCGGCATTTCCGGGCCGTCAATCTCGATCAGCGCGTTGTCGACGCCGAGGCCGGCGAGCGCCGCCATCAGGTGCTCGACCGTCGCGACCGCCGCCCCGGTCGAATCGCCGAGCACGGTGCACAAAGCGGTTTGGGTGACGTTGGACCATTTCGCCTCAATGAGGCGCTCACGCCCGTTGGGCAAACCGGTGCGCAAAATGACAAGGCCGGAATCGACGTCGGCGGGATGAAGAATGACGCGTGCAGGCGCCGCTGAATGAACGCCGAAGCCGCTAATCTCGACTCGGTCGCGAAGCGTCGTCTGCAAGCCAAATTTCATACAGTCGTAGTCCCCACGCTCGCAGCCGGCCGGTTCTGTTCGTTCGACGATTCCGACGTCTATCGCGTCGCTAGCGTCGTGCGCCCCGGCGGACCTGCGCTTACGGCGTTCCCGTCAGCTCAACATCAGCCGCGCGGGAGATTAGTTGCGCCGCCGCCCAGGGCCAAATCACCTTTCGTGTACGAAAGTTACACATCTGAGCAACCATGATTCCTTCAAACGCGACAATATCTTACATAAAGAATTGACTGTGCGTAAATGCCCGCCGGCGCCGCAACGGAAAACGGCCGCAGCGTTGGCCGCGACCGTCAGATTCGCAATTCGCCGATTCGCTCAGTTGGATTGCCGGCGCAAGAACGCCGGAATCTCGAGCTG
>Ga0181522_10001118_pt1 | contig 16954 bp, 26 predicted proteins | sample PEATcosm2014_Bin_27_FD_121103 | JGI IMG/M metagenome (GOLD analysis project Ga0181522, IMG submission 121103) | Peatland microbial communities from MTU Mesocosm Facility, Houghton, MI, USA - PEATcosm2014_Bin05_10_metaG | ecosystem: Environmental > Terrestrial > Soil > Wetlands > Peat | place... | reverse complement strand
TCGGCGCCTTCGCGGCCTGGGCGGCCTCGAGTGCCGTGGCGCTCGACTCTTCGAGCTTCTCGAGCAGCTCGTCGGAGCGTCCCTCAGCGTCCAGCGTTCGACGTTCGAGGCGCTCCATACGCGCGTCCATCTTGTCGAGCGTCGACAGGAGGATGTTCTGCGACGCGGCGAATCCGGCCGTGATATCCCGCGTCGAGTTGAGGATCATCTGATGGTCTTCCTTGACCATCTTGGCGAGCAAGCGGATCGTCTCTCGCGCACTGCCCGCCTCTTCGTCCTCGTCCTCGAATGGCGCCAGGCGAAAGGGCAGTCGCGCGAGCGCACGGCCCTGCGGATCCTTGAGGTACACCGTGCAACTGATGCGTCGATCCTGCTCGGCCGCCACGTCCTCAAGGAACTGGTCGATCTGAGCGAAAGGTTCGACCTCCGGCTGCAGGTCGGTCTCGGCGAGCACCCCGGCTGAGTTGCTCTTGACGATCGCGACTGAATTGACAGGCACCCCCGTGGCCTTGGCCGTAGCCAGGCCACGCCGGAGGAGCCGTTCGATTCGATCGCGATCAGCCACGGGTTCTCCTCGCGTTCGCGGACCTGTGGCTACTCAGGTCCACGCGGTGGATCCTGGCGCGCCGCATCGCCGCCGCGGACATCGGACGCGGTTGGAGGATCTTTGCCTTTCGGCCCTTCTTGTCGCCCTTCAAGAGCACGACACCCGCGGCGAGGGCGCCGAGCAGCCACTTGCCCCATCCACCCCCGCTGTCCGGGGGAGGCACGATGGCCGGGGCCTGGTTGGCGTTGGCGGGCACCGCCGGGGCGCCTGGCGCTGCGCCAGGTGCGGGAGCCCCCGCGGGAGCTGCGCCCGGTGCGTGCGCGGGCGTCTCCGGATCCGCGTGCGCGTGGTGTGCGTGTGGCGCGCCCGCTGGCGCCGCGCCAGGCGCTGGGGTCCCCGCGGGTGTCGTGCCGTGCGCCTCGGGGGGATTCGGACCAAAGGAGCTCCATGGCTGTTGGAGCCGAGCTTGCCACCATTGGCGAAAGCGTTCATCCACCGAGTGACGAGGTACCGGACCTGGCGCGGCCGCACGCTCGGCCAGGTGGGTGACGACCGCCTGGGGCGCGTGGGCCTGTTCGGCCCGGGTCTTGAGTGCGCCCCAGGGCGACATGCCGTCGGCCCCGGGCTGCGCTGGATCGAAGAGGCTTTCAGGCGGGAGGTTGTTGTTCGCCGCGTGGGTGATCTGCGCCCACTGCGTCGACCAGGCGCTGAGGGGCGAGTTCTGCGTCCCGGGCAGATGCACGGTGGCCTCGGGCGAGGGGGAGATCGTGGACGCCGACGGCGTCGGCGCCGGGTATCCGAGACCACGGGCAAGCGTCTCGAGCGACTGGAGCCACACGAGGAGCGACTCGCGTTGCCGTTGCGACTGCTCCGCGGGCACGTCCGAGAGCATCTGCTCGACGGGCGTGACGCGGTTGCCGTCCATCACGATCCACAATCGATCCAACCATGTCATGGCGATAGGACTCCCCAGATGATGTCAACGGACACGCTGCCTACGGATGTGAGCGATAGGAACACGAGCGAGGCAACGAGATTCGGCACGGGCACACCCGCGGGCAACACGAGCGCGTCCCCTGCTGGGAGGATCGTTGCGGTCACGCCGGCGCCGAAGGCAAACAGGGTCACCGTACGGGCGAAGTCCACCGGGATCGCCAGGAACGTGCCCGTCACGGCGAAGGTCGTGACCAGGGTTACGCGCTGGGGCACCGATTCGATGAGCGGGGCGCCCTCGGTGACGATGGAGGTGACGTCGCAGGCCTTCGCGGGCGGGAAGACCGACACGATGGCCCGCGTGCCGCCCGACACGGGCACGGCGATCCCCCAGGGAGGCAGGAAGAGGTTCCGTGTAGCCACGCCCCCATCGACGCGCTGCTCAAGCGTGAAGGGGATTGGGGGGGCGTCAGGCGCGAGCGGATGGGTCGGGCCGGTCTGAAGCGAAAGAATCGAAGCGCGATCCGGAGAGATCTGCGCGAACTGGGTGCTGCTCGTGGTCTGCGCGGAGGAGCGGAGTTCCTCGTGCCAGCCTCGTTTGTCGGGCGAATAGCGGACAGACGGCACCAGCGGGTACACTGGCGCGTCGCGCATCCGTCGGTCCGCCAGGCCCATGTGCTATGCGCCGGCCTGGGCGTCCAGGGCGTGCTCCACGTCGTGCCAGTCGAGCAGCGCCTTGACGATCTGCGAGGCGGCCGCCCACCTGCGATCGTGCCGGCTCCGGTCCATGGTGCGGCGCACGGCCATCTCAGCGGCCGGATCCTTGGCGAGCGCACCTGCCATCGCGTCGGTGAGCATCACCGAGTCGTGGAGCAGATCGTCGGCACCTGAGATCACCTGGGCGTTGGCCTCTTGCGCCGCCAGCGTGCCCTGGACGGCGGCCGACAGCGCGTTGAGGATCGGTGCGGCGTGCGCAGGATCCAGGAGTCCCTGGCGCATCGCAGGCCACATGTGCGAAAGGCCCATCAGTGGCTGGGGCGGCACCGAGCGTGAGCCGGGCGACATGAAGGCGCGGATGATGCGCCGAGGTTCGTGTGCTTCCTCTTCCTCCTCCTCTTCCTCCTCTTCGAGCTCGATGTCGGGATCCTCGCCTTCGAGGTCTTCGACAGCATCCTCGTAGCCCTCCTCGTACGCCTGTTCGCGCAGACCGAGGTGCTCGAAGAGGGCAAGCAGCTCGGGCACCACGCCGACCGTCGACACCTCGGACGGATGGGGGAGCAGGTGCGCCATCGAAATGGGCTGCCCTTGCTTGGGGGCCGGCTTGCCTCCGCCCTTCGCAGCGTCGGTGATCTGGTCACTGAGCGCCCCGGCCAGCATCGCGCCAGGCGGCCCAAGAATCGCGCCGCCTGCGATCCTCGAGAGGGTGCCGAAGAGATCGCCTACAACATCGATCCCGCTGACGGTGCCGCCCGTGAGCAGTGCACGGAGCGAACCGTCCGGGATGCGCGCGGCGACGGTGATATGACCGGCCGACGTCGGGATCATGATCTCCGTTGACCAACCCTCGGCACCGTCACGGGTCGTCGTGATGTCGATGCAAAACCTTCGGTTCATCTTGGGACCTCCACGGAGGCGGTAGTGGGGACGGGGGCAGAGGACGGTGGCACGGGCACGCTGACGGTGTTGGCGGACCCTGAAGGCCTCGCCCACCGGTTCGGGTCGTTCAGGAGGGCCCAGGTGGCCCGGACAACCTGCGGGCGATCCCAGCTCGGGTTGGCGCGCTGCAGGTCCTCAAACACGCCGTGGACGAGACGGCGGGCGATGGCGTCGTTCCACTCGCCGCCGTACCGGCCGGCGCGGAACTGGTCGACCACGGTCTGCAGGTCATCACGAAGGGAGCCCTTCGGAATCTCGGTGAAGAGCTGCAGCAGGGCATCGGTCATGCCCTCGACCTGGTCGCCCTTGTCGCCCTGGTCGTCGGTGTCATTGTCGTCTGGCTGAGCGACGGACTTGTTGGGTCGGAACCAGCGCGGGCGCTTCCGACCATGGACCGACGCCGCTTGCGACAGAGAGTTTTGCAACAATCGCTGGATGGATTCGATGGCCTGCGGTCGGGACCTACCCTGCAGGCGTTGCGAAAGCACGATCCACGCATTGACGAGGCGCCACGCCTGCGCCTCGGGCAAAGTCATGCGTTGCGTCGTGCCAGGCCTCACCAGAACGCCCGGTGCGTCCGTCAGTAGGTGCACAATCGCACTCGCGTCCGCTGCCACGGGACCCGGATCCGTCGTGAGCAGTGCACGGCCTTCCGGTGTGTTCATGGCGTCAAGTGCAGCGTGGAACGCTTGCCCGAACGCTTCGCCCGTGGGATCTGGCGGCCCTTGGGTCGCGGGCTGTGGTGTGATCGCCTGGTGAAGCGCGGCGATCGCCTGTCGGTCCGCCTCGAGCGCCGCCTGCGACGCACCGAGCTGCTGCGAGATTTCCGAGAGGGGCGCAGCCGGTGCGGGCAGCGTCGGCGGCGCATCAGTCGGCGACGGGATCGGAACGCTGGCTGCACGAGGTCCCGGAGCCGCTGCGGACGGGGAGACAGATGCGGCCGGCGCAAGGAGTGCGGCGAGCGGGTGGGCTCCCGCGGGGACGGACACGGGCGACGGGGCAGGGGCGCCAGGTTCTGGCAACGGTGCGCGAGGCTCGGCCCCTGGAATCTGATTGAAGGAGTCCCGCGCGGCATCCACGATCATCCGAGAGACGCTGCCCCTCGGCGCCGCCGTGAGGGGCGGGGCCGGCGGGCTGTCTGCGCTCGATGCCGGAGGGATCGGAACACGCGCCGTCGGCTGTGGGATTGGCACGCTGACGGGTACACGCGGGGGTGGCGCGGGGGCGGCCGCTGGGGCTGCGACGGCCTCGGCCGGCGGAACGATCGCTGGCGCCGGGGGAGGGGGCGGCATCTCCCGGGTCGACGAGGGCGCGGCCGTCTCCTGCCCACGCCGAGTCAACCATGCTGCGAGCAACGCGCCTACAACGATGAGCAAGATGGGGGGCATCAGCCTGTCCTCAGTTGTTCGTACATCCCGAGATGCTCGGACGGATCCTCGAGAGTCCCGTCGGGATGCTCCACCAGCACATGCCAACTGCCCATTCCGACCTCCTCGAAAATGGCGCGCGCTGCGATGCCCTCGCGTACGTTCAACTCCGCGACGCGCCACATCGCGAGGTCATCGCAGTCGCCCCAGCCCTGTTCCATCACCTGGGGGATCGTGTCCCAACGCTCTTCCCGACCCTCATACACCGGGCGCCCACGAGGTTCGCGTCGGTACCGGATGCCCGAGTCGTAGAGGTAGGGGATCTGGGTCTCGTCGTGGGTCTCCAGGCAGATCGCGTTGAGCGTGACGGCGCACGCCATGATCGCCTCAAGGGAACGCCGAGACTTTCCCTTGGTGACGATCGCGATCTGCATGGAAGTCCCTCGATGGGGAATCGATCAGGGATTGACGGACGAACCGAGGAGCACGCCCTGCAGCATCTCGCCCGGGGCGACTGCGCCTGCAGTTCCGAATGCGACGGTGATATCGATACCGGGGTTGCACGTGTCACCCCGGAAAATCGTGCCCACGGTCGTGTTCTGAAACGCGATGATTGGAACGTTCCCATCGTTCACAAACTGGGGTGTCGCGCCAATGTTGAAGGCGCTGACGGATGCCGTGGTCGTCGACTCCATGGACGACGCGATGATCAGTTTCTGCGCGCGGAAGATGCGCTGCGGGCGCCAGACAGCGGAACCCGTCGTGGCGGGCGACACGATGATCGTGACGGGCAGGGGAGACCACTGGACGTAGATGAACTTGCCGTGCGGCTCCTCCATCACCTCGCCGTGGGGGCTCTTGTGCTCCTGCGGGTGCTGGCCGCCATGCTGCTGGGGTTCATGGTGGTGCTGCGGGTGGTGCCCCCGCGCGTGCCTCGCAGGGTGGCGCCGCTGCGCGCCGACCAGTTCGTAGGCCCCCACGCCGGGCATCCGGTCCTGGATGTGATAGGCCCCCACGTCTCCCCATTGGTTTCCTTGCTGCATCGTCGTCTGACCTTTCCGCGCTTGTCAGCGCGACCCGACCTTGTACCCGTGGGCACAGATCAACCCGAGAGAGGCGTCCTCGATGATTTCGGCGGTCCTGCCGCCGAGCAGTTCTGCAGCCACGTAGCCCACGATCGGATAGAGGAGCGACGGCTCCATCCCCGCGATCGTCGGCAGCGCCGTCGAGTGCGCCGTGGCGTTCTTCTCGGCTGCGCCGAGCAGAAACGCAGAGGCGCCGGCCGTGATCCCGCGTTGGACCTTGCGGGACTGCTCTTCCGCGGTCTCGCGCACGCTGGCCACCAGCCCCTTCGCGCGCTCGAGCTTCGCCATCGCTTGTGCGTAGCGGTCCTTTTTGACCATCCCACCCGAGCCGCCGTCTGCCATGCGTGTGCCTCCGAGCACACGGTGCATGGTGAGAAAGCCCGGGAAAAGCGCAAAATCACGCGCGTGTAGGTGCTTTCCACACTGTTACGTGTGGGAATTCCTACCTTTCCGAAGCTCCGGCGCGGCCTTACCGAAACGGCCCATGCGCTCGCACCGTGCGAGAATTCGTACGGCGCCCTGGGGCGACCCGTGTTGCGCTAGGCCCGACCCTGTTCCGGGAGGGCGTGATACCTGCGGCAGACGCGACACCAGAGCTGTCCACGGCGCTCAATCTCTCCGCCCCACACGAGTCCGAAGCCACAGTCCGGACACTCCGGCGCGTCGAGCAGGCCTGGCGCGACCAGGTCACTCGTGTCGAGCGACACCGGTGGATGGTTGCGACGACTGAACTGCAGCTCGGGAGGGGTCGCCTGCAGGTCCAGGTGCGCGAACCAGGCGGGGACGTCGTGGCCATCCATCACGCGATGGGCGTGCACGAATCCCAATCGCACGTGCTCCACGATCATCCGCCGCATCGCGCCCTCTGTGGTCACGGTGTCGAGCGTCACCCATTCCTCGGGCGTCGGGCGAACGAGGTACTGCACGACGAGAGCGGTCACTGTGACCTCCGGAGCTTGCGCAGGTGAGACACGATCGTGCGCAACGTGACGCCATCGTTCGTCAACTGCGCGAGCAAATCAACCAGGTGGTTGAAGTTCTCGGGATCGTCGGCGGCGCCGGCCGCATCGATCATCGCGGAGCCCGCACGGTAGCGTTCGATCGGATCCTGCAGGCCCGGTGCAACACCCTTGCGGGCGAGGGCCTCGACGACGGCTCCCTCGATCGCCTGGCGCAGCGTGCGACGTGCCGCGGTCATGGTCCCTCAAGGAAACCGTGATCGTTCTCGTACCCGCTCCACGTTCCGCCGAATTCGTCCGGGCCGCTGAAGGTCCAGTACATGCTTTCTGTGAGCCCTCCATCCGCCAGTGCGAACGAGCCAGCGGAGAGGGTAGCGATGGGAAGACGCGCCACCGGCCCGGCATCTGCGATGGCGGAGCAGGCCTGGCCGGCCCGATAGACGCCACCATCCACAAGGTCTGCTAGCAACACGCAAGACCGCGTGGACGATGTCATGTTCACGGTTGCGACCGTTCCGGTCACTCGGATCGTGAGGTTCAGGTCATCCGCCACGCCACCTCCGCTCGTCGAGGATCCGCCCGGCTGTGTGTCGACGATGGACTCAATCCCCATCTCCGCCCCGACCCAACGGCCGGCATATGGAGACGTGGAGACGCTCGCATCGATCCCCACATCGGCGGTCTGGACGTCCATCGCGTTGACTACGTCTGTGCTGGAGGCCTCCGCTCGGTCGGCAGAGCCTATGTCGGACAGCTCGCCGGCGTCGAGCACCTGGTGGTCCATGGCAGCGACGTCGACGAGCCCGCCAGCGTCGAGAACCTGGAGGTCGGCGATCGCGACGTCGACGAGCTCGTCGGCGGGAAGATCCGACGCCGGCTTGAGGACCCAACACCCGCCCAGGCCCACGATCGCAGCGAGCCCGAGCGCTATAGCCACCTGCGGCGCAGGTTCAGTGTTCATCGGGTCCCTCCGGGTCAGCGGATTTTGCGTTCCTTCCCGAGTCCCAGCAAGGGGGTTAGGAACTGCGCGTCCCGAAAGTGCTCATCCACCGTCAATGCCTCGACGATCTTTCGCTGCTTCATCACGACGAAGCTGATGCAGTCGGTCAACTGCCACGGACGCTTCGCCTTCGTGTGGCGGATCACCGAACGATTCGGCCGTGCAGGATCGCGCGCGCTACGGTAGGCGATTGCACGATCCAGCCACCCTCGATCGACGTACACGATCTCCACGAGACTGTCGTCCTGCAGGTCCTTCATGATGCTTTGGAACACGCTCCAGTTGAAGCGATCGGAGAAGCCATCGCCACATTCCAGGAGCACCGCTGACGTCGTGACCTTGCGTCGCTTCTCCGCGAGCTCGTACTCGCGTTGCGCCGCCTTGTGGTACTTGTCGTTCTTGTCGTGAAGGGCGTACAGGTAGCCCGAATCAATGAAGATCGGAGGGCCCACGTCACCGCGTCTTGGCAGATGACCGCGGGTAGGGCTGCGCCGTTTCGATCAGGAACCGGAACGCATCGACCTGGCCGTCGGGACGCCGCGAGCGTTCGCGGGCCGCTTCGATCTCTTCGGGCGTCAGGATCTTGGGACGGCGAGAATTCGCTCGGGCCTTTGGCGCGGTCCGTGACTTCGTGGTCATGGTCCAAGTCTATCACAGCAGGGCGGTGCACTTGCAACGGAGCCTCACACGGCTTCCGGACCTGACGACGGCCGCTCGCCCGCGCTTGGTGGAAGACTTCGGCAGACGCGCCATGTGGTCAGCGCTTGGTGCGCTTCGCCGACGAGGCCTCGATCTGTAGCGGCTGGTCTGGCTCGATCAAGTGATCGATGAACGCAAGGGGAGCAACCGTCCCGTCTGAACGTCGCGCCTTCTCTCTCGCCCGGCGGATCTCCTCGGGTGTGTGGAGGCGATCACCGTTGGCCTTCTTGGGCTTCACGACTGCGAGTCTACCTCACGATTCGTCTTCAGGAAACTTGAGCGCGTCGCCGGCATCCTTCTGCCATCGCTCGGCGAGGCGCTCGATCTTGTCGGCCTGGTCTGTTCGGCCGGCCGACCGTTCGGCCGCGGCCAGCTCGCGCAGGGCCCGGATGTTCTGCTCCCAGATGTCGGAGTCGGACGCTGTGATGACGGTGGTCATTCGATCCTCCTTGGGGCAAAAGTCCCCATTATCCTACGATCGTAGGCAGACGACCTAGACGTCCCCTTCGGGGCCCATTTCCGGTCACCGACATCGCGCGCGCCGCGCCTCCTCCTCGGCGCGCACGGCCGCGACCTGAGCGCGCAAGAGCGCCTTGCGGGCCTCGATGGCCTCCGGTCCGAGTTCCGGTCGGGGGTCCGGTCCGGTTTCCGGGGTTCGCGTCAGGGTCAGGGTTACAGACCCTGACCCTGACTCTGGTACCAATGGGCGACAGTTTGTCGCCTGGCTCACCCCAGAAAAACAGCCGAACGCGGCGTCGACAAGCCGCTCCGATCGCAGCTCACGGGGGGCGTCGAACACCCACGCCCGAACGCCCACGTCGTCGGGGTGTCGGGTGAGGTCGACAGGGGGGAGATGGACCACGGGCCCGAGCTGGACGAGGGGTTCGTCACCGTCCCACTCATCGAGGTCCCATGGGTCGATGAGCACGTCGGGCCCGCGATCGATCCACGGCATGTCGAGGTCGACGAGGGTGTACACGATCGGGCGCCGGCGGCCGTCGGCAAGGGGCGGGGGCTGGGAGGCTTCGATCGCTCCCACGCCCAGCAGCTTTGGCTTGGCGCGTTGAACGGTCCGAACGCTCCGTCCTATGAAGTCAGCAATCTGTTGCTGCGTCGGTCGGCACGTCCCGTGTGGGGACCAGAAGTTCGTCAAGGCGATGAAGTAGCTGACGGCCGTACCCGTGGCGCCGCGTCGACGGCAGGCCATCACTGCAGCTCGTTGCACAGCCAGGGGGTGCAGCCCGGGCGCCTGGCGCGATCGCCAGGGCGGAGACTTCGGCCGTGTCACGAGCCGTCGTCCACGCCGTCGGCGGACACGTCGCCGGACGGCCCCGACGACAGAAGCGACCACGCGCGCCCGATGATCCCAGTCCCCGGGTACAAATCATCGAGAAGGTCGCCTGGGACCATTCCGAGGCACGAGAACAGGAACTGACAGAACGCCTGCGGCTTGCGCCCGGGTAGCTCGCCCTCGTGGCGGGCTGGTTGTGCCGCGAGCCAATCACGGACACCAGGGCGACGCCGGCGCCCTCCCACGACGATGAGGGGTTCCCAGCAGTTGTGCAGTCCGTGTGTGCGTGGGCTGGCCCCAATCGGTTTGACCCACGCGCAAACTCGGGCGCTGGCGGGGCACAACGGCAACACGTCGCGTAAGGCCCTCGACGACGTGGAGAGGGCCCACCCGAGGTAGCCGCCGGCCTGGAGTCGGTCCACCAGCTCGCGGTGATCGACCTCTCCCTCGTAGCTCGCCTCGTGCCGGTAATAGCGCCGGGAAAGGCCGGGGTAGGGTGGATCCGCGAAAGCGAACCGCTGGCCTGGCAGTCCGGCCGGTGCGTCGTCTACCTGGTGTGAACGACGGAGGCGCCAGGCGCTCTGACGGCAGCACTTGCGGCAGTAGATAGAGCGCACGTCGTCGAGCGGTTGGTGGCACCAGCCACATCGCCGCGTGTCGGCGGCGGCCGACAGCGACGCATCGTCGTTGGGGCCCGAAGGAGACGCGTCGTTGGGGGCCTTCGACGACGTGTCGCTGACCGCGGTGAGCGACGCGGCCCTCATGACCGGCCCCATGCGAACGAAAGCTGTCGCGATGCTCGTGTCGCGACCGCTGGCGCGTTCTCGACGTCGTGACGATCCGCCACAGCGTGGCGATTCGGCACAACGCAGACCCAACACCACCTCGCGTCACCGACGACACCGCTGCAGCGCGGCCCCGGTGTCCGCGACCACGGGAAGGCACCTCGACAGGTCGCGCGTCGCGACCGTGGCGACAGCGACCGAGCCTCCGCCGTAGTGCCTACAATTCCGAGTGGACGTAATCTGTATTGGGCGCAATCCAGTGTCAGAAGAACGCAAGTTTGCGCAAGATTTCGGCCGTTTTGAGAGGCAGGAAGGTTGACGGAACACGACTGCGTCCGTACGTTGGAGATGCTCTGGTCTGTGACGATTTGAGCACCCTGAACGGTCAAGCACTGACATGCTTGACCGTTCGCTTTTGTAGTCATGATTACCTCGCTAGGGGGTCCTTGGGTGGCGGGTCGACGTCGAGGCCTTCAGCGATCCGGAGGGCGGCGTCGTCGACGTCCTGGGTCTGGCGCTGGGCTGCAGCGGCCGTGCGGATTCCGTCTGGCGTGAGGTCTGCCCATGTGGGAACGGTGACCTCGAAGAGAGTCCACCCGCCCGACGTCGGGAGGGGCGGCGGCGCGGGGAGGGCTGGGCCGAACACGCGACCGCACCCGCACTCACAGAGTTCGTGGTCGGGTGGCAGTCCGTTGGGCCAGCGGAAGTGGAAATTCTTTGGTAGGTGCCGCGGCCGTTCTGGCCTAGTGCGGCCAGTGCGAGCAGGATCGGAGGCGTCATACGGACGCCGGCACCCGCACTCGCACCGCTTGGACTCCACTGGGATCTCGAGCCGCGCGACCGTCATGACGACGACACCACGAAGCGCCCGGCTGCGAACGCCCGCCGAATGTTGCGGGCGACGTCGACGTCGCCGTGCAGACGTTGACGGGGAGGGGAGTCGTCAGGATTCGTAGGCGCCTCGGTGGTCTGGTCGTCAGGATTCGTAGGCGCCTCGGTGGTCTGGTCGTCAGGATTCGTAGGCGCCTCGGTGGTCTGGTGGTGACCCACGCACACGGTGATTGAGGCGCCGGCCGCGAGCAGGCGCTCGATTGCGACCATGACGCGCTCGTCGAGATTGTTCATTGCTCCCCCGATGCCATCGCGTCAGGTCGCCTTCGCCTTTGCGTTGCAGCACGCGACCTGGCAGGCGAGCACTTCGTGGAGCATCGCCTCGATACGGTCTAGCTGTTCACTGGACGTGCCGGTCCATTCCTGTTGCCCTGGGGGGAGGTTGTAGTTGGCATGTGGACCTTGATGGCCCCGCGGGACCATGCAGAGATACGCGTGCGACACTGGATGGTGAGAGTCGCAATACGGTGAAGCTTCGCCGGCGCGCGGAGACGTCGCGTTCATCGCCGCGCGTCCGCGAGAGCGAGCTGGCGCGGGTCGTGGCCGCAGGCATTGTTGGCAATCCACTTGAGCCACCCGGATCGCGTACGGCCCAGGGCGCGGGCTGCACTGTCCCAGGCGTCGAGCTCGGCCTGGGTGACCCGAAGCATCATCTGTTGGCTGCTCAGCCGCGGACGCTTCTTTGCCGGCTGTCCGTTCGTACCCGTGGGGTTGGCCATTCGAGCCCTCCACGGAAGAGGGAGCCATGAGACCCCCCCCCTAGTCAAGACTAAGTATCCACTGGAGCTCCTTGGGAGTCTGGCCACTGGCTCATAGACTCAGGGAGCCGCCGTACCCGACGGTGCGGATCTGGACGGGCGAGCGCACGTCCGACTCGAAGCCAATGTACACATCGATCCCGGGACTGACGGCGATCTGCAGCTTGCTTCCGGCGATGATCCGCTTGAAGAACGCGATCGGGATCGTGCCTGCGCAGCCGAAACACGGGACGGCGCCCGCATGCAGATCCGAAACCCCGATCGTGGCGATGTCCTTTTCGTCGCCCGAGATCTCCATGACCAGGCCGTCGAACATCAGGGGGCGCTGCGTACGCATGAACTGCCGATAGCGTCCCTTCTCGATCTCTTGCTCCATGCGCTGCGGGTAGTTCTCCCGCGTCGAGCCGAGATCAGACTTGAAGTCGCGCGGCATGATCGTAATCGGCTCGAATGGCAGCAGGACAACGGACTGGAGTTTCGGTCGCGACGCGAGCGCCCTGCGGATCTCCCCGCGGATATCGTCCAGCATCGCGCGCATGCGGCGATCCTCCGGGGAGAGGGGGGCATCGATGGGCAGGTGGGTCTGTTCGTCGTTTCCGATTCCGTCGCTATTCATGCTCTTGCCCTTCCGTGTCGAGGGGGTTTGTCCGGCGCACGTTCGTGCGCCGGACAAGCGATCTTGATAAAGTGTCAAAGGCCCCATGAAGTGCCCCAAGACCGACCCAGGGCGCGCCGTTGCCTACCTCCGGGCCTCGACGGAGGATCAGCAGCTCGGGCCCGAGGCCCAACGAGCTGCGATCGAGGGGTGGGCTAAGAGGGAGTGCGTCCAGATCTGCGCCTGGCGCCTCGACGCCGGCATCTCGGGAGCCTCCGAGCTGGCGGACCGGACAGGCCTGATGGCCGCCCTCGTCGACCTCAAGACGCACCACGCGGGGCTGTTGATCGTCGCTCGTCGTGATCGGCTCGCACGTGATGTCATGGCCGCGGCCATGATCGAACGTCTGGCGACCGACGCTGGCGCTAGGATCGTTTCTGTGGCGGGGGAGGGGACCTCCACAGACGATCCGACCTCCATCCTCCTGCGCAGGGTCGTGGACGCCTTCGCGGAGTACGAGCGGGCGCTTATCCGAACGCGCACGGCGGCCGCCCTGGCCGCGAAGCGCGCGCGCGGCGAGGTCAGCAACCACGCCCCGTGGGGATACCGCGCCATTGATGGGCGCCTGGTCAAGAACGACTACGAGCAGACGATCCTCGTGCACGTGCGGTCCGCGCGATCGCGTGGGCTCACCGTCCGCGCGATCGCGCGAGAACTCATCCAGGCCGGCGCCATCTCGAGGCGCGGCCGGCCGCTCACGGTGTCGGCCGTCGGCGAGCTCGTCGCGAAGCTCGAGGGACAGTGATTCCATGGCCGTCGGCGCACGCTTCCGATCGCTGGATCCCGCTCGGAAGCTACCCCCGGCGTGGATTTGAGCCACGCCCGCCTTCGGAAAGTCGCGTGGTTTCGTCGGAGCGATGACGGCCGTCACTGCTTCGGCTCCATCTTGGTCAGCGTACGAACCATCAAGCCAAGCAGCTCCTCGTCGGCCGCCTCCTCGACGAGCGTGCGAAACTTGGCGAACTCCTCCTTCTTCTCCTGCTCGGACGTCGACGCTAGCCTGCTCATGACTTGATCAAGCCAAGCGGTTTGAACCTCGTCGATCAGGCCGTCTTCAAAGGCACGATCGAGCGTAGGCAGAGCCCGCTCGAAGAACGCTTCCCAGGTCTCGCACTCGTTGAACATGTCCTGCATGGCAGACCGGATACAGCCTGGATCACTCAGGTAGCGTTCACGCAGCGCGTGGGAGGGGGAGGTCATCCGTCGAGATCCGCCCACGCGTTGTCGGCGTGCGTGATCGCGTTCTTGATCGAAAAGCGCGCCGCCCGTTTCTCGCCCTGACGAGCCAGGAGAATCGCCTGGTGGAGGAGCGCCATCGCGCACTCCACGCGTGCGACGGAGGCCTCCGTGACATCATCCTCAGAATCGGCGCACTCCAAGGCGTGGATCGCTCGCGCCCCCCACACGTCGACGCTCCGGTTTCTGCGCGACAGCGCGAGGTACGCGAGCGCGATCAACACGAGGACGACGAGCGCCGCGGCCATGGTCAGGACGCGGCCGGAGACTCGGGTAACTGGCCAGGCACCGTTACAGTCGGCACCGTGACGCCCGGATGCTGCGCCGGGGTCTGTGGTGCAGGTGGCTCGGTCGCGGTGGCGGCCGCGGCCGCCGTCGGTGGCGCATCGTCGGCGCCGAATCCGAAGTGTCTGTCCATCGCATCGATCATGTCTTCGGCGTGGTTCACGAACCCGATGAGCATGCCGCGCAACCCGAAGGCGTCGTCCTTCGTGATGGGAGAGTTCCCGTCTGGGATCCGTGGCAGCGAGATCGCGGTGTGGGACCCCGCGATCGCGGCTTTGCGATCGGCGTCTCGCCTCTCGTGGATTGCCCTGGCGGCGGCTTCCGTCTCCGCCGCCTTCCGCGCCTTCTCGGCCGCCGCTGCAGCCGGGTCGTGGTCGGGGGCGACGTGCGGCATGGGCGGCGGTGTCTCGCCGCGGGCGATCGCGGCGTTGCGGTCGCGGACGATTTGCATTGCTCGGACGGTTTCTTCCAAAGACGGCATTACGACCTCTTCTTCTTCCTCACGGGAGCGGTGTGCGGTTCCGGGCAGATCCGGTAGTCAGCGAAGGTGCTGACGCCGGCGAGCTTGGTGTGCACCTGCGTCACGCAGTGGATCTTGCCACTGACGGTCGCCGCAGCTCGTTGGGCGTGCTGCAGGCTCTTGTACGCAAGCCATTTGTGACCCTCGTGGGAGCCGAGGTACTTGCCGTGGACCTTGACCACGTACCCGACCACTTTCCCTTCATACTTCTTCGTCTCGGCCATCGCTTGACTCCCAGGCAGTGAGTGACGGTGTGCTGACTACGCGCCTAGCTCAGGGTGACCTGAGCTGCGAACTGGATGCTCTTCAATGCGACTTCCTGTGTGAACAACTGGAGGTCGAGTGAATCGCCAGGGCCGAACGATTCGGGAGCCACGAAAGTCACTTGCTGAGGGAAGGGACCGCCCGCGGGGATGTCCGCGACGAGTCCCGTCGCAACGCCGTTCTTGAACAGTATGAGTTTCGCATCCGCCGCGAGCGATGAGTTCGTGACGTTTACGACGATCTTTGCGTTCGTCGTCGGAGTGTTGGGTCCGGGAAAGCCGTAGCCGGTCATCGAAAGGGGAAGCGCATAGGCACCTCCGTTTGCCAGGAATCCAAAACTGGGATTGACCGCGGGTGGCTCGTATTGAGCACTGAACAGGTACGGCCCCTGTCCGGGTGCACCGACCGGTCCTGGCGGTCCTGGCGGGCCCACGACGGTGGAAGGAAAGCCGTTGACCGTCAAAGACCCAGCCGGCGCGGGTCCTGCGGGTGTCTGGTTCCACCAAAGGTCCACCGTGCAGCCGCCCGCGCTCTGCAACGACAGCGCGACGCCGACGTATCCGGCGGCGTTGTACTGGACGCTCCACTGCTCGGTGATCGGGAACTCCGTAAAGGGCGCGATGGGCAGACTGGGAGCAAGCTCCTCGAAGGCGGGATCAAGCGTCGGCTGCAGGGTCATTTGGTCGATCTGGCCGACGTCCAGGTTCAGCATCAGCGTCTGCAGGGCCAGGCCGCCATTGGAGGCGGGCACGAGGAGCTGACACTCCAGGGTGTCGCCAGCGGCGATGACCTGCTTTGCGATCGTGCCGCCAGGAGATGGGAGGGGAAGTGTCTTGATCGTCACGGGTCAGGTCCTTCCGCCCGCGAGCCGCGCGAGCTTTGTGTCGACGTCGTTGCCCAGGGGACGATCCGCCGCCCACCAGGCCAGAAACTCTGAATCGCCTGCGCGCTGCGCGACCACGCGCGCGCTCTCGAGCTTGCAGTCGGCCGCGTAGACGGCCTGGGCGGCGTGCTGGTCGCTGCGCGCCACCACAGCGTCGCGCAGCGCCTTCCACCGTCCACGTTCGGGGGCCCGCATGAGGATTTCGGCGTACGGCAGCACGCGGCGTGCGGTGCCCGTTGGGCCCACCGAGAAGGATGCGAACATCAGCCCGACCCGGTAGGGGCTCCATCCGCGCGTTGAAGGCTGGATGTAGGCCGGCAGCTCGGAGCGGACGCCGGCCTCGTTGGAGACCTGGTCGGCGATCCCCACGGCGACCTGGTCGGCATGGTGGCTCTTCCACTCGTTGTTACCCATGACCGCGCCGCGGCCAAGCATCGAGCGCACGAGCGGGCCGTTCGCGTGCTTGCCCCACGAGTTGTCGGGTGCGTTGGGGTCCGGGTTCGGCTGTGGCCCATTCCACGGGCCACAGGGCACGTTGAACATCCCAATTTCTCCGAAGTGAGCGTGCCGCGGCGACGTCGCCGTGTTCTCGGTCCACCCGGCCGTCGCCGTCGTCGACGTGAAGCCCAGAAGCGCCGTCGCGATCACGTTGACGCTCACGCCGTGGAACGCGTACGGCACGAACTGCAGCAAAAGCCGCCACAGTTCGCCCTGCCGGCGCGGCCAGAGTTTTCCAATCTCTGAGGCACCGTAGACGAGTGAAGTCACGATGCGTCGCGTGCGACCGATCGCGGCCTCCGTGCCGAGGCCTGCGAGGAGCACGACGCCCGCGAGCATCGCCCCCATGCGACCCCACGCGCTAATGAGGCCCACCGGTATCCTCCGCCGTCGCTTCGGGCACGGGATCCGCATCGGCTTCGGATTCCGCGTCCTCTGTGGCCTCGCCCTCGGCCAACGCGAACTTCTTCTCCACGTGCTTGAGGATCAAGTGGCCCAGGCGATCGCGTGGAGACATCCTCGGCGCCTTCGCGGCCTGGGCGGCCTCGAGTGCCGTGGCGCTCGACTCTTCGAGCTTCTCGAGCAGCTCGTCGGAGCGTCCCTCAGCGTCCAGCGTTCGACGTTCGAGGCGCTCCATACGCG
>Ga0181522_10001117_pt1 | contig 16957 bp, 6 predicted proteins | sample PEATcosm2014_Bin_27_FD_121103 | JGI IMG/M metagenome (GOLD analysis project Ga0181522, IMG submission 121103) | Peatland microbial communities from MTU Mesocosm Facility, Houghton, MI, USA - PEATcosm2014_Bin05_10_metaG | ecosystem: Environmental > Terrestrial > Soil > Wetlands > Peat | place... | reverse complement strand
GACTCGCGTGCCCTGTCCCGGTCGGCTCGCAATCTCCACGTTACCGCCATGCAGCAGCGCGATGCTCTGAACAATGGCCAGCCCCAGGCCGGTGCCTCCCGAACGCTGGGAGCGCGACGAGTCGACGCGGAAGAAGCGATCAAAAACCCTGGGCAGGGCTTCCGCCGGAATACCAACGCCTGTATCGGAAACTTCGATGCGAATTTTCGAGAAGTCCATTTTTGAGGAATCCGGGTTGCTAGAATCAGCGCCTGAAGAATCGATGCCCGTGGCCAGAACGACTACTCCGCCCGGTGGGGTGTGTGCCAAAGCATTCGAGACCAGGTTCCCTACTGCCCGCTGTAGGAGAGTTGGGTCCAGTTCGGCAATGACCGGCTTGTCAGCAAGAGTAGTCGTGAGCGAGACGCCGACGTCGGCAGCTGAGGCTTCGTAATATTCCTGCACTCCACCCAGTAATTCGCCCACGTCCACCCGCTCGCGGCGCAAATGGGTCAAGGGGCTCTCGGCGCGCGCCAGAAAGAGCAAATCGCCGATAAGATCTGACAAGCGCACTGCTTCTTCGAGGCAGGACTCGATTACATCGCGATATTCGCCGGCGTTTCGCGGGCGAGCTAAGGCAACTTCCGCTTCGCCACGAATGTTGTTTACCGGTGTGCGCAGGTCATGGGCAATGTCCGCGGAGAACCGCGAAATGCGCTCGAAGGATTCTTCCAGGCGGTCCAGCATTTGATTGAAAGTGCTGGCCAGCGATGCCAGTTCAAACGGATAGCCTTCTGGAAGAATGCGCTCCCGCAGGTTGGTCGAGCTGATGTGGCGCGCAGTGGTGGCCATCTCCTCCACCGGACGAAAACCCCGCCGCGCAATTTGGTACCCGATCAGTGGAAAAATGGCGAAGGTCGCCAGCAGGACCGTCCAGAACCAGAACCGATAGCGCGCCAGCAACTCCTGTTTTTGCGAGACATCAATCGCAATTTGAATGGTGTCAGTTTGAGTTGCAGGGATGCCGACCGGCACCGATACACTGATCACGCGGAAGGCGCGGGCGTCCCTGCCCTTCATTCGAATAGCGCGATCAGGATGGCTTTTCGTTTGAGTGGGGAATTGCGCCAAGTCCAGTAAATCCGCCATTCCCGGCGTCATCAACAGTGGTCTGCTTTGTTCATCCAGCAGGCGAATGTAGAACTGCTCGTACCGCCGCGCGGCCGATTCCAGCTCAACTTCCTCCCGCAACGCGTCCCAGTCATCCGGCCGTTCCCGCAGCATGGTGCTAAGAACGTTTACCTTATCCGCCAGAAACAAGTCAGCGCTTTTCTCCAGTTCGCTGACCAGCACGAGATAAAGAACGGCGGTAGCGGAGAACACTAAGAAAAGGCCGGCCAGTGCGTAGCCTGCCGCAAGGCGGAAAGCCAAAGTTCCCCACAATCGTGAGAGCGGCGCGAAGCTATTGCTCTGATTCGAGGACATAGCCGGCACCACGAACCGTGTGAATCAGTTTGAGCGAGAAAGGATCGTCGACTTTGCTGCGCAACCTTCGAACGTTAACGTCCACGACGTTGGTGTCGCTGTCGAAGTTCATGTCCCAAACCGATTCCGCAATCAGGGTCCGCGACAGCACTTCGCCGGGGCGTCGCGCCAGCAGCGACAAAAGAAGGAATTCTTTGGAAGTGAGGTCTAAACGCTGGCCCGCGCGGGTGGCGCGGTGGCGCAAGAGGTCGATCTCGAGATCGGCCAGGCGAAGAGTCTCTTGTGCGCGCGGAGGTCCACGGCGCAACAGTGACCGCACCCGCGCTAACAATTCGGAAAAAGCAAACGGCTTCACCAGATAATCATCCGCCCCCAGCTCGAACCCCCGCACGCGCTCATGTACGGAATCGCGCGCGGTCAGAAAAAGCACCAGCCCGCGCCGGCCTTCCTGGCGCAGGCGAGTGAGAACCTCCCAGCCATCCAGTCCTGGCAACATCACGTCGAGAATGACGAGATCGAACTCCAACTCTTGCGCCAGGTGTAAGCCATCCCATCCGTCTCCGGCAACGTCCACGACGAAGCCTGCCTCCCCAAGTCCCTTCTTCAGAAACTTGGCGGTCTTGGCTTCATCTTCGATGACCAGAATTCTCATGAGCAACCAGCCTAGAATGTGAATCTGGCGGAAAACTGCAAAACCCTCGGAAGGCCGTTGGGACTGATTTCCTGAAGAGTGCCGAAATTGCCCGGACCGGAATTCGGCACCAAATAGCAGGTCTGGTTCGGCGTCATGCCATCACCGCAGGTGGTTCCAACGGGGTTGTATTGCAGCTGGTTGATGCCGTCACCGTTCTGCACGTAGTAGTTGGCATGGTTGAACAGGTTGAAAGCCTGCGCCTGGAATTGCAGTTCCTTGCCTTCACGGATCTCGAAACTGCGCGCCAGGCCGACGTCAATCCTCTCCAGCCATGGACCGTAAAAAGAATTCAGGCCGATGCCCGGTGTGGGGCCTGCGCCGTTAATGCCGCCTGCGGTGGCCGCAGTGTCCTGGTTAAAGGCGGTGTCGTTCAGGTTGTCATTGCCCGGAGGGTTGCCGACGCGAATGGGGCCGCAATCACTGAACGCCGAGCTAAACTGCGTGTCGGCACGGGTCCGACTGGTGCAGGCGGGACTCAACAAACCCGCGTAAGGACGGCCGGAAGAGAATTCCATGACACTGCTCAGCGTCCAGCCCGAGAGGACTCTGCGCCCTGTATCGGAAGTGCTGAGTTGTTCCAGCCGGGGCCGGTAGACCGCGGCGAAGGTAAGACGGTGTCGCTGGTCCAGCAGCGAGGGAGCGTGGGTATTGCTGAAGTCGAACTGATTATTGAAGTCCATGCCATCGAGCATGATGCTCTTGGCGAACGTATAAGCAAATTGCAGCGAAAGGCCACGTGTCATGCGGCGCTGCAACTGCAGGAAGCCCGAGTTGTAATAGTTTTGCGCCGGGCTGATGAGTTCCTGGACCTGGCCGAAGGCGCTCGTGACCCGGCCGTCGGTGAGCAGACCGTTGTCCATGGTAGGCAACGTGTAAGTCGGCCCATTGCAGGAGGACGGTGTAAGTGCATTGGGAGGACAGACTATATACGTGGTTGTACCCTGCAACGGCTGCAGGTTTAGGTCGTAGGCGCTGCCCGAAATAATGTGCACCCCGTGATTCCACATGGTGCCGATGCTCAGAGTTGTGTTCTCTGCAATCTCGCGCTCAATCTGCAAACTTCCCTGCAAAATATAGGGCGCCCTGAACTGCGGAGAAATCAGGGAAATATCCGGCGAGGCCGAGAACAACGGAGAATTCTCCGGGAGGATTGTAGGAAACGATGGGACCGCTTGGTTCGGCGGACCTGAGGTGTAACTGCTGCTCACCTCGGACTGCTGAGACACGAGCCCGTTGGAGATCACGGCGTTGCGGTAGTTCAGCCCGTTCATATTGGTATAGAACATGCCGAAGCCGCCGCGCACGACCGTCTTTGACGCAGGCTGCCAGGCAAATCCCAGGCGCGGCGCCAGGCGTCGAAACTGGTTCGGGTACTGGCCTGTGAGGTTCGCATACTGGCCGACAGCAGGGAAGGCCGGATTCGCCGCCGGTTGCGGGTAAACCTGGAAGTCCTCGCGCAAGCCCATTTCCAGCGTCAACTTCGGCAAGGCGCGGAAGGTGTCCTGGGCGTAGAAACCATAGTAGGGCACAGAAAAAGAAAAAGTCGGATTTCCCGCAGCCTGACTGAACGTGCTGTATTCGCCCAGCGCAAAAGCTTCCAGATTCGGAAATTCATAACTGCCAAGGGGTGACCCGAACTCGACCGCCTCGTTCGGGTCCGCGCCACCGTCATCGGTGTCCGCGTCCCGGGCTCGGTTAAAATCGAAACCGATTTGCAACGTGTGTCTTCCAATTACGTAGTCGACCCGGTCGGAGAGAGAGTACTGCCTTTCGAACACCCGCCCAATCGAGAACGCATCGTTGCCCAGAATGAAAGAGGCCGGACTGTCCAGTATTACCGTGGGCGTGTTTGGAGCCAGGCCGGTCGGCGTCGCAAGTTCGTTGTCTTGCGAAGTGCTGGCGTGAAATTCGTTCAGCAGTCTTGAGGAGAACGTGTGCGTCCATCCCAGGCTGGCCTGGAAGGTACGCACGTAGGCGTTCGCCAACGTTTGCGTCCCATAGTTCCCCACGGTCGGGTCAAGGACGACGCCTCCGGGTGAGTTGAAGCGGTTCGCATTGAGACTGAGAAACAGGCTATCGCGGTTAGTGGCCTGATAGTCAAGGCGCGGAGTAATCACCCAGTCGTTGCCCTTTCTTGCTTTTTGCCCCAGATTGGAATTCAGCGCGTTGACGGTGTTCGATATTTGTTGCAGGTAGATCTGGTAGTACGGATCGCCCGGGAGCTGGGGCTGGGTATCGAGGTTCGGCACCGGCAATGGCCCGCTCGGCGGAGGCAGCGCTGGGGCCGTCGTCACCGATGGTGGAAAAAAATTAGCGAGCACAAAAGCGTCCAGGTTGGAAGGGTTCGTTGCCAGAGCCGAGTTGATGACGGAAATTGGATTGTTTCGCAGTTGCTGCTCATAATCCACGAAGAACCATAAACGGTTTCGCACGATCGGCCCACCCACTCCTGCGCCGAATTGCTGCAAGTTATCTTCCGGTTTCGGAATGCCCGCGGCCTCATCGAGGGCATCGTCGGCGCCAGTCGCGGAGTTCCGGTTGTAATAGAACACGCTGCCGTGGAAGGCATTGCCACCTGACCGGGTCACGGCATTCACGAAGCCCGCTCCACCGCCATAGACTGCCGTGTACGGGCTGACCGCTACTTGAAACTCCTCAATCGAGTCCTCGCCGTACAGGTACGGGATGCGATTCCGGCCCACAATGTCGGCGAAGTAGTTGTTGGTAGCGTTGCTCCCGTCCACGGTGAAAGCGTTGGAGCCGTTTCCGTTGGCGTATCCCGAGTCCTCACCACCCTGTTGTCCGGCAATGCTCACCAGGCCTGTGTCGCCGTCGTAGCTGGTATTCGGAGTGAGCACCATGAAGTCCGTGTATTTGCGTCCGTTGAGCGGCAACTCCTCAATCAGCGATCGATCAATCACCGTGCTGGCGGAGGATTCCTCTGGCCGCAGCAGCGGCGTCGTGCCCATCACTTTGACTACGTCTCCGCCGGTCCCGACCTGCAGTTCGATGTCTTGCGAAGTGGTGTTTCCCACCCGCACTTGTACCAATGCCTGGACCTGACGAAAGCCATTGGAACTGGCAGTGATGGAATACGTGCCCGGCATGACCACCGGGAATCGGTAGAGCCCGGCATGGTTGGTCTCCGCAGTTTCCTGCACTCCGGTTGCGAGGTTCCGCACGGTGATGGGCACTCCCGGCACCACCGCCCCGCTCGGGTCCGTTACGCGGCCGCCGATCGCGCCGGTTAGTACAACGTTCTGAGCTGGTAACTGGAGGATGCCCGCCAAAGCCAACAATGTGGCGATAAGCAAGCGGCCTGTGAGAAATTCTGGTGTGGCGGCAAAGAGATTGAATGGTTTTGTTTTCCAGTTGATCGTCATCGAATCGAGCCTGCCGGAAAAAGGATTTGCGTGGGTACCTGTCACGTTCGTTTAGGATACGACGTTAGCGAACCCGTGTCTTTCATTCATCATCTCGACCTGGGTCGACCCTTCGCCATCACGTAGACACGCAGGTCGCCGGAAGCAGAAGACTAACCGAGCTTGTGGACTTCTATTGCAGCTCTCATCATCTGTTCCTCGGGAAAGCTCCATACTGTTACGGGTTAAGGGCATGGCGGTACTGGTCGCCAGCCTATATCTGTGCTGGTATCTGTGCTGGAATTTACCGGCTCGGAGACGAAAGACAAGGCTCGCTTCGGGCTTGGAATACAGGGACGGACAACCTTAACCTCCACAAATTACGGGAAGTTGAAGGAAATGTGAATTTCAGGTGAAAAAGCATTCACAGCCCAGCGTATCTATTAACAAATGCAATGGTTCGAAGCAGGGTTGCGAAGCTTGGCCCGGGGTTCTAATCGGGCTACGCGCTCTCGTAAATTCCTACCCAACCACGAATTGAGAAATCCTGGCCGATAGCGCGACCTGTCCAGCCCATTCTCACTGCACTGTAATTCTTCCCGTCAGCATGATCTGCGCGCTTGATCGAGCGACATCGATTTCGAATTCAGCTGGATCGACTTCCCAAGCGTGATGGTTGACGTCGTAATAAGAGAAAGCTCGCCGGTCGAGTTTCACCGTAACGTGCTGCGTTTCGCCTGGACGAAGGTATGGTTTGGCGAAACCTTTAAGTTCCTTGACAGGCCGCGGAAGACTCGCATGCGGCTCGCCAACATATACCTGCGCTACGTCTGCTCCGGCGCGGTCGCCTGTATTGGTCACGTCAAAGGAAACCGTCACGTCCGGATTATCAGTCCCTTGCGCAGGAGTAATCGAGAGATTTGTGTAAGAGAACCTGGTATAAGACAGCCCGTAGCCAAAGGAAAAAAGAGGTTTGACGCTCGACTTATCAAAGTGACGATAGCCGAGGAAAATGCCTTCTGAGTACTCGACCTTTTTCTCGCCGTTCTTCGGATAATAGCTATCGTGTACTGCGCTGTCCTCCCAACGCCGCTCCATCGATATGGGCAATCTACCGGACGGATTGGACTCGCCAAACAGCAATTGAGCCAATGCTGTCCCACCTTCCTGGCCGGAATACCACGCTTCGAAGATCGCCGGAACATGATCAACCCAAGCGCTCATGTCTACTCCACCGCCTGAATTCAATACGACGATTGTGTTCTTATTCACGTCGGTAATCTGATTCACCAGTTCATCCTGCCCGGGAGGTAGGCGGAACGTGCGGTCAGATCCTTCGCCTTCCGTGATCGAATCGAATCCCACCGCAAGCACGACAACGTCAGAATGCGTGGCCAATGACTTGGCTTCTGCACTTACTAAGTTCTCGGGCTGCACGATGCCAAGGTTTAATCTTTTTTCTCCCCAACCATCGTGAGCGACATATTCAAGCCTGACCTCATGTGGTCCCGCCGAAAACGACATCTTAATTTGGTTTACGAACGCGTACCAATTCTTCCAGTTATCAATAATTAGTTTCTTGTCGACATAGAGCCGGTAGCCGCCGGATTCTCCCGGACCTTGGACGAACACAATGTACTCGCCCGAACGGGCGGGCGTGAAGTATCCGGTCCACCGCGCCGACATATTGGCATAGGTCCCGTCCATTCCTCGAGCTGGTTCGAAGCCGACGTGTTTATCCACGCGGGAAAGCTGTGGCGGCCCTGAGAGGTCGCGACTATTGAAAAACTCCGCTCGCATTCCCTTTTGCCCGCCATTGGGTTCGGTCGAAAATTGCGTCTGCCTAGCCATATCTTCCAGACTAGGGATACCCCGTTCGTAATAGACCTTGACGTCGCCCGCGTCATGCGCGACGCCCTCGAGAAGGCTGACGGCCGCAAATGGTTTCACCGCCGCACTGCCCCCGCCAGTGGGTTGCCCGGGATACGCGTCCGGCCCAATTACCGCAATTGATTTGATCCGTTTCTTATCCAACGGCAAGAGATCGCCTTCGTTCTTAAGCAGAACCATGCCGGAGCGCGCTGTATCTAACGCGACCTCACTGCCCTCGACGTTGAAACGCGAGATAGAGAGATCGGCCTGTTTGCGGTCCAGCCATCCAAATCGAATTGCAGTGCGCAAAATGCGGCGCACCTTGTCGTCGATGCTGGCTTCACTTACTTTTCCGCTGCGGACCGCGGGCAGCAGAGTCCCACGGTTCATGAACTTTCCTGAAGGCATTTCCAGGTCGAGCCCGGCGTTCGCGGCCGCCACCCCGTCGTAAGTGGAATCCCAATCGGACATCAAGATTCCCTCGAATCCCCATTCTTTCTTGAGCACATCTGTATCAAGATGGCCGTTCTGCGTCATGTGCAGGCCGTTAGTGAGATTGTAGGAGTCCATGATTGAACCCACGTGAGCCTCTTTCACCGCAGCTTCGAACGTCGGCAGGTAGATTTCGCGCATGGTGCGCTCATCGATTACTGAATCCATGTTATGCCGGTCGTATTCCTGGTTGTTTCCCATGTAGTGTTTGATGGTTGCGCTCACACCCTGGCTCTGCATGCCCTCGATGTATGCAACCGCTACGCGAGACGACAGAAACGGATCCTCGCCAAAATATTCAAAATTGCGCCCGCACATGGGAGCACGGTAAATATTCACCGCCGGTCCAAGCATGAAATGCACACCGCGCGCGCGTGCATCTTCGCCAATAACCACGCCCACTTTTCGCGCCAGTTCGGGGTCCCAGGTCGCCGCCAGGCCGATGCCCCCCGTCGCGGTGGAGGGACCGTCGTTGCGCTCTCCCAGCGGGCCATCCGCCATTTTGAGGCGTGGAAGACCAATGTGAGGAATGGCGCGGATGTAAAAACTATCGACGCCACCGAGCAGATCGACTTTCTCTTCCAGCGTAAGCTGCTTGAGTAGGGAATCGACCCGTGTGTCGATGTCTGCCGAGGGAGTTCCGGGCCGTCCGAGAACCGGAAAAGATAGGAAAACTGCAAAACCAAAAACTATGCGGCAAAGTGTGTGGCTCATTTATTTTCCGATCTAGTAATAAGTAGATACAAAACTGTCAAAATATGTCAGCGTATCCTCCTACTAACATCCTTAGCTTGGTGGCCCACTCCACTTAATGGCGCTCTAATAGTGCTGTAATAGTACTCGTACCGCCCGCGCGAGCACGATCTAGCTTCACGTCCTAGCCGTACGCCCCGTCGATTTCCGCACTACCAGTTCGGGCTCGACGGCAATCTCGGGCACGTCTTTCAATCGGCCTTCAATTCGATCCAGCAGCGTGCGGGCGGCGATTTCCCCCATTTCGTGCAAGGGTTGACGGACAGTGGTAAGCGGCGGGTTGATGTAGGCCGCACTCTGAATGTCGTCGAAGCCCACGACTGAAACATCTTCTGGCACGCGCAGACCAGCTTCCTGAAAGGCCAATATAGACCCAATCGCGGAAATATCGTTGTAAGCGAAGAGCGCAGTGAAAGGCTGCCCGCGCCCGAGCAACTGCCGGGCAAATGGATATCCAAGTTTAGGAGTGGGGTCGTCACCTTCAAGTTGAATAATCAATTCCGGCTGCATGCGAATCCTCAGTCTCGCGGTCACTTCGCGAATCGCGTTCCAGCGGTCTTCGGCATCGACGCTCAGACTCGCCCCTTTCATGAATGCGATTTTTTCGTGGCCGAGATCGGCCAGATGCTGCAGCGCCAACGACGCTCCGCGGCGGTGATCCAAGACGATGTTGGTAACGCGCTTGATCCTGCGATGGCCGCCCACGGCCACGGTGGGCAACTCGGGATCCTCCGCCAGGAAAGTGTCGACGGTGATGAAACCCTCCACTCCGCGTTCGCGCAACATCGTCGAGTACGTTGCAAGCAGTTTTTTGTCGTGGCGGTGAGCGACGGTAAGAAAGAAGAAATTCTTTTTTCTAAGGTAGCGTTCAATACCGCTGATGATGAGCGAACCGTATGCGTCGCCGATCTCTTCCAGAATTATGCCAATGGTGTAGGTGCGATTAACGCGCAGCGAGCGGGCAAAAAAGTTGGGCCGGTATTTAAGGGCGCGCGCCGCAGCCAGGATTCTCTTCTTCGTGCGGTCAGGGACCGAACGCGCGGCCGGGGAGTCGTTTAGCACCGCCGACACAGTGCTGGGCGTAAGCCCCACGCGCTCGGCCACCGACCGCAGCGTCGGCGCGGACTGATGGTTCCCATCGCCCCGCGGCGCGAGAGGTTTCATTTCGTCATGCCTTCCTGGCGTGCGAACGCACCTGCCATCCGCCGTCGGGATTCGGATTGTACCCTAAGAGTTAGCAATCGGCAAATGTGCCGAAAATCCTGATACTCGCGCCGTGGCCGCTAGAATATCGATATTTCACATCGAATTTTCTTCTTGACAAAGACAGTACGTTGGGAGCTTAATGTCCGGCAGCCCGTGTAGTGCAAAAGCACTATGATGCCGCAACATACAGTAAAAGAACGATATTCCTCGTCATTGTTTTCGTTCGTTGGCTCGGGAGTTCACTAGGCAGATGAGCCGCAAGGATGCGGTGCTTAAATCGTCGCTTAGGCGGTTGTTTCACGCCGTTCGCTGTGGGGCAGTTCAACTGAAAGCGTGGAGGAGATGTCCATGAAGAGTCTTGGTGGCTGGCTGCTGGCGTTAGGTTTTCTGCTGTGCACCGTGAGTCTGGGATTTTCGCAGAGCAGAAACACGGGCGAGATACGCGGAACAGTGAGCGACCCGAGCGGCGCCCCGCTTGTGGGCGCAACCGTCACTCTCACTAATATTGACACAGGTGAAACCAAGAATTTCCTCACTAACCAAGACGGCATCTATGACACTGTCTCTACGCCCGCCGGAAACTACAACATCTCCTTCTCGGCGAAAGGCTTCAAAAAAGAGGTGGTCGGCCCGGTTACCCTGCAGATCGACGTAATTACAGAAAATGCCGGCCTGCAAGTGGGAGCGGTATCTGAAACCGTGACGGTGGAAGCGGGAGGCGCGCCAATCCTGGAAACAGAGACCTCCCAGCAGGGCGCAGTTCTTGACGAGAAAACCGTCGAGCAGCTGCCCCAAATCGGCGCCGGAATTACCGGCAACGACTGGGCTAACTTTAATGTTCTTCTCCCCGGTGCGGAAGGGACCGCTTCGGGGGCCGGCGGCGGCGAGGGCAGCGGCAACTACAATGCCGGAGACGCGGTTTCGATTAATGGCAACCTCCCCAATTACGCTAACTACCTTCAGGACGGCGCCGCCGTTCAATTGCCGGTCAGCAACAACGTGGACAATCTGGTCTTTGAGGCCGTACAGGAAGTGCAGGTCACGACTTCTTCGTTTTCGGCGCAGTATGGCATTGGCGGCGTTGTATTCAACCAGATCAGCAAGAGCGGGAGTAACAGGTTTCACGGTTCGGCTTACGATTATTGGCAAAACAACATTCTGAACGCGGCCCCCTACTTCCAACAAACTGTGAACGGAGTTACAGGCGCACAGCCGGTCCCGTACTTGCGATATAACCAGTACGGCGGCTCCATTGGCGGGCCAATCATCAAGAACAAATTGTTCTTCTACTTCGTCCGGGACAGGATCTACAACTATGGAGGGCCATCGAGTGCGCACACAAGCACCGTGCCCACTGCGCAGGAAGCGGCGGGCAATTTCACTGCGGCTGGCCTCCCGATGCTCTACGACCCCGCGACGACCACTACGAACGCGGCGACCTGCGCGTCGTACGGAGTAACCCTCAGCGCCACACAGACGGCGTGCCGGGAGTCGTTCTTGCAGGAGACCGGCACAAATGCGATTCCCGCCATCGATCCCGTGGCGGCGAAGATTCTAGGGTTCTACCCTGGGCCCAACGCCGGTCCGCCGGGCGCCACTACAAACAACTTTCAGTTTGCGGGGGCCGCTCCCAATCCGAATCTCAGATATTTTGGGCGCATCGACTACGATATTTCGTCGAAGAACCGCATTTTCTTCTCGATCAGTCAGAAGGACAACCCGGGCCAGAATATCAACAACAACCCGTGCCCTCTCAACTGCTATTCCGGGGACATAGACGGCTACAACGCGCAGGTTACCCTCACGTCGGCCATAACCCCGACTCTGGTGAACGATCTCCGGATGAGCTATACCAAGCAAGGCAACTGGTTTGTGCCCCAAACCATTGGGTTCAACGCTGCATCGACGCTGGGGTTGCAATACGCGAAGGCGGACGTTTTCCCCAACATAACCATTAACGGTCCATGCTGCCTGGAATTGCAAGCGGGTACGAACGCCATATACATCGAGGGTCTATACGACCCCTCGGATGTTGTGACGCTGATCAAGGGCAAGCACATCCTGCATTTTGGGGTTGAGGTGCTGATGGGCGAGGGTGACACCACTCCGTGGGGAAATATTGACGCCGGCGATTTCGGTTTCACCGGGGCTTACACTGCGCAACTTGGCCCAGCCGGTACCGGCACCGGATCGGGCCTCGCGGATTTCCTGCTTGGAGATGTCGAAAACTGGGGAGCGAAGAATCAGGCGACATCTTACATGCGGCTGAAAAGTCCACAACTCTTCGTTCAGGATGACTACAAACTCCGGCCAAATCTCACGGTGAACCTGGGCTTGCGCTACGTGGGAACCACAGGCATGAGCGAGATCCACAATGCTATCGGCGCCTGGAATCCGGAACTGGTGAATCCTACCGATGGGTCCCTAGGCTACTATTGGTTTGCGGGTCAGGAGAACCGATACACCCTGCAGAGGCCGGTTTGGAACATCTTCCTTCCTCGGGTCGGCTTTGCCTGGTCGATCAGGAACGACACAGTCATTAGAGCCGGATACGGGCAGTACACCTACAACTATAGCGAAGACACGTATGACCCTAACAACCTGATAGGTTTAGGATCTCCCTTTACCAGTAGCAGTAACGGCACTCAGTCTGACCCGCTCAATGGAACTGGCACAAGTCCACTGATCTCGCTCTCCGCGAGCGCCAGTACGGCTGGTAATACCCTCCATTACGTCGTGGGTTCGCCACAAGCCAATAACCCCGGCCAGTACTTCACACCCGGGGCCTGCGCCACCGCGTGCAACAACGCCAATTTCTTCCCCTATAACGTTTCCCCGGGGCACATCGATGAATGGCAATTAAGCGTGGAACATCAGTTCGGACGCAGCTACATGGCGTCGATTGCCTATGTGGGCAGCCAAGCCTCGAATCTGCAATACCCGACGGACCTCAACCAGGTGACCAACCCAGCCTCTCTAGCGTTGATCGCGAATGGAACTCTGTCGACGCCGCTCCAGATTCAGACTGTCCGGCCATATCAGGATTGGGGCAACGTTACGGGCAATAGTTATAACGCTAAAACCCACTACGATGCACTGCAGGCCGCGATCAATAAGCATTATTCCAACGGCTTGTTCTACAGCTTCAACTACACCTGGTCGCACTTCCTGGATGACCAGGATTCGTCCGGATGGGGCAGCCGTGCAGGGACGCAAGTCTGGCAGATCAACAACCCGAGCTCCAATTACGGTAATTCAAACTTCGACATCCCGAGTGCATTCAAGGGATATGCTTCTTACGAGTTGCCCTTTGGCAGGGGAAAGAACTATCTCAACAACAACGCAGTGGAGAACGAGGTGGTGGGCGGATGGCGGATAACTGGAACGATTATTGCCCAGAGCGGCGTTCCATTCACCATAACCACCGCCGGTCAGAACGGCAGCTTCTCGCAGTGCAGCGGCTGCTCGTGGTTTCCCAATGTTGTCGGTAATCCGAAGTCCGGGGTCCCCGCGCCGCCGGCTGCTGACGGAGTAGGCGCCATCGGCTTTCTCAATCCTGCAGCGTACCAACAGGCAGCAAACGGAACCTTCGGCGATGAGGTTAGAAACTCAGTCAGGGGACCGCGTCTGACAGTCATGAACCTTTCCCTGGCCAAGAGCTTTAGCATCCGAGAGCGCGTTAACCTGGAATTGCGCTCAGACTGGGTTAACGTCCTCAACCATCCGAGTTTTAACCCACCGGGCGACTCGTTTGGGACGGGGGGAAATGCCAACCCAAATCTAGGAGTGATCGACAACTCAAGCGGGGTCTCGGTTGCCCCTCGCAGCGGCCAACTCAGTGCGGTCGTGAGGTTCTGACGGAAACAGCCAATCAGGATGAGGGCGGCAACTCTGCTGTCCTCACTCCTTTCTCTCGTTGCGCAGGGTCGCGTTTCTAAGCCGCGGCTCGCTGACCGTACAATCGTGACATGAGGACAAGAGAGTTCGTCGTCTTGTTTTGCGTGGTTCTCTGTCTGGGGTTGCTGTTGGGTTTTTCGCAATCTGAACCGAGCCGGCAGCAGCAACTCGAATCGCACGCCCGCCAGGCCGCGGCAGATTTGCGGGACAACAAGCTCGATCTGGCGGCACAGGAGTTCAAGGCGATTCTTGCCCTCGATCCGAAGAACGTCGACGCCCGCGGCAATCTCGGGGTAGTGCTGTTTTTTCAAGGGGAGTATACGAACGCCATCCCGCAACTTCGTGCCGCTCTCAAGTTACAGCCTGCGCTGTCGAAGATTCAGGCCCTCCTCGGAATGGCCGAGAAACGCACTCACGCCATCAATGCCGCGCGGCGCGACCTGGAAGAAGCCTTTCCCAAGGTGCAGGACAAGAAGATCCGCATCGAGGCCGGAATCGATCTGATCGATCTCTATTCCGCGGCGGGCGAACTGGACAAAGCTGGGTCAATCATTGGCGAACTGCGACGGCTTGAGCCGACGGACGAGGCTCTGATGTACACGGCGTACCGGCTTTACTCCGATCTGGCCGATGAATCATTGCTCAGCTTGTCGGTGGTGGCCCCGAATTCTGCGCGAATGCACCAGGCACTTGCGCACGAGCTGGCGAAGCGCGGCAACACCGCGGAGGCCATTGAGAACTATCGCGCTGCCCTCAAGCTTGATCCGCAGCTTCCCGGACTGCATTTTGAGCTGGCCGATATGCTCAGAACGTTCCCGACACCCGAGGCGCGGCAGGAGGCAGAAAGCGAGTACAAGGCAGCGCTGCAGGTCAATCCTTTGGACGAACAGGCCGAATGCCGGCTGGGCGACATCGCGCTGCAAAGAGACGATGTGAAAGAAGCAGACGAACGTTACACGCGGGCTCTGCAGTTGCGCCCGAATGATCCCGAAGCCAGCATTGGGCTGGCGAAAGTTTATATGACCATGGACCAGCCGCAAAAGGCTGAGCCGCTTTTGCTGAACGCCATCAAGCTCGATCCTACCAGCGCTCTGGCGCACTTCCGTTTAAGCACTGTGTATCGGCTGACCGGACACCCGGAAGATGCGAAGCGCGAATTCGACGAGTATCAAAAATACAAAGACATGAAAGACAAGCTGCAGGCGATTTATCACGATTTGCATAGCAACCAGGGGGTCGACGAGAACGAGGATTCCAAGCCGAAAAAGTAACCGACACAATCGGATGGAAGGCGCGCGGCCGGCTCCTATTAAAGATTGCCGATGGCCAGGAAATGATCAGGAAACTTGTTGCTGCTGCGATGTTGTTGTGCGCTGTTCCACTGTTTGCAGCTTCGTATTACCCGTCCCGCCTTGAGGACGCGCGCGCCGTCTACTTGACCCAAGACAATTTTGCGGTAAAGGGCGATGGAATCGCCGACGATTCCGAAGCTCTGCAGCAAGCCATCAACAGTGTCCAGGAAAAAACCAACCAGGGGATCTTGTTCATTCCATCGGGCCGCTACCGTCTGACCAAGACGATCTACATTTGGCCCGGAATCCGCTTGATTGGATACGGCAAGGTGCGGCCGGCATTTGTTCTCGGTACAAATACTCCAGGATTTACACGCGAGCCTTCCTACATGTTGTTTTTCGCGGGGGCCCGGCCGCAGGGAAACAACGCCCCTCCCGACGCCAGCCCGGGCACGTTTTATTCGGCCATGAGCAATATCGATATTGAAATCGGGGAAGGAAACCCGGGCGCCGTCGGCGTTCGCGCCCACTACGCGCAGCATTGCTTCCTGGCCCACATGGATTTTCGCATTGGCTCGGGCCTGGCGGGCATTCACGACGGCGGCAACGTTGCCATGGACGTGCACTTTTATGGCGGCCGCTACGGCATCTGGACGCGAAAACCTTCCCCCGGATGGCAGTTCACCATCATCGATGCAACCTTCGAAGGACAGCGCGAGGCCGCGATCCGTGAACACGAGGCTGGCCTCACCCTGATCCGTCCGCAATTCAAGAACGTCCCGACAGCCATCTCTATCGACGCCAGATATTCCGACGAACTTTGGGTAAAAGATGGCCGCATGGAAAATTTGAGCGGCCCGGCCGTCATCATCAGCAATGAGAACAACGCCCGCACCGAAACCAATATGGAGAACGTTGTTTGCTCCGGCGTTCCTGTTTTTGCGCGATATCGCGAAAGCGGAAAAGAAGTTGCAGCTCCGGCGGATAAATATGAGGTGAAAGTTTTTTCCCACGGTCTCCACTATCAGGATATCGGCACCGTACCCGCAATTCAGGACGTCTATGAGACGGTGAAATTAAACGAACTGCCGGGGCCAGTGCAGTCCGACGTTCTGGATTTGCCGCCAATGGATACCTGGGCGAACATCCGCTCGCTGGGGGCGCGAGGGGACGGTACTACCGATGACACCGAGGTTTTCAAGAAGGCCATCGCCGAGCATCGCACGATTTATTTGCCGTCTGGCCAGTATCGCGTAACCGACACGATCACGTTGCGGCCCGACACCGTGTTGATCGGACTGCATCCCAGCGTCACGCGAATACTGCTTGCCGATTCGACCCCCGCGTTTCAGGGCGTGGGCAGCCCCAAACCCCTGCTGCAGACCCCAAACGGTGGAACCAACATCGTGACCGGCATTGGGCTATACACGAACGGCATCAATCCGCGAGCGGTTGGCGCTATGTGGATGGCTGGAACGAATTCCATGATGAATGACGTTCGATTCCTGGGCGGTCACGGCACAATCGACCCCAACGACAGTGCGAAAGAAGCCGGCAGAGCATGGCGGCAGATTTATAACAACACGCACACCGCCGATTCCGACTTAACCCGACGCTGGGATGGCCAGTATCCGAGCTTGTGGGTCACCGCTGGCGGGGGCGGAACCTTCGTCGGCATCTGGACCCCGAGCACATTCGCGCAGGCTGGCCTCTACATCTCGAACACTTCAACTCCAGGCCGGGTTTACGAACTTTCCAGCGAGCATCACGTCCGCAACGAAGTGGTTCTCGATCATGCGTCGAACTGGGAAATCTATGCGCTGCAGACGGAAGAAGAGCGCGGCGAGGGCGGTTTCGCTTTGCCGCTCGACATTCGCGATTCGAGCAACGTTACGTTTGCAAACCTGCATATGTATCGCGTCGTG
>Ga0181522_10001113_pt1 | contig 17045 bp, 19 predicted proteins | sample PEATcosm2014_Bin_27_FD_121103 | JGI IMG/M metagenome (GOLD analysis project Ga0181522, IMG submission 121103) | Peatland microbial communities from MTU Mesocosm Facility, Houghton, MI, USA - PEATcosm2014_Bin05_10_metaG | ecosystem: Environmental > Terrestrial > Soil > Wetlands > Peat | place... | reverse complement strand
CAGTTTGCCAATGTCGACGATGGTTATGCCACGGTGGGTGAGAGCAACCCGCTCTCGCTGTACGTAACCCTCAACGGAGCAAGGTCCTGGCACCAAGTCACGATCCAAAAGGGTGCCACCATTCTCGATCTCACAGTGACATCCGACAAGGTCTACGCGATAACGACTCTCTGCTCACCGAATGGTGACAAGTGCCGTGACTATCGGATTGCATGTTCGTCACTCAATGCAAAACACTGGTCAAGCGCAGTTTTACCCGGTAGTGCTCGGTTCGACGGCACCGGATGGGGCTTCTTTGGCAAGCCAGGTGCCTACGGTGCTGACGTATGGCTCTCTGAACAAACTCCACAGAATTCAGTTGTCTATTTTTCGCAAAACAGTGGTCGCACGTTCAAAAAGATTGCGGCGCCGAGGCTTGGCAGCGTGGCGGGGTGTTCATTAACCGCAGTGTCAACAAAAGCCCTGTGGGCAGAGTGCCCGACGGGTATGCAAGTTTCATTCGCTTCGTCCTCTGACGCAGGTGCGGCGTGGAGATCGTTCCATCAGCAACAATTCTCGGGAACTGGTGGCGGCGACTTCGACCCGGTGTCGAGTCAGCTCGCGTATCTCTGGTACGGCGGAACGGGACCATTCGATCGCTACAGCGGTTCACCTCCAGTTGCAAATTCTGTACCAGTGCCACCTTGCTCAACTAGTGGCTCTGGTTTCGGAAATCTCGTCTTCTCCAACGTTAATGACGGCGTGGCCATTTGTACATCTGGCAGCAATGTGGTGTCGTCGTATCTTCTGATGACCACTGACGGAGGTCACTCATGGGAGAACGTACTCCGCGTCGGTAAAAACGAGAATTGAATCATGGATTCTCAATGCGACGTCTACGAATGTTGTCCCTACGCCGCCATTTTGTATTCATGAATGACGCCACCAAGACGCTCTGATCTTCTGCACAAAGGCCCTATCCAGTGAATTCAAGCTTTTGTTACCAACGATCGTCTTATCTCTGATACCCAATCCCCAGCAAACGCACACGGCCGCCCTCCAATTCGATCTAATCGTGGGTCTGCGTCCAAGCAATTGCGAGACCTAGCGCCACTCCGGCCGCGATCACGCCCAATTCCTCCTTTTCCCCACCTGGCAGAAACTCCTTGAGGCTTCGGGCTACATCCTGGGCAATGCCCAGTCGACCACTCCCCGTAACCGCGAGACTCCCATTTCCGTGAACCACAAGTTGCTGAACGCGCTGATGGGAAATTCCTAACAGTTCGGAAGCGTCACGCAATGACAACTTTGCCTCTTCCGTCAGTGCACGAGCCGCTGTAGTCATCAGGTCACTTGCGGTCGCAGTTGCGCCTTCCGCAATCTCTCGCGCAGCTTTCGCTTCATGAACTGCGTTTAGAAGTGCCGGTGGTAATGCAGCCGGGCGATATTCAATTCGATCCTTTAGCAACTCAGTCGGTACGTCAAGCCAAAGCGCGAGAGCATCGGCCAGATACTGGCGAGCTTTGCCAAGTGTTCGTCCGAACGTATGTACTTGAGGAATCTCTTCAATTTGGGCGAGCCAAACTCCGCTCTCATCCAATACAAAATTCCCGTGATACATCGTTTGAATGGTTTGCGTTCTATTCATTTGTTAGCCAATCCTTTCCTATGCATGGAGTGAGATCACGAACGATCGACTTAAGCGTTCCAACTGGAATGTCGCCACTATGAATCGGAACCACGGTTTGGCAAGTTCCACACCGAACAATGAGATGGGATCCCGACTGACGAACCTCAAGGCAACCAGACTGACGGAGCAGTCCTCTGAGATCTCGCACTTTCATTTACTCAGTCTACTGGATTAGACTGAGTAAACAAATTCAACATATTCACGACCTTCCATTGATTTATCGGATTCAATGATCTGCCTCGATTTAAGGGACACCTCCTGAGATCGGTGGTGGCTCGGATACAGCCAGAATTGAGTAGCGACAAGTGTTTGGCGGCTCGCTAGGTCCATCTCCAAGTGATTTTGGGCGTTGAATGGGCATTACGTGGGCATTAAAGGCGCTTATTTTGCGTAAATATGGCACTCTTGACGCAGATGCTCGCAGGACGAAAATGTACTTTCACCAGGAATTACGAAGCACCCCCAACGGGATTCGAACCCGTGCCGCCACCTTGAAAGGGTGGTGTCCTAGGCCGCTAGACGATGGGGGCCTGTACTGCGTCGCCACGAATACAACGTGGTGGTCGGGCTGCCGGGATTTGAACCCGGGACCTCTGCGTCCCGAACGCAGCGCGCTACCAAGCTGCGCTACAGCCCGCAGCGAGTTGCCTCGCAGCCAGATAATCCTAGTCGGCGAGGCACCAGTCCAACAAAGGTTCAGTCCGGCTCAAGCTCGGTTGGTTCGAGCACGTGGTACTCGATCACTATCTCGCTGATTCGTCGTCGTTCCACGGACTGGACTCGAAAAGTCCACTCGCCGAAGGTATAGACGGTGCCAGCGGCCGGTATCTCACCGGCGAGATCGAGTACGAAACCAGCGATGGTCACGTATTCGCCCTCGGGGATCACGACGCCCAACTCCTCTTCGACCTTGTCCACGTGGGTTTGGCCGTCAACCAACCAACGATCTTCACGGATCCGAACAATCGGCGGATCTTCGTCCTCGTCGAACTCGTCGCTGAGGTCGCCGACGAGTTGCTCGAGAATGTCGCGGATAGAGATGACGCCGGCCACACCGCCATGTTCGTCGAGGACGAGCGCGAAAGTACGGCGCTGCTCACGGAGCTCCTTGAGGCTTTCGAGAAGATCTAGGGTTTCGGGCAACATCAAGGGGCGGCGAATCTTTCGGGCAATTTCGTTGGTCGAAGGAAGCGAGACGCCGATGGCGCGCTTGATCGCGGTCGAACGGAAGAGGTCGTTGACGAAGAGGACGCCTTCTACTTCGTCCAAGTCACCCACGACGACTGGAAAGCACGAGTGACCAGTGTCGCGAACCGCCTCAGCGATCGCCTCGGGGGTCACCGGGATCGTGAGGTAGACCACGTCCACGCGCGGGGTCATGACGTCGCGAAGCTCTAGTTCGCTCAATTGGTCCACACGGGCCTTGATGGCGACCGCTTCTGGCAGGTCGGCCTGGGACGCGGGTGTACCCGAGAATCTCGCGCGGATCCGCGCGAGGCTTGAAGGAGGAGGTTTCGGGTCGCTCATCGAGCGACGGCGGCGCGAACGGTGGCGGGGCGATAGGTCTCGTCCTCGTATTCCTCACCGCGTAGCAAGGCCCGGACTGCGGTGCGCACGCGCTGCGGGTCCAAGGGCTTCACGACGAAACCTTCGGCACCACTTCGGCGTGCGAGGAATACGTCCGCACGCCGATCGAGCAGCATCAGGACCGCAACCGGTTCTGATGCGCCGTACGATTCTTCGTGGCGAAGGTCCATGCACACGGCCATGCCACCCATGGAGCCGATCTGCATGTCGACGACGACCAAGTCGACCTCGCCACGTTTCACTCGGTCGCGGACCTCGTGTCCCGTGGCGACCTCTTCGATGGAGAGTTCGGGCCCTTCGAGCATGGCGCGCAGTTCGTGGCGTAGCGACGACAGGTCGCTCGCTAGCAGTACCGTGGCCACGGGTTTTAGCGTAGCAAGCCCCGGCGCGGCTGGAAAATGCTGCACAAAATTCGTCTTGCCTCGTGGTGATCAAGTGGTTATCCTGCGGTCTTAGGTCGAGCCGGGGGAGATTGAATGTCGACTGCTCCAGTGGATTGGTCGGACGCCGCCGCGTGTCGCGGCAGCGAAGGTTCGTTGTTCTTCTCACCGGATGTTTCTGAACGCAAGGAAGAACGTCATGAGCGAGAGTTCCTCGCCAAACGACTGTGCGCCAACTGTCCCGTTCGCGGTGATTGCCTAGAGGCCGCGCTCGCTCGCCACGAGACCTACGGCATCTGGGGCGGTCTCAACGAACTCGAACGCCGCGCGCTGCTCAGGACCTAGTGCGCTCGGCCTCGCCTGACGCGGGCACCCGACGACCGTAGTGGTGGACGATGAGAATGAATAACAAGAACGTCACGATATGCACCCCGGTGCAGTAGAGGCAGATGTTCTTAATGATCAGGATCTCAGCCGCGACGAGCCAGAGAACAAAGGCCATGGAGCCGACCATGATCGCGATCCGCAGGTCGTGAATCCAGCGGCTCGTCATTCGCCAACACCAGGGTGAGGTGAGCACGCAGAGCACGACGTACCCGCAGAGCCCTAGGACCGCGACGGGGATTCCCAGGAAATAAGACTGAGCTGACGTGGTGACCTTGGCGCAGTTGATGAACCCGCTGTCTGGACAAACGAGGTCCTGGGTGCCGTTGAAGTGAGCGTTCGTAAGGTACACAGACAGCGCGAGTCCGATGAGGCTCAGGACGAACGTCGCGTACATCGCCCAGCGGGGGACGGGGGCCATGCGGGAACTCATCTAGATCTTCATGATCTTCTTCGCTGCCACCACCGCCGGCGACGTGCAGACCGTGCTCGGCTGGTTATTGGTGAGCGTGCAGATCGACGCGGTCAGGTAGTTGGCCGAGGCGATGATGGCCGCCGTGATGGGACTGGAGGTGGTGTTGAGGCCCTGGGCAATCGCGGTTCGCGAGAGTCCCGCCAGGGTGGCTGGCGTGAAACTAGCGCCCGAGACCAGAAATTTGTTGCCGATTGACATAAACGGGATAGAACCATTGTCCGACGACGGCATGCCCTTGATGTAGGTCGACGTGTCGTACTTGCGAAACAGCGCCAACTGGGTCTTGGTTGGCGTCTGGAGCTTCGTGTACGAACTCGTGGCCGAGTCATAGACGTTGGTCTCGAACTCAATGCTCTTAAAGGCGATATAGGGCGACGTATATTTAGCCTTCAAGAACGTGAACGTCGGCGTGTTTGGATCGATGTCCTGGGAGGAACTCGTCATGTTGCCAAGTCCCGACCAGGTTCCGAATCGACTGAGGGCGATGATGGTCGGCCACCGTTGGGCAGCACAGAAGGGGCAGTATTCGGCTCCGAAGTAGAACACCTCGGGGAGCTTCTTGCCGTTGACCGTTTCGCTGAGCGCGGGCTGGCCCGAGATCGCTTGCGGCGGGGTGACCGGCGCGACGGGCGATATGACGCTGACGGTGTTAAAGACCGAGGCGGGCACGGTGGTGAGTTCACTCACCGTCGCTGGGTCAGTCGCCTGGAACGTGGAAGAACCGGTCGAGGCAGTAGAGCCACTCGTTACCTTGATGATGACGAGAGCGGCGACCACCAACACCACGAGGCCCACCGCGAGCCACGTGAACAATCCAGCGGGACGTCCGGAGGATGCCTTGGCGGGCGGTCTCTTCGAAGGGGGTTTCTTTGCCACGGTGCTCCTAGTCTCTTTGGAAACACAAACTTACTAGAAGTTCTCCAATCACCGTTTCGCGCGAGTGGTGCGTAGGTAGTTTGCCTTATGGCCGAAATCCTGATACCACGACCAGCCGCGACCGTGTTGACCCTGCGTGAGGGAAAGAATGGTTACGAAATTCTTATGCTGCGTCGCAACCTCAACAGCGATTTCGTGGGCGGAGCGTACGTATTCCCGGGGGGTGGCGTCGACCCCGCTGACGCGAGCGAGGTGGCCCAGAAGCTGAGCGTCGGGATGACCGACGCGTCGTGTTCGCAGCGCCTGAAGATTAAGAGCGGTGGCCTGGCCTACTACGTGGCGTGCCTACGTGAACTCTTCGAGGAGGGCGGCATCCTGATCGCCTGTGATGACCAGGGCCGCGAGGTGGACATTACCGATCGAACCCTGGTTGACCGACTGAACCGCGATCGCGCCTCGGTCAACGACGGTTCGCTGCGCTTCGTGGAACTACTCGAGCGAGAAGGGCTCTACCTCGACCTTCGAAACATCGGCTACCTCGCCCACTGGGTCACGCCGGTGGGTCCGCCACGACGCTACGACACCCGGTTCTTCGTGGCGCTCTCCCCGGTGGGCCAGGTGGCTGGCCACGACGAGTATGAGACGGTCGCTTCGCGATGGATTCGACCAGTGGACGCTCTGGCGATGCACGCACGAGGAGAACTGGAGATGATCTTTCCCACCATCCGCAACCTTGAGATCGTCGCCCAGTTCGACACCGCCCAAGAGGTGCTCGACTACGCCAACGCTCTGGTCGACATCCCTAGGACCGAACCGCGCGTCGTCGAGCGCGACGGGGCGATCGTCATCCTCGTGCCAGGAGATGACGGCTACGAGGTCGAGGCGTGAAGCGCGCGTTCGAGGGAGTCGAGCATCCTGGCGGTGCACCCGAGCGCGCCGGCGGGTGGCGCCGTGTCGGTGAACACGCGTTCAGCCAGACGCCGAAAGGGACCGTCGGGACCTTCGTGGACCACCGCGGGTTCACCGAGGTCGGCGCCGGCGCCAATAGCGACGCCGAGTTCGATCTCGGCCAGGAGGGGCACACCGAGTTCCTCACTGAGTGCACGACCACCGCCCTCACCGAAGTAGGCGTGGCGTTTCCCGCAGTCACAGTTCACGCCGCTCATGTTCTCGATGACGCCCAGCACGCGAATGTTCGACTTGCGCGCGAAATCGGCCGCGCGTTGGGCAACGCGCTGGGCGGCGAGCGCGGGCGTGGTGACGAGAAGTTGACCCATCTGGGGTAGTAGACGCGCGAGGGTCATCGCGATGTCGCCGGTGCCCGGTGGCGTGTCGATGAGTAAGTAATCAATGCCGGACCAGTCGGCGTCTTCGATGAACTGCGCGACGGCCTTTTGCACGATGAGTCCGCGCCAGAGCAGTGCCTGGTCCTCGTCGGCGAGTAGGCCCATCGAGAGCAGCTTGACGCTGCCTGGGGCGAAGTCCTTCTCGAGGGGTTGCATTTTCCCGCCACTGGCGCGCACTTCGCCGTCGACACCCAAAAGCCGCGACAACGAAAAGCCCCAGATGTCCGCGTCGAGCACCCCGACGCGCAGTCCCCGCTGCGCGAGGGCTACGGCGAGGTTCGCCGTCACCGAGGACTTACCGACGCCGCCCTTTCCCGAGGCGACCATCAGCACGGGAGTTTGGAAGGGGATTGAGGTGAGCGGCGCTCTGGTTTGGGCGATGGTGCGCGCGCGACGCATGAGTTCAGCCTTGGCCTCGGGTTCGAGCACGCCCATCACGAGTTCGACCGAGTGCACGGCGTCGATCGAGAGCGCCGCCTCGCGTACGTCGCGCTCGATCTGGGCGCGCAGGGGACAGCCCGAGGTCGTCAGGGCCACTTCGACCCGGGCGAGACCGCTCGAATCGACGTCGATGGCGCCCACCATGCCCAGTTCGACGATCGAGGCCCCGAGTTCGGGGTCGAGCACCTGGTTCAGGCGCTCTCGTAGTTGGTCGGCGGAGGTCACGAGTCGACGCTACCGGTCAATTTATTAAGGTGTTCAAGTGAGAATTCCCTCGCTACCATGGGACAAGGACTTTTGAAGGAGCTCCATGTCAAACGCCACTACCACCAACGTCAATCTGACCAAGAAGGACGCCGATCCGATCACCCTGACTGAGATCGCCGCCCAGAAGGTCGCCGAACTGATTGCCGCCGAGAGTGTCGACGAGGTGTTGGCCCTGCGCGTCGCGGTCAAGCCGGGCGGTTGCTCGGGATTCAACTACGACATGTTCTTTGACTCGGAATTCGCCGACGACGACGTGCTACGCGACTTCGCGGGCGTCAAGGTCGTCGTCGATTCCCAGAGTGCCGAACTGTTGACGGGTTCGACGCTGGACTACTCGGACACCCTTCAGGGCGCCGGGTTCCACATCACGAACCCCAACGCGACGCGCACGTGCGGCTGCGGAAACTCGTTTAGCTGACCGCTTCCGTGAAGCCCGTCGGCCCCTATTCGCCGTGGCGTCGCGCGGGCGACCTGGTCGTGATCTCAGGTCAGTTGGGGCTGCTCGCTAACCAAGAATCACCGACGATGGTGAGTGGAGGGGCGTCGGACCAACTGCGCCAGGCGCTCGCGAACGCTCGTGTGGTGCTCGAGGACGCTGGTGCGAGTTTCGACCAAGTCATAAAGGCCACGTTGTTCCTCGTGGACATGAACGATTTCGCCTCGTGCAACGAGGTCTGGGTTGAGGCCTTCGAGGCGCCAAGGCCCACCCGTTCTGCGGTCGCGGTCGCCCAACTACCTCTGGGCGCTCTCGCCGAAGTGGAACTTTGGGCCTACGCCCCACTCAACTAGGCGGGTACTCGACCGAGGTATTGCCAAACTTGTAGCCCACCGAGCGGACCGTTTGGATAAGGTGCGCGTACTCCTCGCCCAACTTCGCTCGAAGCCGGCGCACGTGCACGTCGACAGTGCGCGCCCCGCCGTAGTACTCATAACCCCACACCCGACTCAGCAGCGTCTCGCGCGTGAACACGCGATGGGGGTTGGTCGCGAGAAAACGCAACAACTCGTACTCCATGTACGTCAGGTCCATCACGCGTCCAGCGATGGACGCCTGGTAGGTCTCGAGATTCATCGAGAGTCCGCCGTGTTCGATGCGAGGGGCGACACTCTCGTTGCCCGCGCGCCGCAGGCGATGGCGTAGGCGCGTCGCGAGCTCGCTCACGTCAAAGGGGCCGACCACGAAGTCGTCGAAGAGGTCCTCACGAAAGGTCAGGTCGTCGAGCTGGTAGTGGTCTAGCAACAAGATGATCGGACCCACGCCGCGCTCTCGACCGCGTAGCTGGCGACAGAGGTTCATCGCCTCGCTGAAGGGGAACGCCGAGGCGTTGATCACCGCGCCCGAGAAGCCGTCCGCGGGTTCGAGACTCGTGATCTCGTTGAGGCGTCCGGAACTGGCGACGGCGGGCGTGACGCCGGTGACGTCAAAGGCCTTTCGAACCGGCCCTTCGCACGAGGGCACGCAGAGCACGACGTCGATGTTCACAGCAGTGGCAGGTACCTTTCGAGTTCGAAGGGCGTCACCTGGCCGCGATACGCGTCCCACTCGGCGCGCTTGTTGCGAAGGAACCACTCGACCTGGTGTTCACCGAGGGTCTCGTGGAGCAGTTCGGAGTTGGCCATGAGGTCCACCGCCTCGGCGAGGGACTGGGGAAGGTTGGCGATTGGATCGTTCTCCTTGGGCAGTTCGTAGTCGCCGTTCACGCCGCGAAGTCCCGCCGCCAGAACGACCGCGAAGGCGAGGTAGGGGTTAGCGGCCGGGTCGGGCGAGCGGTATTCGACGCGCGTCGAGTCGATTCGCCCGGGTTTGACCGAGGGGATGCGCACGAGCGCCGCGGGGTCGTAGCGCGCCCAGGTCGCGCCCACGGGTGCCTCGCCGCCGGGCACGAGTCGTTTGTAGGAGTTCACCCACTGGTTGGTGATCGCGGTGATCTCGGGCGCGTGGTGCACGAGGCCCGCGACGAAACGCAGCGCCACGTCACTCAGTCCGTAGGGGCCGTCGCCGATGAAGGCGTTCTCCTCGTCGCGCCAGAGTGACAGGTGGGTGTGCATGCCCGAACCCTGCACGGTGGGCAGGGGCTTGGGCATGAAGCTCGCCGAGATGCCCGACTGGCGGGCGAGTTCTTTCACCACGAGACGCACCGACATGACGGTGTCGGCCATCGTGAGCGCGTCGGTGTAGCGAAGGTCGATCTCGTGCTGACCCGGTGCGGTCTCGTGTTGGGCGTGCTCGACGCCGATGCCCATCTCTTCGAGCATCAAGACCGTGCGTCGACGAATCTGGCTCGCGACGTCGTCGGGCAAGAGGTCGAAGTAGCTTCCCTGGTCCACGGGCTCGGGTGGTCGCGAGGGGTCGAGGTCCTTGAAGTAGAAAAACTCGACTTCGGGAGCCACGAAGAAGGTGTAGCCCTGGGCGCGAGCACCTTCGAGCACGCGACGAAGCTGCTGGCGCGGACAACCGCTAAAGGGCGTGCCGTCGATGTTGACGATGTCACAGAAGACCCTCGCCACCCCGGCACCCTCTTCGTACCAGGGCAGAAGTTGGAAGGTCTCGAGGTCGGGTCGGGCGAGGACGTCGGACTCTTGGACGCGAGAGAAGCCGTCGATCGAGCTCCCGTCAAACGTCATGCCCTGGTCGAGTGCGTCTTCGAGTTCAGCGGGGGTGACGTGGAACGCCTTGTGGCGACCAAGCACGTCGGTGAACCAGAGTTGGACGAAGCGCACCCCACGCTCCTCGACGGTTCGAAGCACGTACTGCGCTTGACTTTGCATAAGAGACATTCTCGCACCTTCTTCGACGGACCATATTTTCCGGTCATGAAACACAAAACCCGCCGCTCGGGCGAGCGGCGGGTTTTGTCACTGCGAACTACCGACGAGCGGCGGCCTTCTTCGCGGGGGCCTTCTTGGTCGTCTTTTTGGCGGCGGCCTTCTTGGCGGGAGCCTTCTTGGCCGGCGATGCCTTGGCGGCGCCACAGATCGTTTCGACGATCACGCGCGCGACGACGTAGGGGTCGGCGTTGGCGTTGGGGCGACGGTCCTCGAGGTAACCGCGCTTCTCCTTGGCGACGGCGCCGGGGATGCGCACCGAGGCGCCGCGGTCTGAGACGCCGTAGGAGAACTTGGTGTACGGCGCCGTCTCGTGCTCGCCAGTGAGACGGTCTTCGATGCCCACACCGTACGCCTTGATGTGCTTTTCCACTTGGGTGCCGAGCGCCTCGCAACCGTCGATGATCGCGTCCCAGCCACCGGGCGCGCGCATCTGCTTGGTGGAGAAGTTCGTGTGCGAACCCGCGCCGTTCCAGTCGCCCTTGACGGGCTTGGCGTCAAAGCTCACGTCGACGTCGAACTCCTCGGCGATGCGCTTTAACAGCCAGCGCGCGGTCCAGAGTTGGTCACCCACCGCGAGCGGGCTGAGGATGCCGACCTGGAACTCCCACTGGCCCATCATCACTTCGGCGTTGGTGCCCTCAATTCCGATGCCGGCGCGCATGCACGCGAGCGTGTGCGCCTCGACGATGTCGCGTCCGGGCATCTTCGCGCCGCCGACACCGCAGTAGTACGGACCCTGGGGTGGCGGGAAGCCCACCTCGGGCCAACCGTAGGGTCGCCCGTCTTGGAAGAAGGTGTACTCCTGTTCGATGCCGAACATCGGTTCGAAGCTCTCGTACTTCTTGGCGACCTCAGCGAGAGGTGCACGGGTGTTCGTGACGTGTGGCGTGAAGTCGGCGTTCAACACTTCACACATCACCAGAACATCCTTTTCTCCGCGTAAGGGATCCTTGCACTGGAACACCGGCAGCAAGACGCAGTCCGAGAAGTGGCCGGTGGCCTGGTTGGTGCTCGATCCGTCAAAGCCCCACACCGGCGGCTTCTTGCCGTCGGCCACGATCTTGGTCTTGCTGCGCAAGTCTCGCGTCGGTTCGGTTCCGTCCATCCAGATGTATTCAGCTTGATACGACAAGGTCGCTCCTTCAAAATGTCATCGCGCGCTCCACGCGACCTCCACAATTCTGCCCGCTACCCTTCTCGTGAACCTCTGGTTCTGTTAACCCCGTGTGAAACGTTGCCCCCAAGAAGCCGTGGGGTGCGCCATTAGGCTCAAGCCGTGCCCGTACTGCGACTCGCCCTGGCCCAAATGAACGCGGTGGTGGGCGGTTTTGCCCAGAACGTGCAGACCCTGGAACGATTCCGAAACCAGGCGGCGTCCCTGGGCGCTGACCTCGTGCTCTCACCCGAACTTTCCCTGACGGGCTACCCACCCGAGGATCTGCTGTTGCGCGAGGGCTTCATCGACGCCGCGAACGCGGCCCTCTTTCAGTTATGCGCGGCCAAGAACGTGCCCCCGCTGCTGGTCGGCACCACCGTGAGCGAAGGTACGCGTGGCGTGAGCCTGGCGCCCTCCTCGGACGGTCGCGACGTGACGCGCGTGCTCGCGAACCAGGGGCCCGAGCACATCGCCGACGCGCTCGTTGCGATCGGTGACGACGGCGTGAGTGCGGTCGCGACCAAACGACTGTTGCCGAACTACGACGTGTTCGACGAACTTCGCTACTTTCATCCCGGCGTGGGAAAGCACACCATCATAAATGTCGAGGGTGTTGGGGTGGGATTACTGATCTGTGAGGATGTCTGGACCGCTCAGGGGCCGGCCGCCGAACTGGTACGCGAGGGCGCCACGCTCATCGTGGTCGCGAACGCCTCGCCCTACGCGAGGGGTCGTCGCGAGGACCGTGAGGCGATGCTGCGCGAGCGCGCGCTCGAGATTGGCTGTCCCATTGCGTACGTGAACCTCGTGGGGGGTCAAGACGAATTGGTCTTTGACGGTCAGAGTGTGGTCGTGGACGAGAACGGCGACGTGTTCGCGCGCGCCAGTGCGTTCAACGAGGAGCTCTTGGTCGCCGAGATCGAAGCGAAGCCCTCGTCAGCGGGCGTGAAGATCGAGACGAGATACGCACGTGACGAGACGCGCGCGCGACCTCTACACGTCAATCACGTCGCCGAGCCGCTGGGTGAGGTGCAGGAGATCTACGAGGCGCTCGTCATGGGCACGCGCGACTACCTGCGCAAGAACGGTTTCCGCTCGGCGATACTGGGTCTGTCGGGGGGCGTCGATTCGTCACTGGTGGCGACGATCGCGGTCGACGCGGTAGGAGCGCGCGCCGTGCGTGGCTTTGCCATGCCGAGCCGTTACTCGTCTGGCCATTCGGTCACCGACGCGCTCGAACTCGCCAGGCGTCTTGACATCGAGGTCACGACGCTGGCCATTGAACCCGCTCACCAGGCCTTTGGCGCCATGCTCGCGCCCGTACTCGAAGGAGAACCAGTCGGCATCACCGATGAGAACATCCAGTCGAGGATCCGAGGACTGTTGTTGATGGCGGTATCGAACGCGACCGGGGCGATCGTACTGACGACCGGCAACAAGTCCGAAATGGCGACGGGCTACTCCACGCTCTACGGTGACTCCGCCGGTGGGTTCGCGGTCATCAAGGACGTACCCAAGACCCTCGTCTATGAACTCTGTCGGTATCGCAACGGCGTCGCGCTCGACGTCGGCGACCTCGAGCCCATTCCACTCTCGGTGCTCGAAAAGCCGCCGTCGGCTGAACTGCGACCCGACCAGCGTGACGACCAGTCGTTACCCCCCTACGAGGAACTCGACCCGCTGCTCCAGCTCTACGTCGAGGGTGACGCCACCGCCGAGGAGATGATCGCCAGTGGCCACGACGCGCAACTGGTGCTGCGTATCGCTCGCCTGGTGGACATGAGCGAATACAAGCGTCGCCAGATGCCACCCGGGGTCCGTATCTCGAAGAAGGCGTTCGGTCGTGACCGGCGCATGCCGATCACGAACGCCTTTCGTCCGTCTCCATGAGCAGCGACCGCGACGTGGTCACGCACTTGGCCGATTGCTTCGACGCGATCTATCAGACCCTCGGTGAACTCGCGCCGCTGCTGAGTTTTGATCCCTTCGTGGTGTGCGTGCACGAGATGAGCCGCTCCTTTGGCGCGGTGGCGCTCGCGATGCGCGAGTACACCGGCCATCCGCCCTCGCCGCTTCGAGTCATCGAAACCGTCCTTCGCCAGTCCTGGGGTGAGGACCCGTCCGGCGCGCTCACGCTGTACGCCCTGGCGATCGTGGTCGGACCGCGTCTGCTCGTCTCGTTGCGCGACGCCCTAGAAATCGTGACCGACGCCGAGGCCCGTGAGCTCCTGGACCGGGCCCAACTGGTGAGCGTGGGACAGATCCTTCGGGTGGGCGCCTTGACCCAGTCACCGGACGTTTTGGACGAGGCGCGCTGGCAGCGAGCGGCCCGCGAACTGGTCGACATGGTCGAATCGGGCCCAAACGCTGATTCTTTCGGTACGTCCCGGTAAGTTGGTATCCCCGCCGGTTGCGCAGCCCCGTATAACTAGGAATGCCGGAAGCATACGGGCCGAATTAGGAGAAACATGGCAAAAGACCGAGTCGACCGCGACGACGAAGACCTCGTCCGTCTCTATCTCTCAGATATTGGTCAGTACACCCTGCTCACCAAGGACGACGAAGTGCACCTGGCCCAGACCATCGAAGAGGGTCGCGAAGCCAAGGCTGAGCTGGACGCCGCCGAAGCGGACAAGAAGATCAAACTGACCCCGAGCAAAAAGTTGGCGCTGAAGCGCGCCGTGCATCGTGGCGACCAGGCCGAACGCGACTTCGTACAGTCGAACCTTCGACTCGTGGTCTCGATCGCCAAGAAGTACCAGGCGTCGGGTCTGCCCCTGCTCGACCTCATCCAAGAGGGCAACCTTGGACTGATGCACGCCGTCGAGAAGTTCGACTGGCGCAAGGGATTCAAGTTCTCCACCTACGCGACCTGGTGGATCCGCCAAGCAATCACTCGTGGGATCGCCAACACCGGGCGCACGATCCGCCTACCAGTGCACGCGGGCGACACGCTCGCGCGCGTGCAGAAGGCCCAGTCGCGCCTCGAGTTGAAGTTCGGGCGTCCACCGACCATCAAGGAACTCTGCGATGAGTGCGAGATGCCCGAAGACAAGTTGATCGAGGCCCTGCGGTTCCGTTCCGAGCCGATTTCGCTCTCGGAGCCACTGCGCGAAGACGGCGACGCGGAACTCGGCGACGTGGTCGAAGACCGATCCGCGGAGTCGCCCTTTGACGTCGCCGCGGTCAAGATGATGCCCGCGGCGATCGAGAAGTTGTTACAGCCCCTCGACGAGCGCGAGCAGAAGATTCTTCGTATGCGTTTCGGACTGGACGGTGCCGGTGAGATACGCACGCTCGAGGACGTGGGCGCCGAGATGAATCTCACGCGAGAGCGCATCCGCCAGATCGAGGCGCGAGCGATGAGCAAACTTCGCCACCCCTCGTCCGATACCGGCGCGCGAGACCTGCTGACCCTTTAGGTTCGGTGCAGTCGCGCACGCCCGAGGACGGCGGCGACGCTAATCACCAGGGCGCTGACGATGAAGGGCGTGTGCGATCGAGAGCGGTCGTGGGCGCGCACCGGGTGATTGAAACTGAGGATCGGCCAGGCTTGGTCGTGGGCGACCTTGGCCAGTTGGCGATCCGGATTCACGGCAAAAGCGTGTCCCACGACCTGCAACATGGGGACGTCGGTCTCGGAGTCGGAATAGGCGTAGCAGTCGGCGAGGTCGATGCCTCGCTGTTCGCACAGTTCGCGAACGGCCACCGCCTTGTTCTCGCCCTGGGCGAAGAACAGCATGTTGCCGGTGAACTTTCCTTCCTCGTCGATCTCGGCGCGCGAAGAGATCGCCCCGGTGATCCCGAGCAACTCGGCGAAGGGGTCCACGATCTCGGCGGGCGCCATGCTTACGAGCCACACCTCGTCGCCTTCGGCGAGGTGGTGGTCAATCAGTTCGAGCGCCTCGTCGTAGATGAGCGGCTCGATCACGTCGTTGATCGTTTCGGCGACGAGGGCTCGTACCTCGTCGTGGTCCCAACCCTTGGTGACCTTGAGTACTGATTCGCGAATCTTGTTCAACTTCTCGTCATTCGCGCCAAAGCGAACGAACAGGAGATGACTGAAGACTCCCCATACCAGCGTTCTGCGACGCAGCATGCCGCGCGCGTGCAGTTCGGGTCCAAGCGCGACGAGCGACGACTTCGCAATGACGGTCTTGTCGAGGTCGAAGAAAGCGGCGCGCACAACTCAATGCTAGGGCGCGAGGTGGCGAGATTGATTGCGGTCGAGTGAAGGTTTAGCCAATGAAGGCGGGGGATACATCGTTCGCGGCGTCTTCACGAGTGATCAATATCACGTGGTCGTGTTCGACGAAGCGCATCGTGGGAGATGGCACCATCGGCTGATCGCTTCGCACGACAGCCACGACGCGCACGGTGTCGGGAAGTCGAAGTTCGTCGAGCGTGAGGTCCTTGGCGATCGCCGGAGCACTTGCGGCCAGCGTGACCTCGATGAGTCGCATGCGACCGTGCGCGAGGTCCATCAGGTTGATGATCGATCCGACCTCGACCGCCTCGTCGACCAGCGACGTGATGAGGGCCGGCGTCGACACCGAGACGTCAACGCCCCAGGTGTCGTTGAACAACCATTCGTTGCGCGAGTTGTTGATACGCGCGATGACGCGCGGGACGCCGAACTCCTGCTTGGACAACCAGCTGATGACCAGATTGTCCTCGTCGTCACCGGTCGCGGCGATCACGACGTCGACGTTGCGCAAGTCGGCCGCGGCGAGACTCGCGTATTCGCAGGCGTCGGCCGCCATGACGTTCACACCCGGGAGCAGCAACTTCAATTTCTCCGCCGTGGCACTCATGTGTTCGAGCAACGTGACGTCGTGATGGCGGTCCAAGAGGTCCAGCGAGATCGCCGTGCCCACCGACCCACCACCCGCGACGACGACTCTCATTCCAGGTCGCCCTTCAGTAGGTGGTGCAGATCGTGGATGCCCTGTGGCGTTATGAGAAACTCGAGCACGTCGTCTTCTTGGGCGAAGAGGCCCTCCAAATTGACCCGGCCCTGGCCGCCACGTACCAGCCCAACGACGCGCACGGTGTCGCCCACGTTGAAATGATGCAGCTGTTTGCCCGCGAGCGCGTCCGGGACGACGCGCTCGACCAGGTGCAGCGACCCCGCGCCATTGGTCCACTCGATGGACTCGTCGTTGGGGATCATCCAGCGCTTCACCTGTTGGGTCGTCCACAGTGACGTCGCCACGGTGGGTATGCCGAGCTTCATGTAGATGTCGGCGCGTTGCGGGTCGTAGATCCTCGCGACGACGTTCTTGATGCCATAGTTGTCGCGCGCGATTCGTGCGCAGAGAATATTGGTGTTGTCACCTCTGGTCACTGCCGCGAGGGCGTCGGCCTGGGACGCCTCGGCCTTGGCGAGGATGTCGCGGTCAAAGCCGGAACCTAACAAGGATTGACCATTGAAATGAGCCAGGCGACGAAACGCGTCTTTGTTCTTGTCGATGATGACGACCGAGTGACCCTCGTCCGAGAGTTGCATCGCCAACTCTGAGCCAACGCGACCACAGCCGACGACAACAATATGCACCCAGTCATCAGACCACACTTGTCGCTACGTGTGCAAGTATCGGAACGGTCGTGGCTGGTCGCTTAAAGTGAAACTCGT
>Ga0181522_10001112_pt1 | contig 17048 bp, 24 predicted proteins | sample PEATcosm2014_Bin_27_FD_121103 | JGI IMG/M metagenome (GOLD analysis project Ga0181522, IMG submission 121103) | Peatland microbial communities from MTU Mesocosm Facility, Houghton, MI, USA - PEATcosm2014_Bin05_10_metaG | ecosystem: Environmental > Terrestrial > Soil > Wetlands > Peat | place... | reverse complement strand
GGAAAGCGCCCGTTTGACTATCTCACGCTCATGCTGCTCCATCGTCTCTCCAATTTAGTGCAATATCGCACCGCCAGAAACCACCCTACACCGTTTTCGATGCCCCTAAGTACCATCCACCCCCTAGAAACGTCTCCACGGGGCTAGGAATGACGGGAATGGGAATTCTAGGCGACGGTTACAGGTCAATATCGACCTTGAAAGTGTCCGTCGCCTTTGGTCTGACCATCTTCCAGATAATCGGCCCGTAGTCCTTGCCGTCCAGCATGGCGAACAGGATGGGGGTTACTGGTTGCTTTCCGGTCGCGTACAGGGCGAACACCTTGCGCTGCTCAGGGGCTGTGATGACCTTCTCGCCATCATATTCAAGCATGGCGGTCAACGCTGCATTTTCGATGGCCTTATAGTTTGCGGTCAGTTGCCCCTCAACCGTGTTGATCCATGATACGAAATCCGCTGGCACATCCACAGTCAAGGTAGTCAGGTCCAAGCCATCTTTCAGCATTTCCCACACTGTTACCGGATTGGTTCCCGTCAATAGCCGATGCAGACGGCAATAAGTCTCCATCTTCACCTTAACGCGCAGCGGCCATGTTCCGGGCCGATGCCACGCAACAACGTACCCCTCTTCGTTCTCCGCATCCTCTTCGACGCATTGATTGAGGGGCTTGTCGAACTCGTCCACAACTCGCATACCGTTCGTATCGGCCCACACTTTCAATTCGGGAATGGTTGCCTCTTCTCCTGTCTCATTGCGAACGCTCGCCAGCAAAACCAATCCCGACCAATCGTATTTCACGACGATCTGATTTTCAGGAAACACAATCTCAGCCAATGGAGTGTATCCTTCGGGCCAGAAAAATGCAGCCTGATTGTTGAGCCACCGAGTAGCCCACAACGCCTGTTCGCTTGTGAACGATCCGCGAGTCGCTACAGCCCACTTGCCATCGTAGCGATAAAGGATTCCCAAACTCCCGTCAAATTTGCGCGTGATCGACGGCAAACCGCGAGGGAAGTTTTCAGGCATCGTCTCAGGATGGCGCAAGTCTCCATAGTTCCAGAACTTCACGAATGGTCGCGCAATGATTTCCTCGTCTACTGTGCTGTAAATCAGACCACGGCACTTATCCGTCACGTCATTCCACAACTCAGGAGTGAACTGCGCTTTCGCAGTGTAGTTTAGGATGCGCAGCGGCAAGGATGGATGGGCGGTTTCCTTCACCATGCCGTTCGCGATCTGCTCTTGCAATCGCGTGTAATCGATGTACTCGAACACCCTCATCAAAAGTCCTCACAGTCGCCGCGCACAGGAATAACCCGCACACCGTTCGCTCGCCACACTTCACGAATCACGCAGGGTCGATCATCAATCGCAAAAGCAATCTTCTCCTTCGGCAGATGCTTGAGAATGTCGCTTTTGATCTGCACATCGGGCCGCTTGTCTCCACCGGGACGCATGAAAATCCAGTGGTACGGAATCTCGTTTTGCATAAGCCAGATGAATGTCTTTAGCTGATGGGTGTCGGGCCGTCCAGAGACGAGGCAAACGGTGTGATCCTTGTAGAGTTCCCGCACCCACCGCACCACTAAATCAATCGGCGAATCGTGTTCAAGGAGTGAGTAGTAGCTATCCCAATCCTTCTTTTCGCCATGCACGAAATGCTCTCGGTGCCGTCCATCTGCCAAAGTTCCGTCAATGTCACAAAGAACAATAGGCCGCTCTCCCCACTCAATCAATCCGTTTTGGAGAGCCATGCGATGAATGACAGCCTTGCCGACTCCGTTCTTGCGTTTACTGTCTCGCTCGATACATTCATCCAACCCGGTATCAAGTGCATGGGTCGTGAACATCTGTTGATGCGACTTGGCTACGTCAGCCCACATGGACCGATGCCTCTCGCTCAAATCTGTGTCGTCAACAATGGGATTCATGCCGTGCTTGAATAACACATCGGCAATAGCTTTCTCGCAGTCGATTGTCACTTGCTCGCGCTTGCCAGTCCATGAGGAGTTGAACAGCATCGCGCGGAGATCGTCGCGGTTGATGCGACCAGAGTTGCCGCTTTCCTCAACCATTTGCCGTGCGAGTGTGGTCTTGCCGCTCCCCGGTAGACCCTTAAGCATCGTCAATTTCATAGACTCAAAGTTACATGAGTCTATGAAACTACGCAACCCTCTCGTTAGCCAATCTCTCCAGTAATTCCTTGGTACTCAACCTCACATGCCCCTTGTACACTGTCAGGGCATGGATACTGCGAGTACGTTCCAATAAGATTTGCAGGGAGTTTACCTTGAGGGTTCCACCGAACCGCCGCATCAACTGACAGGCATCTTTGAGCGGAACTCCTTCGGCTGGCGAGTGCCTTACCTGAGCGTCAAGGGCATTTAGAAACTCTTCAGTTCTGGCCCATCGAATCATCGGCCTTGGGTTCACGTAGCAATCACGTGGAATGTCGAATGCTCGCTTGGGGAGAGTCATTCTTTCAGGTATATCGTAGGCCCTTTTGGGGAGAGTAATCTTTCCCGCTTTCTGCCGCCTGATGGCCTCCGCTACGGCTTCAACCATGACCTCATGCTCGTCCACGAGTCCTCCGTTTGGTCTTGGTTGCCTTCGCCGCCGCTCGTGCAGCAAATGCGTTCATCCCTCCCGGTTTGGCGCTTCTCTTGAACACGATAGGAACTGGCGGGGGTGCCACATAAGCCTTTGCCGCATCTTCTGCTGCCCGTACCTCGCTCAGTCTCGCCGCAACCTGCCCCAAGCCCATACAGAACCCGCACCGCTCCGTTCTGGCATGTGCGCCCTTGCGGGAGTGAACTGAAACAAACTGCTCGCCCTTGCATTTGGGACACGTCTTTACCCACTTGGTTCCACTGCACCGCATACAGGCCCTACCCGGCATAACGCCGATACAGGGACAACGGCGGAAGTCTGATTCGGGAGTACCAGGCATGGCGGGGATGGGAGTCACATCGACGATAGGTTGTCCGGGTTCAGCGGTCCCGATAAGCGTTGCCTCACCGCTCCCGCTCACTCGGTACACATCCACGCGGTCAACTTCTGGCGGGGCAACTTCAGGCGCTTTGAATTCGTGATCGGGCTGGAGTGCAAAGGGATTAACTTCTGGCGTTGGTTCTGGGGCAACTTCTACCGTCTCTACGGCATCGGACATGGATTCTCCTCCATGACCTTAAAGTGTACACGAAACCATGAAGAGTTAACGCTTTGAAGTTTGGCTAGGCGCTGTCGGGGCACCGAAGCTCTGTGTGAACACGAGGTCGTCGCGGCGGTCCTGAATGGTCGAGTACCGCTTTCCGATTTCCTGAAATTGGCGGTATAGCGAGAACCCAATCTCCGCATCCTGCCCACATTCCTTCAAGCGACAATATGCCGCGCTGTACATTTCCAAAGCCTGATTGATGTTCTTTTCAAAGGGACTCGTCTCCGTGCCATTTGGAGGCCATGTGTCAACAAATGGATAGGCGACGCCTGTAAACTGCGCGTAGATGGGGTAGTACGGCGCAGGATGGACGAGGAAGTAGTTGAGCCCCAACGCTGCCCATCGAGCGGGCGTAGCGGCCCTGTCGCTTTCCCATGACGGCCCCCACGATGCTTGGAGATAATCAAGCGAATGAAGAGTGGTTTTCTTGAGCAGCGACCCGCCAAGACTGATATTTGTGATCGACAGAAAACCAGCGGGCATTGGTTGCCACACTGTATTTGCTTCAATGACCACCGTCTGATTGAAAACGGCGGTTGGCCTTCCGACCATCAAAAGCAACTCAGATATTCCCTCAGCCAACCCGCCGAACACTTCAAACTGCTCGCTCCAGAACGTGTAGTTTGGATCTTGCAATCTATCGGCTACTTGTGGGGCCATCTCCGCAAGTGTTGAAGTGGTCGCCATCTTAATCCGTCAAGATGCTTGGGATGAACTGTCCACCCGCACCGCTTTGAACCCAAACGTGCTGCGTCTCGTTGACGTTGGCGATGTTCGACAGACCCCATTGATCCAAGCTGCCAGCCGAAAGAATCGTGATCAAGGTTGCCGAGGTCGGCCCAACGCTTCCATCTTCGCCCACATACACGTTAGTCGATGATGCTGAGACAATCTGGATCGTCACGCCCGCGCATGGGAGCGCAAGGATTACAAACTCGCCTGAAGCGTGTTGTCTCTGGAGTCCAACTACCGTGATCGTGTTCGCGGCGACGTTAACCGATTGAACCGTTCCACCATCGACGGCAACCGTGTTTCCCTGCTGAAATTGAGCCGCAGTCCCGATGCAAACGTGGTCGCCTTGACGAAACCTTACAGCAGTTCCAGCGGCGAGAGAAAGCACCGCACTTGAGCGATTTCCGCCCGTTCCGATTTGTCCAGTAAACAGGTCGGGATTGATGACGGCTGCTGCCGCGAGAGTGGTTCCGAACAGCGGTTGTGCCGCCCCGGTAAAAACTGTCTGTCCGCCAAAGCCCCTCTGCGCCATCGCTTATCTCCGTCTCTTGCTCGTCATCGGTACAGCCGCATTAAGTGATGCCCCAAGATCGTCTCTGTCGCCGGGGCCGGCCAACTCCGTTGTGAAGCTCATGGTGCCAACCCTGTCGCCGATGTGACGAAATACCTGATCCTTGGTTCTGTGCGCGATGTTTGATCCCGGCTTCTCGACATACCGCCCAAGCTCGGAATCCCACATCATGTGATGGTAGGATGGCTTGAGTGGACGCGATTCGTAGTCAGTCACCGGATGCGCGTTGCACCCTATCTCCACTCCGTTTTGGTCGGTATACTCACCAAACATCTTCGCCATCGGGACACCTCAACACGCACAGATTACTACGGGTTAGCCGTTAAGCCAATAATTCCCCACTCTCGCGCATTTCTTTGAGCATCTGAGTGGCAACATCTGGAAACAGCCATCTATTATCTCGACTCATTTCATCGAATGCTGATTGCGGCTTGTGTTGCGGGGGTTCGTTCACATGAGCATCGTCCAAGTTTGCAACCGCACTCAGGCAGTGATGCTTCTTTTCAACTTCCCGCAACTGCCTCAAACTCGACACCTGTACTGGCCTGTCATGCTCATCGCGGACGTGATCGAGGCTCAAATTGGCATAGGGATTGTAGACGCTTGGCCGCACCTTTGGACTCTTGCATGAACGGCACGTAGTCTTGAACCCACTCCGCGTCAGGTGCCTTGTGTAGCGATCACTCTCTTGGCCGCAACTATCGCAGATCATGTGTATCTCACCACCATTCGGAAACTCCAGCAGAAACGCCGTGATTGATTGCCCAAGAACTATCCATCCCCGGCAACGGAGCTTCTGGTATCTGCTCCATAGGGTAAAGCAAATTCTGGCGATACAAATCCTCGTCTTTCATCGCCAAACTAATAAGCTCGCGCTCCGCTTCGGCCCTGAGTCGGCTCGCATCGGCATCATCATAATACTTGTTCTGCTTCGGCCCTCCGCGCACCTTCGCCTCAGCCTTCAAGAATCGTACAACAATGTCCGTCCTGAGATACGCGGGAAGAGTGTCGCCGTCATCCACGAGGTTCGGAGGCTGTACTACGGCGATGAAGGGGAGCGCCTGTACGATGCTCGGCACGGGCCACAGTTCCACCTGATATGCGCCGTTGGGATCGGGAGGCAACTGCGCCAAGACAGACGGCGAAAACGTGTTTATCCTCCACGGATCGATTGCGTCCAATGTTTGCTGGTTGTAGTTAAGGCGCAATCGCCACGCCATAATCATGTTTCGCGCCGTGTGAATATACTTCACATTGCAGCCCGGAGAATAGTAGTATTGAGCCGCAAAATATCCGCTTCCTGTGTAGGAAACGCCGCCCCACGGCATCTCGATTGTGAGTATTTGATTGGTCTGGTCGAGAGCCCTAATCACGTATGGAGGCGTGTTGTATCCGAGTCTGAAACACTGCCCGATGATCGCGGGAGTCCATGACGTTCCCACGCCTTGAATGAACGGCGAACCCTGCGTGATATTTACACTGCCGCCAATCGTGAAACCGCTGGTAACAATCTGCCCCCTCACCATCAGCCCATACCATGTACGCCTGTCATAGATGGTTCTGACGATGGAGTTGACTTCGGTTTGAATCTCCGATGGGTCCCAATCAGGATTTGCCGCAAGCCCCTGCCCACAAATCTGGCCGAAGTTCATCTGCTGCACATAAGGCAGCACACCGGGATTCGGGAGAACCTGGTTCAATAAGTTCGTCAAAGGAGCTGGGCTGCTGATACTTCCCCCTTTATGCGACTAATGCCCCACCCCAGAACCCTTGCGGGCGCACCGTGGAGGAGTTTCCACAGGGGTGAGGCATTAGCTTTAGCTGCGGCAGGCAGCGTCTCGATTTACCAACCAAAACAAAACAGATCGACTGTTGCATTGTTGATGTTATTCGATGCCGATACTTCCGTTCCGCCGTTGTACAAACGAAGGAAACCTGGATTCGATGCGGCAGGACCGGACACGGCTGGCTTCTGGTACTCAAACAACAGCCCAAGAGCGGAACCCGTGTACCCGCAAGGAATGATCGAGCGGATATGCGACATACCGAAATTGCCCGCGTATATCGGATAGCCGCCCACCGGATAGTCCGAAAACCCGAAGGTAGCGGTGTTCTGCTGAAGTATGCCTGAGTCGCCTAGATTTTGCCGACTGTCGGCATCTTCGGTCCACGTAATCGCCATAGCAGTTTCCCCCTCCCCTTCGGATTTTTAGCTTCCCCAATTCAGATCAACCAGCACGTCGCAGGCCGAGCTTGCAATCGCCGACCACTGGTAGGCCAGCACTCGGCTCGCTGTCGCGGTGTTGATGACCTGCGATGCCCACGAGCCGGCTGTCAGGCCGGTAATCAGGCTGCCCGTTCCGGGGTTCGTGGAAGTAGTCGGAGCATACGCCCCGGCCAGGAATCCACCCACTTGAATGTGGACATACGACTGCGAAAGTTGCGCGTACCACTGAGCGCCGGTGTTCGACGTTCCAAGCGCCGTGGTGTTCGGCAACAAGTAACCCGCAATGCAAGCGCCCAGCGTGGTGAAGTAGGCGTCTGCCGCGTTGCCGGTGATCGTGGTGAACGACTCGTCGATGTAGTAGACCGGAGCAGGAGTCGCCTGCATGGTGCCGGTCAGGGCCGAAGCATCGTAAAAGTACACGTACTTGTAGACCGGCTGCGCTCCGTAACCGGCAGTTGATGCCGCTGCGGTGGTCGAGAATACTGCGCTTGACGCTGGCGGAGGCGAATAAATCGCCCCCAACACATTGCGGGCTGTCGCGTCGAGGGTGGTCTGAACGTTCCCCGAAGAGATGCGGTAATAGGGTGTGTACATAGTGCCTCCGTCCGGTGTTTAAGGAAGACCGGCCCACCTGTTGCTATTGCGGAGGCGAGTCACCCCGCCCCTTCACCGACTACGTGTTCAGCACGTTTGCCAGAATGAAGCTGACGCGCGGCTGAGAGTTGATGATGTCGCCAAGGAACACGGTCTGCCCTGCTCCGTCAAGCGAGTCAGGCAGTTCCTTGAACCCGGTGAAACCGAACTGGAACAGCGGGTCTTCAACCACATACGCCTCAAGGAACTCTTCCCTGTTGCCAAAGACGTAGCCCGTCGAAACGTACATGTCAACCATCACCCGCTTGTTGCCGTAGAACTTGAGCGAGGCAAAGCCGAAACTCACCGTGCCGGGGTCTTCGTCCACGATGCGCTGCGAAGGCAACATGCGGAGCCAGAGCGTGTCCCAGATGGGCTGAGTGGTGAACATCAGATTCGGCTGCACGTTGCCAAACGAACCCGCGCCGATGGCGAACTGCAACGCCTGTACCGAGATCGGCGTGTTCAACGACTGGTAGTAGCCGTTGATGCCGGCGTTCGGGCCTGTGCCGATGCCAGCGCGAGCCAACCCGCCATACTGCGCGTAGTGGGTGCCGTCATCGTTCGCGGCCAGAAGTCCGTCAAGAGCGTTGACGCCCGATACGGTGCCCTGACCGTCTTTGAATGTGTCCTGAGCAAGATACTGCATCATCGACTGATACAGGTTTGTCATCTTGATCTGGACGTAGCTCATCGCGGCGGCATCGCCCTGGTTCAATGCAATGCGCTGACGGCTGAGCGTCACCGAAGTGTAGTACTCCTTCGGGACAAAGATCATTGCCGTCTCAGTCTCCGCGTAGGAGATGTCAAAGGTTCCGCCGTCCACTGTCGGGCCACCCTTCAAAGGCGCGTACTGCAAAGGCACCTGAATCTGGTAGCCGGAAAAGGTCTTGAAGTTCCCCGGACGAAAGAGGAACGGGAAGATGGTCGAGACCTTGAAGTACACATCCTGAATGGTGGGCAGAATGTGCTGGTAGGTAACCGTGGTCAGGTCATTATAGTTAACTTGATTCCCTGTAACGGGCATCGTCTTATTCCTCCAAGGTCGAATTCCTGCTTCGTGATACCACTAACGCGATATTTGCGTTAGGTCAATACTTTTGCTACTGCACCCTTGCGTTCGACAACTGCCGGAACGCCTGAGCAGCCGCATCCAGCGCATCGCCGCGAGCCGCCGCCGTTCCGGTATTCATCGGGTTCGACTTCACAAACATTGAGGCCACAGGGCTGCTCGGCAAACTGGTTCCCGGTACGTCGGAAGTCTGTCTCGCGGCCTGTCCGCGAGCGAAAGCGGCATCTTCCAGCTTCTTGATTCGCTTCGCTTCGGTGAACGCTTCGTAAGTGGCGGTCAGAGATGCGAATTTGCCGGGGTTTGCTTCCATGAACTTTTCGACAGCCTTTGTGTCCAACTCTTCGCCGTAGTCATTCCGGTGACGAGTGCGAAGGGTGAAAATCTCATCCGACAAGTAGGCCGCACGGCCCACAGCGCGATTCTCGGCATCCTTCACCAACCCATCGGCAATCGTCTTGGCGCGGGTTTCAATCGCCGTCGCAAGGCGGGGGTCTTCAAAAATCTTCCCCAACCGCTCATCCATCGTCCGATTCAGCGTGTCGAGGTCAACAGATGCCGGAGTGGTTGTGGTAGTCGTGGTCGTGTTGTTTGGCGCGGTCAAGGTTGCCAACTTGTTCGCGTCGCCGTCCACAAAGGCGGTGTACACGGTTTCGCGCTGCGTCAACTTCTCAGCAGCCTTTGCGTTCTTCGCAAGGATTTCCTTCACGGTAGCCTTGTCAGCATCCGCGAGGTCTGCGAACAATCCGTCAAGTTCTTCGAGTGCCATAGTTCATTCTCCTTTGGTGCGATATTGCACTAGCTTGTTGCGCCCGTAGCGCCTGTGTCTGCTGGTGGAGGTGTCTGAGTATCACCCGACCCCTCCGCATCGCCTGTAGCGTCGCCAGCGGTCGATTGCGAGTCATTCCCTGAGCCGCTTGTCGCTGCAAGAGCCTTCTCTACTGCGTCGGCGGCTGCTTTCATGTACTTGGAAATGTCTACCCCGTTCGGCTTGCGCTTGCCCATCTTGTCGAGGATGGTCAGGAGCTTGGTGATGTCTTTCAAAAACTCCTGTTTGTCGTCAGGCGAGGCTTTCTTCTGCGCAGAACCCATCTGGGCCGCTTGCGAGTAGAAGTTGGGCGGCGTTTGCCCGACTGCCGATGGTAGGGGACTGGTCGCCATTAGTGGCTCTTGGGCTGGTTCTTGCGGTTGTCAACAATCGAGCCGTCAAACGTGATTTCGCGGGTCGGAACCAGAGGCTTCGCCGTCTCTGTCGAGCCAGCCAGAATCCCGAACGCTACGATGTCGCCCTTGACCGTCGAAGGCTGCGGAACGTGACCGCCGTAGCTCACTTCAAGATCACGGTCATGCTTGATTCCCTTTTCAATGCTCTCTTTTGCCATGATGAACTGCTCCTCAGTGTGGATTCCAGGGGTTACTTGCGAGCCGTCCTACGCTTGGTATGGCGAGGTTGAATCCTCTTCACAACATGACGCATGGGGATAGCCTCCTTTCCCAAGATGCTAGGAGGGGTTGCCCCCTCCCGCATGTAAACCTACGCCGAGCCTAGGCCCGGTGCGGAAGAATTACTTCCGCTTTGTTTCACGGTCACGCCGGCGGTGCTTCTTTTCACGCTTCGCTTTACGCATGGAAAAGGCACTCCTTTCTCCCTCTCGGGATAAAGCGGATTTTTTACGTCTCTGGATTGCTCCAGAGGCGGGGTCCTTCGCCCACAGGCGACTTCCATCGCCCGACACGCAAAGGAAAACATGGGATTCCTGTTAAGTCAACAGTTTTGGTTTTTAGTTGCCCCGAAAACCACCACGCCGCGCCCTCATGCGGGTAGCCTGTCGCAAGGTCTGACGCAACTTGGGGAGTCGCTTCAAGGGACGCATTGGAGAGACAAGACGCGCCATTACTTCTTCCCTTTTCCCTTGCCCGATGCTTGCGCCCCGAGCGCAGCCAAGGCGATCTTGATTTTTGCCTCTTCAATCAATTCACGCTCGTTCTGCTCAATATCTACATTGGAACCCGCCGCGTTTAACGCTCTCCACATCCCGCGCTGGCTGAGAAGTCCACGCTCGCAAAGTATCGTCGCCATCTGCGCCCGTGTTTCCTTATCGAAGCTCAATGCCGAGCCGGGGCGAATCGAGAACTGGAACTTCTTCACAAACTGCTCAGGCATCATCCCACCTGAAAGCAATGAGCCGTAAAGCGGCGAGAAGTCGTTCGACACAATACCCTTCTGTCCGAGTATCGCTACCCTGTGTCCAATTGTGTAGAACTGGAGCATGTTGGAAGTCACTTGATGCCCGCCGCGATTCAGGAATCCTTCGAGTCTGCGGCCCATGAGACGCACCATTCCAGACCGTGAGTTTTGAATCAACTCCATCGTGTCATGCGAGGGAATCTGCTCTTTCTGTGCCGCTGCGTCGATAGCCGCCGAGCCAGTTGTTTGATCCATCTCCCGCATGGTCAGATTGAGGAACGGCAGGGCCAGTTGGGGGGTTTCAGGTTGCTTTCTAAACTCGGGCTTCAATCCGCCTGTACGGTTCGGGTTGAACTCCAACTTGCCGCCTGAAATCGTAGTCGAGATGTTGTCCAAGTCTCCGCGAGAAATCGCGCCGGTCGGAGTAATGATCGTCGGAATCAAACCCGCTTTGATCGTCTCCAAGAGTCCCGCCATGATGCGGTTGATAATGTCCTGCGGCCCGATCAGGTTCCCCATCAGACTCATTCCGTCCGTTCCCCATGAAGGCTTGAGGGGGGTCATTTCGATGTACGGGTGCTGGCCGTGGAAGTAAGGATTACATGTGTCGTTGAGAACCTTTTTACCAGCTACCGTGATGACCCTGCCACGCGGGAAAAGCGGTGCGCCTGGTTCGACGAGGTATGACCAGTTAGCGTGTTCCAGCCCAACTCTGACCGTCGATCCTGTTTCATTCCGTGAGGGGTCGAGCAGCCAATAAAGCCTTTGGCGAACCATTGGGAATAGTTGCTCAGGCATCCCCCCGCCCGACTTCACGCCAAGAATTCTCTGCATGTTTGGAGCGAGCTTTGACCACTCAGCCGTCGATAGTTGGCGGGGTCTCATTACCTGACTATTCGGCAACCCCATCGGCTCAGGTTCAATCCCGTCTGCCAGTGCCCCAAATCTGCGTTTCAATGCAGCGATAGTGACCCAACGGGTTTCAATGCAGCATTCAGCATTTTCTACCGATCCATCCCCGCCAAGGGTGTAGAAGTTGAGCGGGTTGATCGACAGAATCTCAACGTCACCGCGTCCACCTGAGAGATGCGGATTCCACTGGACCTTACCGATTCCGCGAGCCAAGAGACCAAACCCGATAATGTCCTGCAACGCATCGGCATAGTTCGGCTTTGCTGCCCACACTTCGAGCAGTTGGCCGATTAGTTTCTGAATCTCCGAGTACCCTTCGTCGGTGTCGAATACCTTGATTTCAGGCTCAGGCTTCCCGTCCGTCATCAGGGAGACAATCTCCCAATACTGGCGGAACATGCGATTGGTTACAGGTCGGGCATTGCCATAAGCCGTAGGGCGCGACGGCCACTGATTGCCCGATAGGTACTGAATGATGCGAGGGATGATGCGATTCGAGAGTAAGGAACTCGATTCCTCTTCCGCTTGCTTAAGGGCTGTATCAGCCCATGCAATGACTTCGCCCTCCATTTTTGACCAAGGCAAGGGAAGGTTTTTGCGGGAGTCGGCAAAACGGGTATCGCGGCTCTGCCCCTGCGCTGCTAACGCAAGAGCTACAGCGTCGGAGTTTAGGGCGGAAGTAGGCGAGGCCATCTCAGGCGCAAGTTTTACATGGAGACGGCGTTAAGGCAAGGATTTGGTGCGATATTGCACTAACTTGCTAAGGGTAGATACTCCAATGTTCGCCTGTCTTCGGGTCGATCCATGACCCGCCGCATAAGAGGAGCCGCCAGTAGACATAGAAGCGCAACCACCACGGCTTGATGGTTGGCAACGGCGGATCTGGAACAAAGCCTGTCTTGTTCATCCAATGCGCCTCACGAACGGCGGTCTAGGTTCGTTGACCGACCCCACCATCGGGGGATGCTGAGGCAGAGTCACTTGTCTTGGCTGGCCCGTCTCGAACTCGCTGGCAGGAACAAGCAAGCCCGTTTCAGGGTCTTCGACTAGTTGCTCCTGTGCCCCTAGAGCGGGTAATTCGGGGTTCCTGTGCCCGTCTACGCTTGCGGTAGGCTCTTGCTGTGCCGTGGCCTGCTGGACGCCTACAGCACCCCCTAACGCCTTAAGAAGTGGTGCCAGAGCGCGTTCCCTGATACGCATTTCTTCTAACTCCGCACTCATTTCCTTGTTTCGCTTTGCCAACCCCAATACATCCCGGCCCCGCTCGACGCCAAGCTCTCTCATCTCACGAGCGTAGTTTCCTTCCACCATGACCGTATCGGGATCGGCTAGGGCTGTGATGGTTGCGCAGAGGGTAGTCATCAGGGTTTGCGGGAAGCGTTTCATCAGCATGGCCCACGCTTCGGGATGGACCCAAACCTGTTGAATCACGCACGATGGAGGCATCTTTTCGGTCAACGCCAACTGTTCTTTGCGAGGGTTCAACCGCATGAACGTTTCGTAGTTGTACTGGTGCCCTTGCGCGATGCACTTGACCTGCATCCCCTCACCGCGAGAGTGGAGCACCCTCATCATCTTTGAGGAAATGCCTTGCTTGTCACATGCAACGCAATAGAGCGGGAGAATGTCTCCACCGGGCATTAATAAACCTCTTTCATCTCTTCATGAAACCATGTAACATCGTAAGTGTCAATGCGCTCTGCTTAGTAGCTCAGTGGTAGAGCGGCCAAGGCGTAGCCGGATGCGAACATGGGGTACCACCCTCATGCTCTCCTATTAGCAGCCTTGGAGGGTCGTCGGTTCGAATTCCTGCCTTTGCAAGCGCATTGACTTGAGAATACGCCCATGACCAAACACCGCAAAGACTGGACAGAGTGGGGCAGGAAGAAAGCCGCCGAACATCGCCAGCGCCGAGCGTTTCAAGCGATCATGGCGAAGATGATAATGAACATGGCCGATGAGACAATCACGAGCGGCCTAATGGCTCAGATGATGCGGCCCACGCCATTCTTCACTGGCGCTAAAATCCGAGTCCCGATTCGCTACGAGAAATTGAAATGACCCTCAACCCACTCGACGACCTACTCTCCGGCAACTTCCACGCCGATGTACCACGTCTCCACACTTCAGGACGACGAGAAAGCCGCACCACACAAACCAAAGGCTACTACCGTCCACGTCCCGATGGGAAAGAAGGAACTCTACCCATCAAGAGAGCAGAACCGAAACGGGGCGGGCTGAGTAAGAAAGAGTGGAAGAAGTTGAGACGGAAGGCGGGAGAGTGAGGCTACTTGACCTTTTCGCTGGCCGACTCGGATGGTCTAAGCCATTCCTTGCGCGGGGATGGGAAGTTGTAGCCATTGATCTAGTTAAGCCGCCCGAGATACCCTCTGGCGTGACGTTCATTCAGGCCGATATTCTCAACTTGCGGTACAGCGGAGACTTCACTTCTAACAATTGGTTTCTAGTAGAAAACGGAGAGCGCCGATTCATTGGCGACTTCGACGCGGTGTGTTGCTCTAGCCCTTGCGAGCAATTCAGCATCCACGGCATGAAGCACTTTCATCCCAACCCGCCATACCCCGAATTGGGCATTAAGTTGTTTAATCACTCCCGAAGTCTATGCGAGCAATGGGGGGGGGTGTTACGTCATGGAAAATGTGCGGCCCGCGCAAAAGTTTGTAGGCAACGCCGTTCATCATTGTGGCCCGTTCTACTTATGGGGTAATGCGGTGCCAGCGCTCATGCCGCAAGGAATTACTAAAGGCATCGACGTTGGTTCGTCTAAACTCGTCAATAAAATGACGCAAGAAGAAAAGAGAGCTTACCGCAAGCAGTTCATCTGGAACGTCACTAGCAGCAAGTCGAAGGCGAAACAGCGAGACACCGCGAAAGCGGCTACCATCCCGCCAGAACTCAGCAACGCCGTAGCCGATTACTTTGAGCGTATCCTTGAATCAAAGCTCACTCTGGCTCGACAACCCACCACTTAACTCCGACCAGAACTCCGCATCTCCACCTTCTACCGATGCCCCCAAATTGCTTCCGTTTACTGGCACAGCGCCAGGTCTTGCAATCATACCGTGTTGAGACAGCCTACCCGTTGCTTCCTGATATTGGGTTACTAGGTTGGGGGTGATCGACCACGAATCAACGCCCTCTTGACGGTATAGCTCGTTCTCTATGCCGGTTCCGTGATGCACAACTGAAAATGCGGTGTTGGCCTTGCTGACCTGAATGGGTTTGATCTGATAGCCGGGATTCTTTGCCACAAAGTCTTGAGCTTTAGCCAAGTCTCGCGTCTGACCGCGCAGGCGAAAGAAAACATCATAGATGCCGTACACCAGCGAACCGCCTGATGGCCTTGCGCCCCTATCCGGCATCGTGTTCTGTGGATCGCCGCTAGTCGCCTGTACCCTCAACTCGGGCATGGTTTCCCGCAGACAGTAGAGCGCGATGCAGCCGGCCACGGCAGCATCGTCGTGTCCACCCAAGCCAGCGAACGTTACACCGTCTTTCACGCATCTCCGCAACTCGTCCAATAGGTACTGAGAGTGAACGATAATCATGTCCTCAAGCAGCGTCTCGTTCATCCTCACCAGCAGTCCCGGCTTCGTCTTGCTCGTAGTCTGCCAGTGGAGATAGTTGGCCATTTGCTTGCCGGGACGATCAGCATGGCGCGGCCTGTAGAGGTTTGGATATTCGAGATCGTTCATCAGTGAGTTTGCCGTGGTCATGCCTTCACGCGCGTATTCCACAGCTATTTCACACTTGTTGAAAAAGAAGCCGAGAGCGTAAACAATCTTCGCGAAGGCTAGCGGCGGTTCATATCCAACCCACTCGCCTACTTGCACGTCGGGACTATTACCGAATCCGGCCCTGAATATCTCTGCTACTGAGAAGTCGCCTCCTACAATCCCGTCGCCAACGTCAACGCCGATGTAGTACGCTTCGTTTCCTTTTGGTTGTTCCCAGAGGTACAAACGGTTTGTCAGTTCCCGCTTTTCAAGGGCAATATCCTTGTACTCGCCGTTCACATCGAGCATGTCGTTGAGGTAAAGTTTTGGAGCGGCATTCAGACCTTGGAAGCCAATCTCGCCAACCCATAGCGGTTTGCATACGTTGGTCTGCTGTTGCTCATCCAGTTTGTGACGGGGGAAGGCACCTTGGCCGGATGCTTGGAAACCCTCTTCAGGAGTGATGGCGTAACTCTCGTAATGGGCGTATGCGAATCCCGTCCGCTTGATCGACGACTTGATCCTGCGGCGGCGCCAGTTCCAAAACTCATCTGAAATCTGGAAGTGTTCTTCCCTCTTGACTCGCTCCGTGAACTTCTTTTCAATCTCCGAAAGAACGAATGGCCTCTGGCTCGGCTTGATGGGTAGCGAGAACTTGCGAGCCCGGTAGGTGGGAAGGAACACATAGGTCCAATCCGAGTCACCTTCGCGGGCCTCTTCGACCATGTTGTAGTAGAAACCCTCATTGCCGAACGGTGTTGACTCGAAGAATCCAACGGTGTCCGTCGCGTTCATTGACGGCTCAATGTCGCCCGTGAATACTTCTCCAGAAATCCATCGACTGACTTCCGATCCATGAAGACTGCGAACTGTCCTGCCGATGGCTGCGCCGGTCTCACGCGCTGAATGGGTTGTCACGAATACGGAACCCAATCCTGGGTCCGTGGAACGAGCCGCCATGTCTTTTCTTCCGTATTCGAGGTACTCGCCTTTTGTGATGTAAATTCTTTCTGGACGCATCCAGAACGGCAAATTGATGTGAGCGATATTTACTTTGCGCTGGATGTGAGCTGCTACGCCGGGGTCCTGTGCAACTGACATTGTGTAGGCGTGTTCAACAAGAAACGTTCTCCAGCACATCACTCCATTGCAGTACTCTGTGATTCCCGCCTGCCGTGGCTTCTGGACTATGATTCGAGATTGGCCGTCAATCTTTAGATTTTCAGCAAGGACGTTCTCGATCATCCATTGGTGATCGTAGAGCGGGTGCAAACACATCAGCACGCCTTGCTCTGTCTGAATCACATGGTAGTTGGATAAATAATAAACGCGGTCATCGATACACTTAGCAATCTCTTCTTTGACAAAATCCCGCTCAACGGGAGAGAAGAATTGCCACGCGAGAGTAACCTGCTCTTCATACGATGCTTTGGGGATGGCTTGCTTCGCTTCCACTAAGCGAAGATCCAGAGCGGCTATGGCGTCATTGAGATGCGGGTCTTGGCGGTGGAGCCTCACGGAGTCATTGTACGGTCACATTCGCAGTTTCGTGTAATCCCGCTGCCACTTGCTCCTCAGAACCGGGGTGTTCCGGGTCGTGATGGTTCCAGATATCCCAATCACCGTCATGCTCAGTCAGATTCGGATGGCAGGAACACGCATCGCTCAATTCGTGAGCGCCGGACGGGACCGGCTCGCCGTCAAGGTCCACCATTGGCATGATGTGGTAGGCGATAAACTTTCCAGCATCGTCCCGTTCTT
>Ga0181522_10001111_pt1 | contig 17063 bp, 17 predicted proteins | sample PEATcosm2014_Bin_27_FD_121103 | JGI IMG/M metagenome (GOLD analysis project Ga0181522, IMG submission 121103) | Peatland microbial communities from MTU Mesocosm Facility, Houghton, MI, USA - PEATcosm2014_Bin05_10_metaG | ecosystem: Environmental > Terrestrial > Soil > Wetlands > Peat | place... | reverse complement strand
TTGGTTCTGGCCGAGCACACTCCAGTTGTCCATCCCGGCACTACTGCCAAGATCAATGGACGCCGAAGAGCCCGCATCGGATAATGTCACGATTTGAGCGAGGCCGTTGCCTGGCAAAAAGAACAGGCCGGACACCGCCAGCCATGCGCCGAGGAACGTAACGCGTTTAAGGGAGAGGACGCCTTCTTGATGGATACTCATAAATATGCCTAGTTAATGTCTAATTATTATACACCTTGTTTTCGTTTGTTCAAATATTTTCAAATAGATTCATAAAAAACCGTATAATCCTAACAAGAGCGGCAAATATGCTGTCCTGTTTTCCGACACCGGCAAAATAAGGCCAAGCCAAGCATTCCTGAAGCAACCAACGCCACGGATGAAGGCTCGGGTACTATCGGCACTACAGCTTGTATCTCGCTGAGGGTCAACGAACTTCCCGGGCTGCCATACGCTGCCAAGGTCACATCCCATTCATAAGCAAAATTCACGTTGCCGGGGCCGGCATTGAGGTTATTATTGAGGATCGGAGCGGGATTTCCGTTCACCAGACCAAACATCGTTCCATCATAGAGACCGGCCTCCTCTTCCGGAGAAACAGAGGTTCCTCCGGTTAATGCGGTGACTGTCCCGGTCAGGTATGCTCCGCCGGACTGAACTACTTGGTAAGCGGTTCCGGCACCATTCAGATTGAAATTAACAGACTGACCTCCCGAAGAACCTCCCAGGTAAAAATCCGAATATTGGAAAAAATGGTACGTTTGAGCAGTCGCCGCCGGGTTGTTGATTGTAATTGTATCGCCCAGCGTAGCCTTGCCGGAACCGGCCAATTGACCCTGAAGAGTATACTGGGTTTTGACGCTGATGATCGAACTTGCATACGTCTCGGTCAGCGTCGGGGAACTTCCGTGGCCTAGCGTTGGCGCCGACCAAGGGGCAATGGTATCAATCGAGTACACCGGACCGGATCCCACACTGTAGTAAAACCATTGCTGGTTCAACTGATTTATCCCATCAATCATCCATTGCGAAACTCCGCCGGCAAGATTGATTTGCACAGACGAATTCTGCGCCGACAGCGTGTAAAGCTGCGCGCCACTTTTAAAACCGGTACCGACAAACAAAATCGCGATAACGGTATTTTGATACAACCGCACCCGACTTGTGAGAGGTTTTATTGAAAGATTCATAGTTCCTTTTGATTTTTTTAAGCCTGCTTGTCCTGCCGCAAACGCCAAGAACAGACCAAGGCGCCCATACCCAGCAGGAAAAATGTGATACTCGCCGGTTCCGGTACTGATGTCGGAACGGAGAGGCTGCCGGAGTATGAAGTAGTATAAGAGCCAGTGCCCGAGGTGAGCTGGGACAGCATCTTGCCGGGAGAAAACTGGAAGGTCAAATCCATCGACCCGGGTCCGTTGGCAACCATGGTCAACAAATCCGGATTGGCACCAGAATACGCCAGACTGTTTACATTGACACTCAACGATGCATTTATCCCTCCGGCGTAATTAACCGTCTCCACCTGAACCCAATTCACATTGCCCGTCAAATCATGCCCGGATCCATCATTGATGACCAACCCGCCCAACGGTCCGGTGACTGTTGCGTCCTGAATGGTGAACGAGCCAACAATGGTTTGGCTAATTGGTCCATAGGCAAACGGGCTGTTATTAACCAAACCAAACAGTCCCAAAGCCGAGCCAACGCCGCCTGCCTCACTGCCGATTGACCACTGGGACCCGGCATAACCGTTCAAGGTTGAGGTATTGAACTGGAACGTCGAGGCGGTGCCATTAAATTGAATGGTCGCTCCCGGCGTGCTGGCAAAATTAAATGATAATTGCGCCTGGCAAGTGGCGGCGGAAATGGCCAAACCGGCCATGGTCACGAATAACGCCTTGTTTTTAATCAGTTTCATAATTCAAGTATTAGAATTAATCTTGGGGATTTACTCGATGATGCCGCTGATTATTGCGAGCTGCCTGGGCCTTCCTTGCATCCTGATTACGCGCCAGGATGCGTCCGACAAACACTGAAAAAAGAGCCAGTGCGTACACCAGATACCAAAAAACTACCATGGTATTGATTGGGCTATCTGGTGTACGCATATGATCTGGCTGTTGTTGGTTATGGTTGCCTGTCTAGGTTGTTCAGGGTTTGAATCCTCACAAATTTCTGATTGGTTTGCGGGGGTTTCACTTGAATCCTGGCTACACACCGGATTCCTGCGTCGAGAAATGAATGCTGTTGCAATCGTTGCATAGGCTATAAAGTCAGTAATAGAACCCGCAGCCGGCTAAAAAACCCCGAGGGCTCAACCTCGCGAGCCGACCGCGCCGGCTTCCGGTGCCTGATCTGCACTTTTGCACTGATGGGTTCTCCCAGATTGGTGGTGACCTGCACGCAGCGATCATCCCATAGCTCAATCATGTTCAGGTCCTTTACATTGGTCACTTCCAAATCCGGCAACCCACAGCTGGCGAGCCATTCCCTGATCGCCAAGACCTGCTTGGGTGAGGAGGCGCGCGCGGTGAAAATCTTTACGGTGTGCCCCTCGGCAATCCATCTCTTGACGCGCATGAGCATGGGCTCGATCGGACTGCCAATTTCATCCCAGCGCGCACTGCCCAGGTCGCGGGCCAGCGTTCCGTCCAAATCAACCCCGATCCATGGGGATCCACCATATCGGGTCTGGGTGTTGTCCGTATGCTGATGGCCGCATTTTTTGCAAACCGCGCCAAAACGCCCGTCCTCCAGCCAGAATGGCCTTAAAATCTCGCCGCAACAGGTCATCTCACGGCCCTGAGCGGAAGCAGCCTCAGCCTCGCCTTGGCCGAATAACGCGGCCGGCGTCCAGCGTGCAACGCTATCCACGGCCTGACCTTTGATCATGGCTTCCATATGCATCACCGCTTCAACCGCTTCAAAACCTGAAATCTCTGCCGAAAGTTTTCCGGACAATGCGGGTTCAATTTCACACCTACGTTATCGATGGAGGCCGAAAAATTTACAATCCATTCATATTCACAATGGGCAGCAAATTACTCACACGTCGACCGAAGTTGTTCTCAAAAAATGGAGATATCCACAAAGGACGGCCAAACCGAAAAGTTATTCACAGTTTTGGCAAGTTATCCACAAAGTGTATTGATTTATTGACAAAAGTGTCAAAAAAAACTACACTGCGGATGTACCCAGAGAGGGAAGTGAGAAAAGCTCTCGGGGCGTTTTAATGGATTGCCGTCAGAAGGCAGACCATTGAGAAAAACGTTGTAGCACTGTCTGTCCGGGTTCATTTTTGGACTAACAGGCAATGATTGCGACAAACCAGGCGAAACGAATAGTTGTAGGATTTGTGAGCTTATGTCAGAAAATGTCGCCATCCATCCGGCAGGTAAATCACCCCGGGAACATATAGCCGCCAGTGGCTTGGTCCATTCATTACATGGAAGTCTTGCCAATCTGGCTTGCAAGTGTTCCGCCAAAGACAATGTGGATTTTCTGATCAAGGAGGATCGGATTGTTTGCGCCTTTTGCGACCGGGAAATCTCGTGTCTGCCTCCCATCGTTGGGGTTTACAAGGCCACCTGTGCGTGTTGTAACTCTCCGTCGGTCAAATCCACATTTGTTCTGGATTCACGTGGCGTCTATACCTGCACCTGGTGCGGTCGAACCAAGTGAACCGCGAAAAAGTTACCGCCCATCAGGTTGCCGGCGGCGGCGTATGAGTTCGAAATTACACAGGCGCACCTCCGGCTTGCCCAGGGTGTTGAGCACCAGCTTTTTTTCCGCATCAAACGAAATCAGCAAGTGATCGGGTTTAGGATTGATGTCTTCGAAGCCGCATTGCCCCAGCCGTCGGGCGATCACTTGGGTGAGTTCGGTCAGGCTTGATTCGGAAATCAGCTTGTTGGTGAAGGCCCGTTTGGCATTGATCGCCTGGTAGTATTTTCCATCCTGGGCCGCGAGCAGTTCGTCCGGTCCGTTCCAAAATCCCCAGATGGTGATGTAGTCATGCTCCTTGCGGACGACCGGTTCGCCATCTGGCGTGTGGAATTCCGCCAGCGCGGCATAGCGCCGCTCGTCGGACACCGGGCGGGTGGAGCCCCGCTGGCGGCTGGTCATGTAAATGGCCCGCGGATAAACCGTCCGCACCCCCTGCCGGCTCAACTCCAGGGCAAAGGCAAATTCCTCAAAGGGACTGTTAAAGCCGTGGCCCTGCGCCTCCTCCTTGACCACACCAGGATTGTTCAACCAAGGCGAGTCGCCCATGCGTGAAACCTTCCAGACCAGGTTGATGTTGTCCTTGGTGCGCGTTTGAAAAATCTGGTTGCGCGAGGACAGCTTCTTCTTCGGTGTGCGGCGCCAGCGTTCCGGCAGGAAATAATTGAACAGGTCCGGATCCTTGCCCGCCACCCAGAGCAACCCGCCGGTGCTTTCGGCCCGGCCAAAAATGTAATCCACCCCCAGGACATTCGTGGCGCGCAGATGTGCCGGCAATGGTTTGGCGGCATCCGTGTCGAATCGGCGGGCCATGTGTTCGAGATAAAGCTGCCGGTTGACGCTTCGCACAGCCTGTTCGTGCTCGGTGGTCCGTTCCAGCAGCTCGTAGTCCACCAGCGCATAGGCAAACTGATCGTTATGGTCCCGCAGCAACAGCCCGTCCGGCTGTGGGCGCAGGATGATGTGAGCCGGCTTCATGTCCACGACCCGGTAGCCTTTTTGCCACAGCTCGTGGGTGACCAGGCTGGTGACGCGGGCGAGAAATTCCGCCTGCACCCGGCCTTCAAACCCGAACTTCTCCGCGGTCTCCACTGCATCCAGGCCCTTGATCCAGCCAAAAAGCACGACGTATTGCCGCAAAATATCGATCTCCACCCCCGGATGCCGGGTGACCTTGGCGCGAATTTTATCCTCGGACCGGCCCGTCTGCCAGAGCTGCAACCGGTTGCTCGGCACGTAGATCGCCAACGGGCGTTGCGTGCGGATGCGAATGGCCGCCGGACCGGCCTCGCCCCGTCGCAATTCCATCAGCAGCGAAAACTCCTCGAAGGGACTGTTGAATTCCGCGTGGATGAATTTGTTGACCGTGAGTGTGTCGAACGGCACCACCTCGCCCACGCGCGACCATTTGACCACCAGATTCAACACCGTGCCGGCCACCGGGCGAGTCGGCACCTTGTAGACCGTGCTCGTGCCCTCCAGCCGTTCGCGCTTGGCCTCAAACCACTCGGGCGCGTACCAGTTCTTCGGCAACAGGCTTTCCCAGAACGGCAGCCCGAAACGCGTGAGATAAAGATCGCCGCCATCGGCCGTCTTCAAATGAAAATAATCCACGCCCAGCAAGGAAACCGCGCTGCACGGTGACGGCAAACCCGCCGGCAATACCGGCGGCGGCTGGTTCGAAATGGCGGCTGTCGAGGCAGAGATCTTTGGCGCGGGCGCTGACATCAGGGACGTTCCGGGTCCGTGTTTTCTTCCCTGACAACATCAAACGCGGGCCGATGGGCGTCTCACCGGATTTTGGCGCATCCTTCACCTCGATTGCGCACCAGCCGCCGCAATGTTGTTTCCCCATCGTCAGGACGGTAAGCTGTCCGTCAGACCGGTGAAATCCATCGCCACAAAACCCGATGCCAGGCTGCTCGTTCTCGACGACATTGCCGTCCGCTGGAACGGTCAGATTGCCTTTCCGCGCACCCGCTGGACGTGGCGGCGCGGCGAACAATGGGCCATTCTCGGCCCCAATGGTTCAGGTAAATCACTGCTTGCGCTCGCGTTATGCGGCAAGGCGCCGTTGCAACGCGGAGAGATTCACTGGCATTTCGATGGCATCGAAGCCGAAGAGGTTCCGGAAGAATCCATCGGCCTGCTCTCACCGCAGGTCCAGCGCGGAATGGCTGCCGCCGATAGCTCATTCTACCAATCGCGCTGGCACAGCGGCGTCGATGAAGGGCGACGCACCGTGGCCCGGTTTCTTTCGCAGGACAGTGTCGAGGACCGCAACCCCTTTGAAGTCGGTGGATCCCGCGGCGATCCCCGCCGGTTTCACGAAAACCGGCGGCGCTTCAGCCGCTGGCTGGGAATCAAACCGCTGCTCCGGCGCAAACTCGCTGCCCTGTCCAACGGCGAACAACGCAAGGTGTTCCTCGTTCACACCCTGCTGCGGTCGCCCCGCCTGCTGATTCTGGATGACCCGTTTGGCGGCCTCGACCGCGCCACGCGTGCCCGCTTGACAACGGCCATCCAACGGCTGATGCGCGTCGGATTGCCCGTGCTCCTCCTCACCAACCGACCTGACGAACTGCCGCCGGGCACCACCCATCTGCTGCTCGTCCGCAAGCATCGCATCGCTGCTCAGGGTGCCAAACGCACCATGCTAAAACATCCACTGGCCCTTGGGCTTGACACACATGGGTCCTCAAACTTCCCGCCCTCGTTATCGTCCTCGGAAAATCAGGCCGGGAACGACCCACCCTCGCCGCTGATTGAGTTGTCTCACATCACCGTCCGGCTCGGAGGCAAACGCATCCTCGACGATGTGACCTGGACGGTGCGGGAAGGCGAGAACTGGGCGTTGGTCGGGCCGAACGGTTCGGGCAAGACGACCTTGTTGAGTTTGATTCAGGGCGACATTCCGCAGGCATATGCGCTGAACCTCCGGCTTTTGGGGGTGCGACCCACAACCAGCAGCACGCTCTGGCACCTGCGCCGGCGGATAGGCTGGCTTTCCCCGGAACTGCATCTGCATTACCCGACTGGGTGGTCCTGTCTGGATGTCGTTTGCTCCGGTTTTTTCAATCAAATCGGACTTTACGAACCGTGCACGTCCCGGCAACGCGCAAAAGCCCGTGGCTGGCTGCGCCGGCTGGATCTCGCCAAGGTGGCGAAGAAATCGTTTGGTGAATTATCGCTCGGCGATCAGCGTCTGGTCCTGCTCGCCCGGGCCGTGGTAAAAAAACCTCGGTTGCTCGTTCTGGACGAACCCTGCCAGGGGCTGGATAACGCACATCGTCTGTCCCTCCTCGCCATGGTGGACCGGATTGTTGACCAAACCCGCGCCAGCCTCATCTTTGTCACGCATCATGCCCAGGAAATGCCCGCGTGCATCAGCCATGTGCTCGAATTAAAATCCGGCCGCATTCATCGAAGCCGCAGGTGCGCCGCCATCGCAAGAGAACGCGCCCGGTAAACGGCCCCTCAGCGGTCTAATTCAACATCAACCTAGCCCCGGATTCCTCCGGCACGATTTCCAGGCGCAACTTCTCGGTGTTCCGCAACACCACGATCGACGAACCCACGCCCACCTGTGTTCCCGTCAGCAGCTTGTGGAGGTCGTCAAGGCCGGCAATGGCCTGGCCGCCGTATTCCACAATCATGTCCCCTTCGCGCAAACCGGCCCGACTCGCCGGGCTGCCTGGTTCGATGTTGATCACCAGCAGGCCGGTTTCCGCCGGCAGACGATGATACCGCACCAGCCGCCGATGGATTTTCGCCGTCTGCCCGCCCACCCCGATGTAACTGCGCCGGATGACGCCATCCTTGATGAGCCAGCCGGCGATGTTTTTTGCCGGATTGATCGCGATGGCAAAACAAAGTCCCTGCGCCGGCAAAATGACCGCCGTGTTAACCCCGATGACTTCGCCGTGGGAGTTGACCAGCGGACCGCCGGAATTGCCGGGATTCAATGCTGCATCGGTCTGGATGATGTTGTCCATAAGCCGGCCCGAACTGGCGCGGAACGAACGGCCCAGCGCGCTCACCACGCCGGCCGTCACGGTGTATTGGAATCCATACGGATTGCCGATGGCGATGGCGAGCTGGCCCACCCGCAACCGATTTGAATCACCCAATCGCACCGGTTCAAGGTCCGGTCCATAAATGCGGATGACTGCCAGATCCGTGTCCGGGTCCGAGCCAACGAGTTGCGCATCGGGTTTCCGGCCATCGGCCAGCGTGACTTCAATCCGCTCCGCTCCGTGGACCACGTGGCTGTTGGTGAGGGCAAACCCGTCCGGTGTGATGATGAAACCTGATCCGCTGCCGCCACCGTCGCGGCCATTGAGGCCATGACGCCTGTGCATGTCGATCTTCACGACCGACGGGCTGACGATTTCCGCCGCCTTGACCACGGCATCCGAATACGCGTCCAGCAAGGACCCGTCGGACACCGGCGCAGCGGGCGGGGGAGGCTGACCGTTAAACAATCCGGGTTCATCCGTCACCAGCGACCCGTCAAAATCTTTTTCTGCAATTCTCATGTTATCACCCGCCATCCAGGCGGCTGGTAACATGTAAACCCGATTGCGAATCTGTCAAACCGGCCCCGGTTATAACGGTCATTTTTCCCTCAGCAACGCATCCAAATCCAATGGGTGCGTGAACATCGCCAGGCTGCCATCTGGCGTGCGCGGCCATTGAACCGCCGGGCGGTCCCGGTAAAGTTCCACCCCGTTGTCGTCCGGGTCGCGCAGATAAAGCGCTTCGCTCACGCCGTGGTCCGATGCGCCGTCGAGCTCGATGCCCGCTGCCACGACCCGCCGCAATGCATCAGCCAGCAGCGCGCGGGTCGGATACAAAATGGCGACGTGATACAAGCCGGTCGTCCCTGGCGCCGGCGGCCGGCCGCCCGCGCTCTCCCAGGTGTTCAAGCCGAGGTGATGATGATAGCCGCCGGCGGAAAGAAACGCCGCCTGCCGCCCGAAACGTTGCGTCAGCTCAAAGCCGAGCACGCCCTGATAAAAGCCGAGCGCCCGCTCGAGGTCGGCCACCTTCAGATGCACGTGGCCGATGCGCACTTTTGCGTCAATCGGAGAAGTATTCTGTGCCATGCCCTCTTGTAAGCGCAATCGGATGGTGCGGCAAGACCCGGTTTTGCGACCGTCAGCTGCAAAGGCGCATTGGCGCGCCACCCGGGTCCATCTGCCGGATCAAAATTTGATGCAGAGCCCGGCTTTGACGGTAATGCAGCCGAAGCTATCGAAAACATCGTTGTTAAAGCCCTGAACGGTTTGATCCAGGAACGCCGTTCCGCCCACTCCCACCTCGCCAAAAAAACTGAAGTGGGTGTTGCGATTGAAGGCGACGCCGAGACCCGCGTAACCTCCCACGCCTTCCAGGGCGTCCGACTGGATTTCCTCGCCGTTGACGAAAACCGGGTTGCGGTAGTCCCAAAACAATACCTGGTAGGCCAGATTGGCCGAGAAGTACGGGCTGATAAACGCATGAGCGCGGTTGAAGTACAGCCGGTAGGAAATTCCGGCTTCGAGCATCCAGGTATTGTCAATCGCGTTGGCCAGATGGCCCGACTTCAGGTCCACGATGTCACCGCTCAGAAAAAAGCCGAGGCTGTAACGGTCATTCTCCACGCAAAGGGGCGTGAGGGTAAACCGCGTGAGGGACTGGAACTGGCCGTTGAACGGCACCGAATACGCCACGTCCGCCGGGATCTGCCAGGTGAAGTCCGAGTCGCCGGGACTCACCCCCATGACGGTCACGGCGCCGACCGAGGATGCCGGCACCGAGGCGTTCACATTGACGTCAACGTCAACGGAAGTATGTGTTCCGCTGAAACCATCCCCGTGCAACGGTTCCTTGCTTCCGCTGGCGGACGCCTGCATGGCCTGGCTCAAGGAAACGCCATTTGAGTTCTGCTCTCCGTAGTCGGTCAGGCAACCCGTGACCGCAAGCGGCAGCGCCAAAAAGGCGACCGCCTTCAGAACGGTATGAATCGGATTACCTGGCATATGTTTCCCTGGGGTTGCACCCTGGGGCTCCACTCTTTATTCCACTTCACCCTGAAGCTCGCTGTCCGCCACCTCGTTGAGCACCCGCCAGCCGCTGTGGGTGTTTGCCACCAGCAGGTTGAGTTTGTTGAACGTGCCATCCGGCATCCGGCGCAGCTCCGTCACGGCCACGATCCCGTTGATGTAACGCTGATGGTCGATGAAAAAAGTTTCCACACCCTTGAGCGCCGGCCAGGCCTCGGTGGTTTCCTGCCGGAATTTTCGCTCCAAAAGCGTGGCATTCCGCTTCCGGAGTTCCGCGTTGCGCGCCAGGTCCGGGTCCGCGTCCAACAGCGCCAGAATTCCCTCGATCAAAAAATTCTTGCACATGCAGACGGATTCGATGCTCTGCCGTCGGTAGGCGTCCTCCAGACAGAGAATGGCGCCTTCCGGTGTGTTGAAATCCATTTCGAAGACCGGCAGCGCGCGCAGCTCCTCCAGGGTCAGTTCCGGTTGCACATTTTCCAGCATGGGCAGGATCGTTGGGCCATCAGGTTCGTGCGGGAAGTTTTGTCCTTTTCGCCGGTGCACGCGAGGTTTTTCTTTGCCCCGTTTCTGGTATGGTGTCGCCATGCGAAAGTTGCCGCGCTCCTTTTACGACCGGGACACCATCACGGTCGCGCAGGAACTGCTCGGGAAATGGCTGGTCCATGTCACGCGTGGCGTGAAACGCGTCGGCCGGATTGTGGAGGTGGAGGCCTATCTCGGCCCGCGCGATCTCGCGGCGCATTCGGCCCGGGGGCTGACCGAACGGACGAAGGTCATGTTCGGTCCGCCGGGCCACGCGTATGTCTATTTCATCTACGGAATGCATCATTGCATGAACGTGGTGACGGAACGCGAAGGTCACGCCTCCGCCGTGTTGCTGCGTGCCGTCGAGCCGGTGAAAAATCTCGCCGGCCGGACCTCCGGCCCCGGACTGCTCTGCCGCGCCATGCGCATCGACCGGCGCCTCAACGCCCACGACCTGCTCAGCGACAATCTCTTCATCGCGGACCCGCCGGATGCCGGGCCGGCGGTGATTGTCAAGCGGCCGCGCGTGGGCGTGGATTACGCCCGGCATTGGGCCCGGCGTCGTCTACGGTTCTATCTGAAGGGCAATCCGTTTGTGTCGCGGCCTTGACCGGCAAATGAATCCGGCTGAAACCTTGTGCTCTGCCCCGGCGTCATTATTTCCATCAAAATGACTCCTTTCCAAACCTGTGTCACCCTGATGGCTGCCGGCTTCCTTCTCACCGGTGTTTTCCGTCTGCCGGCCCAAAACCTGCCGCTGCCCGCCATTCCCCAGGCGGCCTTCAATGTCACCCATTACGGCGCGGTCGGCGATGGCAAAACGATGAACACCGCCGCCCTCCAGAAAACAATAGATGCAGCTTCTGCCGCCGGCGGAGGGACCGTCTTGATACCGGCTGGAAAATTTCTGACCGGCCCCTTCACGCTGGCCAGCAGCATTAATCTGCACCTCGCCCGGGACGCTTTCATCCTCATCAGCAATGGCCTGACGAATTATCCGTCCGCCAAGGGGAGATACCAGGACAGCATCACCGCCAGCGGTGCGCATGACCTCGAAATCAGTGGCGAGGGAACGATTGACGGCCAGGGCGAGCCGTGGTGGACGGCCTTCCGGTCGAACCAATCCATGACGCACCGGCCTTATCTGGTCAAATTATCGAACTGCACCCGGGTGCTGGTCCACGGTGTCACCCTCAGGCATTCGCCCATGTTCCATCTCGTGCCGCAGAATTGCACGGACGTGACCATCCAGGGAATCACCATCCAAGCGCCGGCCGATGCCCCCAACACCGACGGCATTGACCCTTCCGGCTGGAATTTCCTCATCGCTGATTGCACCATTGACACCGGCGACGACAACATTGCCATCAAGCCCGCACCCAACGGCGACCGCACGCCCGGGGACAAGAATTACACGGTCAAAAATTGCACCTTTCGGCACGGACACGGCATGTCCATTGGCAGCGGTTCCGCCGGCGGGATCGAAGATTTGACGGTGAGCAATTGCACCTTCAACCAGACGGACTATGGCATCCGCATCAAGACGGGGCGCGGCAACGGCGGCCGGTTGCGGAATTGCACTTATGAAAATCTGACGCTGACGGCGATGGGGAAAAGCCCGATCAGCATCGTTGATTATTATCCCGAACGGAACGCGCCCAAGGATCCAAGCATTGAAAAAGCCGAACTGGTCAATGACCGGACGCCCTTCAACCAGAAAATCACCTTCCGCAACTTGACCGCGACCGACTGTCCGAATGCGGGCATCATCCGTGGTCTGCCGGAGGCGCCGATTGACGGCCTGACATTTTCCAATGTGACGATTTCGGCCAAAACCGGAATGAAGATTTATCACGCCCGGCAGGTCCGGTTCACCGGATCGAAGATCACCGTCGAGAGTGGAAAACCCCTGTTGACCTTCGATGCGGACGTCACCGGGCTGGAATAGCCACAAAAAAGCGGGGCCCGGCTTTACCCGGGCCCCGCTGTGAAAACTCAAATTCGATCAGTAGCGATCCCGACCGCCACCGCCGCCGCCGCCGCTGCCGCCGCCGCGAAAGTCACGACGCGGACCGCGGCTGCCGCCGCCGCCGCCTGGACGCTCTTCGCGCGGGCGGGCAATGTTAACCGTAAGGGCGCGGCCATCCAATTGCGCGCCGTTCAGCGCGGCAATGGCCTTCTCCGCCTCTTCCGGCGTGCTCATGGTGACGAAGCCGAAGCCTCGGGGACGGCCGCTGACGCGGTCCATCATCAGGTTGGTTTCCGTGACCGTACCGTGCGCCGCAAAGGCGTCCTGCAGGTCGTTTTCCGTGGTGTTGAAGGAAAGATTTCCAACAAACAATTTGCTGCTCATGTGATGTTTAACTGTCCTAGACTTAACTTTGCTTTGACCAGACTGTTCCCGATTATCGGATTTCAAATCATCACTGAACCTGAATGAAGTTCACCTGAAGATTTACCATGCCTTGCAAGCTTAAAGCCAGCTCAGACGCCGCAAGAATCGCACTTTTCCGGGCGATGGCAAGCATTATTTGCAGAAATTTTCCGGCTAAAAACTCTAATGCCCCGTCCAGCCTGCGCCCGGCCACCTCCGGGAAGTCCTTCGGACACACCGTCTTACCTTGTCCTTTCAAACGCCGCCCGCCAAAACCAGTCGCTGCGGGTGGCCAATGCGACCAGCATGTTTTGCAGCGATGGCGTGAGCATCAGTCGTTGCAGCCATTTGGCCCAGGCCAGCCGTCGTGCAAATGCCGCGTCGCACCGGCGCGCAATCCGGGATTGGGTTTCGGCCCAGGTGATTTCCCCTCGACTCCAGGCGATGAGCGGTTCCACGGCGAGTTCCGCCGATTCGAAGGCCATGGACATCCCGTTGCCGGTGACGGGCGGTATCATGGTAATGGCATCGCCCACGCGACATTCGCCGCTCGCCGCGGCCTGTTGCGGCTGCAACGAGAGTCCGGCCACGGCGCAAAAAGAATCCTCATCGAATTCAGCCGCCGCCAACCGTTGGCGCAACAGCGAACCGGCAGGTCCGCGCAACCATTCAACCCGGTCTTGCCGCCGGTCGCTTTCGCCGACGCGCCGACGGAACAATCCGCAGACGTTCACCCTGCCACCGTTGACCCGGCATAAACCCACATAGCCCCGATGAGAAAGGTGCATTTCGAGGTCAGCGGTGAGTGGAACGTTGCGTGCATGCGCCTTCAGACCGAACCAGCGAGCTCCGTCTCCCTCCACCCGCACTTGTCGTCCGGTGGCGCGAACAACGCCTTCGGCTTGGAGTTCAGGCCTCAGCCTGGCTGGACCCGCTGAAGCGTGAACGCCAACGCGCAATTCGCCGCCGAGCTTTTGAAATTCGTTCGCCAGCGCATCGTCCAGGATGAAACGCGAAAGACCGATGGCCCGCGCCGGCAGTGGCCGTGGCCCGGTTGATCTGGTTGTCGAAAAGAAGGCGGCCGTGTCGGCGTTCACCGCGCCCGCATGTTCGAGCAAATCACGCAAGCCAAGCCGCGCGAGGGTTTCCTGGCCGCGGCCGCTGATGAACTCGCCGCAGACCCGGTGGCGCGGATAATGCCCGGCTTCCCGCAGGGTTGCCGGCACGTTCCGCTGGCGCAGTGCGATGCCGAGCGTCAGTCCCGCCAGCCCGCCGCCGATAATCGAGATGGGTTTGGTGGTGGCCATTTCTATCCGGTCCGTTGGGCAATGAACAAGTGGCTGAAAGGCCCGGCGGCCTGTTCGGTCAACCGCCAGTTTTGTTTGTCCGGCCAGAGCGCGGAAAGTTCGTTGCCGGAAAAACCCGCCCGCACGCTGATGACCGCGTCATGCCGCGTCACGCGGTTGCAACCAATGGCCCAAAGCAGCCGGCTGCAAAGCAAAGCCAACGGGGCGCGGTGCGGCTCGATGGCGATGAACAGAAGCGCGCGGTCGGCAATCGCGCGGAACATCCCGGCCAGGCTCAAGTCGTGAAAATGATGCAGAAACAAATTCGCGATGACGACTTCCACCGGACCGCCAGATGGCAGCCAGTCAAAAACATCCGCCGTGACAGTTTCCGCGCGCCAGCCCAGGGGGGTGAACGAGGCGAGGGTTTGGGGTGACACAATGTTCTGCCGGTCGAGCAGCGTCACGTTCACGTTCGGCATTTGTTGTCCCGGCTTCAGCCGGTCCGGCGTTCGAAGTTCCGCGCTTACCCGGTTGAGGGACGTGCGCCCACCCCAGCCGCCTGAAGGTTGAACTCCAAACGCTGCAAGTTGCCGTGCCACCCGCAACAGGAAATTCCCGTCTCCGGCGCCGAGTTCGGTGATTCGTTCCGGCGCCTGGTCATTTGAATTGTTCCGCAGCGTGCTGGCCATGATGGTGTGATTGCGCATCCAGGCGTTGACGCGGCACAGATCGCGCCGCGAGCGAACGGCGAGCGGGTTGCCGGGCCGCAGTACGTCCAGCAGTTCCGGTTCAACAATGCGTTTCATGACATTTCATCGTGGCCGCGTTTGTGAAAATGCGGAAAGCCGTAGCACTTTTACAAGCGCGGCTTCAGATCATTTCCCCACCTCCAGCAACGCGCCGTGGCAACTGAACCCCGCGCCGAAGGCCGACATCCACCACAGGCCGTCCGGCACCGCATCGCGCAGCGCGCGTTCGAGCACGAAATAAACCGTCGGGCTGCTCATGTTGCCGAATTCGCGCAGCACCGCCGTGCTGTGGCGTATGTCGGATTCGCTCAGGGCCAGCTTTTCCCGCAACGACAGCAGCACGTCACGTCCACCCGTGTGCAAAACCCAGCCGGCCACCCGGTCGCGTTTCACGCCGGCGTCAGCCAGTGACCCGGCCAGGAGTTTTGCCGCTTCGTCGCCGGCAATTTGCGGGACTTGCGGCAGCAGGATGTTCCGCAACATCCCATTTTTATGACTGAACCGCAGCGTGTCGCGCTGGTCCGGCAGCAGGCAGGACGAACCGAATTTCCATTCGACACGCCGCCGTTTGGGTTGCGGTTTGTTCGCCAGCACCGCGGCGCCAGCACCGTCGCCGAACAGGCATGCGCTGATGAGCACGCCGGGGTCGTCATCGAGATAAAACGCCGCGCTGCAAATTTCGACGCAGACGGACAATACTTTTTTGGCGCGGCCGGCGGTGAGGATGGCCTCGGCGGTGCGCAGGTTGGGCAGGGCCGCGCCGCAACCCTGGCCGACGAGGTCCAGCGTGAACACGTCCGGACGCAGGCCGAGCCGTTCGCTGACGTAGCTGGTGAGGCCGGGACACAAATAGCCCGTGCAGGTGCTAATAAGCACGGCGTCGATGCCGCCGGGCTTGCAGTTCGCGTCCTTCAATGCGCGCTGCGCCGCCTTTGTGGCCAGTCTCGGCGCGTGTTCGGCAAAGCGGGCTTGAAGCGCATCGGGGGTCAGGTCAAAAACCTCGCCGATCGGTTCCAGCGCGAGATGACGCGTGGCGATGCCGTTGTCGCCGCCGAGCACTTTTCGGAGGATGGCGCGCGAACGGGGCAGGAGCCGGAGGAAAGGCGTTGATTTTTGGAGGGCTTCCCAGCATTCGCGCTGGGTAAAGCGTTGGGGTGGGGTGGCAACTCCAAGTCCGACAATGAACATAATTGAGCCTAGCGTGCATTTCATCCGCGCGCCACTGCATTGAATGGGAGGTCCGGAAAAACCGTTTGTTCCAGCCTGGACCGCCGGATCAAAAACGGCGGCGGAGAATTTCCGCCGCCGCTTGCGCTGGCAAACTTTTACTTCAACCCGGCGAGATAGCCGAAACGGTTGCGAAAGTGTTCGGGCGTCAGCCCGACCGCACCGGCCAGTTTGGTGAGCCGCTTGTTATCCTCAAAATCCTCGCGTTCCAGCTTGATCATGTAGGCGCAGGCGCATTCGTAGGCCTCGCCGTCCACGTTTACCTTGCGGTTTTGCATGCGGCCGGTCTTCGGATCGAGCATCTTGTCGAATGGCAGGGGATTCATTTTGCCGTCCACGAAGCTGATGATGGCCCCGTATTTTTCGGATTCTGGCGAGAGCAGGAATTTGACGGCGGCATAACCGAGGTCGCGGGTGTATTCGGCGTCAAACGGAATCGGGTCGGCGCAACGGAGTTCGTAGCCGAGGTCCTTGTCGATGAAGGTCATCTTGATGCCGAGCTTTTCGAGACGCTGGCTCAACAACTCCTTCATCAGGCGGCCGAATTCGATCTCGCCCAGGCGCAAATGGCCGTGGTCGTCGCGGACCACCTTGCCAAAACGTTCGAGCTGGCCTTCCGGCAGAGCCTTGAGCAGGCCCTGTTCGCCCATCGCTTCGATGAGCCCCTCGGCGAGGACGACGATGCCGTATTGCGAACCTTCGGCCCGGCGCTTGATGATGGAGCCGATGATGATGTCGCAAACCTCGTCCACGGTGACCGGCCGGTTGCGAAATTCCTCCGGGATGATGGCGAGAGTGGCGGCGGAGGCCTTGGCAATGCCCAATGCGAGGTGGCCCGCGGCGCGCCCCATGCTGACAATAATGTACCAGCGGGAAGTGGTGTGGGCGTCCTCCATCAGGTTTCGGACGAGCTGAACTCCATAATGGCGGGCCGTTTCGTAACCGAAGGTCGGCGTGGCCCCGGGAAGGGGCAAATCGTTGTCGATGGTCTTGGGCACATGGGCCACTTTGATCCGGCCGTGGCTGCGCTTGGCGACCACGCTGGCGGAGAAAGCCGTGTCGTCGCCGCCGATGGTGACCAGGGCCGTGATGCCCAGTTTTTCAAAGACGGTAAACAGATTCT
>Ga0181522_10001110_pt1 | contig 17079 bp, 10 predicted proteins | sample PEATcosm2014_Bin_27_FD_121103 | JGI IMG/M metagenome (GOLD analysis project Ga0181522, IMG submission 121103) | Peatland microbial communities from MTU Mesocosm Facility, Houghton, MI, USA - PEATcosm2014_Bin05_10_metaG | ecosystem: Environmental > Terrestrial > Soil > Wetlands > Peat | place... | reverse complement strand
CGGCCCGAGCAGCGGTGCGACTACGATTCCGAGTCCCCAGAAGCCCATCGCTTTGCCGCGGTCTTCCGGCGGAAACGATTCGAGCAGAACGGCTTGAGAAATCGGCTGCAGTCCGCCGCCGCAGGCGCCTTGGATCACGCGGCACACGATCAGGAAAGGAAGGGTGGGAGCGAGACCGCAGAGGAAGGAGGCGATCGTGAATCCGCTCACGGACATCATGAGCATGCGCTTGCGTCCGAAATAATTCGAGAGCCATCCGGTGAGCGGAAGAATGATGGCGTTGGAAACCAGGTAGGAAGTCAGCGTCCAGGTGGCCTCATCGACAGTGGCCGACAAGCTGCCGGCAATGTGGGGAAGGGAGACGTTGACGACGGTAGTGTCCAGCACCTCCATGAACGTGCTGAGCATTACGGCTACAGCGATAATCCACGGATTAACGAGCGGCGTGCCGGGAGAGGCGACCTCGGGCATCTAAATCTCCGATTTCACCTGCGAACGATAGCTGAAGATACGCCGACAGTGTGAAACAAAGAATGGCGCGCGGGCACAGGAATATCGACAGTGTGCGGGAATTGCTACGTTGGAGCCGTGCCCAGCGTTGACCGGTCTAACGACCTGCTTGCCGCGCAGGGTGGCCGGAAGAGACGAGAAATTATTCGTAACGGATGGCGCTGGATGGATCCATGCGCGCCGCGCGGAGGGCGGGCACATAGCTGGCGGTCAAGCCGACCACAACCAGAAAGAGGCCAGCGGCGAGCACCGAGAGCCAGTCGTCCGGTTGAATTCCGAATAGCAGCGAACTCGCGCCTCGCGTTGCCGCGAGCGAAAAAAGTACGCCTAATGCAATCCCGGCGGCCAGCATCCACAGCGTCTGCTGGGTGATGGTGCCAACGATGTCCGCATGGCTGGCGCCAAGAGCCATGCGAATTCCAATTTCGTTCCTGCGCATGGCCACGATGTAAGAAATGACCCCATACAGCCCGATAATGGTGAGAAGTATCGCCAATAATCCAAAGGCGCCCGAAAGAAACGCCATAGCACGTTCCTGGACCATACCCTTCTGGATGTTGTTGCGAAACATCCGGAATTCCGCTTCGATTCCGGGCTTGAATTGCGCCACCTTGGCCTGTGCTGCGGAAACCATCTCGGAAGAACCCGAGTAGTGGAGAAAGACGTACGTTGCCGATTGTCCGAGCGGAAATTGGGACACCGCACCGAACGCCTCGGGAGGGATTTCCTCGCGAAGTCCCGCGTATTTTGTGTCTTTAGTTACGCCAACAATCTCACACTGCGTTGCCGGGTAGCCAGGTTCGGGGGCGGTGCGCAGGGTTGTTCCGACAGGGTCCGCTCCGCCCAGAAATTTAGAGACTAATGTCTGATTGACAATCACCACACAAGGAGACGTTCGAGTATCGCGGTCGTTGAAATCACGTCCCCTAAGAATGGGAACGCCTAGGGTTTGGAAATATCCGGGACTTACCCAAGTGAATCTCGAGGCGCCCTCGACATCGCTGGCGCGGATGCCGAGGGACCAGGTACTTCCGTCCAACGGGACATGCATCGAGGTAGCCACCGAATCGACAGAGGGAATCGAACGCAGTTCCTGCACAAGGTTGCGCAGCAATACTTCATAATTCTCTTCGGAAAGCTTCAGGCGGGTCATGTTAATAAAGCCCACGAGAACGCCATCCTCGCGAAAGCCCGGGTCGAGGGTCATCAAATTACGAAAGCTGCGTACAAACAGAAGAGCGCTTACCAACAGCACCATGGAAATGGCGATTTGAGAAATCACGAGGGTGCGCTGGAAGGAAAAGCGTTCCCGGCCCGGCGTCGTGCCGCGATTACCGGACTTCAGTGCCACGATTGGCGTGGTCCGCGAAGATCGTAGCGCGGGGACGAGATCAAAGAGTGCGCACGTGGCCAGGGCCACCGTGCCGGTGAAGGCCAAGGCGCGCCAGTCCAGGCCCAGATCGAGTCGCAGCGTGTTGTCTTGCGCGCGCAGTAACCATACGATAGTTCGGCTGAACGCGCAGGCGATGGCCGAGCCCAGAATCGCTCCACCGACCGCCAGCACGAACCCTTCCGCGAGTAATTGGCGCAGCAGACGCCTGCGCGAGGCCCCCAAGGCAGCGCGCACAGCCATATCCTTCTCCCGCGCACTGGCACGAACCAGCATCAGATTGGCTAGATTCGCGCACGCGATCAGCAACACCAATGTGGTGATTCCCAACAGCAGCCACAACGACGTGTCGTACTTCTCGCGGAGCGAACTGATGCCATTTGACGCGGGGTGCGCCGTTAATTGGAATTTGCGATAGCTGTCCAGGACCGGCGCGCCGTATCCGTCGGGTAGGGTCGCCTCCATGATTCCGGGGCTTACTGACTCCAGGTAAGCGGACGCGCGCTCGAAAGGACAGCCGGGTTTCAGGCGTCCCATCACGGAAAAAGACATGAAGTCATGCCTGGCGAAATAAACATCCTCCGGGTGGAATGACAGATGAGAGCAAAACGGCAAAGCAAGATCGAAGTTTTTGCCGACCTCCAGACCAAAGAAACCCGGTGGCGTGACACCAATCACTTGTGTCAAATGATCGTCGACAAAGAGGTTGCTGCCAATTGCGGAATCCAGTCCCCCAAACTCGCTCTGCCAATACGCGTAGCTGAGAACTACTCCCGACGTTCCGCAACCGGGGCGGTCGTCTTCGGCAGAAAGTAGCCGCCCTCGGAAGGGCGCCACGCCGAGTGTCGTGAACAGGTCGCCGCTAACCCACAGGCCCGGCGCGCGCGTTTGATGCGCGCCTTGTCCCAGCCGAAAATCATGCGCCAGCCAGGCGAATATCCCGGCCAAACCTTCCTGGCGCGAACGGATTTGTTCGAACAGCGCTAGGCTGAGTGCCTCTGGCGTCCTGCGGATGCCTACCGTATAGTTGCCGCCCTTGATCTGCACGCTGACTAGCGAGTGTGGGTCGGCGACCGGCAAACTGCGAAGACGCACCGAGTCGATCAACTGGAAGATTGCCGCGTTGACGCCGATACCCAGGGCGAGCGTCAGTATGGCGGCTGCCAAAAAGCCAGGACTTGTTCGCAACGAACGGAGAGCCAGCCGAAGATCTTGCAGCGTGGTCTCGGTCCACGATATGGCGCGTGGTTCGGTGTAGTCCGCGTGCATGCCCGGTGATCGATCTGTTACCGTAAAGTTGTCAGACATCTTTCCGATTCAGCATCATGCGTGCTCCCTGTCCCCCACCCGACGCAGGGCTGGAGTCCGGCAGGCGGTCGAGCCGCGAGCAGGGAGACATGGCGCGGTGCAGGAAAGGGCCGAAAAAAGCCCAGGCTCTATCGTAAGAATGACGAGACTACCTATATAGCATAGTCCGGTCGAAGATCAAGGATCGTGTGACGACACGCGACACGGAAAATACTAGAGAGCAGCTGCGGAAGCGGCTTGAATCGGAGGATCGGTATCCGTCGTGGTGGCGGTGGCGCGATAACGAACGAGCAGCAGCGTGAGATCGTCCGCCTGGCTCGCGCCGTGCGCGAAATTCTCCACCGATTGCAGCACGATTTGCTGGAGTTCCTCGAGCGGCGTCTGCATGTGGCCGGTAAGAACATCTTTGAGCCGAGGGACGCCGAAGAGCTGCTCGGCGGGATCCATCGCTTCGGTGACGCCGTCGCTGAACAGCACGAGGGTGTCGCCGGGTTCGAGCTGGAGGCACACGGCCGTGTATTCCGCTTCGGGAACAAGGCCGACGGGATACGATCCTTCGGTGAAGACATCCTCGGCGATGCCGCGGCGAATCAAAAATGGAGAAGGATGACCTGCGTTGATGTATTCGAGATGGCCTCGATCGTCGAGGATGCCGAAAAACATCGTGGCATAGCGTCCGATCTCGGAATGGTCGCAGAGGAAACGGTTGACATGATTGAACACTCGCGCGGGATCCGTGCCCAAAGTCATGCCGGAGAGCGCGCCCTGCAGCAAGTTCGTGCAAAGCGCAGCGCCGAGTCCCTTGCCGGAAACGTCCGCAAGCAGGAACGCGGTGCGATTTTCGCCCAGGGAGAAAACGTCAAAGTAATCACCGCCTACCGCGAGGCAGGGAAAATTGATGCCGGAGACCGAAAGGTGCGGGTAATCGCGAAAATTCTTCGGTAATAGAGCCTGCTGAATGTCGCGGGCGATGCCGATTTCCTGTTCGAGACGCTGACGTTCACGTTCGCGTTCGACGAGCCGGGCATTGTCTAGAATGCTTGCGGCGTCAGCGGCGAGGGCGTCCAGAATTTGGCGGTCGAGCTTGGAAAATGCCGCCGGCCGACGTGAATCCAGATACAGTACGCCGAGAAAATCGCCCCGCTTGATATTGATCATCGACTGATCGGTGTTGGCGCGCGACATGGCATACAACGGAATCACGACGACGGCGCGCAATCGTTGCGCGACAATGCTTTGCGCGGCCTGCAAGTCCATGTCGGCTTGCGCCAGATCCTCGGTGATGACAGCCGATTGCCGCCTCAGCGCGAGCTGAATGGCGGTTTGGCTCGGCGTGAGGCTTTCTGGCGGGAGCCGCATGCCGCCGCTGCGGCGCGCGAGACGCACTTTGAGACCCACTTTCTCATCGACTTCCAGCAGCAGGCCGCGGTCCGCATCGGTGACCGAAACGGCGTGATCGAGCATGTGGCCCAGTACGGTATCGAGCGGCAGCTGCGAATGCAGCAGCGTGGTGGCTTCCAACAGCAGGTTGAGCTTGCGAAGACCACCGCCACCGGGCTCCGAGCTGGTGATGTGCTCGATGCGCGTCAGTAGATGAGGGAGGGAATCGGTGCTGGCGTTCGCAGCGGAACGGTAAATGAGTTCGTAAGAATCATCGAGGCCGAAGGTGATGGCGTCGCCGTCCTGCAATTCTCGGCTTTCCACTTTTTCGCCGTTGACGAACAAGCCGCGTCGTTGCCCCCGATCTTCAATGTAGTACTTGTTCGCCTCGGTCACGATCGCCGCGCAGTTGCGCGAAATGCGCCGGTCGGCGAGTTGCAGGTGGTTGCCGGTTTCCGCGCCACGCCCGATCAGAAATGGCATCTGCGTCACGCGAACGTAACGCCGCGCACCGTCGGGAGAGACAACCTCCAGCACGGTTTCCGCTAAATTTGGGACGGTGTCGGGCATAGCCGATGAATGGCGGGATTGTAGCACGCGGACCGCGAAGAAAAGGCCCGCTCGACGCGAATGTTTGCCGGGCCGCAGATACCTTCTTTTTGGTTGAAACGGGGCCTGACGCGTTGCGGTGGAGAAAATGGGGCAGCCTTCAGGCGCGCGCACCACTGTTTTCGCCAAGATGGGCCGATTCGCTGACCGAGGCCTGCGCCCGACCAGTCGAGCGAGCGTCACGCGACGTGGCAATCCGCGCGGCCGCCGCCGGGACGGTTTGCCCGAACAGCGAGTATGCCTTGAGTGCTTCATCTAACGGCTTGCGGTGCAACAGGCGTGAAGCAGTGGACCCGGCTCGAGACAGCCACAGGCGCATCGAAGGCACCGGGGCATCGGCCGGCAGAATCTTCGAGTCCATGAACCGTCGGTCACAACGCGCGCAACGGTAAGGCGAAAGCCTCAGGAAAAGGTAAAGAGTCTCTTCGAGAGTGCCGTAGGGGTCGGCTTTCCAAACAGAGCGGCTCTTACATTGCGGACATTCGTGGAACCCAGTCTTATTCCGGAAGCCAAGTCGCACCAAACACACCCCGATAATGTGTCGCTTGCGAGACCCTGGCTTTGGGGACGCGAGCCGCCCGCGAAGCATCGCTGGATGTACTTTATGCCAATCCAGGGGCGCAGATGCAATAGGAAAGATAGTGAAGAAATAGACAAACCTTTGCACATGAGTACTATACCCAAGGTTCCTCCCCTTTTGCCAAAGGCTGTCCGGTCCCGCAGAGTCGCCGGGTCGCAGGTTGAGTGAGCGCTCAAGGACATTCCTGGCAAAGAGGCGGGAAAGCGTTTCGATCTGCAGCCATCGGCCTGACGGCGCGCCATTAAGTTCTAGTACCTGCGAAATATCTTCCTCTTTTCGGCCTCCTGCCGGCCCTCTGGTTCATGGATCTAACCCCTGGTAAGCCCGTACTTTCTCATTTCTTTTCATGTACTTAAGTACAGGGTTGCAACTTCGCACGGCCCCTACGGGTTCTAAGTTGCAGCGGCAACACTGCTGCTAATGTTGACACTATGAAGCTGACGAGACGACCAGCTTGGGCGTTGACTCTGCTGCTATTCTGCGCGGCGCCGAGGGCACGTGCTGACGTGGCCGTGCTTCTCGAGGAGCCCTACAGCTACGACGGCGCGTTTGCGGGAACCGGACATGCCGCTGTCTATCTGACTCGTGTTTGTGCGTCTTCTCCGACCAGGCTCAGGCGCTGCCAGCCTGGCGAACTGGGAGTGGTGCTGAGCCGTTATCACCGCGTTGCCGGATATGACTGGATCGCGGTCCCTCTCTACCCCTATCTCTATGCGGTCGATAAGCCTGAACACATCCCGCTGTTTGCGGATAACAAGCTGGAAGCGGCGCTGCGGGATCGCTATCGACGCAAATCCCTGGAAGCCGTGGTGCCCAATGGTCCTTCCGGCGAGACCCCGGGAGGCGACTGGTATGAGCTGGTGGGATCGGCGTACGACCGCACTCTGTATGGCTTTCAGATCGAGACGTCGGTGGCGCAGGACGACCGATTCATCGCCCAGTACAATTCGCGACTGAATCGTGAATCCTACAAGTTGGTCACCCGCAATTGCGCGGACTTTGTGCGCGAGGCTGTCAATTTCTACTACCCGAACGCGATCAAGCGAGGCATCATCGCCGACCTCGGCGTCTCCACGCCCAAGCATATGGCAAAGTCGCTGGTCCAATTCAGCAAGCGCAATCCCGAGCTGCAGTTCACGGCTTTCGTGATTCCCCAGGTGCCCGGGACGATTCGCAGAAGTCGGCCGGTGCGAGGTGTGGTCGAGTCTGTCTTCAAGGCGAAAAAGTACGAATTACCATTACTTGCGCTGCACCCGGTGGTCGCCGGCGGTTTCGCGGCTGCCTATGTGGCCGGAGGCCGCTTTAGTCCTCCACAGAACGCCCTGGTCTTTTCCGCGGATGATGGTTTGCAATCGCCGCTCAGCACTCAGGAACGGCGCGCGTATCAGAAGGGGCTCGAGGAAGTATCGCGGGTGAACGCCGATGCGGAACCTCGGCCTGAAGAAGCTTCCTGGCATCATCTCTTGGAAGGCGCACAATTGCGCCTGGACGACAACGGCAGCCCAGTACTGCAGGTGCGATCGGGCGGCGATGTCATCGAGGTTGGGATTACGCGCGAGACTGTTCTGAGCAGTGAAGCGCCGCCTGAAATCGTGCAGCAAATCCTGGTTGCGCGGCTGCGCGAGCAGTTGCGGGGTGGACGGGCTTCCAAGATATCCGAACCTGAATTGCGGGAAGACTGGAAGCTGCTGAAGATTGCCTTCGCGGAGGAATCGGAAGGCGATGCGACACAAAGAAATACATCCGACGCGATCGAGACCTTGAGCTTGCCGATTTTTGCCCGTCAGTAAAAGCTCGCTCGCATACTACCGCAAAAATCGGCCTCCAATTTCTGCAAGCTCGGCAATTCCAAAACTCCGTGGGGAAACTCAAGCCGGCTCATCTGATTCTGTTGTCGCACAAATACCTAGGCAATTTTCAGGTGACGTTTCTCATGGATTGGACCCTTATCGTCGGCATAAGCGTTACGATCGTCACCGTCATGTTGTGGACGGTCGGCGCCGCGGCCCCGCCCCTCGTTCACCTACCACCAAATTCACGTTCTAGGGGACGCTTTGCAAGGCCGGGACCGGACCGCCATCTATTTCGTCGGCTGCGCGGGCCTGCTCAAATCGTCTCGCCCTTCTGACTAACGCGTCGCAGCGGCGAGACGCCGCGTGACGTAATCGGCGACGTGCGTGTCGAACAGCTCATCCAATTGGCGGGTTACCGGTCCGGGAGCTTTGGCGATTGTGTGGCCGGCGATTTCGCCCACGCCGAGTAGGTTGCGGTTGGTGGAGGAAATAAACACTTCGTCCGCGGAGAACAAGTCTTCGGGGCGCAGCGTCTGCTGTACCACTGCGACGCCCGCTTCGGGCGCAATTTCAAACAGAATGCCTCGCGTGACGCCTTCCAGGCATCCGGAGTTCAGCGGCGGCGTGTAGACCTTGCCGTTTTTCACCACAAAAATATTTGCCGCGGTGCATTCCGCGATCTCCCCGCGCTCGTTCAACAGCACGACCTCGTCCAGACCTTGTCGTTGCGCCTCCGCGACGGCCCAGACATTGGGCAGCCACGACGTACTCTTTACGCCCGCGAGCGGCGATGCGGCGTGCCGACCATGCTCCTGCAGCCCCAGGCGAATCGGCTCTCGATATTCCGGCAGGGACGCCGAGTAAATGATCAGGTCCGTTTCTGGGCGCTCTTCGTCGCTTTGCCAGAAGCCTACGTCGTTGTAGATAAAATAGATGCGGGCGCAGCCGTTGGTCACCTGGTTGGCGCGAATCACTTCGTGCAGGTGTACGCGGACCTTGGCCGCGGTATAGGCCATGGGAATATGGGTAATGGCGGCGTCTTTTTCCAGGCGCCGCCAGTGCCGCTCGTAGGCAAAGGCTTCGCCGCGCGCGATGCGCATGGTGGTGAAGATGCCCCAGCCGCAGATCAGTCCGGCTTGTCCCGGCGAAAGACGCACCTTGTTGATCGGCTTCAATTCCTCGTTGTGAAAGACGTTGCGGTGAATCACTCGGTCCCTTCCTCGACAGCCCGTCAATAATTGTACCCGAGTTTCTTCAGTGGGTTGCCTGGCGAACACCGGGAAGGTTCGTAGAGGGACCGGAGTGACAAAAAACTGTGCAGCGGGCCTTGACAGATTTAATCGGACTAAATTAGTCTTACTTTCCTTGTTGCAAGATGTTTGCAACAAGACCGTGGCGGTCGGAATCGCCTTCCAGCCTGCTGCGTGATCCTCGAACCGGAGATTAACCGTGCGAGAATGCTGCGAGCCCCGACTTTCTCCACTGCGAGACAACGACGACTTCATCGTGTTGCCGTGCGACGCGAAGTGCTTTCACCTGGTGTTGCCATTTCTGTCCATTCATTTAACCGCTTGTGAACTCGATTGCGCGCGAACCGCGCTGAAGAGCTTGTGGTCCGCGGCGCCTGCTGCGAATTCCAGGGGCAACCAGAACGTGCTGTTTCAGGCGTTCCGGTGCCCGGATGGACACTGCCACCTGGTTTGCCACGGAACTCTCAACATTTGTCTTCTGGAAGAAGCTGCGCACTTGTTGCAGCACGAGATGGAAGCGCAAGCGCTGGGCGGCACAGATCGGCCGGCTTACCTGGCCTGAAGACGACACGTTTTACGTTCCTCTCTCAATCAGCAGGTCGGCCGCTTTAACCAATTCCATCTGCTTTTGTTTCCGAGCATGCGGCCGTCGCCGAGGTCCCGCCAGTCCGTTATGACCTGCGGGGTATCCGGTTGCCGGCGAATCTTTGCAGGCCACGTTGTCGGTCCCGGACAACCCTCCAACCCGCTGCAAAACCCTGCCTTTGGCATGGTGTTTGGCTTACTATCTTTCGGCACGGTTTTGCAGTTCTCGAACGGATGGAAATCTCAAGATGAACCAAGAGTCGACGCAGAATTTCGAAGAGTCAACAAGCGACGAATTCGAGAGCGCACGTGACCGCGGGGCCGCGCAAGCTCCTGCCGTTCCCGCGCGCCGCCAATTCCTGCGAACCAGCTTGCTCGCTGGCGTAGCCGCCTCGGCTGCATCCGCCTTGGTCCCCGGGACTTCCTGCCCTCGCGAGCATTCCGCCGCCGCGTCGCCCGCTGACATTCCGTCCTTTGAGCTCGACGAAAACACCATCACCGATCTGCAGGACGCCATGAAGTCCGGCAAGTACACGGCGCGTTCCATCGCCGAGAAATATCTCGCGCGCATCGAGCAAATTGACAAGCAAGGCCCCGCAATCAACAGCATCATAGAACTTAATCCGGATGCACTTGCCATCGCCGATGCGCTCGACAAGGAACGCAAGGACAAAGGCCAGCGAGGCCCGCTGCACGGCATTCCTGTGCTGATCAAAGACAACATCGATACCGCCGACAAAATGATGACCACGGCGGGATCGCTCGCGCTACTAGGCTCAAAGCCGCTAAAAGATTCCACGGTCGCGCGAAAACTTCGCGAAGCCGGCGCGGTCATACTGGGTAAAACCAATCTCAGCGAGTGGGCCAACATTCGCTCCAGCCATTCCACCAGCGGCTGGAGCGGGCGGGGCGGCCAAACCAAAAATCCCTATGCACTTGACCGCAATCCCTGCGGCTCCAGTTCGGGCTCCGGCGCGGGCGTCTCCGCCAACCTGTGCGTGGCGGCCATCGGCACCGAGACGGATGGCTCGATCGTGTGCCCTTCCACCAGCAACGGCATCGTCGGTATCAAGCCCACTGTCGGCCTGGTAAGCCGCACCGGCATCATTCCGATCTCGCACAGTCAGGATGGCGCCGGGCCCATGTGCCGCACCGTCCGTGATGCTGCCATCGTCCTCGGCGCGCTCACCGGCATCGACGAGCAGGACACCGCGACCTCCGATAGCCGCGAACACGCCTACACCGACTACACGCAATTCCTCAAGGCCGACGGCCTGCGCGGCGCGCGCATCGGCGTCGTGCGAAAAACGTTCGGCTTCAACGAAGCCGTCGATAAAATCATGGAAGACGCGCTCGAGACGATGAAGAAGCAAGGCGCCATCCTCGTCGATCCGGCGCCCATCGAGACCGCAGGCAAGTTCGGAGACTCCGAATTCACCGTGCTTCTCTACGAATTGAAAGCCGATCTAAACGCGTATCTCGCGCGCCTCGGGCCAAATGCTCCGATGAAAACGCTAAAAGACATCATTGGCTTCAACGAGCGAAATCGCGAAAAGGAGATGCCGTATTTCGGTCAGGACACTTTCCTGAAAGCGGAGGAAAAAGGCCCGCTGACCACGCAGGAATACGTGGACGCGCTGGCGAAAAACCACCAATTGGCTCGCAAGGAAGGCATCGATGCCACGATGGACAAGAGCAATCTTGACGCCCTGACCGGTCCCACCGGCGGCCCTGCATGGCTCACCGACCACGTCAATGGCGATTCGTTCGACGGCGGAAGCTCCGGGGCCGCAGCCGTCGCCGGTTATCCCAACATTACTGTGCCCGCTGGATTCATCGCCGGCCTGCCCGTCGGCATTTCCTTTTTCGGGCGCGCCTGGAGCGAGCCTGTGCTGATTCGCATAGCCTATTCCTTCGAGCAAGCTACGAAAGTCAGGAAACCGCCGAGCTTCCTTCCCAGCGTATACATTTAGATGAACCTGTAGAGGCTTAGCACGGCTACTCCCCAGGTTGTCCGGACGTAAAGATTAACGATCCCGTTTTCAGCAATTCTTCATCCGGCTAGGTCGTTGAACCTCTACTTCGCCGCCCCCAACACCTTAGCCTCGCCCACCTCGACCAGCTTCCCCGTCTTCACATCAAAAATGTAACCGTTCACGGGAATCGTCTTAGGCACCAGCGGATGCGTCTTGATTCGTGCCACATCGTCCAGCAATGCCTGCTTCTGATCCTTAAACGTGAGCCAATCGATGTATTGGCCTTCGCGTGACCCTGGTCCACTGCCCACATCCTTAAACCCGTCCGCCGTCAACTCCGCCGTTTCCAGGCTGGAGGCCAGGAGGTCCCGCATCACCTCATTCGTAAAGAACAGCATTCCGCATTCGGTATGGTGAATCACAAAGAACTCCCGCGTGCCCAGCAGCTTGTAACTGATCACGAGCGAGCGGATCGCGTCATCGCTCGCCCGCCCCCCGGCGTTGCGGATCACATGCGCATCGCCTTCCGCCAACCCAGCGAATTTCGCCGGATCGAGCCGTGCGTCCATGCACGTAAGAATCGCGAAACGCCGCGCAGGCGGCATCGCGAGCTTCCCTTTGTCGACGAAACTCGCGCTGTATTTTGCATTTGCTTCCAGAACCTCGGCCAAAATCTTGCTCATTTCTGACTCTCTCCTCGGATCGAAATACCAGCGCTAAAAATCGGGGACGATGACGACTGGCGCGAAGCGCAAACGAAAAGAACCTGAACGATTACCAGCGACACCAAAAAGTGCAGCAGTGCACAGGAACCAAGGATCTCCTCCCTTAAAAGATAAGCGCCACACAAATGTAGCCGTCTAACGAAGCCGCACGCACTCGAGAATAGGGGTTATTTCTGGGCCAGCAATCGTTCGACCGACCGACGCACCTCGCTCTCCAGCCGACGATGCTCCTCACCCGTCGCCGCACTCGCAAATCCCGCACGCACACTCGCTACGCGCCCGTCTCGTCCAAGATAAACCGTAGTAGGGTACGCGCCAAAATTGACCAACTGCGGCAGTTTGGCCGGCACGTCCCCAATCGCGCCAGCCAGCAGAATTGGGTACGGCACGCCGAACTCTTTTACGAACGACGCGATACGCGGATTGTCGTCCGCCGGATCGCCACTCGCTTCGAAATTCAATCCCACGATTTCCAGCCCCCGCGCGTGGAAACTCTTGTACAGGTCCACTAGAGACGGAGCCTCGTCCCGGCAATTCGGGCACCAGGTTCCCCCAATCGCCAGGATCACGACCTTTCCACGAAAGCGAGCATCGGCGTCCGAGACAGATTTCCCATTGACGTCCGGAAAATTGAAATGAAACGCCTCGGTCGGATCCTTCACGCTGCTAAATCGCGAAGGGTCGGGTGGCTCGGGTATCCCCTTGGCCCGCGCCTCGCTCGTTTTTGCCGCGAGATACTTGTTCAAGCGGTTCAGTGTGACGTCCAAAGTTCCATCGGCTTGCCGCTTCGCTTCGAGCAAAACGGGCCGCTCCCCCGCGAAATGGCTCAGCACCAGCGTCCCGTCTCTCCACCCGCCGGTCAGTGTTCCCGTGTCCCCATCGACCCGCAGGATCGACCCCGAAACTTCCGTCCCGGATTGCCGCAGGTACAGCTTCCAAGAAAGCACGGACCGCGGATCTTTCTTAGGGCTGTGATCCTCGCCCACAAGCTTCATCTCCCAGTCGCCGCCGACCGGAGGATCGGCACCGGGGTCCGGCGCTGATGCCGAGAATCTGCGTGCGCGAAACGCATATTCGCGCCCGTTCTTGGAATGATAGCGGTATAAGCCCTCCAATTTTTCGCCGTCGAAAGTTGCCGACAGCGTCGAGTTCAAAAACTCGTACTCCAGCTGCAATTTTCCGTCGCCAAAAGCTCCCGACGTTGAGCCAATCTTCTTGTCGCCCTCAAAAAAAAATCCTTGCACCGCGTTTCCCGTTTGCGCAATTTCCAGCCGGAAGGGAATTTCCGCCTGCCCGACAACCACCACGGCATCCCACAACCCAGCGACATTGTTGCTCTCCGCCGCCACCGCCGAAGCTCGAACTCGACTCGCACTCCAACCGAACAACATCGCCGCAACAAGCAGCATCCGGAATCCTTTGCTTCGCATGAAAGATCCCTCTCTCGATTTTGGGCAGCAGCCAGCGCTGCACGACCAGCGGGCTGTTCCGACGGAAAACGTTCGAACGGAAAAAGACAGCGAAAGCGAACAGCTATCGGCTACAACAGGAACTCAAGCGGAAATCTCGGGGAACACGTTGCATGGTACACAAAACTACGCCACGCCGAACCCAGCGTCAATACCAATTAACCTGTTCAACTCATCGGAAGTTGCGATGCCGCGGAAGGCGAGGCAACGGTGACCTTCGGACGGCAAATTTCTCCTTCCCGACGTCGCTCCATACCGTTACAATCTCCAATCGATCAAGATCTGATTGACGCGTGTCCGAGCGCGCTACGAGCGAGTTTCGCTGGCTCCTCATCTTTCGTTTTGCAAAGGAGAAGTTCTCGTGCCTGAAACCACAACGCATCACGCACTTGGCGATCGTGCGGCATTTCAGCTCGCCAATGTCACCAAGACTCCGCCGCAGTACGGCGCGATTACACCGCGCTGGCTCGTCCGGCTGCTCGATTGGAAGCCGCTTGAAGCGGGCACGCTGCGAGTCAATCGCGTGGTGGATGAAAAAACCGTCGATGTCGTCTGCGGTCAAAAAGACGAAAAGGCCCTGCCGGAAACCTACGTCGAGTACGAAGAAAAACCTCGCGAGTACACGCTGAGCGCCATCTCCGCGGTCCTCGACGTGCAAACACGCGTCTCCGATCTTTACAGCAATCCTTACGATCAGGTCCGCGAACAGCTTCGTCTGATGATCGAAAACGTAAAGGAGCGCCAGGAGAGCGAGCTCATCAACAACAGCGACTACGGGCTGCTCAAGAATGTTCCGGCCAGCCAGCGGGTTCCGACGCGCAAGGGTGCTCCCACGCCCGACGATCTCGACGAACTGCTCACCAAAGTCTGGAAGGAACCATCCTTCTTTCTTGCCCATCCGCGGGCCATCGCCGCCTTCGGCCGCGAGTGCACGCGTCGCGGCGTTCCTCCCGCCACCGTCACGCTGTTCGGTTCGCCCTTCATCACCTGGCGCGGCGTTCCCCTGGTCCCCTGCGACAAGCTGTTTGTCGACGACACCAGATCCAAAAGCGCCACCGGAAAGACCAACATCCTCTTGTTGCGCGTCGGCGAGAAAAAGCAGGGCGTCATCGGTCTGTTTCAACCCGGACTTCCCGGCGAGCAAACCCCGGGTCTTTCCGTCCGCTTCATGGGCATCAGCAGCAAAGCGCTAGCCTCCTACCTGATTTCGCTGTACTGCTCCGCTGCCGTGCTGGTGGACGACGCTATCGCCGCGCTCGAAGACGTTGAAGTCGGGCACTATCATGACTACAAGTGAGTCCGGAAAAAATGCGCCGCTTTTGCCCGCCGGCGATTTGCGGACACCCAGGGATTTTCGGACCATGCTCCCAGTCGAGACGCAAGTCGTCCCGGCAGGGCTTCCCGATCCCGCGGTTCTGGCGCGCATGGCCAACGAATTTTTCACCGCTTTGCCGCTGAGCGAACGGGCGATCGCTGACGCCCAGAGCAGCGCTGCGGTTCCCGGCGCCCCGGAACTCCCGGGGGCCGCCAGAAATCCGACGGCGTTTGTTTCCCTTCCAGGCGCCCCCTCGCTTCCGTCAACATCGCTCCCGGTCGCATCGCTTCCTGCCGAAGCCGGTCTGCGCGCGCTCCCCGCCGCTCCGCCGGGAGGCGCCGCGCAATCCCAGGTTCCTTTGGTCCCCGAATTTTCTTTTCCCGGAATTCCGGGCGGAGTTGGCTCCGCCGACTTGTTGGGTATTTCTTCCCTCGGATTCCTCGAGGAAATTCGTCCACTGTTGTCTTATCCCGGCGGGTCGCCATTGCCAGTCGCGCCGTCTCTTCCCAACGCCAGCCTTCCCGCCGAAACAGAACTCCGCGCGCTGGCTGACAGTTTTTCGTCCACGGCCACGCCGCAAGTGTTGGAATCGAAGCCGCAACTTTCAACGCCGCAGGTTCCCGGCGGTGTCCCGCAGCAAGGCGTGCCCGGCGCATCGTTCTCGTATCCCTTTCTCGATGAAATTCGCCAACTAGCCCCCGCGGCTGCCATTCCCGCCAAGGACGATCCGTTCCGCGTCCCGGCCCAAACTCTCGCCGGCCTGAATCTCTCCTCGCAATCGTTCCAAGTTGAAGCCGTTCGCCGCGACTTCCCGATCCTGCAGGAGCGCGTCCATGGCAAACCCATCGTGTGGCTCGACAACGCCGCCACCACGCAAAAACCGCAGAGCGTGATCGACCGGATCGGCTATTTCTACGCTCACGAAAATTCCAACATTCATCGTGCTGCCCACGAACTCGCCGCTCGTGCCACCGACGCCTACGAAGCCGCCCGCGACAAAGTGCGCCGCTTCATCAACGCCGGCAGCGTCAAGGAAATCATCTTCGTCCGTGGCACGACCGAAGCTATCAACCTGGTCGCGCAAAGCTGGGGCCGCCAGAACATCCGCAAGGACGACGAGATCGTCATCACCTGGCTCGAGCATCACGCCAACATTGTTCCCTGGCAGATGCTCTGCGCCGAAGCCGGCGCCCGCCTCCGCGTCGTTCCGGTCGATAACACCGGCCAGGTGCTGCTCGACGAATATCAAAAGCTTCTGGGCCCGCGCACGCGTTTGGTCGCTTTCGCGCAAGTTTCCAACGCGCTCGGCACAGTCACTCCGGCCCAGGAAATGATCGATATGGCCCACCGCTACGGCGCGAAGGTCCTGCTCGACGGTGCGCAGTCGGTCTCGCACATGCAGACCGATGTGCAACTGTTCGACTGCGACTTCTTTGTATTCTCGGGCCACAAGATGTTTGGGCCCACCGGCATTGGCGTCGTCTTCGGCAAGTACGACGTACTCGAACAAACACAGCCGTGGCACGGCGGCGGCAACATGATCCAGGATGTCACCTTCGAGAAGACCACCTACCAGCTTCCACCAGGCCGTTTCGAAGCTGGTACCGGAAACATCGCCGACGCCGTGGGTCTCGGCGCCGCCATCGATTATCTCGACCGCGTTGGCATGGCCAACATCTCGCGCTACGAACACGATCTGCTCCGGTACGCCACCGACGCGCTCCAGCGCATTCCCGGCCTTCGGTTGATCGGTACCGCCCGCGAAAAAGCCGGCGTGCTCTCCTTTGTCCTCGACGGCTTCCGCACCGAAGACGTAGGCACCGCGCTCAACCGCCAGGGCATTGCCGTCCGCGCCGGCCACCACTGCGCCCAACCCATCCTTCGCCGCTTCGGCGTGGAATCCACCGTCCGCCCCTCTCTGGCCCTGTACAACACCTGCGAGGAGATCGACGCCCTGGTGGCGGCCATCTGGAACCTGAAGCGCGGCCACGGTTCGTTGTAGGTTCGCTCGACGCTTCGCGGAGTCCTCCACGCTTCCGTTGGATCGCAATGGATCGCAAGGGTGCGTGTTGTAGCAACGTAAAAATGTCACCCTAACAGCAACATAGAAATGTCACCCCCCTGGTATGGCTGCGTGCTCCAAACGCGTATCGCCATAGTAGAACGTGAGGCGCCCGTTAAGAGCTTGG
>Ga0181522_10001109_pt1 | contig 17097 bp, 14 predicted proteins | sample PEATcosm2014_Bin_27_FD_121103 | JGI IMG/M metagenome (GOLD analysis project Ga0181522, IMG submission 121103) | Peatland microbial communities from MTU Mesocosm Facility, Houghton, MI, USA - PEATcosm2014_Bin05_10_metaG | ecosystem: Environmental > Terrestrial > Soil > Wetlands > Peat | place... | reverse complement strand
GGGCTCCACAATGTCCACCATCGGCGTATCGTTCAAGAGCACGTCGTAGACCGACTTTTCGAACTGACGTCCATCTATGCCAAGCCCGGTCGTCGCATTTCCTTGCGGGTCCAGGTCCACAATAAGGACCCGGTTACCCTTCTCAGCGAGCGCGGCACCCAGTGACGTAGTGGTCGTGGTTTTGCCCACTCCACCTTTTTGATTGGCTACAGCAAAAACCCTCATCAAGCTGGCGTTCGCCATAAGCCTCTTCCTGAACCACCGAATTCCGACACAACGTCGAACCCCTGCTATTCAACACGGTTTTCTTCGAGTCGTCAAGTACTGATGTTTCACGTGAAACGTGAGGTGACGGACGGCCGACGACGTAAAAAATGGACATTTACGCTAGTAATCCCTGTCGTTGTTTCACGTGAAACAGTGCCCGTAACCCTCAACTGCAGCCTGTCGCTTGTTTCACGTGAAACATCAGAAGAGCGGCCGCTTTGCCGGAACTCCAACGTCACGAGGGAATTCCCTCGGGGTGTCCGCCACTTTCCTAAGCACTCGAAACGCTGCGCCGTGGCGAATGCGGCCCTGATCCTCAAATCCTAGAGTCCTCAAGCCTTTTGATTCCCACCGACGACCATCGTCTTCAGGTGGCTCAGAGACGATCAGTGTTCCACCCAGCTTCAAGAAGCGGGCCGCGCACTCAGCAACCACCGACGGCGGGCCAAAGGAACGGGCTGTTACCAGGGAAAACGTTGCCTCAAGCGCAGGGTCCCTGGCCACTGTTTCGACTCTTTCGGTAATGACCTCCACGTCGCTGGGCGCACCGACCCAGGCGAGAACCTCACGCAAGAAGTTCATTCGTTTTCTCATTGAATCCACCAGGACCGTCCGACATCGCCACCGTTCAGCGAGAACCAACCCCGGTAGTCCGCCACCACTTCCCAGATCAAGCAAATTTGCTGGTGGGAGGCCGGAAATATCCTCCCAGCAGAGCGCAAAGCCCCTCGCGTGTTCGATGTGCGGCTCGATGTCTCCTGGTCCCAAGAAGCCTCGCGCCCTCGATTCCTCGAGGGCGCGCAATAGCCATTCGTTCGTCACAAGTCCTCTACGCCGGTGCGATCACCACAAAGCGACGAGGCTCCTCACCTTCGGATCTCGTGACGACCTGCTCGCTGTCAGTCAACGCGTCGTGAACTGCCTTTCGGTCCGCCGCTGACATCGGTTCGAGGGCACGTTCTTCGCCTGTTTCGATCACTTCGCCCGCTACCTGACGTGCAAACCGACCAAGGGCGGCGACACGCCGTTCGCGATACTGCGCGACGTCCACCAAGATCCGATCGGTTCGACTCGGACTCTTGGACTGAACGACCGTACGCGTAACCTCTTGAAGCGCCTGAAGCGTCGTGCCCCTCGGTCCAACCAGAATCCCCAATTCCGTTGGGGGATTGGCGTTTACAGCCAGCTCGACCGTTTCGGCGTCGAGCTCCTTGACCGATACCTCGGCCTGTATGTTCATCGAGGCCAGGAGGCCTTCGAGGAACTCTTTCGCGATTGACCCTTGCTCGGCCAACGAGATTCCTTCAGCCATGGTGCCCTCCTTCATTGAGATTCTTTCAGTTCGAGGTCCGCCCCTAGGCGAACTCTGTCTTTGGCGTGTGGCGCCTACGTTCTTTTCCTTTTCTTTGCCGCTTCCTTCGGTTTCAGGAACCCTCGGAGATCGCGTCTTCTCCGCTCGAGCGCCATTGCGAGGCCGATCCTCGCGTCCACCGGAGGATCGACGAGACCGCTTGGGCCGCGGCCCGCTCGGTCGGACTCGTGCTCGAACCCGAGCTTCACCGCGAATTCGACCAAACATCCCGGCCTTCGGTTCCTCGATTACTTCGATCTCGGCGTCGTCGCGGTGCACACCGAGGTGCGCCAGGGCTCGATCAGTGGCCTCATCGATAGATTTTCCTGTGGTTTCGACCCAATCCATGGGTTAACGCGCCTTTCTTTTACGTTTTGCCCTCGACCGGCTCTGGGGCTGGGGTCGTGGCGCGGGCGGCTTCGCATTTGACTTCGCCACTGTCGGAGGAGGAGTTGAGGGTTTAGGTTCGTCTGGCAGTGGACTCGTACCGTCATCCCTCGAGTCAGGCGCGGGAAGTGACCTCTGCGTACCTTTATGAGGGTTCGAGACGCCGGCCCGGAACATCAAATCCTGAGTAATAATTCGAATCACAGTAGAAATAATCATATAAAGCACAACAGCGGCTGGGATGATCAAATAGAAGTATGCAAAAACAATCGGAAGGAATCGCTGCATCGCGAGTTGTTGGGACGGCATTGGCGTGCCGGTCTTTCGATTTCGGTTGTTCATCTGGGCCATCTGGAAATACTGCAGCGCTACAGCCACCGCCACGAACACGAAGAATGGTATTGCGGCGGCAATCGAACCGTGCGAACTGAAGGGTTTAAGGTTCAATTCCATACCAAACGCCTTGATTTGGCCGCCCGAATGGATAAGGTTCTTGTACATCTTTGAGCCTGCGGGTATGTAGCGCGGCAACGGCACTAAAACGCCATGTTGCATGACTTTGTTGGCCAATCCCTTGATGACGCTGTAGAGGATGAAGAGGAACGGCGCCTGGAGTAGCACGGGCAAACATCCGCCAACGGGATTCACGCCCTCTTCCTTGTACAGCTTCATCATCTCCTCGTTGAGAAGTTGACGATTCTCCGGCCCCTTGTACTTCTGCTGCAATTTCTTGATCTCAGGCTGAAGTTTCTGCATCGACATCATGGATTTCGTGCTCTTGATAGTGAAAGGGGTGAGAGCACCCATGATGACCACCGTGAGCATCACGATCGCTATGGCGTAGTTGGGCACGAGGCCATAGCAGAACGCGAGAATCCAGCCAAAAAGATGGAAGATCGGTTGAAAGATGCTTCCGACCGCGTGGGTAAACGATTTCATTACTGGACGCTCCTAGCTTTCTTCGGAAGGGGGACGAGGTCGACGCCGTGGGGCCCAAAAGGACGACAACGACTGAGGCGACGAAGTGCCAACACCGTGCCGCGCGCAGCACCGTGTTGGGCGATCGCCTCGTCGGCGTAGTGAGAACACGAGGGATAGAACCGACACGGCGAATTACGGCCAGAGGTCAGTTGCCGATAGAACCTGATCAGGAGCAATAAAACGCGTGCGGGACTAGAGATCTCAGAATCCACCGGCGCGCTCGACTGCTTGGTGAAGATGGTGTTGGAGTTCGTCATAGGATAGTCTTCCTGTCTCAAAACCACACCTGATCAGGTACGAACCAGGATGTGGTTGAGGCTCAAGGTCGTCCACGAGTGCCCGTAATCGCCGTCGAATCCGATTCCGAAGAACCGCATTGCCAACCCTCCGGCTGATCGCGTACGCCACATTCACTGAGGTCGATTGGTCACCGCAGGCTACGAAACTGATCCGTAGTGGCCCACTTTGACCCCGCCCCGTTGGCGTGGCGAAAAGTGCGAACTGCCGGCGGGTTCGAACCCGACCGGGCACCGTCTTAGACCGTCAATTGGTGACGGCCCTTGTCACGACGGGCCTTTAGGACAGCACGGCCAGCACGGGTGCGCATACGCGCACGAAAACCGTGCGTTTTTGCCCTTTTCCGCTTATTTGGCTGATAGGTACGCTTCACAAATCCTCTTCTCAAAATGTAATGATGCGCTTCGCGGTACCCCCTGGGGGTCGCTGGCGCGCTGCTGGGAACAATCTTACCCGACCCATGGGGTGCCCCGGCAAAGAGATCGAAATGGGTGTATGGTAACTCTCCCCAAGTCAAGCGAGATCGCCAAACCGAGACGTTGGACTTGTGGAAAACGTTGGTTTGGGTCTGTGGAGGAAGATTGTGCAGAGCGGGGAGGAGATCTGGACAGCACTGCGAGACTCCTTGCGTGGCAACGCTTCTGACGCGGTATGGTCCGCTGGGCTGAACACACTTCGCCTTGTGGATTACCACGACAATCAGCTCGTAATCGGTGCTCCAAACCAGATCCAGCTCCTGCGAATCCAACAGCGATTTCTCCCCTTCATCACCGAGCAAGCACAACAACTTGTTGGCTCTGACGTGACGGTTTCGTTAACGGTGAGTGAATTAAACAGCGAGGTAGCCACCCCTCTGGATGAACCAAGTGGTTCCCCGTCGATCGAGACCTTCGCGCCGAGCGTGGACCGACCGGCGCGACTTGACCCTCGAATGACATTCGATACCTTCGTGCCTGGTTCCTCGAACCGTCTCGCGTTCGCCGCCGCTCAATCCGTCGCCGAAACCCCCGGTCGCGCCTACAACCCCTTGATGATCTACGGAAACTCGGGACTCGGAAAGACCCATCTCCTCCACGCCATTGGTAACTACGTCCAGGAGAACTACCCGGGGCGAAAGGTCCTTTACGTTTCTACCGAAACGTTCCTTAATGACTTCATACGTGCCATTCAAACTCGAACGCAACTAGCCCTTCATGACCGTTATCGAGAGAACGACGTTCTGTTGATCGACGACATCCAGTTCATGGAGACGCGCGGTGAGACTTTCCACGAGGAGATCTTTCACACCTATAACGCGCTACACGGTGAGGGAAAACAGATTGTCCTTACTTCGGATCGTTCGCCGCGGGACCTGGCTGGATTGCAGGATCGTTTTCGTAGTCGCCTTCTCCAGGGTTTGGTCACCGAAATCGATCAGCCGGACCTCGAAACTCGGATCGCCATCCTGCGATCTAAAGCCGAGCGAGAGGGGATTGACCTTCCGGGTGATGTCGCGGAGTGGATTGCCCAGCGCGTGCGCGACAACATCCGTGAACTTGAGGGATCCATCACCATGTTGCGAGCCTTCGCAAACCTTCGCCAAGAACCAATCTCGCTTGAACTCGCCAAGAATCACCTGACCAACCTGGGTCAAGAACAGATCATCTTGAAGCCTGAGACGATCTTAGCGGTGGTGTCCGATTTTTATGGCCTTTCAGTTGAAGATGTGCGTGGATCAAAACGGCTACGTCCACTCGTGCACGCACGCCACGTCGCGATGTACCTGATACGTGATCTCTTAGACAACTATTCGTATCCGATGATCGCGAGAATCTTTGATGGTCGTAACCACACAACCGTCATAAGTGGTGTCGAGAAAATTAAGGACCAGCTTGCGGTCAACAGCGAGTTACTCGCCCAGATCAATCAGCTGAAGCGTCGGTTACAAGGAGATGGTAGAGAATAATTTGTGCGCAAACTTGGGGTTTCTTTGTGGATTCCAGGTCAAAAATATTCCGATGGCGCACATGACTTCAAGGTTGAGTTCGTAGGGTTGAAACAGTTAGTCACAGGGGTGTGCTTGGGTGGTTTACTAAAATGGCCACTTGACCAGGGTTCTCATGTAGTAATCCACATACCCACAGACCTACTACTACTAAGAGTTCTCCCTACACACAACACACCGTAACCTCAGTATGAAAGAAAGGTTGTTCGATGAAGTTCAGGTCAGAGCGGGACATTCTGGTTGAAGCATTAAGTGCGGCAAGCCGTGTTGTGGCGACACGTCTGATCGGTGCGTCTTCAGGGATCCTCCTCTCACTGTCTGGAAATCAACTCACGGTCACCGGCACGGACCTGGACATCACCGTCCGTACCACCGTGGACGTGATTGGTCATGAGGATGGTTCAACGGTGGTGCCGGCGCGACTAATTGTCGACGCAGTTCGCTCGCTTGAGGCCGGGGCAGTGACCGTGTCGAGCAACGACGAAACCGTCGAGATTTCATTGGGTCGTGCGAAGTTCTCACTCCGGACTTTTTCAGTCATGGACTACCCCAATCTTCCACCAGTGACCGGGGCACCCCACGCGGTCGCTGCCCTTGATCTCATTCAAGGACTTAATCAGGTAGTCCGAGCTGCGGCGAATGACGACGCCCGACCACTCTTGACGGGGGTGTTGTTTACCACCGACGACGGTTCCTTACGTCTAATCGCTACCGACTCGTATCGATTGGCGGTCCGTGACGTACCTGGAGTTCAGGGGCTCGCTGGTTCACAGGATCTTCTCGTACCCGCTCGAGCACTTCAAGAATTACAACGAGCCGCCGCCACCCTGGCGAGCGACGCCGAGATTGGGGTAACGCTCACCGACGCCGAGATCTGTTTCGTGGTGGGAACAACAACAATTTCGTCGCGTCTCATCGATGGTAACTACCCGTCCGTCTTGCAGCTGATTCCGGCCAGTTACCCAAACCAGCTTCGAATCGCCAAAGACACACTTCTCACATCTCTCCGTCGGGCGAAGCTTCTCGCGAAGGACTCGACGTCTTCGGTACGTCTCACCATGAGGGACAAGAACGTTGAAATCCGCACCCAAAGTCACGACGCAGGAGATGTCGAGGACAACGTAGACGCGGACTACAACGGCGATGAGATCACCATCGCTTTCAATCCAAGTTTTCTCATCGATGGCATCGAAGCGGTTCCGGGCGACGAAGTGGTACTGGAGGTCTCTGATTCCGTGCGACCAGCCATGGTTCATGGAGTGGACGACACGAGGTTTCGTTATCTCTTGATGCCCGTTCGCGTCCAGTAAGCGATCGATTATCGTGGGCCTCCACGAGCTCACACTTCGAGACTTCCGCTCATTCCAGGCGTTGACGTTCAAACCTGACCCCGAAGCGATCACGGTCCTGCTAAGTCCGAACGGCACGGGCAAGACTTCGGTACTCGAGGCTGTCTACGCACTCACCACGGCGTCATCGTTTCGAACCAACGCCGCAAGCGACATGATCCGAGGCGGAGAACACTTGGCCGAAGTACACGGTGTTCTCTTCCAGCAAGAACGTCGAGTCCAGATCGACCTCACCTTGACGCGAGGTGTGCGCAACACCACCAAGAAGATGTTGGTCAACGGCCAGCGGCCCCTGTCGCGCGCTTCGGTGTCAGAAGTGCTTCCACTGACGGTGTTCACCCCCGAAGGCGTGGACATCGTTCGCCAAGGACCAGATCAACGACGAACATATCTCACCAACCTCCTTACTGACGTCGATCTTTCGACGGGCGAGGTGATTGAGCGTTTCACTCGAGTGCTCAGTCAAAGAAACGCCGTCTTGCGTGCCTTTCAGGGAGAAGCACCGAACTCCGTGCAACGCGAGGAGCTCGCCGCGTGGGATGTTGAATTCTGTGAGGCGAGTGCGCGACTCATCGAAGTCCGACTTCGACTCCTTGACCAACTTGAGCCCCTAATCAGGAATTTCTATCGAACCATCGCTCAAAACGACCGTGCCGTGAGTGCGTACTACCAGCGTTCGTGGACCGGTGACCTCGGCGCGGCCCTTCGCAGTGCCCTCACGGACGACCAACATCGAGGACATTCGACGGTTGGTCCGCAACGAGATGACATCGTGCTGCTGCTCGACGGTCGTGACGCGCGTCGACAAGCATCGCAAGGTGAGCAACGTTCACTTGCCCTGGCCCTGCGTCTGGCGGGTCATGAGTTGGTCCGCCAACAACGTGGACTCGACCCACTTCTCCTACTCGACGACGTCTTCAGTGAGCTTGACCCGTCGCGAAGCGACCGACTCCTTCAACTACTACCAGCGGGTCAAACCCTCGTGACGACCGCGTCGCCATTACCGAGCGGAATGAATCCCGCGGCGATCGTTGATCTATCCGAGGTGGTCTCGTGAACGCCAAGAATGAGCAACCTCGACCCCTGGGGGAGGTCCTTAACGTGGTGGCTGGTCGACTTCGGAAGGTGGACCTTCGTCTTATCGATGAAATCCGGCGACTGTGGCCCGACGCGGTGGACCCCGTTTTGGCCGAACACTGCCAACCCGAGTTCGTGAAGAATGGTGTCTTGCTCATTCGCGTTCCGTCCGGAGCGTTCGCGCAACGAATCAACGCCGAGCACGAGTCAATTTTGCGAGGGTTTTCTTCCCTCGGTGAACGAGCGCCTACATCACTTCGAACAGTGTTGTTCGAGACGTGAAAATCTGCGACACGTAGGCACCTTTCGCGACCGATGGGGTTTTGAACTGAGGCTAAAGCGGGTAGGATAATGCAGCCGAATTGTTGTAATCGATTGCGCGAATCGCGCTGAAACTTGATATCGAAAGGATTTCTTCGTGGCCCAGAAGACCAAGGGATCCGCTAGCTACGGAGCGAGCGACATCACCGTTCTCGAGGGTCTCGAACCGGTTCGGGTCAGACCGGGCATGTATATCGGCTCGACGGGGCCGGCGGGATTGCACCACCTGGTCTGGGAGGTTGTCGACAATTCGGTCGACGAGGCGATGGCCGGTTTTTGTACGCGAATTGATGTCACGATTTTGGCCAACGGCAGTTGTCGAGTCATCGACGACGGACGAGGCATCCCCGTCGGGGACCACCCCCACTATCCCGGCAAGTCCGCGGCCGAAGTCGTACTCACGATGTTGCACGCGGGGGGAAAATTCGGCGGAAGCGCCTACAAGGTCTCCGGAGGACTGCACGGCGTTGGTGTGTCGGTCGTCAATGCTCTGTCAAGCCAGTTGATCCTTGAGATAGATCAAGGCGGCAATCATCACGTGTTGACGTTCAAGAACGGCGGCAAGCCGGTGGGGAAGCTCAAAGTGACCGGCGCCGCGCCGCGCGGTCGCACCGGAACGACCGTGACGTTCACGCCGGATCCAACGATCTTCGAAGACGTGGAATTCCGGGCACAGACAATCGTTGAACGCCTCCAGATCATGGCGTTCTTGAATCGCGGTCTTGAGATTCGATTCGAAGATCAGCGAAAGGGTCGGGAGACAAAAGAGACGTTCAAGTACAACGGTGGCATCGTTGACTACGTTCGCCATCTCAATAATTCCAAAGAATCGCTCTTTCGCAAGGTCGGATTCTACGATCAGTCAGAAGAAGGCCAAGAAGTCGAAGTCGCGTTCCAGTGGAATACTGGTTACTACGAGAGCATTCATTCGTTCGCCAACGGGATTGCCACCATCGAGGGTGGCATGCACGAAGAGGGTTTTCGAAAGGCGATCACGAATGTCGTCAATCGTTACGCGCGCAAACGTAATCTCCTAAAGGAGAAGGACGACAACCTTCTCGGCGAGGACATCCGCGAAGGACTCACTGCCATTGTCTCGGTGCGACTCGCGGAACCGCAGTTTGAAGGTCAGACCAAGGGAAAGCTCGGCAACGTGTCGATCCGTTCACTCGTAGAACGCGCGACGAATGAGAAACTCGCTGACTGGCTCGAAGAGAATCCACGTGAAGGAAGTCAGATTGTCGCCAAGGCCGTTCAAGCGTCGCGCGCGCGCATGGCGGCTCGTCAAGCTCGCGACCTCACGAGGCGCAAGAGCGCGCTCGACGGCGCGGGACTACCCGGGAAGCTGGTCGACTGTTCTTCGAACAATCCGCGTGAGTGCGAGCTCTTCATCGTGGAAGGTAACTCCGCGGGAGGCTCCGCGAAGGATGCGCGTAATCCGCGGAATCAGGCGATCTTGCCGATTCGCGGGAAGATCTTGAACGTCGAGAAGGCCCGCTCGGACAAAATCCTGCGCAACACCGAGATCCAGGCGCTGATCTCAGCAATTGGTGCGGGGGTGGAAGCGGACTTCGACGTGACTAAAGTGCGCTACGACAAGATCATCCTGCTCGCCGACGCCGACGTGGACGGTAGCCACATTCGAACACTGTTGTTGACGTTCTTCTTTCGTCAGATGACCGAGATGGTGAACAACGGCCACGTCTACGTTGCCCAACCACCCCTCTACTCGACCTTGGTGGGTAAGGACAAGGTGTACCTGCGCGACGACCTCGCCAAAGCGAAGTTCATGGAGGAGAATCCAAGTCACAAGAACGATTTCCAACGCCTGAAGGGACTTGGCGAAATGGACTTCGATGAACTGCGCGACACCACCATGGATCCGACGAAGCGTGCGTTGCTACAGATCACCGTCGAACAAGCCGCACTCGCCGACGAGGTCTGTTCCATCCTGATGGGTGACGACGTGCCCCAGCGCCGTCACTTCATACAGACCAACGCGAAAGACGTTCGATTCCTAGATATCTAGGAAGAGGGATCAATGGCAAAGAAGACTCCGAATTCTGGTGCAGAGACTCCGGGCGAGGAAGCAATACTCGGTTACATCGAGCCCATCGAGATCAACCTCGAGATGGAACGCTCCTTTCTCGAGTACTCAATGTCGGTCATTGTCTCTCGTGCCCTGCCCGACGTGCGAGACGGTCTGAAGCCCGTGCATCGTCGCATCCTCTATTCGATGTTCGATCAAGGTCTGCGCCCTGATCGTCCCTTCGCCAAATGCGCGAAGGTCGTGGGCGAGGTCATGGGTACGTATCACCCGCACGGCGACAGCGCGATCTACGACGCGCTCGTACGCATGGTCCAGGACTTCTCGATGCGCCACCCGCTTATCAGTGGTCACGGTAACTTCGGTGGCACTGGACCCGACGAGGGCGCGGCCGCGATGCGTTACACCGAATGTCGCCTCGCCCCGATCGCTCTCGAGATGCTCGATTCGATCGATGAAGAGACCGTCGACTTCGAGCCGAACTACGACAACTCCACCCAGCAGCCCACGGTGTTGCCCTCTCGTTTTCCCAATCTCTTGGTGAATGGATCCCAGGGCATTGCCGTGGGTATGGCGACCAAGATTCCACCGCACAACCTGGGTGAGGTCATCGACGCGACGTTGCACCTTCTGGCGAATCCTGAGGCGACCCCTGACGACCTTATGGCGTTCGTCAAAGGTCCCGATTTTCCTACCGGTGCCCAGATCCTGGGACGACAGGGAATCCTCGACGCGTATCGCACGGGTCGAGGTTCAATCAAGATGCGCGCGGTCGCTGAGGTGGAAGAGACTGGACGCGACACTCGCATCGTGGTGACCGAATTCCCTTACGAGGTGTCGGTCGAATCGATCGAGGAAAAGATCTACGAACTCGTGAAGAGTGGTGAGATTGACGGCATCGCCGCGATGCAGAACGATTCAGCGGGTCGCCGGTCTCGGCTCGTCATCAAGTTGAAGCGTGACGCCAACGCCAACGTGGTGCTCAATAAACTCTTCAAGAACACGTCACTTCAGACGACCTTCGCGGTGAACATGTTGGCACTGGTGGACGGTGTTCCGAGGACCCTTAACCTCGCCCAAGCTCTGATTCACTACATCCTTCACCAGGTCGAAGTGGTGACCCGTCGCACGCAGTTCCGTCTTCGCAAAGCCGAGGCGCGCGCCCACATTGTTGAAGGACTCCTGAAGGCCATCGACATGCTCGACCAGGTCATCGCTACGATTCGTGGTTCCGAGGACCGTGGTGACGCACGCACGAAGTTGATGGCCACCCCGTTTTCGTTCTCCGAGGACCAGGCGAATCACATCCTGGACATGACACTTGGTCGTCTCACCAAACTAGGACGGACCGAACTCGAAGACGAGATGGCCAAGCTGCGTGAGACCATTGCCGAACTGAAGTCGATCCTCGACAGCGACGACAAACTACGTAGCGTCATCGCCGACGAACTCCAAGCCATCCGCGACAAGTACGCCGAGGACCGAGTGACGCGCATTGTGAACGATCCAGGTGAAATGGGATTGGAGGATCTGATCGACGACGAGGAAATCGTGATCACGATGACCCAGGCTGGCTACGTTAAGTCCGTCGCCGCCGACGCCTTCAAGGTCCAAGCTCGCGGCGGGCGCGGTGTGCAGGGCGCGAAATTGCGGGACGAGGATTTCGTCGAACAGATCGTCCACACCAGTACTCACGCGTTCCTCCTGCTGTTTTCGAACAAGGGCCGCGTGTTTCGCCTGCGCGGTCATGAGATCCCGATCAAGGAGCGCACCGCCAGAGGAACCGCGATCGTGAATCTGCTGAATCTCCACCCGGGGGAGAAGATCCAGGCGATCGTTTCAACGCTTGACTTTCCCAAAGACAAGTTCCTGGTGTTTGCGACGGCCGACGGCACCGTGAAGAAGACGGCCTTCAGCGAGTATGACAAATCGCGTCGAGAGGGTTGGATCGCTATCAAGCTTCGTGAAGGTGATGAAGTGGTGCGGGTCGTTCCCACGAGTGGTGAAGATGATTTGATGGTAGTCACCTACCGGGGAATGTCGATTCGATTCAATGAAGGCGAAGTCAGAGAAGTCGGTCGAGACTCAACGGGCGTTCGAGGCATCAAACTGAAGGACGACGACAAGGCAATCTCGCTGGACGTGGTGCGAAGTGATGCGGACCTATTTCTCGTCACCGACACCGGATTCGGAAAACGGGTGAAGACCGATCGATTCAACCAGCAAGGTCGAGGCGGTCAGGGTGTACGGGCCATCAGATTGACGGCGGCTCGCGGATTCGTGGTCGCAGCGTTCATGGCCGGACTCGACGACGAAGTACTGCTCGCTTCGAGTGGTGGCGTTCTCATACGTACTCCGGTTCGTGAAGTGTCGTCACAGGGTCGCGACGCCACCGGCGTACGCGTTATGAACCTTGACGAAGGTCACTCCGTCGCCACGGCCGCAGTAGTGCCCGCCGAAGACGACTAAGCCGTCACCCGTCGCGACCACGCGCGCGTGAGCACATCGAGGATATGGTCACCACCCTGGGCGCCCACCACCATGAATTTCTCGTCAATAAGGAGCGCGGGAACACCAGTGATGCCCAGTTCCATGGCGGCGGCTTCGTCAGCGCGAACGTCGTTGGCGAAGAGTTCGTTCGTCCAGAGCGATGAAACGTCGTCAATTCCGACCTCGTTGGCGAGGGTGGTGAGCGTCGATTGGTCACTGACGAGCAAGCCGTCGCTGAAGTAGGCACGAAAGAGTCGCTCGCTCATGGCGGCACCCTTTGCCTGGCTCGACGCGAGGGCGATGAGGCGGTGCGCGTCGAAGGTGTTCGTGGGTCGAGCATCCTTCATCGACCAAGTAAGGCCGAGCGCGCTCGCTTCACCTTCGAGCTGGTCATTCAGTGCCCTCGCTCGCTCGACGGGCATCGAGTATTTCTTGGCGAGGAGTTCGGGCAAGGAGAGGTTGTAGTCACGCGGAGCGGAGGGGTCGAGCTCGAAGGCTCGGTGACGCACGATTACGGCCTCACGGTTCTCGAAGCGATCGAGCGCGCCCGAGAGCTGGCGATTGCCCAGGTAACAAAAAGGACAAACGACGTCACTCCAGACATCCACAAATAAGTAGTCAGTCATGTGTCAATCCTCTCACAACAACCCGGTTGGGGCAGAATGAACCGATGACTGCGCGCGAATTGAGTCTCGAAGAAGCGATTGGGTTGGTTCGGCCGGTGGACGCGATCGGGCTCGGTCTGGTGACGTCGACGCCGGTGGGTTTGTTGAATGAACTCTCCAAGCGTCAGGACTGGGAAGATCTCACCCTTAGCGGTGGTCTTATCCTAGGCGTCTTTGACGTCTTCATGCATCCCAACGTGCATTATCGATCGAGCTTTTACGGTGGGGGCGAACGTTACTACCAGTCGCACGGGGCGGACATCCAGTTCGTGCCTTCCTTCTTTCGTCACTACGGCCTGCTCATCCAACATCTGTCCCCGCGCGTCATGATGATGCAGGGCGCGATGCCCGACGCGAACGGCAACGTGAGCCTTTCGCTCTATAACGGCGCGCACCTCGCGGAATTCCTCGCCGCAGGTCGTGATCCGAATCGAATTCTGATCGTCGAATGTTCCCCGCACTTTCCCAGAACCCTCGCGCTCGAGGGTTTCACCAACGACATCTCGCTAGCGGACATCGACGTCGTGGTCTATACCGACGAGCGTCCGACCGTCCTCGCCAAGGAGGTTGGCACACCAGAAGACATGGCGATCGCAGACTACGCAGCCTCGTTCGTTCGCAACGGTTGCACCTTGCAAACGGGAATCGGTGCCGTGCCGAATCTCGTCGCCGAAACACTGGTGAAGCGCGAAGGAGGCGACTACGGCGTGCATTCAGAGATGTTCACCGACGGACTCTACAAACTCTGTGCCTCCGGCAAGGTCACCAACGAGTGCAAACGAATCCATCGCGGCGATTCGGTGATCACCTTCGCCCTCGGATCCCAGGAGATGTATGACTTCCTGCACGAGAACGAGAGGGTGAGGCTCGCTCCCGTCACCTACGTCAACGATCCGACGGTCATTGCGAGGAATCATCGGATGGTGTCGATTAACTCCGCGCTCGCGGTGGATCTGCAAGGTCAGATCATCGCCGACGCCATCGGAGCTCGTCAGTACTCGGGTGTCGGGGGACACATGGACTTCGTCGAAGGTACCAGTCTGTCGTTGGAGCACACGTCGCTCATCTGCCTGCAGTCGACCGCCGTGGTCGACGGTGTTCTCACGAGCCGTATCATTGGAGACATGTCTTCCCACTCTGTCGTGACGACGCCCCGACACCTCACGGGCGTGATCGTGACCGAACACGGTTTTGCTGACCTTCGGGGTCGTAGCGTGAAGGAGAGGGCCCGAGCGATGGTCTCAATTGCCCATCCCCAGTTTCGAGACGAACTAGCTGACGCCGCTGCGCTACTGGGGCGATAAGTGCTCATAGTTCGAGATTTGGGAATTGAGATCGGCGCACGCCGTATTCTCGAGCCAGTGTCCTTCACCGTCGGCAACGGCGAGAAGGTTGGCCTGGTGGGACGAAACGGTGCCGGCAAGTCGACACTGCTGGCCGTTCTGCTCGGTCAGACCCCCGAGCACCTTCGAATCACCGGCACGGTCCAACATCAGGGGACCGTGAGCCACCTTCCCCAAGAGCCGGTGGCGCGCGGACTCGGGGTCGAGCCCATTGGCCTGTCGCACGTCCTGTCGGCGCGTGGGCTGGACGTGCTCGACGCCGACATGCAGCACGCCCGACACGAGCTCGCCGCGGACCCTACCGAAGAGACGATCGAGCGCTTCACGCGACTCGAGGAGACCTTTCGCGAGCGCGGTGGATACGAGGCCGAGTCCGAAGTCGCCCGATTAGCTGCCGGCCTTGGTCTCGCCGAGGACTTGCTACTCGAAGACCTCGATTCCCTCTCGGGAGGCCAGCGCCGACGCGTGGATCTGATGCGGGTGCTCTACGAGCAACCCGGGACCATGGTGCTGGACGAGCCAACCAACCACCTGGACCGGGCGGCGAAGCGTTGGCTTTTTGACGAGCTGGAGAGGTTTCGAGGGACGGTGATCGTTATCAGTCACGACCTTCCACTGCTGGATAAGTCGATTGATCGAGTTCTCGCACTGCGCGAGGGTCAGCTCCGTGAGTACAAGGGCAACTACACCAAGTACCTCGAACAAGAAGAGACCCGTCGGTTGGGTGAAGAGAAACTGGCGGCTCACCAGGACGAGCAGATTGGTCGAATGAAGACTTTGGCCGACTCCATGCGCGGTCAGACCGAGTCACGTGCGCGCCTGGCCAAGGTCCTTGACCGCAAGGTGGAGAAGTTGGTCGACAATCGCGTCGTGGTCACCAAGAAGGAGAGGAAGGTCACGTTCAAGCTCCCCATCCCCCCAAGGAGCGGTGACGTGCCCATGACCGTGGAACACGTGGCGGTTCGTTACGGCACTCAGAGTGTCCTCGAAGACGTGAATTTCATAACGCGCAGGGGTGACCGAATTGTCATCGTGGGAAAGAACGGCGCAGGCAAATCCTCGCTGCTTCGCTGCCTCGCGGGCACGCAATCGGCCCAAACCGGTGAAGTGCGATTCGGCGCCAACGTCAAGGTGGGCTACTTCGCCCAGGAACACGAGCAACTGGACTTTTCTCGCAGCGTCCTGGACCACTTGGAGAACGCGACCGTACAGACCGAGGTTCAGCGGCGATCGCTCTTGGGGGCGTTCGGACTCAAAGGTTCGGCCGCGCATCAGCTGCCGGGGACGTTGTCCGGTGGAGAACGGGCGAAGTTGGCGATTGCGATTCTCGCGGCGTCGGACGCCAATCTCCTGCTCCTGGACGAACCCACCAACAACTTGGATCCCGCGAGCGTCGAAGCGCTGGGCGTGATGATGCACCAGTGGAAGGGAACGATCGTGGCGGTGAGTCACGAACGTCAATTCGTTGAGATGTTAAAACCGACCCACGCCGTACTTTTGCCGGAGGAGTATTTCGACCTTTGGCGTGATGACTACATGGACTTGATCGAACGGCGTTAATCGGTTCAACGTGAACCGACGCGCCAAGGGTTGTTCGTCGAATCGTCGGTTGCTGAAAAGTCGCGACGAAGTTGTCGTAGGACTCGAGTGGCGTTCTCGAGTGCCCGCTCGCCGACGCTGTTGCGCAATTCTGCGTTCATTTCCGCGATCACGTTCGTGATGGCACGCGCATAATTGGCGCCTCGTCGCGTCAATATCACTCGCGACTTTCGCGCGTCCGATGGGTCCGGCTCGAGCCTGGCGTAGCCACGTTCGAGCAGCGTGTCGACGATCTTGCGGGCCCCTTGGCGGGTCATGGCCAGGTCGTGACCCAGTGCTCCAAGCGTCGAGGGAGCGTGTTGCAGCCGGCGCATGATGAAGGCGTCGCTGCGACGGTAGTCCGCGAAACCTTCTCGACCGAGCCTTCTTCCGGCCTCGAGGATCCATGCTTGACGTGCGAGGGCGAGCGAGTCGCCAAATCCCTGGACCTCGGCCGCTGCCTCTCTCATCTCAGTAGCCTAGCATTTATGCAACGTGGTTGCCTAAATGCTAGGCTGACGGCGCGTCTACTGGAAGGAGAGCGCATGACAAGGGTGACGAGAACTCGAAGGTCGCGATCCTGGCCCACGGTGATGGCGATGGTCATCGTGGCGCCATTGTTCAGTATCGCCGCGTGGACGGCGGGGACCGTGTCATCAGTGGGTGCAGCAACACCCGTGACAAGTTCCGGGTGCGGCACGTCGTCACCGCGCAACGTGACCCTTTCGTTATCCGTCGACGGATTCATGAGAACGGTCATTGTCCATCGGCCGAAAAGTCTCGATTCGATTGCGCTGCCCTTGGTACTTAATCTGCACGGTAGTGGCAGCACCGCCATTGAACAGGAAGGGTTCACCGCCATGAACACGTCGGCGAACATCGACGACTTCATCGTGGCCTATCCCCAGGCGCTCATTCCTGACGGCAGTGGCTTCGATTGGAACGTGCCCGACGTGCCGC
>Ga0181522_10001105_pt1 | contig 17140 bp, 18 predicted proteins | sample PEATcosm2014_Bin_27_FD_121103 | JGI IMG/M metagenome (GOLD analysis project Ga0181522, IMG submission 121103) | Peatland microbial communities from MTU Mesocosm Facility, Houghton, MI, USA - PEATcosm2014_Bin05_10_metaG | ecosystem: Environmental > Terrestrial > Soil > Wetlands > Peat | place... | reverse complement strand
GGTGCGCTATGACGACACGGCGCGTGCGCTGGTGCTGTCGTTCAAATACAGTGACCGGCTCGACCTCGCGTCGATGATGGGACGCTGGATGGCGCGGGCCGGCCGCGAATTGCTGGCCGGCGCGATTTCAAAACATTGCGGCGTGCCGGTCATGCATGACGTGCTCAAACGCGTGCGCGCCACACCGCAGCAGGTCGGCCTGTCCAAGACCGAAAGGGCCGACAATGTGCAGGGCGCCTTCCGCGTGCCGGCCGAGCAAAAAGCCAACGTAACGGGCCGCCGGCTGGTGCTGATCGACGACGTGCTGACCTCGGGCGCCACTGCCGATACCTGCGCCCGCGCGCTGCTACGCGCCGGGGCCGCCCATGTCGACGTGCTGGTATTCGCCCGGGTTGTCGCGCCGTTGCGCAACCCCATATAATCTGAAGCCATGCCGCTTATCGAAATTTACACCACGCGCTATTGCCCCTATTGCGTCGCCGCCAAGTCCCTGCTGAAACGCAAGGGCGCGGTCTATATCGAGATCGACGTAAGCGGCGATTGGGAGCAGCGCGAGGCCATGATCGAGCGGGCCAACGGACAGATGACCGTGCCGCAGATTTTTATCGGCGAGGTGCATGTCGGCGGCAGCGACGATCTGCACGCGCTGGAGCGCGCCGGCAAGCTCGACCCCCTGCTCTCCAGCGACGGGACCTCGGCATGACCGGCACGTTCAAGGCCGCGATGATCCAGATGCGGTCGGGGCTTGCGCCCGCCGCCAATCTCGAAGCCACGGTGCGCATGATCGGCGAGGCGAAATCTGCCGGCGCCGATTACGTCCAGACGCCGGAAATGACCAACATCATGGAGGTCAAGCGCGAGCGATTGCTGGCCACCATCGTGGATGAAGACGCCGACACGTCGCTTGCCACTCTGCGTGAGCTGGCGCGAAAGCTCGGCATTTTTATTCATGTCGGCTCGCTGGCGATCAAGCTAACCAACGACCGCGCCGCCAACCGCTCATTTCTGATCGATCCGACAGGCGGGATCGCCGCCCGCTACGACAAGATTCATATGTTCGATGTCGATCTCGGCAATGGCGAGAGCTATCGCGAATCGCGCACCTACCGGCCCGGCGAACAGGCGGTGCTGAGCGATCTGCCGTGGGGCCGGCTTGGTCTGACGATCTGCTACGACCTGCGTTTTCCGGCGCTCTACCGCGCGCTGGCGGAAGCCGGCGCCACCATGTTGACGATCCCGTCCGCATTCACCCAGCAAACCGGCGAGGCGCATTGGCATGTGCTGATCCGCGCCCGCGCCATCGAGAACGGTTGCTTTGTGTTCGCTGCAGCACAAGCCGGCAAGCACGAGAACGGCCGCGAGACTTTCGGGCATTCGCTGATCGTTGACCCCTGGGGCCGCATCCTGGCGGAAGGCGGCACCGAGCCGGGGGTGGTGATGACCGAAATCGATCTGGCGGAAGTGGGCAAGGCGCGCGCGCGCATTCCCTCGCTCCAGCACGGCCGGCGTTTCGAGCTGGCCGAACCGCTGGCGGAGCCGGCGCACCTGCACGTAGTCCGGAGCGCCGAATGATCCGCTACGCGCTCGTCTGCGATAAAGGCCACGACTTCGAAAGCTGGTTCGCCGATTCAAACGCCTACGACAAGCAGGCCAAGCGCGGCCTGGTGGCGTGCCCGCATTGCGGCTCGGTCAAGGTCGACAAGGCTATCATGGCGCCACGATTGGCCGGCGCGCGCAAGCGCGATCGGATGATGCCCAAAGAACACCCTGCCACGCCGGCAACTGAAAAGGCGCAAGAGACGGCGCCGGTCGCGATGATCTCGCCGCAGGAACAGGAACTGCGCGGCAAGCTGAAGGAATTGCGCGACCATCTCTCCAAGAATGCCGACCATGTCGGCACGAAATTCCCCGAGGAAGCGCGCAAGATGCATTACGGCGAGACCGAGCACCGCTCGATCTACGGCGAGGCCTCGCCCGAAGACGCCCGGCGGCTTGCCGAGGAAGGCATCGAATTCCATCCGCTGCCTATTTTGCCGGAAGAACGGAATTAGCGCGTGATCCCGAAAAGTGGAAACCGGTTTCCGCACAAGATCACGCGCAAAACTTAAGAAGCCCACACCAGCAGCGCGACGCCGATCACCACCAGCACGATGCCGACGCCTTCGCGCGCCGTGGTCGGCTGCTTGAAGATGAATTTGGTGATGGCCTGCGCGAACAGCACTTCGACCAGCGCCAGCGTGCGCACGCTGGCGGCGGTGGCGATGGCGAATGCCAGAAACCAGAATTCCGACGCCACCGCGCCCATGAAGCCAGCGAACAGCGACGGCCGCCAGGCGTGCGCGATGTCGCGCAGCACTTTGGGATCGCGCAGTGCGAGATAAAGCGACAGCAGCGCCGCCTGCAGCACCAGCCCAATAGCGGCGGTGAAAGTCGCCGCCAGCACGAATTCCGGATGATGCAGCGCCAAGATCGCGCCGCGATAGGTGATCGCGGCGAGCGCGAACATGCAGCCCGAGCCGAGCCCGATCAACGTCGAGCGCGTGGTGCTGACGCCGGAGGCGCCGGGCTTGAGCGAGATTACGATCACGCCGGCGGTCGCGATCAAGATTGCGGCGGCGGCCAGCGGCGCGACGTGATCGCCCAAGAAAATCAGGCCGAATAGCGCGACCTGCACCGGCTCGGTCTTGATATAGGCATAGGCGACGACGAACGAGCGCTCGCCCATGGCGGCGAGCATCAGGGCGGTAGCGGCGATCTGCGTTCCAGCGCCGGCGATTACCCAGGGCCAGAACGCAAGCGGGATATGCGGCAGGCCGGCGCCGGTCACGATCATGACGCCGGCCAGCATCAAGAGCGCGAACGGAAAGCCGAACAAGAAACGCACATGGGTGGCGCCGACCGTGCCGAGCGTCGCGGTCAACTCGCGCTGCATGGCGTTGCGCGCGGTCTGCGCCGCCGCGGCAATCAGCGTGAAGACGGCCCAAAGCATTGCGGGGTTCTACGTCAGGCGGCGGCCATTTCGGCGGCGGCGGGGAATTCTGTCACCTTGCCGCTTTCATTATCGACCAGCAAAAACAGGTCGAAATAGCGGATGGTCGGCGCAGCGCCGGTGCGCTTGATCACCGATTGCTTCCATTCTTCATTGTGCGCCTTCCTGGCGGCCGCGACCGACGGCCAGACATAGACGCCGGCGCCGGTCTTGCCGTTGAGCTCGAGCAGGAAATGCTTGCGCAGCAATTCCTTGTTGGCCTGCCATTTCGGAACGACGTTGCGCGCCTCCTCGGCCACCTGCGCGCGGCTCCAGCCCTTCGGCGAGTTGAATTCGACCAGTTCGAGGATCATGGCGTTCGTCCTTCAGATTTTTTGCTCGGCGACCAGCATGTAATTCACATCCATATCGGACGACAACTGCCAGCGATCGGCGAGCAAGTTGTAGATCACGCCGCGCTCGCCCGTGACGTCGAGGCCGGCGCGCTCCAAGGCAAGCTCGAGCTCGTCCGGCGTGACGAATTTATCCCATTGATGCGTGCCGCGCGGCAGCCAGCGCAGCACATATTCCGCGCCGACAATCGCCAGCGCGAAGCTCTTGAGCGTACGGTTGAGCGTGGCCGCGATCATTAGCCCGCCCGGCTTGACCATCGACGCGCAGGTCGCGACGAACGATTTAACGTCGGCGACGTGCTCGACCACTTCCATCGCCAGCACAACGTCGAAACGTTCGTTGGCGGCGGCAAGTTCCTCCGCCGTGGTGGCGCGGTAATCGATCGCAACACCGCTCTGCTCGGCATGCGCAGCCGCCGCGGCGATATTCTCCGCCGACGGATCGGCGCCGACCATTTGCGCGCCCAGCCGCGCCAACGGCTCCGACAGAATGCCGCCGCCGCAGCCGATATCGAGCATGCGTAAATCTTTCAGGCAGTCGAGCTTAGTGGGGTCGCGCGCAAAACGCTGCGCGGCCTTGTCGCGAATGTAGGCGAGCCGCACCGGATTGAGCTTGTGCAGCGCCGCCATCGGCCCGCGCGCATCCCACCAATCATTGGCATGGCGCGAAAAGCGTTCGACTTCGGCATGGTCGACAGATGCGCTGCGTTGCTTGACGGCCATGTCAGCGGGCCGTCACATGATTGCGGAAATCGAGCGGAGCGCCGATGCGCTCCAGCCGCTCGATCTCGGTGCCGGTACTGTGAATTTGGATATCGCCGTAGTTCAGCATGCGTCCGAACACTGACTGGTCGACGTCGACACTGGAAACTTTGTCCATGTTGAGTTCGACCGTGTGCCGTTTGATGAAGCCGCGCTTGTAGACGATGCGCCGGTCGGTCACGTCGATCTCGGTGGTCCAGCGTTTGAACCAGGCCGACGCCAGCGTCACGCCCGCGCCCAGCACAAAGGCGCCGGAAACGAACATCCAGCTGTAGGCGGTTGTGGTGGTTTGCGCGGCGGCCAGCCCCATCAACGACGCCACTGCGAGCAGCATCATGATGATCGAGGGCAGATAGATGATCCAGTGAATCCTGCCCTTGTAGAGCACGGTTTCGCCCGGCTGCAGAATTCGATCGATATATCGCATTGCCAGCACCCAAAAAGATTAACGCAAACAAGCTCTAAAGTTGCAGTCTACGCACCCCGCCGGTATGTATACGCGCCTTTTGCGGCCAGCACAGCCGGCCGCTTGTTAGCGCCTTTTGGCACGTCCGGGAACGACAGGTTTTTTAAAGTCATGGCTCGCCTGGTGATGAAATTCGGCGGAACGTCGGTCGCCGATCTCGACCGCATCCGCAACGTGGCGCGCCACGTCAAGCGCGAGGTTGACGCCGGCTACGACGTGGCCGTCGTAGTCTCCGCCATGGCCGGCACCACCAACCAGCTGGTCGAGTGGGCGCGCCAGGCCGCGCCCTTGCACGACGCACGCGAATACGACGCGGTGGTGGCTTCCGGAGAACAGGTCACCGCCGGGCTGCTCGCGATCGTGCTGGAAGGCATGGGCGTCAATGCGCGCTCCTGGCAGGGCTGGCAATTGCCAATCCTGACCGACAACGCGCATGCCTCGGCGCGCATCATCGGCGTCAACGGCGACGAACTGATCAAGCGTTTCAAGGAACACAAGCAGGTTGCCGTAATCGCCGGCTTCCAAGGCATGCACAAGGAGACCGGCCGCATCACCACGCTCGGCCGCGGCGGCTCGGATACGTCCGCCGTGGCGATTGCCGCCGCGATCGGCGCCGAGCGCTGCGACATCTATACCGACGTCGACGGCGTCTACACCACCGATCCGCGCGTAGTGCCCAAGGCGCACCGCATGAACAAGATCGCCTACGAGGAAATGCTCGAACTCGCCTCGCTCGGCGCCAAGGTCATGCAGGTGCGTTCGGTCGAGCTTGGCATGGTGCGCAACGTGCCGATCTTCGTGCGATCGAGCTTCGTGAAGCCGGAGGACATCGATTCCTCCAAGCCGCCGCCCGGCACACTCATTTGCGACGAGGGAGACATCGTGGAACAGCAAGTCGTCACCGGCATCGCCTTCTCCAAGGACGAGGCGCAGATCTCCGTCCGGCAAGTGCCGGACAAGCCCGGCGTCGCCGCCGCAATCTTCGGTCCGCTCGCCGACGGCAATATCAACGTCGACATGATCGTGCAGAACGTTTCGCCCGACGGCGCCACCACTGACCTCACTTTTACGGTGCCCTCGGCCGACTACGAGCGGGCGCGCGCCACCATCGAAAAGGCCAAGAAGGCGATCGGCTATGAGCGGCTGGACGGGGCGACCGACGTCGCCAAGGTATCGGTGATCGGCATCGGCATGCGCAGCCATGCCGGCGTCGCCGCGCAGGCATTCAAGGCATTGTCCGAGCAGAAGATCAATATCCTCGCCATCACCACTTCGGAGATCAAGTTCTCGGTGTTGATCAACGCCGGCAAGACCGATCTGGCGGTGCGCACGCTGCATACGCTGTATGGGTTGGATAAAGCCTAGCCGCCCCGGCTCCGCTGCACCGCAGCGCATTTCCAGTAAATAACCCGGGGCCGACGCTTTGGCTTGCCCCTTGCATGGCCCATTGGCTATAGCCTCACGGAGAGCACCGTGGGCGCCGGTCCTGCGGTCGCTATTCGTACATGATTGGGCCGTAAACGGGGCTGGGGCGGAAGCCGCAGTCTAGAGGACCTCAAGAATGCGTGGCGCTCTTGGCGGTCCGCGCGTGCTGTTGCGCCGGCTTCGCGAAGTAATGGCGGAGCCGGTCAGCGCGCAGGATCGTCTCGACAAGGTGGTGGTGCTGATCGCCGCCAACATGGTGGCGGAGGTGTGCTCTGTCTACGTCTTGCGCGTAGACGGAACTCTCGAGCTATACGCCACCGAAGGCTTAAAGCGCGAAGCCGTCCACGAAACCGTGCTGAAGGCCGACGAAGGCCTGGTCGGCCTGGTCGCCAGCGAAGCCAATCCGATCAACCTGTCGGACGCGCAGGCGCACCCGGCCTTCTCGTTCCGCCCGGAAACCGGCGAAGAAATCTATCACTCCTTCCTTGGCGTGCCCGTGCTACGCGCCGGCAATACGCTCGGCGTGCTGGTGGTGCAGAACCGCGCGCGGCGCACCTACACGGAAGAGGAAGAAGAGGCGCTGCAAACCACGGCGATGGTGCTCGCCGAGATGATCGCCTCGGGCGAGTTGTCCTCGATCGCCCGCCCGGGCGCCGAGCCGGTCGCGCGTCACACCATGCATGTCACCGGCACCGCGCTGTCGGACGGCATCGCGCTCGGTCATGTGGTGCTGCACGAGCCGCGCGTGGTCGTCACCAATGTGATTGCCGACGACGTGCCGAAAGAACTCAAGCGCCTGGATGCCTCGATCGCGACCTTTCGCGCCGATCTCGACCGGCTGGTCGAACACGGCGAGGCGGCCGAAGGCGGCGAGCACCGCGAGGTGCTCGAAGCCTACCGCATGTTCGGCTACGACCAGGGCTGGCTGCACAAGATGCGCGAGGCGGTGATGACCGGGCTGACCGCCGAGGCCGGCGTCGAGCGCGTGCAATCCGATACCCGCGCCCGCATGTTGCGCGCCTCCGATCCTTATCTGCGCGACCGCCTGCACGACCTCGACGATCTCGCCAATCGGCTGATGCGCGTGCTGATGGGCCAGGACCATGCGCCGGGCAAGGAACTTCTGCCGGAGAACGCCATTGTGGTGGCGCGCTCGATGGGCCCGGCCGCGTTGCTCGATTACGACCGCAAGCGACTGCGAGGCCTGGTGCTGGAAGAAGGCGGACCGACCTCGCATGTCTCAATCGTGGCGCGCGCGCTCGGCATTCCGACCGTCGGAGAAATCGCCAACGCCACCGGCTTGGTCGAACAAGGCGATGCCATCATTGTCGACGGCACCACCGGCGAGGTGCACATGCGCCCGCCATCGGACGTCGAAAACGCCTATGGCGAGCGGGTAAAGCTGCGCGCCAAGCGGCAAGCGCAATATCGCGCCCTGCGCGACCGCGCCTGCGTCACCAAAGACGGCCACAAGATGTCGCTAATGATCAATGCCGGTCTGCCGATCGACCTGCCGCATCTCGACGAGACCGGCGCCGCCGGAATTGGCCTGTTCCGCACTGAATTGCAGTTCATGGTGGCTGCCACGTTGCCGCGCACGGGCGACCAGCTCGGGCTTTATCGCACCGTGCTCGACGCCGCGGGCAAACGGCCGGTAACTTTCCGCACGCTCGACATCGGCGGCGACAAGGTGCTGCCCTATATGCGCAATGTTCAAGAGGAAAATCCGGCACTCGGCTGGCGCGCCATCAGGCTCGGCCTCGACCGGCCCGGACTTTTGCGTAGCCAAGTGCGCGCCATGCTGCGTGCCGCCGGCGGCCGCGAATTGCGCCTGATGTTCCCGATGATTTCCATGGTGGAAGAGTTCGACAAGGCCAAGGCGCTTGTGGAGGTCGAGCTTACCCATCTGCGCCGTCACGGCCACGCGCTGCCCGAGCGGGTGCAGATCGGCACCATGCTGGAAGTGCCGGCGCTGCTCTATCAACTCGATGAATTGCTTGAGCGTGTCGATTTCCTGTCGGTCGGGTCGAATGACTTGATGCAATTCCTCTATGCCGCCGACCGCGGCAATACCCACGTGGCGCACCGCTTCGATCCGCTGTCGACGCCGGTATTACGGGCGCTCAAGGAGATCGCCGACAAAGGCAGGAAACACGGCAAGCCGGTGGCGCTGTGCGGCGAGCTCGCCTCGCAGCCGATCGGCGCGCTGGCGCTGGCGATTATCGGCTACCGCTCGCTGTCGCTGTCGCCATCGGCGGTTGGCCCGGTCAAGGCGCTGCTGCTCGACCTCGACTGCCGCAAGGGCGAGAGCGCCATCCTGCCGTTCCTGGACAAGCCTGTCGGCAGCGTGTCGATTCGCCACAAGCTTGAAGGATTCGCCGCGGCCGAGGGCTTGCAGCTTTGATCGCGCTGCCGCAGCACCGGCTCGACGCCCTGCTAGCCCGCCATGCCTTGGTGGAAAGCGAGCTCGCGACCAATTTGAGCCGTGACGACTACGTCAAGCTGTCGCGCGAACTCTCCGAGCTCGGGCCCGTGATCGAGGCGATCAAGGCTTATCGTGCCGTTAGCTCCGAGCTCGCCGATCTCGAGGCTTTGGCGAGCGACGCCGCCAGCGACCCGGAAATGCGCAAGCTGGCTGACGCTGAGAAGCCGGCCCTGCAAGCGCGCAAGGACAGACTTGAACAGCAGATCCGCCTGGCGCTGATTCCAAAAGACGCGATGGACGATCACGACGCCATCCTGGAAATCCGCGCCGGCACCGGCGGCGATGAAGCAGCCCTGTTCGCCGGCGACCTGTTCCGCATGTACGAACGTTATGCCGCCCAGCAGGGCTGGAAAACGGAAGTGCTGTCGATCAGCGAGGGCACCAAAGGCGGCTTCAAGGAAATCGTTGCCGAGGTTCACGGCCGCGGCGTGTTCGCCAAGCTAAAATTCGAATCCGGCGTCCATCGTGTGCAGCGCGTGCCCGATACCGAAGCCTCCGGCCGCATCCATACCTCGGCTGCCACCGTCGCGGTGCTGCCCGAGGTGGAAGACGTCGATATCAAAATCAACGACGACGACCTGAAGATCGACACCATGCGCGCGCAAGGCGCCGGCGGCCAGCACGTCAACAAGACCGAGTCCGCCATCCGCATCACCCATCTGCCGAGCGGCATCATTGTCTTCGTGCAGGAAGAGCGCTCACAGCATAAAAATAAGGCCAAGGCGCTGAAGATGTTGCGCGCCAAGCTGTACGACGCGCAGCGCAGCAAGCTCGACGCCGAGCGCGCGGCCGAACGGCGCGGGCAGATCGGATCGGGCGACCGCTCGGAACGCATCCGGACCTATAATTTTCCGCAAGGCCGCGTCACCGATCACCGCATCAATCTGACACTGCACAAATTACCGCAAGTGATGGAAGGCGAGGCCTTGCACGAGGTCATCGACGCGCTGGTGACCGAACACCAGGCCGAGCTGCTGGCGGCCGAAGGCACAAACTGATGCTCGCCGCCACGCGGACCATCGCCGCGGCGCGCCAGGCGCTCGCCGAAAATTTTCGCCAGGCCGGAATCGACTCCGCCGAGGCCGACGCGCGCCTGCTGATCGCGCATGCGCTCGGCATCGATCGCGCCGAATTGATTGCGAACGGCGAGCGCGCGTTGAGCGCCGATCAGACCAAGGCAATCGACTCGCTGGCGGCACGCCGACTCAAGCGCGAACCGGTGTCGCGGATCTTCGGCCAAAAGGAATTCTGGACGCTGACGCTGATCGTCACGCCCGACGTGCTGGTGCCGCGGCCGGAAACTGAAACCTTGGTCGAAGCTGCGCTCGATGCACTGTTGACCCTGAAGTTGGAAAAGCTGCGCATCCTCGACATCGGCACCGGGTCAGGCGCGCTGTTGCTGGCGCTGCTGCGCGAATTGCCCTACGCCATCGGCACCGGCACCGATATCAGCGCGGCCGCGCTTGCCGTCGCGCGCGAGAATGCCGCGCGGAACGACCTTGCCGGCCGCTGCACCTTCCTCGCCTGCGACATCGCGACCGGCGTGCAAGGGCCGTTCGATCTGATTGTGTCGAACCCGCCTTATGTGGCGCGCGGCGATATTGCTACGCTCGCGCCTGAGGTGCGTGACTACGACCCGTTACTTGCGCTCGACGGCGGCGCCGACGGCCTGGATGGTTACCGCGCCATCGCGGGACAAGCCCACAACCTGTTGGCGCCGGGCGGCCGTTTGATCGTGGAACTGGGCGCGGGCCAGGAAGGAGCGGTCCGCGCGTTATTTACCAATGCGGGCTTGAATGTCGCCGCCGCGCACGACGATTTGGCCGGTATTCCGCGCGCACTAAGCGCCGCTACCGCGCCATAACCATGTCGCAGATCACCATTGCAGACGAAAAAACCGCTTGGAATGTGGCGCGGAAACGACTAGCTTCCCCTCAACGGAATCGACCCGAGCGGGTTGCAACGCCAGGAACCCCGGAGCAAGAGGCTCTGTGTGGCGGCGGCGCAAGTCCGAGGACGAGCCGGCTTTTAATACGACGGCAAAAGAGACGGGTTCGAACGCTTCACCGGTTGGGCGCATCAGGCTTTAAATATTGACGGTGCGCGTAACGAAAAGGTTGGCAACGCCACGACGGAATCGTGGCCATGAGGTTGCTGCGGCAATCGCGATAAGATCGCAAACGATCTGACATTCGTGCGGGCAGCGCGGACCAAGGCCGCGCCGCGGGAATCGTTTGGACTGGTTTGAAGTTCGGCAACAGTTGGCGGCGCTGGCCGCAGTGGAGCGAATAGACAAATGATGAGAAACGGTCAAAAGCGCATGCGCGGGCGCAACAACAACAATAATAACAATCACCGCAAAAGCCAGAATCCGCTGACGCGGGTCTACGAGTCGAACGGACCTGACGTCAAGATCCGCGGCACCGCCTCGCACATCGCGGAAAAATACATCCAGCTCGCGCGCGACTCGCAGAGCTCGGGCGATCCGGTGGCGGCCGAAAACTACTACCAGCACGCCGAGCACTATTTTCGACTGATCGCCGCCGCGCAGGAACAGTTCCGCCAACAGAACCCGTACTACAACAACCAGCAGCCGCAGCAGAACCAGGGCGCTCCGCAAGGCGCGGCCGACGACAACTTCGATGACGACGGCGACGATGGCCAGCCTTACATGGGCCAGAACGAGCCGGGTTTCGCGCCGCAGCCGCAAGCACCGCAACACGTCCCGCAGGCGCAGCCTTATCTGCCGCGTGACGCGCAACCGTTTCCGCCGCGCGATCAGCAGCAGCAACGCCCGCAGCACCAGCCCAATGTGGCGCAGCCGAGCCAAGGCGGCCACGATGTCGTACCGGACACCGGCGGACTGCCCGCCTTCATCACTGGCGGTGGCGGCCAGCCGCAGCCGAATCCCGGGCAGAATAACAATCAAGGCAATGGGCAGAACGGCTACGACCAAGGTGATCGCCAGGACCGCTTCGGGCACCGCCGGCGCCGGCGTCATCGCGGCGGCGGCTACCGCCCGGAACGGCCGGATAATTTCGGCAACACCAATCCGCAGGGCGCGGCTCCAGCGCCGGGCGACAGCGGCGGCGACGAGCCGCCGCGGCAACCGGAATAGTTCAAACCTACTCGGCTATCGATCTTGCCGCGCTCATTTTTGCGCACATGATCTATTCCGAAAACCGGTTGCCACTTTTCGGGATCATGTGCCCGGCGACGGCGCCAGCGCCGGCTCAAGCGACGGCACCAATTTGCGTTTGACGCGGCGCGCCGGAATCGCGCGATAGACCTGCTTGGTTGCTTCCACCATGTGCACGCCCGCAAACGGCGCCGAGAGCGTCGCGCCGGTGCGCTCCCACGCCACCGCCGAGCGCAGGAACCAGCCGCGCGCGATTGGCGGCACATAGAGCGCCTCGCGCCAGCCGGTCGGCGTGAACCAGGTCTCGCGCAACAGTTGATTGATCTGCGAGCGCGAATAAGGCCGGCCATGACCGAACGGCGTCGTGTCCATGCGCGCCCACAATCCGCGCCGGTTCGGCACTACCACCAGCAGCCGCCCGCCGGCGGCCAGCACGCGCCACGCTTCGCGCAACAGCGCGCCGGGGTCGTTGGTCATTTCCAACGCGTGCACCAAAATCACGCGGTCGACCGCATTATCGGGCAGCGGCAGCTCGTTCTCATCCACCAGCGCCGAAAGCGCCGGCCGCGTCGTCGGCCATTTCACCACACCCTGCCCGGCCGGCATGAACGCGAGGCACCGTTCGGCTTCCTCGCGGAACAGGCCAAGATAGGGCGTGGCATAGCCGACGCCGAGCATGCGCAGGCCGGCGGTATCCTTCCACAGGCCGCGGATGCCGCGGCCGACGAAGCGGCGCGCCACCACGCCGAGCTGTTGGGCGTAAAAATTGCGCAGGTCCACGACATCGATCGACATGGCCTAAAACTATCACGAAATGATAGGCCGCGGCTTCACGGGTGGAATGCATGAGGTGCGAGATTGTTCGTCCACATGCTACGGTTAACGCCCTGCCCTTGAGCGATGAGGTTTGCCATGCCCGCCGAAACCCGCCTGTTTTTATGCCTGAAAGACAATTACGGGGTGCTGGTGCATGACACCGAGAGCGGCGCTACCGCCTCGATCGACGCACCGGAGGCCGCACCGGTCGAAGCCGCGCTCAAGGCCACCGGCTGGAAGCTCACCGATATTCTGGTCACCCACCATCACACCGACCACACCGGCGGCATCGTGGCGCTGAAGGACAAATACAAATGCCGCGTGGTGGCGCCGGCCGCCGAAGCGGAAACGATTCCCGCGGTCGACCTGACCGTGCGCGAGGGCGACAAGGTAACGGTCGGGAAATTGTCGGCCAACGTGATCGAGACCCCGGGCCACACCAAGGGCCATATTTCCTACTGGTTTCATGCCGACAAGCTCGCCTTCGTCGGCGACACGCTGTTCTCCATCGGCTGTGGCCGCGTCATCGAGGGCACGCCCGGCATGATGTGGCGTTCGCTGGTGAAGCTGCGCGATTTGCCGAACGACACCGAGATTTATTGCGGCCACGAATACACCGCCGCCAATATTCGCTTCGCCCGCACTATCGAGCCCAACAATGCGGCGCTGGCGGCGCGCGAGACCGAGGTCAACAAGCAGATCGCGGCGGGCGAACCGACGATTCCCACCACCATCGGCGACGAGAAGCAGGCCAATCCGTTCCTGCGCGCCGACGTGCCCGACGTCGCGGCCGGCATCGGCATGGCCGGTAAGGAGGCCTCGCAGGTATTTGCGGAGATCCGCGCACGGAAGAATAAGTTCTGATGCCCTCCCCGACCGCCGCTTCCATTATCCGCGCGCTCGATCTCAGGCCGCATCCGGAAGGCGGCCATTTCCGCGAGACCTTCCGCGATCCGCGCGTGATCGACGGCCGCGCCGCGTCGACGTCGATCTATTTCCTGCTGGCGCGCGGCGAGCGTTCACACTGGCACCGGGTCGACGCCGTCGAAATCTGGCACTATTACGCCGGCGCCGCGCTCAAGCTCGAAATCGTCGACGGCTCGAAGGAAGAAATCATCCGGCTCGGCGGCCAAATTCACGAGGGTGAAATCCCGCAGGTGACCGTGCCGGCGCGCGCCTGGCAGGCGGCCGAGAGCCTCGGCGACTGGACACTGGTCGGCTGCACCGTCGCGCCTGGCTTTTCGTTCGACGGTTTCGAACTGGCGCACAAGGACTGGTCGCCTGACCGGCAAACGCGCTAGAACACAAAAAAATCGAAAGGGAAACGCCCGTGCCGATGACACTCGACCAAGCGCGCGAACAACTGGCGCGCGCCAACCGCATGATCGCCCATGAAGGCGTGCTCGACGCCTTCGGCCACGTTACCTTGCGCCACCCGACCGATCCGGGCCGCTATCTGATGTCAGTGTCGCGCGCGCCGGAACTGGTGCAGCCCGACGACATCCTAGAGTTCACGCTCGACTCCAAGCCGGTCAAGCCGACCGACATCCGGCTATACGGCGAGCGCGTCATCCATGGCGGCATCTATCAGGCGCGGCCGGAGGTCAACGCGGTGTGCCACCATCACGCGCCGTCGATCCTGCCGTTTTGCATTTCCGGCATAGAGCTCAAGCCGGTCTACCACCTCGGCGCCACCTTGGGCGCCAGGGTGCCGTTCTGGGACAGCCGCGACGAATTCGGCGACACCACGCTGATCGTGGCCAAGCCCGAGGAAGGCGCCTCGCTGGCGCGAGCGCTGGCCGACAACTGGATCGTGCTGATGCGCCGGCATGGCGCGACGGTTGCCGGCAAGACGCTCGAAGAACTGGTATTCCGCACCATCTACACCGCGCGCAACGCGGCGCTGCAGATTCAGGCGCACACGCTTGGCAATGTGTCGCCGCTCACCGCGGCGGAAACAGAACTGGCCGGCGAATACAATCTGCGCGTCAGTCCGATCACGCGCGCCTGGGAATACTGGTCGGTGCGGCTGGACAAGGCCGAAGGCAATTTCCGCCCGCGCAAGGCGAAAAGGAAATCTTCGGCCAAACGGAAAACGAAAGCCAGGCGATGACCGGTTCAGGCAATGTGCGCGGCATGATCGCGGTCGACAAGATCGGCTGCAAGATTCTGTTTCTCAATCCGCAAACCTACGAGACGGAAACCGTTCTCGAAGGCTTCCAGCGCACCGTGCACGAATTGCTGGTGGTGCCGGAAACCGGCCTAGCCTATGTGCCGATCTTCGGCGACGGCATCCATGGCCGCAATCCCAACCCTGGCCACGTGCTACACGTCATCGACCTGATCAAGCGCAAGGTCGCCGACACCATCGATCTTTCGCCCTTGAGCGCGCCACACACCGTGCGGCTTGGCGCCGACGGCCTGATCTACATCACCTGCGAAAACAGCGCCAAAGTCGCGGTGATCGATCCAAAGACGCACAAGATGATCGACGCCATCGATTCCGGCTCGACCAACGGTCACCGGCTCTGCATCCCCAATGACGGCAAGCGCCTCTATACCGACAACGAGGAAGACGCGACGGTTTCGGTCATCGACCTGCCGAACCGAACATTGCTCGGCAAGATCAAAACCCCCCAGGCACTCGCCGGCATCGCGGTATCCGGCGATGGCCGCACCGTGGTCGCGGTCAGCGACGAGCAGCCGGTCGTCTTTCTGATTGATACCGCCAAAGGCAGCGTCACGCGCGAGGTACGGCTCGAGGGCGTGCCGAAAGCGGCGCAAATCGCACGCTATTCGCCGGATGACAGGTTGGTCGTCATCAGCAGCCTGAACAGCAACATGATCAGCATCATCGATGCGTCATTCGGGGCGCAGAGCGCGGTGCCGGTCGGCGATCAGCCAATGGACTTTGCGTTTCGCGGCGACGAATTGTTCGTCGGCTGCCAGGGCGACGGCTCTATGCACGTCATCGACATTCCGTCGCGGCGACACAAGCAAGGTTTCAAGGCCGGATCGGGCTGCGAATCCGTCGGATTCTTTTAGGGCGACGTTTTAAGCGAAATACTGCCCACCATTGGCCGACAGCGTCGCGCCGGTGATCAGGCCGGCATCGTCTGAGGCCAGGAACACCACGCAGCGCGCGATCTCTTCCGGCTCGCCCAGCCGGCCGATCGGAATCAGCGGTAAAATCGATTTCTCCAGCACATCCTTCGGCACCGCCTGCACCATCTCGGTGTTGATGTAACCCGGCGCGATCGCGTTCACCGTGATGCCGGCGCGCGCGCCCTCCTGCGCTAGCGCCTTGGTGAAGCCGATCTCGCCGGCCTTGGCGGCCGAATAATTGACTTGGCCGAACTGGCCCTTCTGCCCGTTGATCGACGAGATATTCACGATGCGGCCGAACTTTCGTTCACGCATGCCCTCGATCACCTGCCGCGTCATGTTGAACAGCGAGCCGAGATTGGTGTTGATCACCGCGGTCCATTGCTCCGGCTTCATGCGGTGCAGCTGGCCGTCGCGGGTGATGCCGGCATTGTTGATCAGCACTTCGACCGGGCCCAACTCGGCCACGACCTTTTTCACGCCGTCGGCGCAGGCCTCGAAAGAGGATACGTCCCACTTGAACACCGGGATGCCGGTCTCGGTCTTGAATTTCGCCGCCGCTTCGTCGTTGCCGCCATAATTGGCGGCGACTTTATAGCCAGCGGCCTTCAACGCCTTGGCGATGGCAGCCCCGATGCCACGGGTGCCGCCCGTGACCAATGCAACGCGTGACATACCCCACTCCTCCCGGAAACGTTTTTAAAAATCATGGCCGGATCGAGCCGGCCATGACGCAGATCAATTGCTACCTCTCAACACACATCGCGATGCCCATGCCGCCGCCGATGCACAGCGTGGCAAGGCCCTTCTTAGCGTTGCGCTTTTGCATCTCGAACAGCAGCGTGGTCAGCACGCGCGCGCCGGACGCGCCGATCGGGTGGCCAATGGCAATGGCGCCGCCATTGACGTTGACCTTTGAGGTGTCCCAGCCGAGGTCCTTGTTGACCGCGCAAGCCTGCGCCGCGAATGCTTCGTTGGCTTCGATCAGATCGAGATCTTCTTTTTTCCAGCCGGCTTTTTTGAGCGCGGCGCGGGAAGCAGGAATGGGTCCTGTCCCCATGATCGAGGGATCGACGCCGGCCTGCGCCCACGACACGATGCGCGCCAGCGGCGTCTTGCCGAGCTTGGCGGCCTCGGACGCCTTCATCAGCACCACGGCGGCGGCGCCGTCATTGATGCCGGAGGCGCTGGCCGCGGTCACCGTACCTTCCTTGTCGAAGGCCGGGCGCAGCTTGGAAATGGAATCGAGCGTGACGCCTTGCTTGGGATATTCATCGGCGTTCACGACCACGTCGCCCTTGCGCGACTTGACGGTCACGGCGACGATCTCGTCCTTGAACTTGCCGGCTTTCTGCGCGGCCTCGGCCTTGTTCTGCGAGGCGACGGCGAATTCGTCCTGTTGCACGCGCGTGATCTGATACTGCTTGGCGACGTTCTCGGCGGTGTTGCCCATGTGATAGCCATTGAAGGCATCCCACAGCCCGTCCTTGATCATGGTATCGACCATTTCGAACGCGCCCATCTTCACGCCGTTGCGCAGATGCTGGGCGTGCGGCGCCAT
>Ga0181522_10001102_pt1 | contig 17177 bp, 14 predicted proteins | sample PEATcosm2014_Bin_27_FD_121103 | JGI IMG/M metagenome (GOLD analysis project Ga0181522, IMG submission 121103) | Peatland microbial communities from MTU Mesocosm Facility, Houghton, MI, USA - PEATcosm2014_Bin05_10_metaG | ecosystem: Environmental > Terrestrial > Soil > Wetlands > Peat | place... | reverse complement strand
TGGCGGGCGATCTGCGGCACGTTGAGGCCGCCTTCATTGGTCTGCCCGCCGGTCATGGCGACCGCGTCGTTGAACAGAATTTTGTAGGTCATCTTCACGCCGGAGGCGATTGCCGCGCGGATCGCCAGATAGCCTGAGTGATTATAAGTACCGTCGCCCAGGTTCTGGAACACGTGCTCGCGCTTGGAAAACGGCGCCTCGCCGATCCAGTTGGCGCCCTCGCCGCCCATCTGGGTGTAGCCGAGCGTCTTGCGCTCCATCCATTGCGACATGAAATGGCAGCCGATGCCGGCATAGGCGCGGCTGCCTTCCGGCACGCGGGTCGAGGTGTTGTGCGGGCAGCCCGAGCAGAAATAGGGAATGCGCTGAGCGACGTCGGACGTTTCGGCAAACGCGCGTTGCGCCGATTTAAGGCGCGCGACGTTCGCGGCCAATTCATCGCTCGCGCCGACGCGCAGCAGCCGCTCGCCGATGGCGATCGCGACATCGTTGGGATCGAGCGCGCCTTTGACCGGGAACAGCCAGTTGCCCTGCTCGTCTTTCTTGCCGATGCAAACCGGTTGGTTTGCGGTGCCGTACAATTCCTCGCGCACCTGCACTTCGATCAGCGAGCGTTTCTCCTCGACCACGATGATGAGGTCGAGACCTTGCGCGAAATCCAGCAGCTCCTGGCGGCCGATCGGCCAGACGCAACCGATCTTGAACAGGCGCAGGCCGATGTCGTTACATTTGACTTCATCGATGCCGAGCTCATCGAGCGCCTGGCGAACGTCGAGATAGGCCTTGCCGGTGGTGATGACGCCGATCTTCGCATTGCGCCCGCCCGAGGTGATGATCTTGTTGAGCTTGTTGGCGCGCACGAAGGCCAGCATGGCGTCGCGCTTGAAATCGTGCAGGCGCGCTTCCTGGCCGAGGATGGTGTCCAGCAGACGGATGTTGAGGCCGCCTTCGGGCATGTGGAAGTCGGCCGGGATGACCGGATTGATGCGGTCGAGACCGGCATTGACGACGCCGGTCGACTCGACCGTCTCGTGCATGCATTTGAGCGCGGTCCAGGTGCCGGTGTAGCGCGACATCGCCCAGCCATAGAGCGCGTAGTCGATGATCTCCTGCACGCCGCCCGGATTGAGGATCGGCATCATTACGTCGACGAAATGAAATTCCGACTGGTGCGCGGTGGTGGAGGATTCGGCGGTGTGGTCGTCGCCCATCAGCGCGAGCACGCCGCCATTCTTCGAGGTGCCGGCGAGATTGGCGTGGCGGAATACGTCGCCCGAGCGGTCGACGCCCGGACCTTTGCCGTACCAAAGTCCGAACACGCCATCGAACTTGCCTTCGCCGCGCAGCTCGGCCTGCTGGGTGCCCCAGAGCGCGGTGGCGGCGAGTTCCTCATTCAAACCCGGCAGGAACTTGACGTCGGAGGCGGAAAGCTGGCGGCCGGCGCGCATGAATTGCTGGTCGAGACCGCCGAGCGGCGAGCCGCGATAGCCGGTGAGATAGCCCGCGGTGTTGAGGCCGGCGGCGCGATCGCGCGCCTTTTGCATAAGGCAGGCGCGGATCAGCGCCTGATAGCCGGTCACGAAGACCCTGCTTTTGGTCAGATCGTATTTATCGTCGAGGCTGACCGGGTGGAGCGTCATCGGTGACCTTGGGCGTATGCGGGACCTGCAAAAAAAGCCGCCCGCGCATAGTCATATAGTCTGCGGCAGCCGGACGCAAAGTGGCAGAAACGCCAATAAAGCCTGACACCTCAAGGGCCTGCGGTCAATTTCGTTTTGGGTGCAAGGCCTAGAAGGAAATTCCGGCTAGCAGCCGTTTCGCGCACTTTGGCACAATGCAGCAGGCAGAGCAGCCCCACGCGAGCATGGGTGGTCAATTTGTCGACGGCCTGTAAAAGGAAGCGCCAGCCGGGTTTCCTCATTGATGTTGCAATCTCCCTCGTCCTCGATCGAGAGCCGTGCCTCCTGGGTTGTCGCCAGCGTGGCGCTGTTGATCATGATGATGTCGTTCGGCGCCGCCTGGATCACGGCGGTGGCGCTCAAGGACATCGCGGCCGAGGTCGGCGGCATACGCTCGACCCCGGCGCTTGCCAGCGCGCTGGCCTGGCTCGGCTCCGGCGTCGGCGGCATTATCATGGGCCGCATCGCCGACCGCGTTGGCACGCGCTGGACCGTGCTGTTTGGCGCGCTGATGATCGGGGCAGGTCTTGCGCTCTCGACGCTGGGCCCGCCCTGGCCGCTCTGGATCGGACACGGCCTGTTCATCGGCCTGATCGGGCTCGGCGGCATCAATGCGCCGATGTACATCTATGTCAGCCGCTGGTTCGACCGCAGACGCGGCTCGGCACTGGCGCTGATCTCGAGCGGCAGTTATCTCGCCGGCGCGATGTGGCCGCCGGTGTTCGAGCGCGCCATCGCCGCCTTGGGCTGGCGCCAGACGATGCTGTGGTACGCGCTCGCCGAGATCGTTATCATCGTTCCGCTGGCCGCGATTTACTTCCGTCATCCGCCGGAAGTCGTGCATCCCGCCGCCAAGCTCGACAGCGCCGGCCGGAAAGCGCGCGTGCTTGGCTGGCCGCCCAATCTGGTTTTCGTATTGATGTGCTGCGCCGCGGTGCTGTGCTGCATTCCGATGGCGATGCCGCAAGGCCATCTGGTCGCATTTTGCAGCGATCTCGGCATCAGCCGCTCAATGGGCGCCTTGATGCTGTCGGTACTGCTCGGCACCGCGTTCCTGAGCCGGCAGATCTGGGGCGTGATCTCCGACCGCATCGGCGGACTTGCCACCGTGCTGATCGGATCGGTCTGGCAGGCCTCCGCCATGAGCGCGTTTCTGGTGACGCAGAACGAAGCCGGGCTGTTCACCGTGGCCGCGGCCTTCGGGCTCGGCTTTTCCGGCATCATTCCGGCCTACGTGCTGGCGCTGCGCGAGCTGTTTCCGGGCGCGGAAGCGTCGTGGCGGATTCCGACGCTGCTGTTGTTCAGCGGCATCGGCATGGCGTCGGGCGGCTGGCTCGCCGGTCTGTTGTACGATCATTTCGGCTATTACACGCCGGCCTTCGCCGCCGGCGTCGGCTCGAATATTCTCAATCTGATGGTGGTCGGTCTACTGGTGGCGCGGCAGCGCTATCGCGCGGTCTATGCGTGATTGGGCGGGCTGATCCATTTCACGCCGGCCAAAATGGCAAGCGCAATAATCGCCGGTGCAAGCGCAAACCAGGTGCCGGCCGCGGCGAGCGCTGCGGCCCCCGCCCAGGCGATTGACGAAAACGCCTCCGCGAAGGTGGCGATGCGCGACGAGGTCTGGCGGCGGCGGAACTGGCTGCGCCGCGCCTGTGTGCGGAAGCAAAGCTGAACCATGGTGGCGGAGGCCGCCGCCAGCAGCACGCCCGCGGCCGCGGCCAAAGCCGACCATTCCGAGGCAAAAGCCAACGCGGCCAGGAACGGCGCGAATACCATAGCGATTGCGCTCATGACGGCTTCGATCTTGGCCCAGAGAATGCGCCGCGCGGTGATCGGCGCAGTGGCGACCAAATCCGGCGCGTCCTCGCCTGAGATCGACAGCCAGGCTAGGCCGCCGCCAAGTTGGCCGGCGGCCATCACCACCACCGGCACCAGCACGATGATGGCGCTGGTGCCGCCCTGGAAACTTTTCCAGAGCAATAGCGCCGGCGGCAACAGATAGAGAATCTGCATCAATGACTGTGACATCAGCCAGGGATCGCGCCGCAGCAGCGTCCATTCCTTTTGCCGCAACGTGCGGGCGGCGGAGCGTCGGCGAAAGCCAAGCTGCCAACGGCGCTGGCGGACCATGCCGTTCGATATGCCGGCGGCGGCGATGACGTGATCGCCGAAATTTCCGGCAAAGATCGCGATCGACGCGACGAGCAAAGCAAGACTCGCCGCCGCCACCGCGGTCAGCGCTGCGGGATCGCCCAGCACGGCGCGCGCCGGCCAATACAGCACGCTCCCGGCATCGGGCGCGTGCGCCATCAGCCAGTCCGATTGTAGCGCCGCGAAGCGCGACAGATTTCCGTAGTTGAGGATTGCGACCACCTGTAGGCCGATGACGAAGGCGGCACCGATCACCGCCGCGAGGAACTGCGCGACCAGCCGCGTGCGCTTGGCTCCGATGGTGCGGAACAGCGCGATGGTAATCGCCACGGCAAGCGCCGTCGCCAAGGCGCCCATCGCCGCGACCACGCCATAGGCGGCGAACCAGTGCGCGCCTCCCAGCCACACCAGCACGTTGATGAAGGGCGACGCCAGAAATACGGCGATCAGCGCGACCGAGCCGGCGATGCGGGCGATGCGCACCGAGAACACTTTGCGCGGGCTGACCGGCGAGGTTAGGATCAGGTCGAGGTCGGAGCGCGCATAAAACGCCCGAGTCACCGACTCCATCGCCTGCGACAGCAGCAGCGACCATGACAGCAGGATCGTGCCGGTGACAATGACGAGCGTGGCCTTGTCGGGCATGACGCCGGCCTCGGCATAGCGGGCGACCATCGACCAGGCCAGGAGATGCATGAAGGCGGCAAAGACGATCAGAGCGATGGCGACGGTGCGGGCGCGCTTGCGGCGCCCCGCCGTCATCATCGACAGCCAGTCGCGCCAGCCGAGACGGAACTCGTGCGCGCTCAACCACATTAATGTATCGGGACGGCTCACTCGGCCGCGACCTGTTCGGCGACCAGCGTGAGGAATGTGTCTTCGAGGCTTGAGGCGGCGGCGCCGGTCTGCTTGCGCAGCTCGTCGAGCGTACCTTCCGCGATCAGGCGCCCGTTGGCGATAATGCCAATGCGGTCGGCCATGCGCTCGGCGACTTCGAGGATGTGTGTGGTCATGATGACGGTACCGCCGGCGCGCACGCGCTCGCGCAGCACGTTCTTGACCTGGCGGGCGGTGCCAGCGTCGAGCCCGGTGAGCGGCTCGTCGAGAATGATGAGCTTGGGGTCGTGCAACAAGGCGCCGGCAAGCGCGACTTTCTGCCGCATGCCCTTGGAAAATCCTTCGCAGCGCTCATTCGCGTGCGGCTCGAGCCCCAGCCAACCGAGCAAATCGCGCGCGCGCGCTTCCGCTTCGCCCGCTTCGATGCGCCAGAGGCCGGCGACGAATTCGAGATATTCGAATGGCGTCAGCTTGTCGTAGATCATCGGCTCGTCGGACAGCCAGGCGGTGATCTGCTTGGCGGCGACCGGATCGGCCAGGGCGTCGATGCCCTCGATGCAGATCGTGCCGGCATCGGGCTTGAGCAGCCCGACCACCATGCGCAGCGTGGTGGTCTTGCCGGCGCCGTTGGGGCCGACCAGCGCGTAGAACTCGCCGCCATAGACGGCGAGATCGAGCGCGTCGACCGCGGGCCGGTCGAAACGTTTGGTCAGCTGGCGCAGCGCCAGCGCGACCGGACGGTTGAGGGGGTTCGCCATGCCCGCTTTCTACCGACAAGTGGTTTCGGCGGCGTAAACCGGCACGGCCAATGGCTTCTTGGTTAAACGCGCGGAAACCATATTTCGCCGGTCATTCCGGAGCCGCGCACCAGCACTGCCACATCTTGCGGTAGGCAGCTTCCATGTTGCGGGCAAAACCGGCTCCGTCGCACAGTGGCGAGGTCATCAGGCGCTGGCGCAATGACGAGCGCAGGCTGGCCAGCCGTACCGGATCGGCCGCGAGCGGCGACGCGATCGCGACATAGTCTTCGGCCGAGCCGGCGATCAGATTAGGCAGACCGGCCTGCCCGAGCAAGCCGGCGCCGACGCGCGCGGCATAGCGCTCGCCGCGCAGCGTCACCACCGGCACGCCCATGCACAGCGCCTCGCAGGTGGTGGTGGTGTCGTTATAGGGAAACGGATCGAGTGCGATAGGCGTGATCGGGCTGCGCCGCGAGCACTCGGCGATAGCAGACCTCGGCCTCGGCCAAGCGTCCGGCCTGATGGTGCTGGACCGCCGACGCGAACAGCGCGCCCGCCGCTGGCGCGGCAGGCTGGCTTTTGGCGGCGCGACGCTGCTGGCGGTTCATCGCTGATCTGCGCCCGAATCGGTGGCGCAGACGATAGTTCATGGACGGCGAACAAGCGAGGCAGCGGCGTGGACGCAGCCACCGCGATCCCGCTAGGATGGCCGCCAACAAGAGACGTAAAGGGAGGATGCAGACATGCGTCGCGCGCTATTTCTCGCGCTGACAGTGGCCGCGCTCGCAACGGCTGCGAACGCGCAAAACGCCACGCTGGAAAAGTCGGTCGTCAAGCTTGGCATCGGCGGCAAGATCCAGCTGCCCTATCTGGCCGTGAACATCGCGCAGGAACGCGGTTACTTCAAAGAGCAGGGCCTGACCGTCGAATTCAATGAATTCAAAGGCGGCTCGGATTCGCTGAAAGCGCTGGTCGGCGGCAACGTCGATTTCATCGCCGGCGCCTTCGAGCATACGATGTACTTGCAGGCCAAAGGCGAGATCATCACCTCGGTCGCGCTGCAGAACAATTCCTTTGGCGTGGTGATCGGGCTGACCAAGGAGCTGGCGGCCAAATATAAATCGCCGAAGGATCTGGCCGGCTTGAAAATGGGCGTGACCGCGCCGGGCTCGTCGAGCGCTCTGGCGTTGAGCCTGCTGCTGTCGAAAGTCGGCCTCAAAGATGACGCGCTTTCGATCATCGGCGTCGGCGCCGGCAGCCAGGCGGTCGCCACCATGAAGGCGGGGCGGCTCGACGGCCAGGCCAATTTCGATCCCGTCATCACGCGCATGGAACTCGACGGCGACCTGGTTGCGGTGGTCGATACCCGCACCAATGCTGGCCTCGATTATCTCTACGGCGGGCCGTTCGCAGGCTCGGCGATCTCGACCACGCCGGATTTCATCAAGAACAACCCGAAGACCGTGCAGGCGTTCGTCAACGGCATGGTCAAGGCCTTGCGCTGGCTGCAGACGGAGTCGGTCGAGGACATCGCCAATTCGCTGCCGGCGGAATTTTATGCCGGCGACAAGGAGTTCTACAAAAAGGCGGTGCTGGCCAACCGCGAAATGCTGTCGAAAGACGGCATCGTGACGCCGGCGCTCGCCGACAATACCCGCCGCATCATCGCGTCGTTCAACGAGAGCGTGAATAAAGCCAATCTTGATATGGCAAAGACCTACGACGCCTCGTTCGCCACCAAGGCCAACCAGACGATGCACTGACAGGACCGCAATGAAAAAACCCAAAAAGACTGCAAAGAAAAAAACCAACGGCTTTGCCTGGCCCAACAACGCCCGTGTCGCGGTCGTGATGACCTGCCTGTGGGAGAATTGGTCGGACGGCAAAGGTCCGCCGTTCTCGGTGCAAACCACGGCGCTTCGGCCCGGCACGCATGACCGCGCGGCCATGACCTGGGGCACCTATGGCGGGCGCGCCGGGGTGTGGCGACTGCTGAAGATCCTCGACGAGAACAAAGTGCCGGCCACTTTCGTCGCCAATGCGCGCGCGCTCGAGCTCAATCCGGCGGCAGCGAAACAGGCGATCAACTCCGGCCACGAAATCGCTGCGCATTCCTATACCCAGGACGCGCTGCTGGCGTACCTCTCGCCGGTCGAGGAAAAAGCTCTGATCAAGCGTTGCGTCGCCATTCACAAGAAGATCACCGGCAGCAAGCCGAAAGGCTGGCTGTCGCCGGTGGTGTCGCCGACCGCGCATACCGAGGGCTTCATTGCAGAGGAGGGTTTCCTCTGGTACGGCGATTACAACAACATCGACCTGCCCTGCCGCGTGAAAACAAAAAAGGGCTCGATCGTCGCGGTACCGCACACTGATTTCGCCGACCACCGCGCGCTGCGACTCAATTCGCGCGACTGGTTCGACGTCTACAAGGACACCTTCGATTATCTCTACGCCAACGAGCCGACCTCGTACTTGAACATTACCGTGCATTGCCATTTCGGCGGCCGCCCGCTGATCGCGGCGCAGGTCGACGCGATCCTGAAATACATAAAACGTTTTCCGGATGTCTGGTTCGTGCGCCACGACGAACTGGCGCAATGGATCAAGGACAACGAGATCGACGAGTGGACGAACCAGAAAAGGTTCTACGGCTAGGCGACCCCGTATTTCTCAAACAGATCTGACGCGAATTTCAGCCCCAGCCCTGGCGCCGCCGGCACCGTCATCTCGCCCTTTTCCGGCATCGGCGGGTTGTCGAACAGCCGCCAGGTCCACGGCATATATTCGACCACCAGCCCGTTCGGCGCGGCGGCGACCAGATGCACGTGGATTTCCGGCAGCAGATGGCTCGCCACCAGCTTGTTGAAGGCTTCCGCCATGCCGGCGATCTTCATCCATTGCGTCACGCCGCCGGCGCGCAGCAAATCGATCATGACGATGTCGATCGAGTGATGCGTCATGGTCTGGCGGTGCGACTCGATGCCGTAGAGATATTCGCCGGCGCAGATCGGCGTCGCCAACGCATCGGCGATCTTGGCCAGGCCCTGGTAATCGTCGCACCGGGTGGGGTCCTCCAGCCAGCCGAGGCGCAGGTCCTCGATCTGATGGCCGATCGATATCGCCTCGTGCACGCTCCAGCGCTGATTGATGTCGACCATCAAGTTGGTCTCGGGGCCGACGGCGCCGCGGACCAGCCGGATGCGCTCAATTTCCTGCGCGGCGTTAAGGCCCTCCACCCCCATCTGTGTTTTGACCTGGCTATAACCCTTCTCGACCAGCGTGGCCGCAGCGCGCTCGAGCTTGTCGGTCGGCGTGGTGCGCACCAACGCGCCGCTGGCATAGGCCGGCACGCGGTCGCGCAAGCCGCCGAGCAACCGCGCCAGCGGCACGCCGAATGCCTTGCCGCGGATATCCCACAGCGCGATGTCGATCGCCGAGATGGCGAGAGCCGCAATGCCGCCGGGACCGCATGGCGCGGACGCTGCGCGCAGCTTGGCCGTCACCTGCTCGGTGCGCAGCGGGTCGTCGCCCTTGATGAGGTCGCCGAATTCCTCCAGCGCGGTTTTCAACGTTCGCACGATCTTGCCGCCGAAGGTGGTGATGCCGATGCCCTCGGTGCCGTCATTGGTCTGAATTTGCACAGTGAGGAATTCGCGCAACATGCCGGGCATAGGCGGCGCGCCAACCAACGGTTCCTCCAGCGGCAAGCGGACGAGATCGATTTTGACGTTCTGAATTTTCATGGCGTCTCTCCGGTCGTCAATTGACGCGTAGTTTTTCCAATAGATTCAAGTCCGGCTCGACGCCGAGGCCGGGGCCTTGCGGAATCGCGAGATAGCCGCCGGCCGGCTCATACCAGTCGCCGAACGGACTTTCGGTGAGATCGCAGTAGAGCCGCTCGATCATCGGCGTCCGCGACAGCGCGGCGCTCAGATGCGCGGTCGCGATCAGGCCCGGGCCGAAATAGGCCGAGTGCGGCGCGACCTTGACGTTCGCCATGTTGGCGGCGGCGTAAATGTCGCGCGCGATGGAAAGACCGCCGATCTTGGCGACGCTCGGCTGGATATAGTCGACCACGCGGCTGTCGATCAGCCGCGCGAAATCGGCCGGGGTCAGGACGTTTTCGCCAATGGCGACCGGCACGCCGCTGGCGTTGATCTGATGCGCGGCGTCGAAATCCTCCAACGGCCAAACCGGCTCCTCGATCCATTTGAGGCCGAGGTCACGCAACGGCGCGGTCGCCGCCAGCGCTTCCTGCAATGTCCAGGGCGCGTTGACGTCGACCATCAGCGAGCTGCCGATTTGCCGCAGCAGCCTGGCGGCGACGGTGATTTCGTCGCGGCCGGTCTCGTGCACCTTGAGTTCGCGATAGCCGCGGCCGAGCGCCTGCTCCGTGGTCCGCGCCACGACGTCGGTGTCGTTATATTTAAGCAGGCTGGCGTAAGCGGGGATTTTCTCGATTTGCGCGCCGCCGAGCAGTCTGTAGATCGGCTGATTTTTCGCCTTTCCGAGAATATCCCACAGCGCAACATCCAGACCGGACAGTGCATACATCACGGGACCGGCGCGCCCGACGCCGTGGACGCGGTAGATCAGCATCTTCATCAGCGCGGGAATGTCGGTCGCATCCGCGCCGACGCAGGCCGGCGCGATCAGCGTCTCCAGCAGCGATTTGACCGCCGGCCAAACTCGGTGCGGAAAGGCTTCGCCCCAGCCGGTAATACCGGCGTCGGTTTCGACCTTGACCAGCAGCGTCTCGAACGCGTTGCGGCCCTCGCCGGCGAATTTCGGCTGCGGCGCGCCGGGTTTGAGCTGCTGACGGTAAACAATGCCCGATACGCGCGTGATTTTCATCGCAGTTTCGAACCCGGCTTGGTGCGGATTATTTGTTGGCGCGCTCGATTTCAGCCTATCATGGATGAAAGGCGGCTCCATAGCCGCCACACGCAACGAAAAACATAAGGCAAATCGGAGGGCACAATGTCAGGCAGAAACATAACGCGGCCGGTGACCCGGCGGCGGGCGATCGCGACCATGGCCGGCGGCGTCGGTCTTTTGGCAACGCCCGCGATCGTGCGCGCGCAGGCGCCGCTCACGGTGAGTTTCGTCCAGCAGCGCGGCCTGCTCTATCTGCCGGTCGATGAAATGGTGAGCGGCGGCATCCTGCAACAGGAAGCCACCAAACTCGGGCTCGGCAAAGTCGAAGCAACCGCCAAGACGCTGAGTGGCCCGGCGCCGGTGATCGACGCCTTGCTGTCGGGCTCGGCCGACTACGGCACCGCCGCGCTGCCGTCGCTGCTCACACTCTGGGATAAAACCCACGGCACCCCGAACGAAGTCAAAGCGGTCGGCACCGTGTCGAACGGCGCCATGGTGCTCTACACCATCAATCCGAACGTCAAATCGATTGCCGACTTCACCGAGCAAGACCGCATCGCGGTGCCTTCGGTGCGCATATCATTCAACGCCATGATGCTGGAAATGGCGGCGGAAAAAATCTGGAACGACCCGCACAAGCTCGACCATCTCACCGTCGGCCTCGGCCATCCGGACGCGGTCGCGGCCTTGTCGGCCGGCTATGGCAAGGCATCCATTACCGCGCACATCGCGGTGCAGCCGTTTACCGAGCGTGGCCTCAAGATTCCGGGCGCGCATGTCATCGCCGACAGCCGCGAGGTGTTCGGCGGGCCGCTGACGCAGATCACGCTGCTAGCGACCAAGCAAACCAAGGACAAGAACCCGACGCTGTTCAAGGCCGTCGCCAACGCGCTCGATGAATCGATCAAGGTCGCCAATGCCGACAAGCGCGCCGCCGCGGAGCTTTGGAAAAAGGCGCAGAACGCGTCCGAAAGCGTCGACGATCTGGTGCACCTGCTCAGCGATCCCGGTTTCGAGTTCACCGCGCAGCCGCATCGTATCGCCTACTTCGCGGCGTTCCTCAATCGCATCGGCAGCATGAAGACCAAGGTCGACGACTGGAAAGAGCTGTTCTGGGAGACCGCCTATAACCAGAAGGGCGATTGATCGCGCCTTTAGGTTTTCGGCACCAGCTTGAACATCTCTTCGCCATAGATCTTGCGCGCGTCGGCAAGCAGCGGCTGCACCGCGTCAACGAACGCAGCGTGTTCCTTGGCGTTGAGCTCCACGATCTCGCAGCCGGCGTCTTCGATCGCCTTACGTGAGGTGTCGTTTTCCTCGACAGCCAAATTTCGCTGAAAGACGACCGATTCCGTCACTGCCTGCTGCATCGCGCGCTTGAGATCGTCCGGCCAGGCGTCGAACGAGGCCCGGTGCAGGAAAATCGGCCGTGAAATATAGAAATGCGATGTCAGCGTGTGGAATTTATGGAACTTGTGCACTCCGTAGGTGACGGTGTTGGCGAGCGGATTTTCCTGCGCGTCGAGCGTGCCGGCCTTGATCATGGCGATGGCTTCGGTCAGGTCCATGCGCATCGCGATCGCGCCGAGCAGTTCGAAGGTTCGCTTTTGAATCTCGCTCGGCAGCACGCGGATTTTCATATCCTTCAAGTCCGCCGGTAGGTGTACGGGCCGCAGCCGGTTGGAGATGTGGCGGAAGCCGTTCTCGAACCAGCCGAGAATGCGGTAGCCGATGTGCTCCTCGGTCTTGCGCGCGAGATATTGCCCGAGCGCGCCATCCATGGCCGCGCGGGCTTGCGCATTGTTAGCGAACAAAAACGGCAGATCGACGAAGCCCAGTTCCGGCACGCGATCGGTCAAATAACTCGACGACTGATAGCCGAGCGTCATCTCGCCGTTCTCGACCAGCGTCAGAATGTCCTCGGCCTTGTGGCCGTGGTCCATGATGTTCCAGATGTACTCAATCGCGAGGCGATCTCCGAATTGGGCCTGCAATTTATCGCCGATAAATTTCAGCGCCTTGGAAAAACCGGTGGTGGGCGGGCCATAGCCGGCCATGCGGATTGAAATGGGCTTGCTCATATCCGGTTCTCTAGCCCGGCGGGCCGATCTGGCCAAGCACGGCCGGTGTGGTAGTCTCCGCATAAATCGGAGGAAGCCCCCATGAACAAGCACGCCAAGCTGTCCAGCGTCCCCAACACGCGGAGTGACATTTCACCGGCGGAAATGCAGGCGCGGGTCGATCTGGCCGCCGTCTACCGGCTGCTCGCGCATTACGGCTGGGACGACGTGATCTACAACCACTCGTCCATGCGGGTGCCGGGCGAGCCGCGCATGTTCCTGATGAAAAAACACGAGCTGCTCTACACCGAAGTCACCGCGTCGAACCTGGTGAAGGTCAACATGGACGAAGACCTCGACGAGAAATCGGGCGTCAACCGGCCGGGCTTCACCCTGCATGGCGGCGTGCTGGGCGCGCGCGCGGACGTCAATTGCGCGGTGCACGTTCACACCAATAACGGCATGGCGATCGGCGCGCTGCCGCACGGCTTGCGCATGATTTCGCAACACGCCATCCGCTTCTATCAGCGCATCGGCTATCACAAATACGAAGGCATCACCGAGGATTTCGCCGAGCGCGAGCGCATCAACGCCGATCTAGGCAAGAACCGCGCGATGATCCTGAATCATCACGGCCTGCTCACGGTCGGCAAGACCGCGCGCGAAAGCTTCGTGCTGATGAAGGCGTTGCTTGACGCCGTCGACATCCAGTTGAAGTTGGAAGCGACCAAAGGCGAGCTGGTCGAGATTCCACCGGCGATCTGCGCCAAGACCGCGGAGCAGTACGAACACCACGATTCGGGCCGCGGCAGCGCCGACTGGGCGGCTTATTTGCGCGTGCTGGACGCGATCGATCCGAGCTATCGGGACTAAACTACTAAATGAATGCTGTAAGGAGCCGGTCGTGATGTTCTTGCGCGCGTTATGTCGTACCGCCCTGCCTGCAATCCTCATCGCCGCGGCCGCGCCGGCCAATGCACAGCAATACCCCGACCGGCCGATCCACGTGATCAGTCCTTACCCGGCCGGCAGCGCCTCGGACACCGTGACCCGCGTGGTCATGGACGAGGTTTCGCAATTGATCGGTCAGTCTGTCGTCATCGACTTGAAACCGGGCGCGGGCGGCGCCACCGGATTTGCGACCGTGGCAAGGTCCGACCCTGACGGCTACACGCTGGCGACCAGTTCGTCGTCGATGGCGACTGAGAGCGTGCTGCACAGCAAGCTGCCGTATGATCCCAACAAGGATTTTGTCCACGTGGTTCTGCTCGGCACTTCGCCGAACATCCTGGTGGCGTCGGTCAAGAGCGGCTTCAAGACGGTGGAAGATCTGATCAAGGCGGCCAAGGAGAAGCCCGGTACGATCACCTTCGCCTCGGCGGGCATTGGTTCCTCCTCGCACATGGCGGCCGAGCGATTCCGGCTGGCCGCGAACATCGACGTGCGCCACGTGCCGTTCAAGGAAGGCGGCCTGGTGCAGGTGATGAACGGCAATATCGACTTCTATTTCATTCCGCTGGCTGCGGCGGCCTCGGCGCTGCACAGCGACAAGCTCACCATTCTCGCCGTCAGTTCGCCCAAACGCGTGGCCGTTATTCCCGACACACCGACTGTCGTCGAAGCCGGCTATCCGGGGGCCGTGTTCCGCTTCTGGAACGGCATCTCGGCGCCAGCCAAGACGCCGCCCGATGTTGTCAAGAAACTGCACGACGTGACCGAGCAGGCCCTGAAGATGCCCGCCGTGCAGGAGAAGCTGGGCAAGCTTGGCGTCGAACCGGCACAGATCAGCTCCGCGGACTTCGCGAAGTTTTTCAAGGAAGACTTCTACGCGACGGTCGATCTCGCCAAGAAGGCTGATATCAAGGCCGTCGACTAAGCCGCAGCGCTCTGCACGTTCGATCATCTGCAACGTTGAGAAGCATTCCGTCATGCCCATTATCCCGCCGCGCATCGGCCCGCAGCCGTGGGACGTCGTGCGAACCAAGCTCGATCAGTCGCTGCCCTTCGCCAATATGCGCGACACGCCCTATTACCGCGACGCGGTGTGGGAGCAGTTCTCCAAGGCCGAATACGAACGCCGCTATCGCGCGTTGCGCGCGAAAATGCGCGAGCAGAAGCTCGACGCGCTGATCGTTCCCGGCGGTCCAAGCCATTGGAGCTTCGGCGGCGGCATGTTGTGGCTGACCGGACACTGGGAATGGCACGCGCTGTCGAGCTACGTGCTGGTCCCGCTCGAGGGCGAGCCGACGCTGATCTATTCCATGGGCGGCACGCACGCCGAAGCCGTGCGCCGGCAGGTCGAGGTCGCGGTCAAGGACGTCCGCCATAGCCGCAATGGCCGCTATGCCGACATCATGGTCGAGCGCATCCGCGAAATCAAACTCGAGCGCGGCCGGATCGGCCTGATGGAAATCGATCCGCGGCACGGCGATTATCTGCCGGTGAACCAATATGACGTGTTGCGCGAAAACCTTCCGGACGCGGAACTGGTGTTCACCAAAGGCTTTCTGCACGAGCTGCTGTCGATCCATAGCGCCGAGGAACTCGATTGCGTCCGCAAGGCCGGGGTGCTGTGCCAAAAGGCGATGGAAGCCATGGTGGCGCGGGCCCGCCCCGGCGTGAAGGAATATGAGCTGCGCGCGGCCGCAGGCAGCGCCATCCTCGAAGGCGGCGGCGATATCGACTTTCTGATCATCGGTTCGACGCCGATGGCGAACCCGACAATGATTTTCGGCAATCCCCGCCCCTCGGCGCGCGTGCTCCAAAAAGGCGACATCATCAATATGGAGCTGGCCGCCGGCTATCGCGGCTACACCGCCCAGATCGGCTCACCGATCTGCGTCGGCGAGCCGACGGAGATGGTGAAAAGCTTCTGGAACGACGTCACGCTGCCCGGTTATCGGCGCATCGTTGCCGAGATCGCGCCCGGCAAGCCGGTCGAGGCCATGCGCACCGCCAGCAAATTCTTTCGCGATAACGGCTACCAGTCGCGGCCGACCCAGACCCACGGCATCGATCTGGTCACCGACAAGCCGCACGTCGTGGCTGAGCACGTCGCCGCCGAAAAATTCGAGGAAATCTTGCAACCCGGCATGGTGATCATGGCGGAGCCCAATCCGATTACGCCAGACGGGCTGTTCGGCATTTTCCTCGGCCACACATTCATCGTGACCAAGACCGGGCACGAGGTGGTCGATAATTTTCCGCTGGAGATCGCGGTCGCGAAGGGCTGACGGCTAGAGCGCGTTGCGCCGGCCCTCGCCCGGGCCCCACTGCCAGAAGTCGCGGCCTTCCTCGCGCATGAAGCGCGCCAACACCATCATGTGCACTTCGCTGGCGCCGTCGACCAGGCGAGCCGCGCGCGAGGCGCGATAGATCCATTCCACCGGCGTGTCCTTGGAAAATCCGCGCGCGCCCTGCAGCTGGATCGCTACGTCGGCGGCCTTGTGCAGCGTGTCGGCGACATGCACCTTCGCCATCGAGACTTCCTTGCGCGCGCGGCCGCCCTGATCGAGCATCCAGGCCGCGTGCATGGTGAGCAGCCGGCCGATCTGGATCTGCTGCGCGACCTCGCCCAATTTGATCTGCACGCTTTCGCGGTCGGCGAGCTTGATGCCGAAGCCCTCGCGGTTGGCCACGTAATCCTGCGCGATTTCCATGCAGCGCTTGGCCCAGCCCAGCCAGCGCATGCAGTGCGTCAGCCGCGCCGGCCCGAGCCGGACCTGGCACAGCTTGAGGCCGTCGCCCTCGCCCATCAGCACGTTTTCCGCCGGCACTTCGAGGCCGTCGAATTCCAATTCGCAATGGCCGCCGTGCTCCTCCGGCCCCATGATCTCGATGCGGCGCTTGATGCGCCAGCCGGGCTGATCCTTGTCGAACAGAAATGCCGTGAGCCCGCGCCGTTTGTGGTCGCTGGTGCGCGCGATCAGGATGAAATGCGCGGCGCCGTCGGCGCCGGTGATGAACCATTTGCGGCCGGTGATGACGTATTTGCCGCCCTTCTTCTCGGCCTTGGTGCGGATCATCGAGGGATCGGAACCGCCGCCAGGCGCAGGCTCGGTCATCGCGAACGACGAGCGCACTTTTCCCTCGACGATCGGCTTGAGCCATTTGTCTTTCTGCTCCGGCGTGCCGACCAGCTTGAGCACGTTCATGTTGCCGTCGTCGGGCGCCATGCAATTTATTGCCAGCGGGCCGAACAGGCTGCGCGCGGCTTCTTCGTAGATCGCGGCCCAGGCCACCATCGGCAAATCCATGCCGCCATATTCCTTGGGCGATTGCGGCGCCCACAGGCCGGCCTTTTTCGCCTTGGCGCGCACGGGCGCCAGCTGGTCTTCCGGTATGTTCTCGTGTTCGGAGAAATTCTTCCGGTCAGCCTCGAGCGGCAGTACTTCCTTCTCGATGAAGGCGCGCACCCGCAGGCGGAGGTCTTCGATGTCGGGAGAAAGTGTAAAGTCCATGTCCGCCCCTAGCCCTAGATCTGCACGACCTGCCCGCCATCGACCACGATGGTCGAGCCGGTGATATAACTGCCGGCGTCGGAGACCAGCAGCAAAAGCGCGCCGTCGAGGTCGCCGGCCGTGCCGAAGCGCCCCATCGGAATGTCGCGCTTGAGTTGCTCGCCCGCCTCGCTCATCAGATATTTGTCGTTGATCTCGGTGACGAACCAGCCGGGCGCAATGGCGTTGACACGCACGCCCTTGAAGGCGAGTTCGACCGCCAGCGCCTTGGTGATCTGCACCACGCCGGCCTTGGCAGTGGCGTAAGCGGCGACACCCTTGGCGACGCCGAACCCTAAGACCGAGGCGATGTTGACGATCGAGCCCTGC
>Ga0181522_10001101_pt1 | contig 17183 bp, 15 predicted proteins | sample PEATcosm2014_Bin_27_FD_121103 | JGI IMG/M metagenome (GOLD analysis project Ga0181522, IMG submission 121103) | Peatland microbial communities from MTU Mesocosm Facility, Houghton, MI, USA - PEATcosm2014_Bin05_10_metaG | ecosystem: Environmental > Terrestrial > Soil > Wetlands > Peat | place... | reverse complement strand
TTCGAACACGGCCAGCATGGCGGATTACTGGATGCCGAGCTATCCCGGGACGGAAGCGGCGGTGCTGCTGGCGATGGCGAGCGTCATTCTTGATGAGAATCGATTTGACGCAGCGTTTGTAAAGAGATGGACAAACTGGGAGGAGCTGGAAGTCGATGGATTCGCCGCTCGGGGGCAAAATTTCGAGGCTGTGATTGAGGGGTTGAAGCGGCACTATGCGAAGTTCACTCCGGAGTTTGCAGAAAAAGAGAGTGGAGTAAAGGCGGAGGTAATTTCTAAGACGGCGCGCGAGATCGCTGACGCCGGTAGCCGCTTTGCGTCGCATCTATGGCGGGGCAGCGCATCGGGCAACCTCGGGGGATGGCAAACTGCTCGAGCTTTGATGCTGCTGCACGCACTTACGGGATCGGTGGGAACTCCGGGTGGGCACAATCTGAATGCTTGGAATAAATTTGTCCCGCGATCGTATAAAAATCCTCCCCCGCAGAAGGGCTGGAATGAGCTGCTTTATCCCTTGGAGTGGCCGTTGTGCACCCATGAGATGTCGCCACTGCTTCCCCATTTTCTCAAGGAAGGACGCGGGCGGATCGAGGCTTATTTCACGCGTGTTTTTAATCCGGTGTGGACTTATCCGGATGGTTTTTCGTGGATTGAGATGTTGCGGGATGAGGAGAAGGTTGGGCTGCATGCTGCGCTGACTCCGACCTGGAGCGAGACTGCCTGGTTTGCTGATTACGTGTTGCCGATGGGGTTCAGTTCGGAGCGTCACGATTTGATGAGCCAGGAATCTTACGCGGGAAAGTGGATCGGGTTTCGACAGCCAGTGCTGCGCGTGCTCGAGGAGCGCAAGGGGAAGAAATTCGATTACACCTACCAGGCGAATCCGGGCGAAGTTTGGGAGGAGGACGAATTCTGGATCAACCTGTCGTGGGCGATTGATCCCGATGGAACGATGGGGATCCGGCAGTGGTTTGAGTCTCCTTATCGTCCCGGAGAGAAACTTACGGTTGACGAATACTACGGGTGGATTTTTGAAAATTCGGTTCCGGGGCTGCCGGAGAAGGCGGCTCAGGAGGGATTAAAGCCGCTCGAATACATGCGCAGGTTTGGCGCCTATGAAGTGACCACCGACGTTTATCGGCAGAACGAGAGGCCGGTGGATGCTGCCGAGCTTTCAGGATCGAAGGTTGAGGCGAACGGGCTGGTTACGAAGGACGGCAAAGGCGTTGGCGTGATGATCGATGGCAGGCCGGTCGTTGGGTACAACACGCCATCACGGAAACTGGAATTGTTTTCGAAGACCATGGCGGACTGGAAGTGGCCTGAATTCGCGCTTCCGGAATACTATCGCAGTCATGTTCATCGTTCGGCGCAGGCGGCCTCGCTCGGGACGACGGCAGAGGACGGTGGCGCAGACTTTGACCGCAATTTCGATTCGCGATACATGCCGCTTGTGGAATGGCCGAAGGATTCGAAGGGCGAGGTGTACACGCTCTTGCCGATTTTTCGGCTGCCACATCTTATTCATACCCGATCGGGGAACTCAAAATTTCTTTATGAGATTGGGCACAAGAATCCACTGTGGGTGAATCCTACAGATGCGCGCCTGCTTGGCGACATTCGTACCGGCGATTTGCTCAAGGTGCATACCGAGATTGGGTTTTTCGTTTTGCACGCCTGGGTTACCGAGGGGCTGGCACCGGGCGTGGTTGCTTGCTCTCACCATTTGGGGCGCTGGCGGCTTAACAAGGACGACCATGTGGAGCGGATGTCGAGCGCATGGGTCGATCTGAAAGAGGTCGGCAAGGGGCAATGGAAGATGCGGCAGGCTTCGGGAGTGGAGCCGTATGAGAGTGCCGATCGCGATACCCAGCGTGTGTGGTGGAGCGATGCCGGCGTGCATCAGAATCTTACTTTTCCGGTGCATCCCGATCCGATTACGGGAATGCACTGCTGGCACCAGTTGGTGCGCGTCGAGCGGGCAGGCGCTGAGGATCGCTATGGCGATATCTTCGTCGATACCAATCTTTCGTTTGCGGTGTATCAACGATGGAAGGCTTTGACACGTCCGGCGCCGGGGCCGGGCGGGCTTCGGCGGCCGTTGTGGATACCGCGCGTTGTCCGGCCCGAGGAGGCGGCGTTCTTTGTGCCGAGCACGAAACTCTGAGCTTGCCGGGGCGTTGTAAAATAGCTGGATGCCCGTTCAACCCGGAAATCCCGCGTCCAATAAAAAGCGCTCTCCGCCTCCGGACGAGACTTTTGAAGAAGCAGCCTACCTCAAGGCTCTGGGGGAAAAGCAGAAGATTGTCAGCTTGAAACTGGCTGACGGAGAGGTGGTCCGGGGGTGGATCGAGTATTACGACAAGAACATGGTGCGCGTGACTCGCGAGGACGGTCCAAATTTATTTATCTTCAAGCATGAGATTGTTTATATCGCGGAAGACTGGAAGAAGAAGTAGCGTGTTTCGTTTCGCAGTCCTCCGTCCTCGGTATCTTGATGTTTACCACATTGCCGAAAGTACAGACGTGGCATGACATCCCCTCAATCGCTCGAACTCATTGCTCCCATGCAGGCGATGGCTCGAGACGCGGGCGCGCTGGTGATGGTTTATTTTCGGCAGCACGTGAAGGTTGAGTATAAGGGCGATGTCGATCTGGTGACCGTGGCGGATCGCGAGTCGGAAGCGCTGATTCTCGAACGGATTCGCGAGCGGTTTCCGACTCATGATGTGATAGGGGAAGAAGGCACGCGGATTGAGACCGGCAGCGAGTACAAGTGGTATGTCGATCCGCTCGATGGCACGACCAATTTTGCACACGGTTATCCGGTATTTTGCATTTCACTCGCGGTGGAGCGGCGGGGACAACGGATTGCCGGAGTGATTTATGATCCCACTCGCGACGAGATGTTTGTTGCCGAACTGGGCGCGGGCGCTCGGCTGAACGGCGCGGCGATTCAGGTCTCGAGCACATCGAGGCTTGAGGAATGCCTGGTGGGTACGGGGTTTCCCAGCCACAAGCGCCATAAGAATCCGAATATTTATTTTTATCACCAGCTGACACTGCGCACTCATGGGGTGAGGCGGGCAGGGTCGGCCGCGCTGGATTTGTGCAACGTTGCTTCGGGGCGGTATGAAGCCTTCTGGGAGTTTAATCTCAATCCTTGGGATACGGCGGCGGGGGTGCTGATTGTGCAGGAGGCGGGTGGGCGAGTGACAGATTTTTCTGGCGGGGAATTCCAGATTGCCAGCCGGGAGACTCTGGCGTCGAATGGGCTGGTGCATGAGGCGCTTATACGTGAGTTCGAGGAGATCTTTGCGGGGCGGGGGTTGGAGGAGTTGCCCAGTCCGGTTATCGATCGGAAGGATCGAGGAGCCTGAGGCGAAGCTGCTTTGTTCGCAGGGTGTGGAGTGACCTCCGAGGCTATGGCCGCCGCTGAGCGGGGAGTTACAGAGAGCTCAGGCGCTGCCGCCACCGCAAAGCGATGAAACTGATGTTGCCCCAAAACCGACCGAGCGTTTTGGGCCGGCGGCCTGCATTACAATTGAACGTGTGAATTCGTCCCTGATTGAACGCAAGATCGAAAAGCGTTCCGGCAAAGTCCGGCTCCACGGACGCATTCTTTTTCTTACCGAAGTCCCGGAGTTGATCAAGAAACAGCTGGCGGGGTGGGATCTGCCGTGGGATACAAAGAATCCTCGAAACAATCCCAAACTTCGCGACGACATTTCTACCGACGAGATTACTCCCGCGCACTATTGTTTTTACTTCGATCGCACTTTGGGCGAGATTCCTTATGCCGGGTTGCGGTGCGGCGACACTTTGCCGATTGGACGCGGTGATGTGAAGCGCGGCGGATTTGTATGTTCGGTGAGCGGCAAGCGGCGGGGCAAAGGGTCGAGTCGGGAGCAGTCTCCTTATGCCGAGCTGTGCGCCGGGATTCAGGTTGCAATTGCTGAGAATATTGAGCGCATCTACAAGCAGAATTGCCAGAACCTGGGTTTGCTGACTTCGACCGATTTTTCCCTGATTGATCGGATCCGAAGCGGGGAAGAAATTGCGCTTGGCGAGTTCACCGCCGGGGAAGACGAGATCACGCGGCAGGTGATCGAATATGGCGGGTTGTTTCCATTTAATGTGGCTCGGATGCAGGGGAAGGTTTTCCTGCCGCCGATCAAGACTGCTGCGCGCGCGCTGACGCTGGCGGAGAAAATTTTTGCTTCGCATATGAAATCGAATGCGTCGGAGATGGCCGAGCCTCTTCCGGCGCGGGCGGTGCATGGCCCGGGCACCACACGGTACGTTCGTCCGGGCGATACCGGGTTTACGCGCGTCGATCTGCGGTTCAGCCATGAATACGTCACTCCCATGGCTTCCATTTTTTATGAGCAGTATGTGGGCAAGGACGTGCCGGTTAACGATGCTTCCAGTATCCGCTTTTTCCGCGATCATCTCACTTTTCTTGACGAAGTGATCTCCGAAGAAAAGAAAAAAATGGGGCTGCTGGATTTGGCTACTCAACTCAAGCTGAAGCAGGAGGATTTCGCCAGGCAGCAGGGCATAAAACTTCATGGCGAACTTGCCGATCGCAAGGGGTCCGAGGGAATCTGCCATTCGGTCATGCTTGAGACCTACGCTTTGCCCGGGCAGGTAAATGTGGGATCCGATTCGCATACGCCGCACGTCGGCGCCATTGGTTGCATTGCCTTTGGCATTGGCACGACTGACCTTTTCAATTCGTGGATCACCAAGGATGTGCGGGTCAAGGTCCCGGAGTCGGTCAAGATTGTGATACGGGGAAAGCGGCATCCGAATGTTACGGCAAAAGATTTCATCCTTAAAATTCTTTCGCTCGATTATGTGCGCAGCGGCAGGGCGCTGGCGAAGGTGATGGAGTATGGGGGCGAAGCGGTGGAGGCGCTTTCGGTTGACGAGCGCGCCACGATGACGAATATGGCGGCGGAGATCGGCGGATTTACGGGGATTGTGGCTCCGGATGAGAAAGTGGTCGAGTTTCTGGTCGAGCGCCGGGGGATGAACCGAGCGGAAGTTCAGAAGATGATCGAAGGTTTGCGGAGCGATGCGGACGCTGAATACGCTGAGGTGATCGAGCTCGATGCGGCCGAGATCACGCCCATGGTCGCAACTCCGGGCGATCCCGGGAATGGCAAGTACGTCCGCGAACTTCCAGCGCGCGTGCCGATTGAAATTGCCTATGGCGGGACGTGCACGGCGGGCAAGAACGAAGACATGGATATGTACGCTTCGGTTCTTGCCGATGCTTTGAAACGGGGCAGGCGAATCTCCGGAAACGTTGATTTCTGGATACAGTTTGGTTCGCAGGAGACACGCGAGTATTCAAAAAGCCGAGGCTACATCGACATTTTCGAACGCGCGGGTGCGCACGTGATTGAGCCCAGTTGTGGCGCGTGCATCAACGCAGGGCCGGGAGTATCAACTCGCAGCGACCAGGTGGTTATCAGCGCCCAGAACAGGAATTTTCCCGGTCGCAGCGGGCCGGGGCAGATGTATCTGGCGTCACCGTTGACGGTCGCAGCGAGCGCCGTGGCGGGATACATTGTGGAGTACGAACCCAGTCAGGAGCATGACGGATGACCCCTTGGCAGCACACGCGACGTGACATTTTTTGCCATAGTACGTGGGGTCTGATCCGCTGCAGGATGTGCGGCAGCGTACATTCAAACGAACGGTGCAGACTCATTGAAGGCGGGTGATTTTCCTCTTCTCGCCCCATCCCGGCAGAAGCAGACGATGCGGCCGCGCAGGCGTGAATCGACCTGGCGGACTCGAGGCCACAGTCAATTGAAATCGCTGAGACGCTTTTCAACCCGGGAAATCTGCCGCTGATTGGTGCTGCCTGTACCGATAGCAGCGTTCTTGCTAGAATCGGTATTCAATTGCCTCCGTGCGCGAGGAGCATGATTCTATGGCCTACGTAATTGCCGAGCCCTGCATTGGAACCAAGGACACCGCCTGTGTTGACTCCTGCCCGGTGGATTGCATCCATCCCAAGAAAGACTCCGAGAAATTCGCGAGCGAGGAGATGCTGTATATCGATCCTGTGGAATGCATCGATTGCGGCGCCTGCGTTCCGGTGTGCCCGGTCTCGGCCATCTTTGCGCTCGACGACCTGCCGGAAAAATGGAAAGAGTACACCGAACGCAATGCGAAGTACTTCGGACGGTAGGTGGTTCTGATTAGCGAGAGATGTCTGAAAGCTGACGGCTGACAGCTCGATCCTTTACAATCGTTTGATTAACCTGCTGACCTTCCATGGCGCTGAAGGAGTCGGAAGCGATCGTTCTGCGCACGTATCCGCTGCGTGAGTCTGACCTGCTGGTTACGCTGTTTACCCGAATGGAAGGCAAGGTGAAAGGGGTTGCGCGCTCGGCCCTGAAATCGAGGCGCCGGTTTGGAGGCGCGCTTGAGCCGCTCACGTATGTGCGGGCGTTCTATGACGATCGCGAACGGCGGGAGCTGGCGCGGATCGATTCCTGCGAGGTGATCGAATCGCCGCTGGCGAGTGAGGTGAGTTATCCGCGGGCAGTGGCGTTGGCACACGTTGCCGAGTTGCTGGACGAGTTCATGCCCGATCGTGAAGCGAGCGATGCGGTTTTCCGGTTGAGTCTGGCGGTTCTTCGGGAGTTACGCAGTCCGTCGTTGTGGATGGCGCTGACGTACTTTGAATTGTGGATGACGCGGCTGATGGGGTTTCTACCGGATTTTTCCGAGTGCATCGTCTGCGGACGCGGGCTTGATGGTGGCCGAGCTTTTTATCATGTGCGCTCCGACGGCCTGGTTTGCATCGATGATAAGCGGCTCGCGTCCTCTGAGTTGTCGATGGAGTCGAGGAAAATTGCCGCGCAGATGCTGCGGTCCCGCGTTTCGGAGTTTGCGGTTATTGATTGGCCAAAAGCCGTGGGCGCGGATCTTCGTAAATTTCTTCTCCAGATTCTGGAGCGGCACATCGAGAAGAAATTGGTGACCGCGGGGATGATGGAAAAAGTTGGCGGTTAGCTCAGCAGTTCGCTCCACGATTGATTTTTTGATCAGGTTGTCATCCTGAGCCCAGGGAAGGACCATTGCTTTCGGTCGGAAAATCTGGGTTCTTCGCCTTGCTCGGGCGACAAGTTTAGATTGGATCACGTGAACTCATCGCACTCCAATTCGCCGACCTTCCAGGAGCTTATCCTCAAGCTGCAGACTTTTTACGCCGAGCGTGGAGCCGTTTTGCAAGAGCCCTATGATGTTGAAGTGGGCGCGGGGACGATGGCTCCCGAAACATTCTTGCGCGTGCTGGGGCCGAATCCTTACAAGGTTGCCTATGTGCAGCCTTCGCGGCGTCCGGCTGACGGGCGATACGGAGAGAATCCCAACCGGTTGTTCAAGCATTTGCAATTGCAGGTAATTCTCAAGCCGCCGCCGGAGAATGTGCAGCAGCTTTACCTGGAATCGCTCGGCGCGATCGGCATTGATCTGCGGCAGCACGACATCAAGTTCGAAGAAGATAACTGGGAGTCGCCGACACTTGGCGCGTGGGGCATTGGCTGGCAGGTGATGCTCGATGGGCTCGAGGTTACGCAGTTCACTTACTTCCAGCAGTGTGGTGGAGTGGATCTCGATCCGATATCTGCCGAGCTTACTTACGGGCTGGAGCGGCTGTGTGCTTTCCTGCAGGACGTCGATTCGATTTACGACATTGTGTGGGCGCGCGATCCGGAGACGGGCAAGGAAGTGAAGTATGGTGAGGTGCGTCTCGCCGATGAGCAGCAGTTTTCTGTTTACAACTTTGAAGAAGCCGACGTGCAGAGTGCGTGGAAGCATTTCGAGCTTTGCGAGGCGGAGTGCAAGGCGCTGATTGCTCGATACGCCCAGCTGAGCAAGGACAACAGCGATAGCGATGGCATCACGCGGGAGAAGGCGCGCTTTCCTCTGCTCGGCGCTTACGATCTCTGCCTGAAGTGCTCGCATTACTTCAATATTCTCGACGCCCGGGGTGCAATCTCGGTGACGGAGCGCGTGGGAGTGATTGCGCGAGTGCGGGCGTTGGCCGTCGGGATTGCAAAAGCCTGGATGGACCAACAGCACTCGACGGGTAAGACGGGGAATGATAACCATGCTGCAAAAACCGCAGCCAAGGAAAGAAAAGGAAAGCTCGCTCCGGTGGGATGAAGACTTCTTGGCTGCCGGGAAGGCGGATTTTGGTGGGAATGCTTGGGCGGATCAAAACGCGCGTTGTGATCTGGCTCTCATTCACGCGTTGGTAATTCTGCGACCATGGACTGAGTAGGCTGATGCCTGACTTTTTACTCGAAATCGGATGCGAAGAGATCCCGGCGAGGATGCTTGATGCCGCTTCTCGCGAGTTGCGAGAACGGGTGAACTCTCTGCTGCAGCGGGAGCGTCTGGAAGCGGGCGGTGCGATGGCATCATTCGATACGCCACGCCGTCTTGCCGTGCTTGCCTCGGGCATTCGGGCTTCGCAGCCGGACCTCACCGAGCGGGTGAGTGGTCCGTCCACGCAGATCGCATATAAGGATGGGCAAGCGACACCGGCAGCACACGCGTTCGCCAAAAAGGTCGGCGTGGAGGTTGGGAAACTGGAGAAGGTCAACACTCCCAAGGGCGAATATCTGGAGGCTACGGTTACGCGAAAAGGACGGACCGCGGCTGAGATTCTTGCCGAGGCGCTTCCGCAAGAAATCTCAAACCTTTACTGGCCGAAGAACATGTACTGGCGCAAGCGTGGAGAGGTGTTCGTTCGTCCGGTGCGCTGGCTGGTCGCGATGCTCGATGAGCGGGTGGTGCCGCTGGAGCTTTTCGGCATTGAAGCCGGAAGCACATCTTGCGGGCACCGTATCATTGGCAATCAGGCCGTCGCCATCTCCAAGCCGAGCGCGTACGTTGAAGCCATGCGAGACGCGAAAGTTCTTGGCGCGGCCGAGCGGGAGCAGAAGATCCGCAAGGCGCTCGACGCGGCGACGCGAACGATCGCAGGTGCACGCTGGCGGGAAGACGGGCCATTGCTGGCGACTGTCGTCAATTTGACCGAGTTTCCTTCGGCCATTCTCGGCGGCTTCGATCCGGAATTCCTCGACCTGCCGGAAGAAGTGCTGGTCACGGTGATGCGCGACCACCAGAAATATTTTGCGGTTGAGGATGCTAACGGCAAGTTGCTGCCTTATTTTTTGGCTGTGCTCAATACTGCCGGCGACTCGGAAGGATTGATCCGTCACGGCAATGAACGGGTCCTGCGGGCGCGATTTAACGATGCCAGATTCTTCTGGCAGACAGATCAGAAGCTGACTCTCCGCGAGCGGGTGCCTCTGCTGCGCAACGTAATGTTCCAGAAGGATCTGGGCAGCTATTACGACAAGACGCTGCGCGTGCAACGCATGGCCAGCTGGCTGGCGGAGACGGTGAAGCAGGGCGGCATAGCGATTCGGCCAGGTGTCGTGCATAAAGCCGCGCTCCTTGCGAAAACCGATCTGACGACAGAGCTGGTTAAGGAATTCACAGAACTGCAAGGAATTGTCGGCGGTCTTTACGCGCTGGTGCAACGACTGGACGAGGACATGAGGCCCGATGTGCAACGGGAAATTTCGCGGGCCATCTACGATCACTACAAGCCCGAGTCGATGGAAGATCGCGTGCCTGAGACCGTCGAAGGGGCAGTGCTCTCAATCGCCGACAAGGCCGATTCGATTGCGGGAATGTTTGCCTTGGGGTTCATTCCGAGCGGATCGAAGGATCCGTTCGCTCTTCGCCGGCAGGCGAATGGAATCGTGAAAACGATTGTTGAGCGCAAACTGCCTTTCCATCTCTCTCTGATCATGGCCGACGCCCGCGCTCGATATAAAGGGTCTGATGCGGAGAAGAAATTTACGAATGCCGCGTATGGCGAGTTGGAGCGAAGCTTTTTCCGCGAGCGTCTTGAGTTTTATTTGAAGGATGCGCTGGGCCATGCGTACGACGTGGTCAGTGCCGTGCTCGCTGTCGATGCCGACGATGTGGTGGACGCCGTGGCTCGCGCCGAGGCCGTGAGCAAAGTACGGGACTCTGCGGATTTCGAATCGATCTCATCGGCCTTCAAGCGCATGAAAAACATGCTGCGTCAGGCAGCGGAAAAGACCAAAGTGATCGCGCTCCGTGTCGATCCGTCTGGCTTCGAAGAAGAGTCCGAGAAAGAACTGGCTGCTCTGGTACCGCAAACTGTGGCGAGGGTCGAAAAGCTGCGCGGTGCGCGGGATTATGAGGGCGCGCTGCTTGAGATTGCGAAGCTGCGTCCGGCCATCGACAAATTTTTTGACAAGGTGATGGTCATGGTGGACGACGAGAATCTCCGTGCCAATCGCCTGGCTCTGTTGCAGAGTGTGGTCAAGGAATTTTCTACGATTGCGGATTTTTCTGAGATTGTAACTGAAGGAAAAGATTCAACGAAATGACATTCTGCGAGAACAAAGAAGAGGACATTATGGCGACGGCTCGCCCCGATACCGAAATGATCGAAAGGAAAACTGCCGAAACGAAATCGACCGCCACGAAGCCTGGGGCTACGAAGTATGTGTATTTTTTCGGTGGCGGCACGGCCGATGGCAACGGCAAGATGAAAGATGTTCTCGGTGGCAAAGGCGCTGGTCTTGCCGAGATGACCAATGCCGGGCTGCCGGTGCCTCCGGGCTTCACCATCCAAACCGAGGCGTGCCGCGAGTTCATGCGCAACAACGGGGTGTCAAAAGAAGTGGATCGGCAGATGGAAGAGGCCTTGGCCAAGCTCGAGGGTCTGCAGGGGCAGAAACTCGGCGAAGGCGAAAACCCGCTGCTCGTTAGCGTGCGTTCGGGCGCGAAGTTCTCGATGCCCGGAATGATGGACACAATTCTCAACCTTGGGCTGAACGATCAGAGTGTCGAGTCGCTCGCGAAACGAACGAATAATCCGCGCTTCGCTTATGACTCGTATCGGCGCCTGATTCAGATGTTCGGCAACGTTGTGCTGGATATCGAGAAGTCGGTATTCGACGAAATTTTCGAGGCCAAGAAGAAGCAGCGCAAAACAAAATTTGACACCGGGCTCGACGCCAAGGCGCTGCAAGAGGTCATCGCGGAATACAAGAAAGCCGTGAAGAAGCACGCCAGGCGCAACTTCCCGCAGGATCCGCACGAGCAACTCGTGATGGCGCGCGACGCAGTCTTTCGCTCGTGGCTGAGCGACCGTGCCAAGCACTATCGCCGAATTAACAACATCGATGACATGCTGGGCACTGCGGTCAACGTGCAGGCCATGGTTTTCGGCAATCTCGGCGACACCAGCGGGACGGGCGTCGGGTTCACCCGCAATCCGGCCACCGGCGCGAAAGACTTTTATGGGGAGTTTCTGCTGAACGCGCAAGGCGAAGACGTGGTTTCAGGCGTGCGTACACCGGTTCCGATCCTCGAACTCGAACGGATCATGCCCGATGTTTACAACCAGCTTAGAGACATCACCACGCGTTTGGAAACGCATTACAAGGATATGCAGGACTTCGAGTTCACCATCCAGGACGGCAAGCTCTACATGCTGCAAACCCGCAATGGCAAGCGCACGGGACTTGCTGCGGTAAAAGTGGCAATCCAGATGGTGGACGAGGGGTTGATCAGCAAAGAGGAGGCGATCTTCCGTCTCGATCCCAACCAGGTTGTGGATTTCTACGTCGCGCGCCTGGATGAGAAAGACGTGAAGCCCGAAGATGTGCTGACGTCCAAAGGATTGCCGGCGTCTCCGGGAGCCGTTGTGGGTCAAATTGTCTTTACCGCCGATGATGCCGTCGCCAGGGCGGGACACGGGGTGGAGAAAAATCCGCTGATCCTGGTTCGCGCCGAAACCACTCCGGAAGACATACATGGAATGGAGGTTGCCGCCGGCATTTTGACGTCGCAGGGCGGGATGACCAGTCACGCCGCGGTTGTCACGCGCGGCATGGGCAAATGCTGCGTGGCGGGAGCGGGCGAGATCGCGGTCGACGAAAGAGCGCGCGAGATGCGGGCGCGCGGTCAAGTGTTCAAGGAGGGTGACTGGATCACACTCGATGGCACTACGGGCCGGGTGTTACGGGGAAAGCGAAATCTACTTCCGCCAGATCCCGAGAATCTTGCACAGCTCGAACACTTCATGACCTGGGCGGAGCCGTTTCGAAAAATTGGAGTGCGCGCGAACGCTGACATTCCGCGCGATGCCAAGAAGGCTCGCGAGTTCGGCGCCGAAGGAATCGGCCTTTGTCGCACCGAGCACATGTTCTTTGCCCAGGATCGCATCCCGCACATGCGGGCCATGATTCTTACTGACAACGAGAAAGATCGGCGGGCGGCTCTGAAGAAGCTTTTGCCAATGCAGCGCGCCGATTTCATCGGGCTGTTCAAGGCGATGGAGGGCCTGCCGGTAACGATCCGGTTGCTCGACCCGCCTCTGCACGAGTTTCTGCCCAAGCGCGAGAAACTCATGGTCGACATCGCCAGCCTGGCCAGCGCCGGTTCGAAACAAAAGAAGGCTCTCGTGGAGGAATACGCCGAGTACGGCGCGAAGGCAGCCGGCGATCTGAAAAAAGTTCTGCCGGAACTGCTCGCCCGCGTGGAAGAGTTGCACGAGTTCAATCCGATGCTGGGGCATCGTGGCTGCCGTTTGGGAATCACCTATCCCGAGATCACCGAAATGCAGGCGCGCGCGATTTTTGAAGCGGCTGTGGCGGTGGATAAGGAAGGCATCAAGACTCACGCGGAGGTGATGATTCCGCTGATCGCCACCGTTAAAGAGATGGAGAACCAGGGCGCGATCGTCCGGCGCGTGGCCGAGGAAGTGTTTAAGGAAAAGGGACGACACGTGCACTACCTGGTGGGAACAATGATTGAGCTTCCGCGCGCCTGCCTGGTCGCGGGCGAGATTGCCAAGGAAGCGGAGTTCTTTTCATTCGGCACGAACGACCTTACACAGACTACGTTCGGATTTTCTCGAGATGACGTCAACAAGGTTCTGCCGACCTATCTCGCCGAAGGCATTCTGAAGCAGGATCCATTTGCGGCAATTGATCGCGAAGGCGTAGGTGAACTGGTGCGGATCGGGATCGAACGAGGGCGGAAGACGCGTCCGAAGCTCGAGGTTGGGATCTGTGGTGAGCATGGGGGCGAGCCATCGTCGGTGGAGTTCTGCCACCAGGTGGGGATGGATTATGTATCTTGCTCGCCGTTCCGCGTACTGACGGCCCGACTGGCGGCGGCACAGGCCGGAGCCAGCGAGAAGTTACAAGGGGACGCGGGAAGGACAAAATAACAGATTCAGGCGACGCATCGAGCCACAAAAATATCGACTCCGATGTCTTTTTTCGCAGCCGGCGCAATCTTGGCGAACTTTGTTGCGAACCGGACGTCCGACATTTTTACTGCACTCTTTGCAGTCGATTGATCAGCTTCTGCGCCAGGTTCTCTTCCGACTCAGACCAGAGCAACCGGCCCGTTGCTCCGGAATTCTTCTCGACCCGGGCAGTGAACTCGACCAGTTTTTGCACGTTACTACGGATGTTCCCTTCCGCCTCGGAAGTGAATTCGATTTCTTCGTGCAAGAAAGACGTATCCAAACCGAAGTCGATTTGAATGTGGCCTGTTTCTTCGGCTGCGCGATCTTCGAATTCCATCCCATGCGCAACCAGACGCACGAGAGCCGGTTCCAACACCCATTTTGCGCCGCGGTCGGGAGGTGCCCACAGATCCCAATGAGCTTCGAAAATATAGGCGTAGTCGTCATGCAGAAACTCAGCGACTTCGGAGACAGCCTCTTCGGGTGCAACGCCGGGACGGAAGCGCTCTTCGAAAATAGTGGGCTCGCTCCATGATACTGGCTGGATTGCCGCGTAGGTCACACCTTCTCGTGTCGGAGAAAACGGGATCTGCCGAAGCACGCTAACGGTCAGAGGCAAAATCTCGGCCTCCTCGAAACTGGGAAACCACAGACTCAGATAAAGCGAGTCAGCCATAGATCTATATTCTAAATCGGCCGTGTTCAGTTCGCATTGGCACGCTGGATTTTCCGTTGGTTTTGACGCGCGAAAATCGCCCTGTTAGTATGAATTCCGGCGACAACAAACCATTTCCCTCTCGAAACAGTCCCCGTCGTCTAGCCTGGCCTAGGACATCGCCCTTTCACGGCGGTAACACGGGTTCAAATCCCGTCGGGGACGCCAAATCTAATCAGTGAGTTACCAGGATTTCTCCAGAAACTCGCGGTACAACGACGGTACAACTTGATTTTGGCCTGATCATGCCGACCACTTTGCTCTGCGCCGCCCGCTTCTGCGGACTCAGCGCCTGCGTATAGGTATCCAATGTCATCCTGGCCGTTGAATGCCTCAACAGCTCCTGTACAACTTTGACATCCTCCCCATTGCCTTTGAGCAAAGTTGAGAACGTGTGGCGAAACGTGTGCCACGACACCTTTTTGTTGATGCCCAGCTTTCGGGCTGCGGGTTGAATGTAGTCGCGCATTACGGCGCTTAGCCAGACTGGCTGTTTCCCGCGCTTTGCTCCAGCGCGGTTGGCATCGGTTGCCCATACATAATCGGAGGGCTTCTTGTATGGGGTCATTTCGTACCAAGCCAGTAGGTCCTGAGCCACATACTCGTCGATCGGCATCAGTTTTCTTGATGCCTCAGTTTTGACGGGGCCGACGTGCTGGTCAACTAGCGACCGAGTCACGCTCACATGGAGGTTCTTAAAATCGAAGTCCTCCCATTTCAGCCCAGCCAGTTCGCCGCGGCGCAGTCCCGACGGCATGTCGAGAAACACCATGGCTCTTTCCCGAACTCCCAGTACGCCAAAAAGCAGCTGCATGTCCATAACTTCGAGAATGTCAGGAGTTCGTTCGCGCTTTGCCGAGACTCGAACGCCTGAACCCTTACCGGCGCCTGTGATCGGATTACGGTCTGCTAATTCCCACCGGATTGCATGATTGAAAACGCTGCTCATTGCATCCCGGATCTTCTCTCTCGTGCCGCCTGCAAGAGGCTTCGCTTTGCCAAACTTGCTTGTGACGAGCGTCTTAAGCCACTGCTCGACTGCGACGGTTTTGATTGCCCGAAGTTCAAGTTTTCCCCAATGGGGAAGAACCCGGCGGTTCAAGACTAATGTCTTCCGGTTGCGGGTCGAATACGCTTTGCCGTCCCGGCCGCAATCAGCAAGCTCATGAATCTTGTAGTGCTCCACGGCCTCGGTCATGGTGACAGAGGTCAACTCTGTTGGGCCATCCGTGTTGATGTTTAGCCGCAGTCCAGCTAGCAAATCCTGCAGCTTTTTACTGTTTTCGGGATAATCCTTTACCGGTCCAATGGTTTTCTTGCGCTCGCGTGCAATCCCGTCGGCGCCTTTGTGTAACCAACGAAACTGCCACCTTTCCGCTCCATCTTTCCGGGTTATTCTTTGGAGACAGCCGTTCTGGTAACGTGCCAGCATTCATTTGCTCCTTGAATTCTGGCAGCGGTCGCAATCCGAATTTACGCCAATGGGCGTCGGGCAGTCCAGTTCACGGCGAATGTCATTTCTCGTAGTTCCTCGTGCCCAACGCGCTGGCCCATCCTTGATCGTCAGAGGCATCTTGCACGCGACGGTAACGAATTCTCGATCCATTTATTCACTTTTCAGACGCCACACCCGAGGCCATGTTTTGACCCACGCGAGGGCCTGCAATTACCTGCGACCGAAGCCAGCCATCCAACTCCGAGAGATAAAAGTGCCAGCGTTTCCGATCAGAGCCGACTGGATGAGCCGGAAGTGACCCTTCACGAGCCCTGCGGAGTACAGTTTTCGGGTGCATGTTGAGAAAGCGAGCAGCGTGTTGTTGACTGACGGGCGCCTCCCGGAGCGAATATGACGCTTCACTTGGGCTAATCAGATTGGGCTGGACTGACATAAAGAGCTCTTCTCCTAACTGCGATCCGTCCATTTCGTTGGGTTCGCGCGGACACGCAGTGTTAGCCAATCTGATCGATTTCTACCGTCCCGTCCAACAACTTCTCGTCCGCGTGATATTCCTGCCAGGAATATGAGACAGAACCGAGCCGGTTCGCCACTTCAATTCTCCTGGAACTTGTCATTTCGCGAGGTCGAGCGACCATTCAGAAACGCAGATTCGAGCAGAAACCGACAGTCTTATCCATTAGATAGCCGATGCTTGGATGTACATTCTGCGAGCGGCGCACCTGCCGGCCACGCCACCGAAAAATCGCCGGCAACTTCCTTGCGACGCTTCATTACTCTCAATAGCCAACGGAAAGTGTTTTTAGGAGCAGTCTTCACTCAACAAATCAGGCCGAACGGCGCGATCTACTCGGCTGCGACACCATGTTCGTCTGTTATTCCTCCCGGGAATATCACGCGGACGAAAAGTTGTTGGACATCCCGATGCTTCCATGGTGGCGGGTGGAATGGAACTGCGAAGGTTCCGTCCAGGGCCGGAAGGAGACGCGTTCGTGGACTTGACCCTTGACGGAACCTTCGCAGTTCCTCGTTCCCAGGGAAGCGAAAGAAGATTCTCGATACTCGCGATGTCGCTTTCTACACTTCATTGCGCCGCCTCGTTTTTTGGTTTTGCCTTGTGCTGAGGATCCTGCTTAGGATGAGGCGCGGTCGTGCCGAGCGATGAGTCTGAAGGGTTCGCGGGAACCACTACCGTACTTGGAGCTGCTTCCGGCGTGGTAGACGGCGAGTTGCTCCAGCGGTAGAAGAGCGTACCTAGTGCAAAGCCCAACGCCAGAGCCACAGTGCAAAGAGCGAAGACCGACCACTTGTACTCGCGAAGAAAGGTGTGCGTTAAATCGTGCGCTGCTTGCTTCGCGGTATCCGCGGCATACTCGATGCTTGCGCGCATTTCATTGAGCGCTCTGCGTGCCTCTCCGGCTGCTCCGCGGTAGGAGTCGGTCAACTGCTTCGAGGTGTGATCGAACTCCAGCGCGACTTGCCGGGTTTGTTTCGAGACGACAGCGAGAGCCTGTGCGGTCTCAGGAATGCCGCTCGCGACAAACTGCTGACGGAGGCTCTCGCTGATTTTCGCGGCAATGACTGCAGGACTGTCGATTCCTAAAGTTGGCTGAGGAATTGGCATGCTCTAGTTACTCCGAGGCTCAACACGTGCGGACCATCATCGC
>Ga0181522_10001100_pt1 | contig 17184 bp, 17 predicted proteins | sample PEATcosm2014_Bin_27_FD_121103 | JGI IMG/M metagenome (GOLD analysis project Ga0181522, IMG submission 121103) | Peatland microbial communities from MTU Mesocosm Facility, Houghton, MI, USA - PEATcosm2014_Bin05_10_metaG | ecosystem: Environmental > Terrestrial > Soil > Wetlands > Peat | place... | reverse complement strand
TCGACCGTATTTGCCGACGTCACTGCACGCGATGCCGACGGCGACCTGATCGCCACCCCCGACGAATGGGACGAGGACGCGCACGGGCCGGCGCCCAAGATCCGCATCCACACTCCCCGCAAGACGCGGCCCGGCGAGGCCGCCGGCATCGGCGACCGCGTGCTGCTACATGTCGAGGAGATGGAAGAAGATCATGGCATCCGCCACCGTGGTCGGGTCATCAAGATCATCGATCATCCCAAGCAACGCATACTGGGGATATTCCGCAATGCGCCGAACGGCGGCGGCAGGATCGAGCCGGTCGACAAGAAAATGCTCGGCAAGGACGTCACCATTCGGGCCGGTGCAACCAATGACGCACAAGACGGCGACCTGGTCGCGGTCGAAACCGGCCGGGCGCCGCGCCTGGGCCGCCCCACTGCTCGCGTGGTCGAGCGGCTCGGCTCGCTCGCCAGCGAACGCGCCGTCAGCCTGATCGCGATCCACGCCCATTCCATTCCCAGCGTGTTCCGCCGCGACACGCTGGCCGAGGCGGAAGCCGCCAAGCCTGCGACGCTGTCGGGCCGGGAAGATTGGCGCGCGCTTGCGCTCGTCACCATCGACCCGCCCGACGCCAAGGATCACGATGACGCCGTGCACGCCGAGCCCGATACCACGGGCAATAATCACGGCGGCTTCATCGTCACCGTCGCCATCGCCGACGTCGCCCATTACGTGACGTCGGGCTCGGCGCTCGATCGTGAAGCCTTGGTACGCGGCAATTCGGTCTATTTCCCCGACCGCGTGGTGCCGATGCTGCCGGAGCGCATCTCGAACGACCTGTGCTCGCTGCGGCCGCGCGAGGATCGCGCCGCGCTCGCCGTGCGTATGGTGATCGGCGCTGACGGCCGCAAGCGATCGCACACGTTCCACCGCATCATGATGAAGTCGGCCGCCAAGCTCTCGTACCAGCAGACGCAAGCCGCTATCGACGGCCGTACCGACGACACCACCGGGCCTTTGCTCTCGGGGGTGCTCAAGCCGCTCTACGACGCTTACGAAGCGCTCAGGCGCGCCCGCGCCGAGCGCGGGCCGCTCGATCTCGATCTGCCGGAACGAAAGATCCTGCTGAAGCCCGACGGCACCGTCGACCGCGTGGTGACGCCGGAGCGCCAGGACGCCAACAAACTGATCGAGGAATTCATGATCCTCGCCAATGTCGCGGCCGCCGAGACATTGGAAAAAGACCGGGTGCCGCTCATCTACCGCGTGCACGACGAGCCGGGCATCGAGAAAGTCAATGCGCTGCGCGAATTTCTCGCCACGCTCGACATCCCCTTTGCCAAAGGCGGCGCGACGCGGGCTGAGGCGTTCAACAAAATTCTGGCGCGCGTGAAGGGCCATGACGCCGAACAACTCATCAACGACGTGGTGTTGCGCACGCAGGCGCAGGCCGAATATGCGGCGGAGAACTACGGCCATTTCGGCCTGAACCTGCGCCGCTACGCGCATTTTACCTCGCCCATTCGTCGTTATGCCGATTTGATCGTGCATCGCGGGCTGATCCGTGCGCTTAAGCTCGGCAGCCACGGTTTGCCCGAGGCGACCGACACCGCCGCGCTCGCTGAGATTGCCGCGCAGATATCGGCGGCCGAACGGCGCGCCATGCTGGCCGAGCGCGAGACCAACGACCGGCTGATTGCGCATTTCCTCGTCGACCGGGTTGGCGCCACCTTCAAAGGCCGCGTCTCCGGCGTGCACCGCGCTGGTCTGTTCGTGAAACTGCAAGACACCGGCGCGGACGGCTTCATCCCGGCGCGCACCATCGGCAACGAATATTTCCGTCATGACGAGGCCGGCCACGCCATGGTCGGCTCGCGTTCCGGCGAAACCTACCGGCTGGGCGACCGGGTCAACGTCAAGCTGGTGGAGGCAGCGCCCGTTGCTGGCGCGCTGCGCTTTGAGCTTTTGTCCGAGGGACGGCCGGGGAAACCCGGCCACCGTCCGCGCAACGAACCGCGCCGCCAGCATTACCACCCGCGCGGCAAACAACGGAAAGCACGATGAAGCGAGACCTCGCCAAGGTCTGGGCTGAACGCATGACCAAGTCGGAGCGCGACCAGACCTCGCCCGACAGCGAGCCGCGCGACGCCGCCACGCTGATGCTGATCGACCGCACCGGCGAGAAGCCAAAAGTGCTGCTCGGCCGTCGCCACGCCGGCCATAAATTCATGCCAGGCAAGTTTGTGTTTCCGGGCGGCCGCATTGAGCCACTCGACGCCGAAATGTCGGCGATCAGCGAATTGCATCCCGACATGGCGGCCAAACTCAACGAGCGCGTCGCCAAACCGAGCGCGACCTTCGCGCGCGCGCTAACACTTACGGCAGTGCGCGAAGTGGCCGAGGAAACCGGCTTGCTGCTTGGCGTCAAACGCGACCAGGCGCCCGCGACTCCGGGTGAGATCTGGGCCGAATTCGCCAAGGCCCGCGTCTATCCCGATCTCGGCAACATCCATTTCATCGCTCGCGCCATCACGCCGCCGCGCCGGCCGCGCCGCTTCGACACGCGCTTCTTCACCGCCGATGTGTCCACGGTCGCGCATACGATCGAAGGCGTGATCGGACCGGATTCCGAGCTGGTTGAGCTTGTCTGGGTTCCGATCGAGGAAGCCACCCATCTCGACATGCCGACCATTACCGGCGTGGTACTGGAAGAGCTCGCCGCCCGCGTCGCCGCCGGCACGGGCCACGCTCTGCCGGTGCCGTTTTATTTCATGATCGAGCAACAATTCTTCCGGGAGTTGCTGTAACGGCCGTAAAATTGGGGCTTTCTTGACATTTGCCGCCTGCCCGCTAGGTTCCGCGCTAACCACCGCCTTTACCGTTCAGTTGCAAGGAAAATGCCATGGCCAAAGCCGCCAGCCTGAAAATCAAGCTCGTCTCCAGCGCCGGAACCGGCCACTACTACGTGACCCGCAAAAATTCGCGCACCCAGACCGACAAGCTGGCGAAGAAGAAATACGACCCGATCGCCAAGAAGCACGTCGAGTACAAAGAATCCAAGATCAAGTAATGCGCACGCTGTTCGCCGCGCTGCTGTTTGTCCCGCTCGCCTTCGCTCCGGCGAGCGCGATGGAAAAGCATCGCCTAGCGTTGCAAATCAGCGACAACGATCCGGCAAAGATGAATGCCGTGCTCAACGTCGCCGCCAACGTGTCGAAATATTATTCTGACAAAGGCGACGAAGTCGAAGTTCAGGTCGTTGCGTTCAACGCCGGGCTCAACATGCTGCGCGCCGACAAATCGCCGGTGCTGGAGCGGTTGAAATCATTCAAGCAGAGCATGCCCAATGTCAGCTTCGACGCCTGCGAGAACACGCTCGAAGCCATGACCCGCACTGAAGGCAAGGAACCGCCGCTGGTCGAGAACGCCACCCGCGTCAAAGCCGGCGTCGTCACCCTGATCGAGCTCGGCGAAAAGGGTTGGACCATCGTCCGGCCATAAAAGGTGGCCGGCCGGAAGCGGTGATGAGGAGGCCTCTCTCACCGCTCCCAACCGGCCGAACCCCGCAGGACCCAGGAGACGCGGCGGACCTGAGCACTCCGCAGGGCGACCTCGTGCGAGCGCGCACACGAATTCGCGCGCGCCCCCGAATCAGATGCCTGCACCCAACGTTAGATCAGGCGCCGCGACCGGCCAAATTTCCTTGTTATCGTCTTGAAACTGCGCGTTTTTCTACGCGGCGTCCGGCACCACCCGGTTGCGGCCATCGCGCTTGGCGCGATAGAGCGCGATGTCGGCGCGCTTGAGGATCGCCGCCGCGTTGTCGGTGGCGTCGTCCAGCGCGGCAATGCCGATCGAAATCGTCACTTCCAGATTGTGCGCGCCCTGCTGGATGGCGAAAGGCTCGCTAGCGATGTGCCGGCGCAGACGCTCGGCCACCATGGTGGCGACCGCCATGTCGGTTTCGGGCATAACGATGACGAATTCCTCACCGCCGTAACGACACGCCAGATCGATATTGCGGATCGACTTGCGGATGCGTAGCGCGAATTCGCGCAACACGTCGTCGCCGGCGTCATGGCCGTGGCCGTCGTTGATCGCCTTGAAGAAGTCGATATCGACCACCAGCACCGCGATCGGCTTGCCGCGCGCGGCCGCCTGCTCGACCAAAGTCGCCAGATGGGTCTCCATGTAGCGGCGGTTGAACAGCCCGGTGAGCGCGTCGGTGATCGCCATTTCGATCTTCATCTGCACGTTGTCGCGCAGCCGCTCGGTGTAGCGCTTCTTCTTGATCTGGGTGCGCACGCGCGCCAGCATCTCGTTCTTGTCGATCGGGCGCATCAGGTAATCGTTGACGCCGATCTCCAGGCCGCGCACCAGCCGCGTATTGTTGTCGGCTTCGGCGACCGCCAGGATCGGCACGCCGCGGGTGCGCTCGAGCGAGCGCACCTGGCTGCACAGCCGCAAGCCGTCAAAGTCCTTCAGACCGAGCGAGACGATCAGCAGGTCGTAATTGCCCTCGGCGGCGTTAAACAGCGCATCGGCCGGATTGGTCTCGACACCCACGGTATGCTCGGCCGACAGCGTCAAGACGATGCGTTCATAGGAGCTTTCGCGGTCGTCCACGATCAGGATGCGGCCGTCGCGGCCGGTTTCCGCCACAGCCTCGCGCTCCGGGCTTTCGATGCCGATTTCCTTCGAGGTGAGCGCGCGCAGGCGCAGCTCGTCGGTCACCATCTTGAGCCGCGCCAGCGAGCGCACGCGCGATATCAGCGCCACGTCGGTGACCGGCTTGGTGAGGAAATCGTCGGCGCCGGCTTCCAGGCCTTTCACGCGGTCGGAGGGCTGGTCGAGCGCGGTGACCATCACGACCGGAATATGGTGAGTCGCCGGATTGGACTTGAGCTTGGCGCAGACCTCGAAGCCGTCCATGTCCGGCATCATCACATCGAGCAGCACGATGTCGCATTCGGCGCGCTCGCAGATGGCAAGCGCCTGCAGCCCGTTGGTGGCGGTGATGACGTCGAAATATTCCGCCGACAGCCGGGCTTCCAGCAGCTTGACGTTGGCCGGGACGTCGTCGACGACGAGAACGCGGGCGGTCATGACTGCACCATCAGGCCGGCCCCAGGAAATGCCGGATGGTCTCGATGAACTTGCCGACCGAAATCGGCTTCGAGAGATAGGCTTCGCATCCGCCCTCGCGGATGCGCTCCTCGTCGCCCTTCATGGCAAAGGCGGTGACCGCCACAACCGGTATTGCCTTGAGTTCGGCGTCGTCCTTGAGCCATTTGGTCACTTCGAGGCCGGATACTTCCGGCAGTTGGATATCCATCAGAATGAGATCCGGTCGGTGCTTGCGCGCGAGATCGAGCGCCTCGATCCCGTTGCGGGTGCCGACAGTCGCATAGCCATGCGCTTCGAGAAGATCGTGGAAGAGCTTCATATTCAGCTCGTTGTCCTCCACGATCAGGACGGTTTTCGGCATTTATCCCCGCCCCATTTGTCCCCAGTCACGCATCCTGCGTGACACGCTCGGCGTCGCCAGGCCTTGCGCGCTCGGGCATGATCGTCACGGTAGTGCCGATTTGTTACGGAAAGGCAAATTTGTGGCCAAGAAAGCACCCCTTTCGATGACGCCGGAAGCGCTGGCAATTCAGGCGCTTACCTTCATCGCGGGCAACGGCGAGCGGCTCGGGCGCTTTCTGGCGATCACCGGCATGGGCCCGGCCGAGATTCGGGCCGCCAGCAAGGAACCCGGGTTTGTCCTTGGCGTCCTGGAATACCTTGCGGGCGATGAGCGCCTGTTGTCGGCCTTTGCCGCCGAGACCGGGGGCAATCCGGCGGATGTCGGCAAGGCGCTGGCCGCGCTGGGCGGACATTGGGAGCGCGAGACACCGTGAGCTTCTGCCGCGATTGTTTGGCGAATACGCCGGACACCTCCATGCGTTGTCCGGCCTGCGGCTCGCCACGGCTTGCTCGCCACCCGGAACTCGATCAGCTGACGATCGCACATGTTGATTGCGACGCCTTCTACGCCACAATCGAAAAGCGCGACGATCCGAGCCTGGTCGACAAGCCCGTGATCGTCGGCGGCGGCAAGCGCGGCGTGGTCGCGGCCTGCTGCTACGTGGCGCGCACCTACGGCATCCGCTCGGCCATGCCGATGTTCGAGGCGCTACGCCGCTGTCCGAACGCGGTGGTGATCAAGCCGAACATCTCGAAATACAGCAAAGTCGGCCGCGAGGTGCGCCGCGCCATGCTGGTGCTCACGCCACTGGTCGAACCGCTGTCGATCGATGAGGCCTTCCTCGACCTGACCGGCACTGAGCGCCTGCACGGCATGAGCGCCGCCAAGGTGCTGGCGCGTCTGGCACGCGAGGTCGAGCGCGACCTCGGCATCACGATTTCCGTCGGCCTGTCGGCCAACAAGTTCCTGGCCAAGATCGCCTCAGACATGGACAAGCCGCGCGGCTTTGCCGTGCTCGGCCAGGACGAGGCCGCGGCATTTCTGGCGCCCAAGCCGGTCGGTTTCATCTACGGTGTCGGCGCCGTGAGCGCGGCCAAGTTCGCCGCCGACGGCTACCGGCTGATCGCCGACCTGCAACGCGTCGAAGAAGCCGAATTGATGCGCCGCTATGGCGAAGAAGGCGCGCGGCTGTGGCGGCTGGCGCGCGGGCTCGACGCGCGCCACGTCAATGCCGAGCGCGACACCAAAAGCGTTTCGGCGGAAACCACCTTCAACCAGGACATCAGCGAGTTTCGCCCGCTCGAGCGGCATTTGTGGAATCTGACCGAAAGGGTATCGGCCCGTCTCAAAGCCTCGCATCTGGCCGGCTCGACCGTGACCTTGAAACTCAAGAGCGCCGATTTCAAATCCCGCACGCGGGCGCGCGCCTTGGGCGCGCCGACCCAGCTTGCCGCGCGCATTTTCGCCGCCGGCCGCGATCTGCTCGGCCACGAAGTCGGCGCGACCCGCTATCGCCTGATCGGCATCGGCGTCAGCCACCTGGAGGACGCCACGGGCGACGATCTGTCCGACTTGATCGATCGCCGCGCCGCGGAAGCTGAACATGCGGTCGATCGCCTGCGCGCGAAATTCGGCCGCGATGCAGTGATGAAGGGCCTGGCGCTCGACGAAGATTAGTTTACTGGCAGGGCTTGGACTTCTTAATGTCGAGCGACGTCATCTCGCCCTTGATGGTGAAATCGGTGTAGTCGAGCACCAGGGCGCGCGAAATGCCGTTCTCGTAGAGCTCGAACGAAATCGAATAGACCGGCGTTTGCTCGCCGGTGTGCTCGGCCGTCTCGTCGCGCTGCTCGAAATAACTGATCGTCACCGGCCAGCGCGTCAGCTTGGCGAGTTCGGGAATTTTCGCCGTTGCGTCGTTCGGCGGTTTTGTCCCCGGCGCAATGGCCTTACCGATCACGGTGAGCGTGCTGTAGAGCTTCTCGCCGGATTCCGAGCCGTCATAGACCGGAAATTCCAGGATCGAATTGCCTTCGCGCGCGGCGGCAATAATGCGGCGCATGTGCTCGGTCGGGAACACCGCATTCACCGGGACGGTGAAATTCTTGTCCTTCGGCTTGCTCAGATTCACCGCCACCGTCGTGGCGTTGCGCTCGGCGTGGCCATCGACCGCATCGGTGGACTTGTCGTTGAGCAAATTCTGCGAGTTGAAGCGGAAGGTCTTGGCGGTGCCGTCTTCCCAGGTGGTCGAGCGCAGGTCGCTCAGCGCGCTTTTGCCCTCGTCTGAATCGAGCTCGGACACCTGGCGGAATTGCAGTTCATAGCCGTCGCAGGCGTTGCCGGAAAAATCGTACAGAATACGGCCGCGCACCGCTTCGATGCCGCGGCTCCCCTGCGATTTGAACAGCTTGAGGTCGTAGACCGCCCGATGCGGCGCCAGCAGCACCTTGTCGGCGGGCGGCGCAGCCACTGCCGGCCGGTGAACCGCGGTGGCGGCAAGACCGATGGCCAGGACCGGCAGGATCAGCCGTTTGACGTAAAGCGTCATTGTCATCGATGCAGACCTTCCGGCGGCGTTGGCGCGGCGTTCCGAAGATGAATCGTGCAAGATAGAGGCAAGATAGAGGCCGAGACTGTCTCCGGCAACGTATGCTTGCGTCGGCACGCCCGATCGGCCAAGACAAGGCAAAACAGCGGGAGAACGTCATGGCCGGAACAGTTGAAAAAAAGATCGAAAGCCTCGGCATCACGCTGCCAACCCCGGCCAGCCCGATCGCCAATTACGTACCGTTCGTGCGCAGCGGCAATCTGCTGATCGTCTCCGGCCAGCTCTGCTTCGGCAGCGACGGCAAGCTGGCCGCCAAAGGCCAGTTGGGCGCCGGCGTGTCGGTCGAGGACGGCCAAAAGGCGGGCCGCGCCTGCGCGGTCAATCTTCTGGCGCAGATCAAGGGCGCGCTCGGCGACCTCGACAAGGTCACCCGGGTGGTGCGGCTGGGCGGCTTCATCAATTCGGCGCCCGGCTTTACCGACGGACCGAAAGTCATGAACGGCGCCTCTGATCTGATGGTGGAGGTGTTCGGAGACAAGGGCCGCCACGCCCGCACCACTGTCGGCGTCTCGGCCCTGCCCGCCGACGCCGCGATCGAAGTCGAAGGCATCTTCGAAGTGGCTTGATTCATGCCCGGCCCTGCCTGGCTCACCGCGCAACCGTTCGCTCACCGCGGGCTGCACGACGCGTCGGCCGGCGTGATCGAGAACACGTTCTCGGCCTTTTCGGCGGCGCTTGACCACGGCTACGGCATCGAGACCGATCTGCAAATCAGCGCCGACGGCGAAGCCATAGTGCATCACGACGATGCGTTTGGCCGCCTGACCGAAGGCCACGGCCGGCTGGCCGAGATGACCGCCGCCGAGATCAAGAAAGTTCGGTTCAGGGCGAGCGCCGATCGCATCCTGCGCTTGAGCGAATTGTGCGATCTTGTGTGTGGCCGCGCGCCGGTCCTGCTCGAACTCAAAAGCCATTTCGACAACGACCGGCGGCTGGCGCAGCGCGTCACCGACGTGCTGGCGGCCTATGCCGGCCCGGTGGCGGTGATGTCGTTCGATCCCGCCATGATCGAAGTGGTGCGCTGGATCGCGCCGCATCTGACGCGCGGCATCGTCGCCGAGCGGCACTATTCGCATTACGAATGGGATCGCTTCGCGGGCACCGAAAAGCGCCGCATGGCGTTCCTGCTGCACGCCAACCGCACCCGTCCCCATTTCATCGCCTACGGGGTGAAGGATTTGCCGGCTTTGGCGCCGCTCATCGCCCGCACGCTGTTCCGTCTGCCGCTGCTGACCTGGACGGTGCGCAGCGAGGCCGACCGGGCGCGCGCCGCGCGTTGGGCCGACCAGATCATTTTTGAGGGCATCCGCCCGTAAACCGGATTAAAGTCGGCCTCACAGACCCCGATGACCGACACCGAACTCCGTATCCGCATCGCACCATCGCTGGCCGAAGTCCCGGCCGCGGACTGGGACGCTTGTGCGGGCGGAGGCGTGCCTGAGGTAAAGCATGAGGACAACTTATCCTCTCGCGAGGATAACTTATCCCCAGACTTATCCACACAAGGAAAAGTCGACAACCCATTTATTTCACATGATTTTCTGTCATCGCTGGAGGCGTCTGTCTCGGTCGGCGGGCATAGCGGCTGGCAGCCGCGTCACTTGCTGGCGGAAGCCGACGACGGCACGATTCTGGGCGCCGCGCCCTGCTACGTGAAGAGCCATTCGCGCGGCGAATATGTCTTCGATGCCGGCTGGGCCGAGGCCTTCGAGCGCGCCGGCGGCGACTATTACCCCAAGCTGCAAGTGGCGGTGCCGTTCACGCCGGTGACCGGCCCGCGCCTGCTTGCCCGCTCCGGTCCACTGGCCGGCGCCGTGCGCGGCGCGCTCGCCGATGCGCTGGTCGAAATCGCCACCAGCAACGAACTGTCGTCGGTGCACGTCACATTCCCGACCGAGGCGGAATGGCGCGTGCTGGGCGAACGCGGCTACCTGCAACGCAACGACCAGCAATTCCACTGGGAGAACGCCGACTACGCAACGTTCGACGGTTTCCTGGGCCAGTTGTCGTCGCGCAAGCGCAAGACCATCCGCCGCGAGCGCAAGGAAGCGCTCGATCCGGGCATCGAGGTGGCCTGGCTTACCGGCTCCGACCTGACCGAGGCGGTGTGGGACGCCTTTTTCGACTTCTACATGGATACCGGGTCGCGCAAATGGGGCCGGCCCTATCTGACGCGCGAGTTCTTCTCGATCGTGTCCGAAAAGATGCGTCACCGCATTCTGCTGGTGATGGCCAGGCGCGCCGGGCACTGGATCGGAGGCGCCCTCAATTTTCTAGGCAGCGACACGATCTACGGCCGCAATTGGGGCGCTGTTGAGCATCATCCGTTCCTGCATTTCGAGCTGTGCTACTACCAAGCCATCGACTACGCCATCACGCACAAACTGGCGCGCGTCGAAGCCGGCGCCCAAGGCGAGCATAAACTGGCGCGCGGCTACCTGCCCAAAACCACCTATTCCGCCCATTTCATCGCCAATCCCGCCTTAAGGCGGGCGGTGGCCGAGTATCTGGCGCGCGAACGGGCCTATGTGCGAGCGGCCGGCGAAGAGCTTGCAGCGGCGGCGCCATTCCGCAAGGATTTGGTGGAGCAGGACTGAGTCCTGGGGAGATACCGATGCCGAGCTACGACCCGAACAACATCTTCGCCAAGATACTGCGCGGCGAATTGCCGAGCTACAAAGTCTACGAGGACGACAAGGCGCTCGCCTTCCTCGACATCATGCCGCGCTCGCCCGGCCACACGCTGGTGCTGCCGAAAGCGCCGGCGCGCAATATCCTGGACGTCGGTGCCGACGACCTCGCTCATGTCATGATGGTGGGGCAAAAGGTCGCCAAAGGCGCGATGAAGGCTTTCGAGGCCGATGGCGTCACCTTGCAGCAGTTCAATGAGGGCGCCGGCGGACAGGTGGTGTTTCACCTGCATGTCCACGTCATCCCGCGCAAGACCGGCGTCGCCATGAAACCGCCGGCGAGCGAGAAGGAAAAACCCGAGCTGCTGGCCGAACACGCCAAAAAGCTGGCGGCCGCTATCGCAGCGGGTTAGTGTGCAAATAAGAACCCGCCCAGCAACAGCACGGCCTCGCCCGCCGCGACGCCGACGAACACCGAGCGCTTGACCGCCAGAAAAGCAAGAAATCCGCACAGCGCGGCGGCCACGCGCACGGTAAGCGGGATACCCGCCAGCGCGCCCGAGGCAAACAGAATGAGCTTGGCGATGACGCCGGCAATGATCGCGGTCGCGACCGCGCGCGACCACACCACGATCTCGGAATCTTCGTTGAGCCCGCGCGCCAGCACCAGACCGAACACGCGCCAGATCTCGTTCGGCAGATAGCCGACTAGGATCAGCAGCAGATAGGGCCAGAGATCAGACATGACGGCGTTCATGCGGCGGCCTGGCGAAAGTGGTTGACGCCATAGGCGAGCGAGCCGCCAATCACGCCGGTCCACATCAGGTCGAGCCCGACATCGAAGTAAGTGAGCAGCGGCCCGAGCGTGAGGCCCAGCACCAGCGCCAGGCGGTCAATCATTTCTCGGCTGTTGCGCGTGGTCGAAATCAAAAACGACATCGGCGTCAGAAACAGCAGCGTTCCGGCAAACAGCGGCGGCAGGCCGGCGGCGAGGTAATAGCCGACGAAGCCAAAGGCCATGGCGGTGCCCATGTAGCCGACCGACAGGCCGTTGCAGTACGCCAGGCGCCGCTCGTGCGGCATTGCGGGCAACAAGCGCAGCGATTCCACCCACATGCTCACCGAAGTAAAGTGCGTCGGCAGCAGCAGATCGCGCAGCCGCGTGCCCGGGCCGCGCAGCAGCGGCATCAGCGCCACGACCATTGGAAACAGGCGGATCGCGCTCAAGCAGACTGCGATCGCCACCTCGATCGGCGCCGCGCCGGTGCCGAGGGCGGAAATCAGGATCACCTGTGCCGGCGCGGCCCATACCAGCAGCGTCGATAACGCCAGCCACCAGGACGACTGGCCGAAATCATGGGTGAGCGCGCCCATGCCGATATAGGTGCCGGCGAGAACCAGGAAGAACACCGACGTGACCGCCGACCTGACACCGGCAAAAAACACGGCGGCCGTAGAATTCAAGGCATGGGATGGCGGCATGGCGGCGGCCAAGCTGTCTCATAGGCTTGCGGCCCGTGCAACATCCGTCGCATACCTTGCGCGCATGAGAGCCCGGCTAAAATCCGGCGTCTGTTGTAGACCTTGGCTCATCGAGCGGGGAAACGCCGCATGAACTCGCCGCAACCTTATTTGACCGTGGCCAGCATTCTGACACGTTTTTGCATCTCGGTTTTCATGTTTCGCATTCAACGCGAGTTGAGCGTGCGCGACCGCCATCCGGAATGGCCGAACTGGCTGGCCTGGGCGGATTACCTCATTATCGCGACCATCGTGCTGTCCGTCGCACTGGTGATCTTGCCCCTGGTCGCGGTGCCCGCGCCCAGCCGTTTCATTTATTCCGTCGCCGCCGGCAGCTGTGCGGCGGCCTCGCTGCTGTTGCTCGCCTATCCCTTCGCCATTCTCGATCACTACCGGATCGAGATCGGGACATGGCGGATCAAGCACGGCGAGAATCCGACGGTCCGCCACAAGGGCGAGCCGATCGAACGCATCATCGGGGTGGCCGCGGCAATCGTGGCGGCGCTGACTTTCGCCACTACCCTGTATGTCTGGAACGGCTGAAGCCGACCGGCTCAATCACGCCTTGATCAAAGGCACCTTCGGCACCGAACCGCGCTTGGCCTTGGGCCGCGGCGAGGCGCGGCGCTTGGCCTTGGGCCGCACCGTCGGCAGCTTCTCCGGCTTGGGCGTGACCGGCCCGTCGAGATAGTCGAAGCCGAGCTTGTCGCGGCCATTCTCGTCCTTGTCAACGATGACACGCACATGGCCGCCATTCTTGAGGTGACCGAATAGCACCTCATCGGCCAGCGGCTTCTTGATGTGCTCCTGGATCACCCGGGCCATCGGGCGCGCGCCCATCAGCTCGTCGTAGCCGTTGGCAATCAACCAGCGCGCCGCCTCCTCCGACAGCTCGATGGTGACGTTGCGGTCGCCGAGCTGCGCCTCGAGCTGGAGCACGAATTTCTCGACCACCTTGGCGATGACGTCCTGCGACAGGTGGGCGAACGTGATCGTGGCGTCGAGCCTGTTGCGGAACTCCGGCGCGAACATCCGGTTGATCGCCTCATGATCGTCGCCTTCCCGCTTGGTACGGGTGAAGCCATAGGCCTGCTTGGCCATGTCGGCGGCGCCCGCATTGGTCGTCATGATGAGAATGACGTTGCGGAAATCGACCGACTTGCCGTTGTGGTCGGTCAGCTTGCCGTGATCCATGACCTGCAGCAGCACATTGAACAGATCGGGATGCGCCTTCTCGATTTCGTCGAGCAGAAGCACGCAATGCGGATGCTGGTCGACACCGTCGGTCAGCAGCCCGCCCTGATCGAAGCCGACATAGCCGGGAGGCGCGCCGATCAGGCGCGATACCGTGTGCCGCTCCATGTATTCGGACATGTCGAAGCGGATCAACTCGACGCCGAGCGCGGCAGCCAATTGCTTGGCGACCTCGGTCTTGCCGACGCCGGTGGGCCCCGAGAACAGATAACAGCCGATCGGCTTTTCCGGCTCGCGCAAGCCGGCGCGCGCCAGCTTGATCGAGGCCGACAGCGAGTCGATCGCCTTGTCCTGGCCGTAGACCACAGTCTTGAGCGTGTGCTCGAGATGGCGGAGCACCTCGGCGTCGTCCTTCGACACGGTCTTGGGCGGAATCCGCGCCATGGTCGCGATCGTGGTCTCGATTTCCTTGATGCCGATGGTCTTCTTGCGGCGGCTCTCGGGCAGCAGCATCTGCGCAGCACCGGACTCGTCGATCACATCAATCGCCTTGTCCGGCAGCTTGCGGTCATGGATGTAGCGCGACGACAGTTCGACCGCCGCCTTAATCGCCTCGTTGGTGTATTTGAGCTTGTGGTACTCCTCGAAATAGGGCTTGAGGCCCTTCATGATTTCGATGGCGTCCGCAACCGACGGCTCGTTGACGTCGATCTTCTGGAACCGGCGCACCAGCGCGCGGTCCTTCTCGAAATACTGCCGGTATTCCTTGTAGGTGGTCGAGCCGATGCAGCGGATGGTACCCGAAGCCAAAGCCGGCTTGAGCAGATTGGACGCATCCATCGCGCCTCCGGACGTGGCGCCGGCGCCGATCACGGTGTGGATCTCATCGATGAACATGATCGCGCCCGGATAGGCCTCGATCTCCTTGATCACCTGCTTGAGCCGCTCCTCGAAGTCGCCGCGATAGCGCGTGCCGGCGAGCAACGTGCCCATGTCGAGCGCAAACACGGTGGCGCCCTTGAGCACATCCGGCACATCGCCATGGATGATTCGGCGGGCGAGACCCTCGGCTATCGCCGTCTTGCCAACGCCGGCTTCGCCGACGAACAGCGGATTGTTCTTCTGCCGGCGGCACAGCACCTGGATGGTCCGATTTATTTCGGCGTCACGCCCGATCAATGGATCAATCTTGCCGTCCTTGGCCTTCTTGTTGAGATTGACGCAATAGGCATCGAGCGCGTCACCCTTCTTCTTAGGCTCGTCGCCGCCTTTGGTATCAGCCTCCTCCTCAACGCCGCGCACCGGACGCGATTCGGTGAGACCCGGCCGCTTGGCGATTCCGTGGCTGATGTAGTTGACCGCATCGTAACGCGTCATGTCCTGCTCTTGCAAGAAATACGCGGCGTGACTCTCGCGCTCGGCGAAGATCGCCACCAGCACATTGGCGCCAGTAACCTCCTCGCGTCCGGAGGATTGCACATGAATGACCGCGCGCTGGATCACGCGCTGGAAGCCGGCGGTCGGCTTGGAATCCTCAGCGCCATCAGTGATCAAATTTTCCAGTTCGGATTCGAGATAGGCCGTGAGGCTGCGCTTGAGCTTATCGAGGTCGACGTTGCAGGCGCGCATTACCGCGGAGGCGTCCTGATCGTCGATCAGCGCCAGCAACAAATGTTCCAGCGTGGCGTATTCGTGGTGCCGCTCATTGGCGAGCGCCAGCGCGCGATGCAGAGACTGCTCAAGGCTGCGGGAGAAGGTCGGCATTTAGAATTCCATTCCCATTTGTATCGAACGCCCCACTCCCAGACTCACTTTTTTTCCATCACGCATTGCAAAGGATGCTGATGTTTGCGCGCGAAGTCCATGACCTGCGTCACCTTGGTTTCGGCGACCTCATAAGTGTAGATGCCGCATTCGCCGATACCGTGATGATGCACATGCAACATTATCCGTGTGGCGGCTTCGTGGTCGCGGCCAAAGAAGCGCTCCAGAACATGCACGACGAATTCCATTGGCGTGTAGTCGTCGTTGAGGATGAGTACGCGGTACATGCTCGGCTTTTTGGTCTGCGGCTTGGTCTTGGTTATGACGGCGGTGCCGGGACCACCCTGGTCGGCGCGACGCTTGCGGTCGTCGTCCGCCATGCAGGTCGCCCCATCACCGGATAGGACTGCGGCAGCCTGAAAGTCCCTGGTAGCGTTCGACGTCATGACGTTTCCGTTGCCAAACAAAACTCTAGCACCCAGCGCCGCACCGGCACGCGACCTCACCAACTTGTCACCATCATAAAGACCCCGGCGCAGTCAGGCCAAGTCGACGAAGCGGGGATTTTGTCCCGCTCCGGGACAAAACAAGCCGATTTCCGGCGAATCTAGCCGCATCCGAGCAGATATCCATTGGTTACCCGATCACAAGCGGCTTGCCGACAATGCACGCCGATTTTTCCCCAAATTCGCGGTCCGGTTCCAACGATATCTCAAGACGCCACCAGCAAGGTTCTACCGCCATCACCGATTGCCAACTTCCCGACAGTCCACAGGGGGCTACCGCCATGCTGCTGCACCGTTTGCACCGTTTCTGGAAAAACCGGCAAGGAGCCGTCGCTCCGATGCTGGGAATAGCGATCATCCCGTTGATGGGCGCCGTCGGCGCGGCCGTTGACTATAGCCAGGCCAGCGCGACCCGCACCGCGTTCCAAAACGCGCTCGATGCAACCGCACTGATGCTGTCGAAAACCGCTGCGACGGATTCGGCCAGCGAAATCCAGGCTAACGCAACCAATTATTTCAATGCCCAGTTCAACAGCCGGCCCGGCGTCTCAAACGTCGTGGTGACCTCGAATTATTCTTCTTCCAGCGGATCGCAAATTGTGCTTACCGGGACCGCCCGCATGGCGACGAATTTTCTAGCAGTGCTGAACATAGACCATATCGACATCTCTGCGTCGACGACCTCCACCTGGGGCAATACAAGGCTGCGCGTCGCGCTCGTGCTCGACAACACCGGATCGATGGCCGACAGCGGCAAAATTACCGCCCTCAAGACCGCGTCGCAAAACCTTCTCACGTCTCTCAAGGCTGCAGCCACGACCCCGGACGACGTCTATGTTTCGATCATTCCGTTCACCAAAGACGTGAACGTCGATCCTAGCAACGTGAGTGCATCGTGGCTACGCTGGGATTTGTGGGAGGCGGTGAACGGAAACTGCAGCAGTTCGAAGTATACGAGCCAAAGCACGTGCCTGTCGCATAGCAAAGTATGGACGCCCGACAACCACAGCACCTGGAACGGCTGCGTCACCGACCGCGACCAGAATTTCGACACCACCAATGACGCTCCGGTCGCCGGCAGTACATTGTATCCGACCGAGCAGTATTCCGTCTGCCCGGTGTCGCTGATGGGGCTGTCCAACGACTGGACTGCGTTGTCCAACAAGATCACCGCGATGCAACCGGCCGGTAACACAAACCAGGCGATCGGCTTGCAGATGGGCTGGCAATCTTTAACGGCGGCGCCATTTACGGTGCCCGCACAGGATCCGAACTACCAATACAGCCAGGTCATCATTCTCCTGACCGACGGCCTCAACACCCAGGACCGCTGGTACAACACGGCGTCGTCGATCGACGCGCGGCAGCAGAAAACCTGTGACAATCTGAGGGCCGCCGGAATCACGGTCTATACCGTGCAGGTCAATACCGATAACGAGGCGACCTCGACGCTGCTGCAGAATTGCGCCACCGACTCGAGCAAATTCTTCCTGCTAACCTCATCGGCCG